>Ga0247765_1001449_pt1 | contig 11209 bp, 4 predicted proteins | sample UWRJL106311C6_FD_179949 | JGI IMG/M metagenome (GOLD analysis project Ga0247765, IMG submission 179949) | Plant litter microbial communities from Arlington Agricultural Research Station in Wisconsin, United States - UWRJ-L106-311C-6 | ecosystem: Environmental > Terrestrial > Plant litter >... | reverse complement strand
ATATCGAGGTCCTGCCCGCGGGTCATGGCGACAGTCTCTGGATCGAGTATGGCGATGCCGAGACGACCCATCGGTGGTTGATCGATTGCGGCACTCAGCAGACCGCGCGCCGCCTGCTGCAGCGCGTGGACGACGTGCCGCCGGGCGAGAGGTTCCTCGAGCTATTCGTGCTGTCGCACATCGATTCCGATCACATCGGCGGAGCGCTGCCGTTTTTCAATTCTTTAAAGAAAGGTTTGAGGTTCGGCGACATCTGGTTTAACGGCTGTCGCCACCTCTCTGGCCGCCTCGGCGCCCGGCAGGGCGAGATGTTCTCGACTGCGCTCCAGGATCTCGAATTGCCATGGAACGTCTGGAGTGAGGGGGGGGCGATCGTGGTGGACGGCGACGACCTGCCGATGCACGTCCTGCCCGGAGGGATGAGGCTGACGCTGCTGTCGCCGACCCCCGAGACGCTCAAGAAGCTCGCGCCGGTGTGGGAGCGCGAGCTGAAAAGGTATGGCCTGGAGCCGGGCTCCCGGGTCGACTACAGCAAGCTGCTGAAGGGCACACCGTCGACATCGACTGACGTCGAGAAGCTCGCCGGCGAGCGCTTTGTGGGGGACAATGGCGCGCCGAACGGGACGAGCATCGCCGTGCTGGCGGAATTCGGCGGCGCCAGCGCGCTGCTCGCCGCCGATGCGCACGCGCCGGTGCTCGTCGAATCGATCCGCGCCCTGTTGCGACAGCGTGGTGGCGCCAAGCGGCTGAAGTTGGATGTGTTCAAGGTGTCGCATCACGCGAGCCAGAACAACGTCAGCGCCGAGCTGATCCAGCTTCTCGACTGCCCGCGTTACATCGTGTCGACCAACGGCGTCCACTTTTGCCATCCGGACCGGCAGGCGATCGCGCGGCTGATCAAATATGGCAGATCCAAGGGCGATCCGCCGGCTCTGTACTTCAACTATAAGAGTCCGTACAACGACGTCTGGGAGAATCCGGAACTCCAGGCCAGGTACGGATATTCTACGTTCTATCCCGCGGACGATCAGCCGGGCATCACCGTGCCGCTCCTGAAGCCAGGGCGCTGACCTCCAGGTCGCCTTCCGGCAGCCAGCGGGCCCCTTGCTCGACCAGAGCGGCGTTGCCTGAATCCTGACCGGAGTGCCCCTTGACCCAGAGGGGCACCCATCCGTGCTTCAGATTTTCGATCGCACCGTTCTCTTTGCTGGCGGCCACCACGATGGCGGCGTCCGCGAGGCAATAGATATATTTATTGCGCGCCATCGCGTAGCCGGTTTCGAAGGCCGCCTCCGGGCTGAAAGGGGAGACCAGCACCAGGGTTTTTCCCATCAATCCCTTGCGGTATTTCGCGGAGGTCGCGGCGCGCAGCAGGCTGTCGGCCAGCACTCCGGCCGCGGTGCCCCGGCTTTCGAGCGCGCCCAGCATCGCCGCTTCGTCCACTCCGCGCGCGCCTCCCGAGACGACCGAAAACCCCTGCGCCGCGATTTCGGCTCCGAGCCGGGAGGCATCGCCAACCTCCTCCTCGTTCGCGGCTCGCGAGCCGATCACAGCGATTGCAGCCCGGTTGAGCAGTCCACGGTCGCCGCAGCCGAACAGCACGGGCGGCGCCTCGAATCTCAGACGTTTCTTGAGCCGGACCGGGTAGTCGGCATCCGATCGCGTCATCACCCAGAGCCCGGCCCGCTGCCACTTTTCCAGGGCGAGACCCATGGCGCCCGAACGCCCGAGCAGATGGCGGATTCGCTCCGGCGTGATGGCAAGATCCGACCACCCCTGGAGGAAGGCCATGGGATCGCCGCTCGTCAACAGCAACTCGGGGGATTTCTCCTGATCCTTGAGCCAGGCCGCGAAACGCCCCCATTCGGCCGGCGTGAGCGGCTGCGGGTCCCATGCAGCTGGCTTCGTGAACGCGACCGTCAACAGCAGGATGGCCTGGGTCTGCGGGCTGGCGCTCATCAGATCAACCTCCCGCGCTCGTCGCCGCCAGGGCCACCGGCAGGACCGGGCCGCTGCCCGCCTGGCGCAGCAAGGCGGCGACGATCGTCATCGTCCAGCCGGAATCCACGATGTCGTCCACGAGCAGCACCGGTCCCGAGGGGATGCCCTGGATCACCTCGAAAGCCCCATCGAGGTTGTGGCATTGATGGAAACGGTTCTGCTGCTGTTTTTGTGGCGGATTGTCGAGAACCTTCCGGACCGCGTCCACGAAGGGGAGCCCGAGCCGTCGCGCCAGGCTCCAGGCGAAGTCCGGAACCAGCTCCGGATACCTCAGCGAGGGGACGCAGGCCACCCAGGCGGGCGGCGGTTCGGGGCGCCAGCGATCCCGGATCATCCCGGCGACGGCGTCCACCAGCTCGTCCCGGAAATGGCCCGCGGCATGGTCCTCGGCGATCAGGCGCCCCCAGCCGGCATCGCCCCAGCGGGAAAGAATCCGGCCGATCTCGGCGCGCAGCCCCTCCGGCAGGTTGCCCTTGAATCCGTATTTTGGGAACGCTCCCGTGGCCACCTGTTTCCTGCCTTCCAGGGGCATGTCGGAGCGCCGGAGATAGAGGGAGGCGTCGACCGCCAGGCGGTGGCTGAAGCCCTCGTCGATCACCGGCCGGCCCAGGCAGCGGGAGCACTTGCCGCACGGACGCGGGTTTTCGTCGTCCAGCGACCGGGCCAGAAACACCATCAGGCAATCCGGCGTGTCGATGTACTCCTGCACCTCCTGCCACTCCTGCGCGCGCTGGTGCGTCAGCCGCCGGATCCGTTCGTGATCCATCTCGTAGGGCACGGGCGTTCGTAGCCATTTGGGGCCGTCCTTCAGGACCGGCGCGGGGTTGTCCACCGAAAGGAATTTCAGGACCTTTTCGATCTGCCCCTGGCGCAGGTTGACGATCTCCTCGAGCCGCCGCTCGGAGAGCCCGTCGCTGTTGGCGAGAGCCTCCAGGATCGCGTTGACGTGGGTTTCGGCGGGGAAGGCGCTGTGGCGGAAATAATCCTGGATCTCGCCGTCCTCCCGCCCGGACATCAGCACGCCGACCGCGTGATCGATGGCGCGGCCCGCGCGCCCCACCTGCTGGTAATAGGCCACGATCGAGCCGGGAGCCTGGTAGTGGACGACGAAGCCCAGGTCGGGTTTGTCGTAGCCCATGCCCAGCGCGGTGGTGGCGACGAGCGCCTTGATCTGATTGCCGAGCAGCAACCCTTCGAGATATTGCCGGTAGGTGGTTGGATCGGAGGGGTCGCCGGCGGCAGGCTGGGCGTCGCTGTAGTAGGCGCGCGCGGTGATGCCGTTCTGGTTCAGCCAGCCGGTGACCTGGTCGGCATCGCGCTTGGTGAGCGTGTAGACGATGCCGGTGCCGGGCAGATTCGGCAGATGTTCGGCGAGCCACGCCAGCCGCGCCGCCTGGTCGGGCAGGCGGAGGGTCTGTAGCGCCAGGGTCTCCCGCATCAGCGAGCCGCGCTGAACCCCGATGTCCCCCAACTGGGCGACGATGTCGTTCACCACCCGGTGGTTCGCCGTGGCCGTGGTGCCGAGCACCGGCATGTTGACCGGCATGGCCTGAAGGACGTTGACCAGCCGCTGGTAGTCGGGGCGGAAGTCGTGCCCCCAGTCGGAGATGCAGTGCGCCTCGTCCACCACGACCAGCCCGAGCCGGTTCGAGATCGGCAGCAGGACGTTGCGCACGAACTCGTCGTTGGCCAGGCGTTCCGGCGAGATCAGCACCGCGTCCGCTTCGTCGGCGAGGATGCTGCGGGTGAGGCCGTCCCAGTCGCTCCGGTTGGTGGAGTCGATGGTCAGCGCCCGGATGCCCAGCCGCTCCGCCGCCACGATCTGGTTGCGCATCAGCGCCAGCAACGGGGAGACGATGAGCGTCGGCCCGGCCCCCCGGTCGCGCAGGATGCGGGTGGCGATGAAGTAGACCGAGCTCTTCCCCCAGCCGGTGCGCTCGACCACCAGCATCTTCCGCCGCTGGTTCACCAGCGCGTCGATCGCCTCCCACTGGCCGTCCCTGAAGTCGGCGGCGGGGTCTTGCAGGGCCTGCCGGAGCAGGGCTTGGCCGGTATGGAGGTCAGTCATTCACGAGTGTCCTCTGCCGTTAAATTGCCGATAAGATGCCGATAAATTGCCGATAACTCGTAGACCCGGCCCCGCCGGGATGGGTCCGCGACGACCAGCCAGCCGTCCTCGGTCCATTTCTGGAGGAGCAGCCGGGCGGTGCGGTCGGATAGCCACAAGCACAAGGACGCCAGACAAACAGGTGCGCAGGGAGTTCCCTCGCCAGTACCTATTCGTTCCTGGGGGCGATGTTCTGTTCCAAATCTTCCCAATCAGTGTACTCCTTCCGCCACGGAGCCCAGAGCCGTTCGAGATCGCTTACCGAGTACCCCAGAAAAGTCTTCCCCCATGCCTCTATGCGGGTTTTGACGTTCTGTGCAGCACTCCGAAGTAGCAAAAAGGCCTCTCCATAGGTCCGGACGTCCACCTCTGCTTCTCGAAGAAATCGGTGAGCCCAGATCATGCCGCCTGCATCGATGGATTCGAGGAATAGTTGTCCGGCTCCCCACCTTACTTCTCGGTTTTCACCACGGATGAAAACCTCGAACCAGTGGTGGGAGAAGTCCTCGTGCTGGCGAATCTCTAGGGCCTTCTTAGCGATCCTCTGTACCCAAATAGAAGGATCGGAGGCAGCGATCTCGCCGAGCCAGGCCTGGCTTCCCTGCAACCAGCCGAGAAGGCGGGAGGCTCTCGCCCGGGTCTCGGGTTCGCTGCTGCTCAAGAGGGACTTCAGGACACCCTCGATCCTGTTTTGGCCTTCATAACGAGCCCCAAGCGCGATTTCAAGCAATTCCCTGTCAGACCGGCAGTCCAGGACAAGGTCATGGATTAGATGCGTTGCCGTTTGGTTATCAGCCTTCGGGTACTGGAGATCGCATAAGACCTCGTCTACGTAGCCGCGGAGGAACCGCGTTGATCCTCCAAACGACTCCCGCTGGAACGGATAGACCAGAGGCCATAGCGATTCGGCCAAGGGGTTCCCTTGAATAATGGCCCGGCGGAAGAGAGGAATCAGGAGCCCGGTCGACCAGTGGCGGACGTTCCGCTCGCGGGATAGCACCAACTCAACCCAGTGCCGAAATCTCGTCTCCGACAGACCGTCGACTAGAGACTGTGGAAATTTTTCGGAGTGCCACGTAGACTGGTGCTCGTTGCGGATCGAAGCCGCGTTCCTGCTTCTTTTTCGGATGCCTAGAGCTGTCTCGACCTCACGAAGGAAGGACTCCCGGAATCGGTGATGTGTTTCTGCCGCGACCGCTCGCCAACGGACTGGAAGACGATTGACGGCTTCACCTTTCTTAGCCAGTATCCATCCTGCATAGCGCGGTGCCAGGGTTTTTCGATCCGATCCCGTGGCGATCGGTAAAATGACCTCCACTGGAATATTAGCTATGCAGGCCTCCGACGCAGCCGCAAGGGCTCCGATTCGTTCGTCCCCTTCGCCGTACTTTACGCTGTGGACAATTTTTTGTATTTGCGACGTCGAAAGAGAAAGCTTTCCGGCGGCCACGAAGCTGAGTAAGTAGTACAATCGCGCTAAACGCCTCGGATCGTGCTCGGCTTCAATCCGCTCCAAGACTAAATCCTGTAAAGATCCAATCTTCAATCTTGACGCTACTTCAAAAAGATCCCGCCATTCATACCCTATGTGATGATCGAGGATAGCATCTAGCACTTCCGTGGAACTCATGGCTGGTAGCAAGCTTACAAGCACATGTCCGACTGCCATGCCGATATCGTGGCCTTGTGTGTCTTTGCTGGTTGCTTCGATAAGGGCGTTGCGGATTTCTCCCTCGGCCAAGACGGCATGTTCCTCGACCGAATAGGCCCATAGATGACGTCCTTCAGGTAATCTTGAAGGAAGGTCATACATTTGTTGACGAATCAAATCTGCGCCGAGGTCAGGAGCCCATGCGGCAATGGCGGGAAGCGTTCTTTCGAACTCCGAGTCGTCTTCTGTTCTTTGCCTGCCCAAATCGTAACTGAGCTTGACACCAGAAAACCGCTCCCGCCAAGCTGAGCGAATTGCCTCAAGTGTCTGAACAGTCGGCTTAGGAAATTCAGGATTTATAAACCGATTATGGTCTCTGTACAAGGCCGCGAGTGGTTTTTGTGGCCCAGAAGGTCTCTGTTTCTTGTGCTTCCCATTCTCAGATTTGATTGAATCCGCTAAGGAAAGGAGATCCGATCGGTCCGCCGCGAGGAGAAAATGATAGATGGTGCGAGCGTACGGCGTGCCTGGACAGGCCGCCGCCTCCTTCACCTTTTCTTGGAACCACGAGCGCGAAACCTGCGCCAACTTCCGTCGGAAGATCAAGCTCTCCGAGGAAACGAAAGAATTAAAGTAGTACATTGGGATGTGACGAACTGCCATCAAAGCTAGGAGGTCTTCTGGCCCCATCAGATCCGAAGAGACGCTTTCGAGATATAGACCGAAGCCCTGTAGCCACATGATTCCCGAGTCTCCGCAACGACGAAGCCCCAAACTCTTTAGACTCGGGTCGGCGAGCACTGAGAGAACCCGCCTGTCCGCATCCGGCTCATCCTCGACGAAGAATGGACCTCGGGCCGGTACAAGCCGCATCCAAGAGCGGACGTGCTCTCCAATCAGATCCTTTGCGCGTTCAAAATTGTCCATGATCACGAGTCGAGAGATCTCCTGCATCCTCTCGTTCCGGTCTAGCGATGACCAGGAGTCCGGAGCCAGAAGGAGCAACGGACCAATGAGACGGGGAGAAAGCCTCTGGACCTCCTTTATGTCTTCTCGCGGGAGATTGCGTGAGCGTAGCCAAGCGGCGATCAGTGTTTCGGCTACGTCTGGAGGAGTACCGTATTGATAGAGGGAGACAATTGCCGCCCAACGTAGCCACTCGATCTTAGGCTCCGAGTCAGGAATCGGCTCCATGGCGTTACGCAGCTCGAGGGCAAGGTCCTTCCCCTCCCGCTTCGCCTGTTCTAGCAAGTCGAGTAGGTGGAGCCCCATGCCGACTCGGAGTTGCTCCGGACGGACGCGATATTTTCCGTCCGGCATCGTCTCCAGAATTCCTTCGGATTCCAAATCCTGAAGAGCGGCACTGATATTGCCGGTCACCTGATCAAGGGCAGAGCGCACATCTGGGAGACGGAGCCGTCCTTTTTCAGCATGGCGACGTGCCAAGTCGCGAAGGACTTCTTGGTACGCCTTCTCATCCCAGTCGCGGGCTCCCGGCCGTCTCCTGCGGATCTGATCTTTGGCATCAAACCAGTGCAGGAGATCTTCGGTTACTTCGTCGTAGCGGTCAAGTTGGGGAAGATTGTCGATCATGAGCCGCAGGTAGCGTGGTCTACGGACCATTTCCTGCACCGTCCTAGGGAGCCCGGCCACGATATCGGGAAACCGATTCTCGATTGCCAAGGCCTGTGCAAACTCCGTGTCATTGTAGGGGCCGATCTGTAGGACAGACACCCTGCCCTGAGCGAGCCGCTCGATCCGGCTCTCAAGCGCCCGCCAGAAGAGTCGCCGGCAGGTGCACAACACAGCGCAGGGACGGACTTCCTCGTCCACAAAACCCGCAAGCGCTTCCTCTCTACTCGGAGAAGACCGTCCCATAACCTCCTCCTTTGGAGAAGCTTTCGAGCGGCTCTCAAGTGCCCAGAGCAAGTGTTGGTCGGGATCGCGGAGTCGGTACTCATCGAGCCCATCGAGGACGATCAAGGCCCAGGGACCACGCTCTGGCGGCTGGTGGCGCACACGCCGTAAAAGCTCAGGGGCATGCCGGCCAAAGGAGCCAAGAGCTTGCGTGATCGGCTCCAGAATGATGCTCTCCAAACTCGCGCTACCATCTCCTAAAAGAGAGGAGACGAAGAATACCGGGATAGGCAGAGTCTCCAGGCGGCCCAGTAGCCAGTCGAGGACACACCAAGTTTTTCCGTCAAAGCGCTCACCTACGACTGCCGCGAGGCCCGGTACTGGCCCAACGGCTTGCCCGAACCACGAATCAATATTGCCTTCCACATTGCGGCGGACCGAAATGTTTTGTTCGTATGGAACATGGAAAAAAGCAGAGGGATTCTCCCGAATCTGGAGCGAAAGTCTTTGGTTTTGTCGTCTTACCATAAGTGGCCAGACGGTCTCACTCAGTTCCTTTTGAAGCTTTGTGAGGAATGTGTCGAAGCCTGGTAGCGCACGGATCGCTGCCATATCCTCCCGGACGGCGGCGAGATCAATCTTCTTCTTCTTTTTCGTATCTCTCCAATTCTCCACTGCATGGAGAACCGCGTCCGGATCGGTTGCACAGAGCGCGGCAACCGGCGGCACACCAGCCGGCAGCAGGGGCTGAGCGGAATCGGTGTCGAGGATCAAGACCGCAACTCCAAGCCGAAGACCAAGTGCCATGAGCTTGCGGTAGCCCATGCCCCCGAGATTCACTGTGGAAACAGCCACCCAGAGATCGAGCCCAAGGCTGAGATCGGCCGCGTCACTCAGCGCTCCTTGGAGATCACGAATGGGTAGTTTGCGCTCGTATCGTTTCACCTCGACGCCAACGGATCCGGCTGACAAGGCATCTGTGCCAGGCTGCAATCCGGCACGGCACAAACGAAAGGGGATCCCTGCCAATACAGATAAGCTGGAGGCGACGAGTTGTTCGAAGCTTTGTGGACCACTCTCTCGAAGACACTTCAAGGCAGAAATGGTCTCAACACCGGGAACCAGAGTCTTCATGGTGTTGGTAATTGTATTATTATTTCTTCGGTATTGAGTCGCGTCGATGAAAATCTTGTACTCTGAGGAGACTCGGAGAGTCGTCCCTTCAAGCACGGCTGACAGGAAGACGTTTGGATCACCTGCTATGCTCCCGGAAATCACCGAAGTCCTTCAGGATCTCCTGTTCCTCCACTCCTCTCGCGGCAAGAGTTGCCGCGAGGTATCGACTGACCGCGGAGAGCAAATCGTCGCGGACATCCTCCGGGAACTGGTTGGGATGCTCTTTGAAGTTGATGCCTCCGGCCTCTTCCTTGGCGGAGGTGAAAGCGGCGGCCAACGCCGTAAGGAAATAATCCAGCCAGGAGGTCAGGTCGGCCGTGTCTCGCCCTTCGTAGTAGTTGTGGTGAGGATGGACGGCGAGGGAACGATAGTAGGCGGCGAGATCGCGGGCGTGCTCCTCTTCCAGGGAGACCAGGCCGTTCAGGCCGTAACCGTTCCGCTGGAGGAGAAAGGTCGTGAGGAGCCGCGCGGTCCGGCCGTTGCCGTCGTAATAGGGATGGATGGTGACGAACTGGTAATGGGCCAGGCCGGCGATGAGGGGAGGGGGCAGCCGCTCCTCCCCAGCCTGCCGGATCCAGGCGACGAGGCCCGCCATCAGAGCTGGAATGTCCCGCGCCTCGGGAGGCAGGTAGATCAGGGCACCGGCCTCGGAGTCCCGGATCGTGCTTTGGCCGTCACGGTAGCAGCTGGGACGATTCCGGCCTTCCACCAGGGCGTGGATGCGCTGGATCAGCTCCTCAGTCAGCTCTGCCCCCTGTGCCGCCCACTCTTCGACGCTCAGCAGGGCCTTCCAGTAGCTCCGGACCTCCTCCACATTCCTTTCGCTGCCCTGGAGAGGGGCTTTCCGGCCGGCGAGGACCTGCTCGACCTCGGCCAGCGTCAGCCGGTTCCCTTCAATTCGGGTGGAGGAGTGGGTCGAACGGAGCCGCGCCCGGTTCCGTATCTCGGACTGCACGGCCGGGAGCAGGGGGATCTGTACGACGACCGCCCGGGCCATCTCGATCTCCACGAGACGGCGGGACGTCGCGGGCGTCAGCGTATAGCGCGGTTGCCAGAGTCCAACGGGGCTGTCTTTCATCGTCTATACTTTGTCACGCCCGCGCCGGGGAATGCCCGCCCCCGCCTGCCCCGTTTTAGAGGTGAAAGGAGCCTGAGCATGGCTGTGAAGGACCAGGAACCGACTCTCCTGAGGGAGACAACTGAGGAGGCGAAGCCCGCCGCCGACTCCGTCTATAAGGAGGACGCCCTCGCGGCGATGACCGCGGCGCGGCAGCGCTGGGAGGCGGCCACCGCCAAGGCGGAGGCCAAGGCCCCGTTCTGGAAACAGGACTTCACGACCGTCTCCGGCATGGAGGTCCCGCACCTGGTCACCCCCGAGCAGGTGGCGGACGTCGATCCCCTGAAGACGATCGGCGTCCCGGGCGAGTTCCCCTATACGCGCGGCATCCACCCGACCGGCTACCGCGGCAAGCTCTGGACGATGCGCCAGTTCGCCGGCTTCGGCACCGCCGCGGACACCAACCAGCGCTTCAAGTACCTCCTCTCGCAGGGGCAGACCGGCCTCTCGGTCGCCTTCCACCTGCCGACCCTCTACGGCTACGACTCGGACCACCCGATGTCGAACGGCGAGGTGGGGAAGTGCGGCGTGACGGTGGACACCCTGGCCGACATGGAGGTCCTCTTCGAGGGGATCCCGCTCGGCGAGGTGACGACGTCGATGACCATCAACTCGACGGCGCCGATCCTCTTCGCGATGTATCTCGCCGTGGCCGAGAAGCAGGGGGTGGACATCCAGCGGCAGGTCTCGGGCACGCTGCAGAACGACATCCTCAAGGAGTACATCGCGCAGAAGGAGTACATCTATCCGCCGCGGCCGTCGATGCGGCTGATCACCGACCAGTTCGCCTTCGCCGCGCGCGAGGTGCCGCGCTGGAACACGATCTCGATCTCCGGCTACCACATCCGCGAGGCGGGCTCGACGGCGCTCCAGGAGCTGGCGTTCACCCTGCGCGACGGCATGGAGTACGTCCAGTACGGGGTCGACGCCGGCCTCGACATCGACGAGTTCGCGCCGCGGCTCTCCTTCTTCTTCAACAGCCACAACGACTTCTTCGAGGAGGTCGCCAAGTTCCGCGCCGCCCGCCAGATCTGGGCGACGGTGATGCGCGACCGCTACGGCGCCAAGAACCCGCGCTCCTGGATGCTGCGCTTCCACACCCAGACGGCCGGCTGCTCGCTCACCGCCCAGCAGCCCTACAACAACGTGGTGCGGACGACGATCCAGGCGCTGGCGGCGGTGATGGGCGGCACGCAGTCGCTGCACACCAACTCGCTCGACGAGACGCTGGCCCTGCCGACCGAGGAGAACGCCCGCATCGCTCTCCGGACGCAGCAGATCATCGCCCACGAGTCGGGGG
>Ga0247765_1001448_pt1 | contig 11223 bp, 11 predicted proteins | sample UWRJL106311C6_FD_179949 | JGI IMG/M metagenome (GOLD analysis project Ga0247765, IMG submission 179949) | Plant litter microbial communities from Arlington Agricultural Research Station in Wisconsin, United States - UWRJ-L106-311C-6 | ecosystem: Environmental > Terrestrial > Plant litter >... | reverse complement strand
TGCCCTGCGCCGCGCCGTAGAGGTACTCGGCCAGCGCCGCCACGTTGCCGTCGTTGTCGACGAAGACCGGGAGGCCGGTGCGCTCGCTGACGATGTCGCGGATCGGCAGGTCCGAGAGCGGCAGGTTGACGGCGGAGACGGCGACGCCGCGGTCGTGGTCGATCGTCGCCGGAATCCCCAGCCCGACCGCCTCGACGCCGGGCCGCGCTTCCCGCGCCTCGTTGATCTCACGGACCAGCAGCTCGACCAGCTCGTCCTCGGTCTGGCCCTTGGAAGCCTCGCGCTGCTCGTAGAGCGGCTCGGTGTCGGCGAGCACGCCGACGAGCATCTTCGTGCCCCCGAGATCGACCCCGATCGTCTCGGTGCCGCTCACGAGGAGGCTGGGGCTGGAAGGCGAAGGACCGACTCCATCGCCATGATTTCTAGCCCTTCATGACGCCCGACGGCGAGCAGCGGCCCCCAGAGCCGCCCGAATACGAGCCCGAGTACAAGGTCTACCGCTCCCGCCGGGGGCTGTTTTCGCGCCTGAAAGGCGCAGATCTGTCCGGCTTGCGGGACCGTGCAAGGTTGCCTTCATGGCGCCGCCGCAAGCAGGACGAGCCGGGCCTTCCGCCGCCCGAGCGCTCGCGGATCAACCCACGCCGGGTCCTCAAATGGGTCGCGCTGGCGGCACTGGGATGGATCTTGCTCAGCCTGGTCGCCTTCGGCGTCTCGGCCCAGATCCAGTCCTTCAAGCTCTCCGGTGAAGCTGGCAAGGCGCTACACGGCAACCCCTTCCTGCTGCCGAGCGCGCAGACGATCCTCGTGCTCGGCACCGACGCCCGGCCGCCAGACACCAATGAGCCGGGCGCTCCGCACAAGAAGAAGTGCTTCGAACAGCAGGCGCACGGCGACGCCCCGCACGACGGCTGCGAAGCCGGTGAATACCGCGCCGACACGCTGATGCTGATCCGCGCCGGCGGCGGCGCCTTCCGCAAACTCTCGATCCCCCGCGACACCTTCGCCGAAATCCCCGGCCAGGCGCCGACGAAAATCAACGCCGCCTACTCCTTCGGCGGTGCCGCCCTGCAGATCAAGACGATCGAACAGTTCCTCGGGATCCAGGTCGACCACGTCGCGATCGTCGACTTCACCGGCTTCGAAGACCTGATCGACGCGGTCGGCGGCGTCAAGGTCGACCTCCCGCACAAGCTCTGCGCCGACATCTCCGGCGGCTCCGGCGGCGGCCAGGGGGGCGTCACCCTGCATCTGAAGAAGGGCGAGAACACGCTCAACGGCGAGAAAGCGCTCGCCTACTCCCGCATCCGCGAGCCGAGCGAATGCCCCGGCCCGGGCAAGAGCGCCTACAGCTTCGGCTACGACGACCTCGACCGCGCCAAGGCACAGCAGACGGTGATCAACGGGATTAAAGACCGCCTCACCGATCCCCTCCGCCTCCCCTACAACTTCATCCACGGCCCGGTCATCGGCTGGGAGGCGCCGAAAGCGTTCGTCAGCGACATGGGCTTCTTCACGATGCCGCAGCTGATCCTCGCCGCCGCGATCGGCGGCGGCTCCGACGCCCACGTCCTCTGCTCCTCGCCGAAGGAAGGCTGCGGCGAAGGCCCCGAAGGCTCGATCGAAGCCTCCGACAGCGCAAAGCGCGCCGCCGTCCACCAACTGATCGACGGCTGAGGCGCGAGTGGTGAGTTGAGGCCCCTATAGGGCCCAAAACTCACCACTCGTCACCGCGACTGGTGAGTTTGCCCGCCTATAGCCGGCTTAACTCACCAATCGTCAGTCTGAGCGCTCCGCTTTGGTGCCGACCAGTGCGGAGACGATCAGGGCGGTGAAGCCAGCAGCAAGGGAGCCAGCGGTGTTCTTCAGGTCGCTGGTCGAAGAGTGGCCGGTGGCGAGTACTTCGACCGCGATCCACTCGCCAAGGCCGAGAACGATCAGAACGACCAACGCGTAGATCCGCGCCGCCAGCGTGTACCAGCGAGCCATCCTGCGGTCGTCTACGAGCTGCCGCCCCGCCAGCTCAAGCTGCAACGGCGCCTCCGGCGCTCTTTCGCGGCCGGCCCGGGTGAAGTAACGCTGCTCGATCGCCAGCGCCAGCAGCAGCACCGGCAGGATCTGGGAGACCGCTTCGAAGTACTCCTTCTTCGCGTGTCCGTCGGCGATCAGGGCGACGACGACATAGGCAATTACCGGGGCCGCGATCGCGCCGACGCCGAAGGCGAACCGCCAGAACAGGCTCACCCGCACCTCGCCTGACACGAGGTCAGTCTGCGGTCGAGGCGGCCGGCTTCGACTCGGACTTTGACTCGCTGCCGCCGGAGCTCGGCTTCGAGTCCGAGGAGCCGGAGTCGCCGCTCTTCTCGGCACCGCTCTCACCGCCGCCGTTGCCGCCCCCGCGCTTCGTCCCGTAGTCGGTGTTGTGGAAGCCCGAGCCCTTGAAGTGGATCGCCGGCGGCGTCAGGACCCGGGAGGCGGGCGCCCCGCACTCCTCGCACTCGCGCAGCGGCTCGTCGGTCATCTTCTGGATCGCATCGAAGACGTGACCGTTCTCGCATTTGTACTCGTAGATCGGCATGAGGGTGCGTGATTATCGCAGCCGCTACGGTTCCGGCATGGCAACCGAGCAGGGGACCCGCCCGACCGAGGTGACGATGGAGGAGATCGTGGCGCTGTGCAAACGGCGCGGCTTCGTCTTCCCCTCCTCGGAGATCTACGGCGGCCTCGGCTCGACCTACGACTACGGCCACTACGGCGTCCTGCTGAAGAACAACGTCAAAGCCGAGTGGTGGCGGGCGATGCTGCAGGAGCGCGACGACATCGTCGCGCTGGACTCGGCGATCCTCCAGCACCCGCGCGTCTGGGAGGCCTCCGGGCACCTCGAGGGCTTCACCGACCCGCTCGTCCAGTGCCTCGGCAAGTGCAAGCGGCGCTGGCGCGAGGACCATCTGCGCGAGGCGGTCGAAGCCGAAGGCGGCGACCCCAGCGCCGAGCTGCACTGCCCCGAGTGCGGCGGCGAGCTCTCCGAGCCGCGCCAGTTCAACCTCATGTTCGAAACCCACGTCGGCCCGGTCGCCGAGGAGGGCTCGACCGTCTACCTGCGTCCGGAGACCGCGCAGGGCATCTTCATCAACTTCAAGAACGTGCTCAGCTTCGCCCGCAAGAAGCCGCCGTTCGGGATCGCCCAGGTCGGCAAGTCCTTCCGCAACGAGATCACGCCGGGCAACTTCATCTTCCGCACCCGCGAGTTCGAGCAGATGGAGATGGAGTACTTCACGCCGCCGGCCGAAGCCGAAAAGTGGCACCAGCACTGGATGGCCGAGCGCGAGCGCTGGTACACCGAGCTCGGCATCCGCCCCGACCACCTGCGCGTGCGCGCCCACGGCGAGGACGAGCTCTCCCACTACTCCTCGGCGACGAGCGACATCGAGTACCTCTTCCCGATCGGCTGGTCGGAGCTGGAGGGGATCGCCGACCGCGGCGACTTCGACCTCACCCAGCACGCCAAGTTCTCCCGCGAGAAGCTCGAGTACTTCGACCAGCAGACCAAAGAGCGCTACACCCCCCACGTGATCGAGCCCGCAGCCGGCGCTGACCGCGCCACCCTCGCCTTCCTCGTCGACTCCTACGAGGTCGAGGAAGTAGAGGGCCGCCAGCGCACCGTCCTGCGCCTGCACCCGCGCCTGGCCCCGGTCAAGGTCGCCGTCCTCCCCCTCGTCTCCAAGGAAGGGATGCCGGAGAAGGCGCGTGAGATCTACCAGGACCTGCGCCGCCGCCTCCCCACCGAGTTCGACGAGGGCGGCTCGATCGGCAAGCGCTATCGCCGCCAGGACGAGATCGGCACCCCCTGGGGTATCACCGTCGACCACCAGACGATGGACGACGACACCGTCACCCTCCGCGACCGCGACTCCCTCGAGCAGGTCCGCGTCCCGATCGACGGCCTAGGCGACGAGCTGGTCGGGCGCCTGGAAGCGCCCTGGCGCAGCCCGAAGCTCGCTTAATTACCTGCGTTTTCCAGGGTTTTTACATTTTGCTCACTACATTGAGTAAATTTACTCAATACCATGAGCAATCTGCCCCCGCTTCGACGGGCGATCTTTTCGACCCTTGTCGACCGCCTCGCTGAGGCACCGGCGCGCCTGCAGATCGTCAGCGGCCCGCGCCAGGTGGGCAAGACGACGGTCGTGCGCCAGGCGCTCGTCGCCTGCGACCTCCCGAGCCACTACGCCAGCGCCGACGATCCGGCCCTGCGCGACGCGGCCTGGCTCGCCGAGCAGTGGGAGGAGGGACGGCGCCTATCCCGCGAACACAACGGCGGCGCAGTCCTGGCGATCGACGAGGTGCAGAAGGTTGGCAACTGGGCGGAGATGGTGAAGCGCCTCTGGGACGAGGACCGTGCGACGGCGAGGCCGCTGCGTGTAGTCCTTCTCGGCTCCGCGGCGCTGCTGATCCAGCACGGGCTCAGCGAGAGCCTGACCGGGCGCTTCGAGCTGATCCGCGCCCCGCACTGGTCCTTCGGCGAGATGCGCGACACCTTCGGCTTCAGCCTCGAGCAGTTCGTCTACTTCGGCGGCTACCCGGGTGCCGCGACGCTGGTCGACGATGAAGAGCGCTGGGCCTCCTACGTCCTCGACTCGATCGTCGAGACGACGATCTCCCGCGACCTCCTGCTGCTGACCAGGGTCGACAAGCCGGCGCTTCTGCGCGGCCTGTTCCGGCTCGTCTGCGACTACTCCAGTCAGATCGTCTCCTACCAGAAGCTGACCGGCCAGCTCCAGGACGCCGGCAACACCACCACCCTCGCCCACTACCTCGACCTGCTCGCCGGCGCCGGGCTGGCGGTCGGCCTCGAGAAATATTCTCCTGGCAAGATCCGCCAGCGACGCTCCACCCCGAAGCTGCTGGCGCTCAACACGGCCCTCGTCTCGGCGACCTCGGGTCGTACCTTCGCCGAGAGCCGCGAAAGCCCCGAGCATTGGGGGCGGCTGGTCGAGACCGCGATCGGCGCCCATCTATGGGCCACGCGCGATCCCCGCACTGAGCTGCTCTACTGGCGCAACCGCAACCGAGAGGTTGACTTCGTCCTCTCCCGCGGCGATTCATTGACCGCGATCGAGGTCAAGAGCGGCCGCCGCCGCGACGGCCTCCCCGGCATGAGCGCCTTCGAATCCGACCACGGCCCCACCAAGAAACTGCTGGTCGGCGGCGACGGCACCCCCCTCGACGCGTTACTGCTTGATCACGCCTGGCGCAGCCCGAAGCTGGCCTGAGAAGACGCTCGCAGTTAAAGGGGGACTCCCTCCGGAGCCGAAAGGGCGTGAGAACGCCGTTACTACCGGATGGGAGAGGCATGGCCTACGAGATGAAAATTCGCGGCACCGAGCATGAGGTGAAGGTGCGCAACCCCTGGGCCGTGGCCCTGCTGCCGATCGTCACGCTCGGCATCTACCACCTGGTCTGGTGGTATAAGATCAACAAAGAGCTGAAGGCCTACGGTGAAGCCAAGGGCTACGACCTCGGCCAGAACCCGACCAACTCGGTCCTGGCGCTGTTCCCGGGCGGGCTCATCGTCGTGCCGGCGCTGGTCAGCTACTGGCGCGGCACCAAGCGCGTGCAGGGCGCTTCGAAAATCGCCGGCCGCGAGCCGGTCAGCGGCTGGATTGCGATCATCCTCTACCTGCTCCTCGCCCCCGGCTTCTGGGCCTACCTGCAGGTCTCCCTCAACAGTGTCTGGGAGCAGGAGGCCGAAGCGCTCCCGTGCCAGACGGCACCGCCCGCGCCCGCGGACGAGATGCCGCCCCGCCTCTAGCAAGGATCGAGGGTATTCAGGTCGGGCGGCCGCTAGAGTCGCTCGGCCATGGGACGGCAAGCTCCGCGTGGTCGACAGCGTCGGCGAACCCGCAAACTCAAGGCACCAGATCCTGCCTCCGCTCGCCTTGAAGGCGACCACGTAGTCATCGCTAGCCGCAAGGTCACCTCTGCCACTGTGCGTCACGTTGTCCGCGGTCTTCATGAAGCACGACGGCGTAACCAACGTGGCCTAACGCTCGATGCCCAAGAGGTCGAATGGGGCCTACCCTCGGCCATGTTGCAAATTGCAGCCCATGTCGACAATTTGCGTACGCGAGGGATGCATTTCGACCTTCTCCTGCCCCAGGATCGAGATGCAGCCCGTCTATTTGAAAATGCCGGATGGGCACACCTCCTCGCACCCCACTTAAATGATCCTCCCTCTAACCACATCGACCGTCACCTACCAGCGCGGAGATACCGAGAATCAAGCGAACTAGTGGGCTTGCGTGAGGAGGTGCTGGATTTCTCAATGCGCTTCTTGGGGAAACTTCGGCCTGAATTGCTGAGAGCAATTGAGTGGTCACTAGACGAGATCACTGACAACGTCCTCAATCATGCTGAAGCGAAATATGGAGGAATTCTCCAGGTCGACGCGCCGAAGAAACATGGTTTCCTTCAAATCACTGTTGCTGATGGAGGAAGAGGAATACCCGCTTCTATGCGGGAAGGACACCCCCAACTCCATTACGACCAAAATGCGGTAGGTGAGGCCATCAAGGTGGGCGTAACCCGTAGTCCCGAGGTGGGCCAGGGAAACGGTCTAGCTGGCGCCTTACGGGTTGCGACTTTCTCCGGTGGCGTGTTCCGCGTTAATTCCTATCGTGGATATGTTGCCGCCGAAGCAAAACCATCTCAGTCACAAAAACAGATAACGCGGGGCTCCTTACCAGAGGAGGCGTTGTATGGAACGGTAGTTGATCTCCAAATAAGAACTGATACCAACTTCGATGTTGCTGACGCTCTTAGCGTCGTGAACTGGGTTGATGACTGGGGCTACCTTGAGGCGAAGTACGGGACGGAGAATGAGCTTGTATTTCGTCTGGCGGACGAGACTAGAGGCCTGGGTTCGAGAGACGCGGGCGTTGGTATTCGGAATAAGCTGGAAACGCTCTTAGCGGCTGACTCTACCCGCGCTGTAGTCCTTGACTGGAGTGGAGTTCCTACTATTTCGAGCTCGTTTGCAGATGAGTTCGTAGGAAAACTTCTTGTCAAACTGGGGCCGGTTTTATTCAACAGTCGAATCCGCTTCGTTGGCATGGAGCCCTTTGTAGCTGCTCTTGTTGATAAGGCGATGAGGCAGCGAGCTGCCCAGGACTTTGCTCGCGAACGAGCAGCGTGATGACTAAGGACTGATGGGTCTTTTTGTGCTCTGGGAAGCAAAGAGTCTTAGCTAGACGTACGTTCACTCTTTCTCCTCTGGGCCGCGAAATGGCGTGATTGTCATCGGCGGCTCATAAACTCGAGCACCCGTTCGGCGTCGGTCTCCAGCGCCGCCGCGTCCCTCTTGCTCACCTCGTCGAGGTACTCGATCGTCACCTTGCCGCCGGCGAGGCGCCAGGTGGCGACGGCACGGCCGCGGACCATCGCGAAGGGACGGAAGAGGCCGTTGTCCGTGACCAGCAGCTTGTTCGGGCCGACGATTTCCTCGCGGGAGGTCCAGCCGAGCAGCACCGGGTCGTAGGCGCCGAGCAGGCGCGGTGGTGGGATCGGCGCGGGCTCCGGCGTCTTCTTCAGCTCCAGCAGGCTGTCCTCGCGCTCGACCAGATGGGAGGAGATCGCCGTCAGCCCGGCGCGGGCGTCGCGCAGCGGCAGGCCAGCCCAACGAGCGAGGTCGCGGTCGCTCGCCGGGGCGTGGCCGATCAGGTAGCGACGCGCCAGCTCGGCCAGCGCCGCCTCGCGGTCGACCGGCTTCTGCTCGCCGAGCCAGTCGCGAACGAGGACGTAGGCGTGTTCCTTGCCGGCCATCGGTCCCCGCACCGCGATCCCGCGCAGGGTCGCCAGGAAGAGCAGGTGGACGAGCGCTTGGTTGGCAGTCGGGACGCCGGCCCGGTCCAGCCGCTCGCGCAGTTGCGGCCGCGTTAACGGGCCCTCGTCGGCGAGCGCGCGTTCGATCGTCTCAACCCCCCGCTCGGCTGCCTCCTCGCTCACCCCCTCCTGCCGCAAGCGCCGCGCGCTGGAGGTCATCAACGGCGGCGGCGTCAGCGCGTGCAGCCACGGGTAGTCCTCGCTGCGGACCAGGTGCAGGGTGCCACGATTGAGCCAGGTGATCAGCAGCGAACGCTCCTCCGTCAGCGCCCGGTCGACATCGGCAGCGCTAACCCCGCTGGTGCGCGCCCGCACCGCCAACCGCGCCCCGCGCGGGTCCTGCCCCTGTACCGCCAGCAGCCGCTCGGCCACCGCCTCCGGCGAGCGCAGCGGCTCCCCGGCAAGAGCCTGGGCGGTCAGTCGTTCCGGCAGAGGCGGTTGCGCCACGCGACGATGATGCCGCGCCGGCGCCGGACCCGTCAGCTGCGCGGTTCTCTGGCTGCAAGCAAGTCGACGACGAAGATAAGGGTCCGATTGGGCGGCACATTGCCGACTCCCCCCGGCTCGAAAGCCCATTCAGGCGGCGCGATCAGCTCGCGGCGACCGCCCACTCGCATTCCCTCTAGCCCTTCTTCCCAGGCAAGGATCAATTGGTGGCTGCCAAGCGTGAAGCTGAAGGGCCGGCCTCGATCCCAGGAAGAGTCGTATTCCTTGCCGGTTTTGTAGTCGACCTCCACGTAGTGGAAGACGACTTCGTCTCCTGCTTGAGCCGTCGGCCCCGTCCCCGGCTTGAGGTCTTTGACCACGAGCTCCTTCGGCGGAGGGCTCTTCGGCGGCACCACCTTCGGCTTCTTCAGCTTCCCGACCTCCCTCAAGGGCTTCGCGGTCGAAGCAGCTTCCGCCTTCGCTTCGGAGCTGCTGGGAAGTAGTTCGAGGATGAAGACGACGGTCTTTCCCTTCGGGACGTTCGGCGGGTAGCTGCCGTTCGCCAGCTTCGGCGGCGCCACCACGACGCGGCGGTCGGAGACCTCCATCCCGTCGAGCGCTTGTTCCCAGGCGGGGACGACTTCGCCCGCGCCCAAGGTGAAGGTAACCGGCCGGCCGTTGTCCCAGGAGGAGGCGAACTTCTTGCCGGTCTTGTAGTCGTAGCCGACGTACTGGACCGTCACCTTGGCCCCTCGGAAGGCGTAAGTGCCGACCCCGTCGACCAGGTCCTTCATCGCGATTCGGTCCGGCCGGTGGGCCTTCGGGATGACCGGCTTCGGCTCCGAGCCCGCCAGCCCGGAAGGCATCAGCTTCAGTTCTTTCTGGGATCGGCTTGGCGCCTGCGAATTCAAGATCCAGAGGGGCGGGGGATCGGCCGGGACTTCAGCTTCGCTCTTATCGGCAGAGGCGGTTTCGGTCTTGGTGCTTGAGGTTTCCCCAGAGGAATCGCTCCCGCAACCACTCACCAGCAGCGCGGCAGCAAACAGAGCAACCAGAAGGGCCATGCCCGAAGAGCTGTTGGCCTTCGTTGCTATGTCGAACCCCCTATTTGACTTCGAGCAGATCGACCACAAAGACGAGCGTCGCGTTCGGGGCGATGGCGCCGGCGCCTTCGGAGCCGTAGGCGTAGTCGGGCGGCGTGATCAGCTCGCGGCGGCCGCCGACCTTCATCCCTTCCAATCCCTCTTCCCAGCCTTTGATCAGGTTGCCTTCGCCGAGCGTGAAGCTGAACGGTTCCCTCTCCCAGGAGGAGTCGAACTGTTTGCCGGATTCGTAGCCGACACCGACGTATTGGACCGTCAGTTCGTCGCCCGATTTGGCTTCCGGCCCGGTTCCTTCTTCGAGGTCTTTAACCACGAGTTGCTTCGGTTTCGGGCCCTTCGGCGGCACGACTTTAGGCTTCGTCTTCTTCGTGCCTGCGGCCTGCCCTGAGGCTTCCTTCGTCTTCGTCTTTGCCTTCGGCTTGGGCGGCTTTTCGGCCTTCTTCGCCGAGCTCCGCGGCAACAATTCGAGAATGAAGACCACATCCTTCCCCTTCGGGATGTTCGGCGGGTAGCCCCCCTTTGCGAGCTTCGGCGGCACCACCATCACGCGGCGGTCAGCGATCTCCATGCCGTTAATTGCTTCTTCCCAGGCGGGGATCACTTCGCCCGCACCCAAGGTGAAGGTGACGGGCCGGCCGTTGTCCCAGGAGGAGGCGAACTTCTTGCCGGTCTTGTAGTCGTAGCCGACGTACTGGACCGTCACTTTTTCGCCCGTCGAGAAGTACGTGCCGATCCCATCGAGCAGGTCCTTCATCGCGACGCGGTCGGGCCGATGGGCGTTGGGGATGTACGGCTTCGGCTCCGACCCCGCCAGCCCGGAAGGCTTGATTTCCAGTTCGGCCTGGTAGCGGATTGGCGTTTGCGGGCCCGAGAGCCAGAGAGGCGGCGGATTGGTCGGGGCTTCAGCTTCGCTCTTGTCGGAAGACGCGGTTTCGGTCTTGGCGGACGAGCTGTCTTCCTTGGCCGCAGTGGTGTCCGTCTGCGAGCTCGAGGTCGCATCGCTCGAAGAGGAATCACCTCCGCAGCCGCTCCCCACGAGCACGGCAAGAGCCAAAATAGTCAGAAGAACCTTGCGCATAAGGGCACCATCCTAGACAGGGTCGCCGCAGATTGGAAGGCAGGAGTCCCTCAGCGTCGCCGCTTCGGCAGCGCTTCGGCTTCGGCGGCGTCAATCCTCAGAACAACGCCGCGCTCGAAGATCTCCCCGACCTCGGGTGCATCGACGAAGCGATGCCCGCCCGGGCCCGCCTTGGTGTCGAAGACGATGCCATCGAACATGTGGGCCTCCGGCGCGGAGAGCACCTGAACGACGCGCCCCAGCCGCTCTCCGTCCTTGGAGTAGACCGGCACTCCCTTCTTCAGCACCAGGTAGGAAAGCGGCGCCCCGAGATCGTCCATCAGGCGAGCCTAAACGAAGACCGATTTTCCCCCTTTTCAGATCGCCGCTTACACTGGCCGCCGGGACAATTTCTGACCGGGGAGGAAAAGGATGGGGCTGAACCTCGCTTCGATAATCACCGAGAGAGCCGCGGCGTCGCCGGCCATCGTCGCCGTCCGCCTCGGCGGGCTCGAGCTGACCTACGCCGAACTCGACGACCGCAGCGCCCGCCTAGCGGCGTTGCTGCGAGAGCAAGGCCTGCAGCAGGGCGACCGGGTCGGGGTGATGCTCCCCAACGTCCTCGAGTTCCCGATCTCCTACTACGGCGTCCTCCGCACCGGCGGCGTCGTCGTGCCGATGAACGTGCTGCTGAAGCGGCGCGAGATCGCCTTCTACCTGGAGGACTCGGGAGCGAAACTGCTGCTCGCCTGGCATGGG
>Ga0247765_1001447_pt1 | contig 11228 bp, 14 predicted proteins | sample UWRJL106311C6_FD_179949 | JGI IMG/M metagenome (GOLD analysis project Ga0247765, IMG submission 179949) | Plant litter microbial communities from Arlington Agricultural Research Station in Wisconsin, United States - UWRJ-L106-311C-6 | ecosystem: Environmental > Terrestrial > Plant litter >... | reverse complement strand
ACGGCGCAATGGGAATCGGGTCCGGCGGAATCCACGGCGCTCTCGACCCATCTCCCATCGGACCTGTTGCATTCTGGTGACCACCCGCTTCATCCCTATAAGCCGCAGGATTAATCCCAAATGACGCCGACGTATCGATACCAAGACGGATATAAGCGAAAATGCCATCCTCAACTCTATTCCCCAGCAGGACATAGCGAAAGAAGGGATCATCACTCAATTTCGTCTTCTTGAGAAGCCCGTCGTTAGAGTTAGTGGTCAGTCTCTGCCGGTTAGTCGTGTAGGGTTGGAGTTTCTCAACATTGGTAATGAGAGATTGGTCAAAGTATAGCTGCGTGACGTGGGCGACGCGACCGCCCGTGATGGTGCCGTTGGGTTGGCGTTTTGCGTCGACATGGACCATGGCTGGATTTCAAGTGTCGTTAGCACATCACATTTCAACGGAAAGGCTTCGTGTTGGATGGATTGTAGGTAAGGCAGGTCAGAGAGAGGGATCAATCCGGGTCGGGGGCCTACCGTGAATGTGCACTGCCCGACCCTCATAATGGCCCGGGAAAAACGTATCAAAATTCGCAACCCCCTCGTCGTCGGTAAACTGGATGCCCCGCAGCGCCGTCGTGTTGATGACTGATCTGTCGTAGTCCACGGGATTTCTCGGAAGCGCCCAGACGCCGCTGTAAATACCCGTGGTGTTGCAGCTCCAGATATCCACCGCTACGTTGTGAACTGGCTTGCACGTCTTGGCGTCGACGACTTGAATGTCGAGACTCATGGGCACGCCGGTTTCGTAATCGGTGAGATTTCGTCGAACTTGCTCGCCGCTGACGTAGAGAGGGCCTTCCGAGACGAGGGGCGCCATCATGCAAGCGCCATCGTCAGCAAATAGTTGGTCGGGTCGAGTGTCCTTGTTGAACGGTTTATGCACTTGGTGGTCCTTGTGAAGTAACTCGGCCAGCTTGTCGGCTTGACGTCGATGCGGAGGCAAACTGCGCGTGTCGAGACCTCGCTCCTTGCGCAGTCTGTCAAACTCGACTTGGCGGCGCTCAATGGTTCTCTTGATGAACTGGGGTTCCTGGAGAGCATCGTGGCACTGGGAGATATGGCGAAGGGGCTGGCCCGCCTGTTGGGAGGTTTCCTCTTCCATTCCGGGGGGATGGGCCAGGCCAAACCCGGAGGTGAGAGCCAGCAAGGCAAGAGCCCGGGTCCAAAACATCTTGATGTGTCTCGGAGGAGCACTGCAGAAAAGAGAAGAGACCAGAGATCGAGGGTGGCGAGTTTGTCTCGTTCCAGGTGAGCGACAGCACCATTGATGTAGGGCGCGCCAGACTTTGAACCCAAGCAGCCGCCCTACGACAAACAGACTGCCGAGAAGTGCAATCTGCAGTTTGCGTGCCGCATATACAGCAAATTGTGGGATTTCATATTGGTGGCGCTCCATATTTGCTGCTGACTGGAGGCATGCATACATGGATCGAAAGATATCGGAATCCCACGCGAGTGGTACCTATCCGGCATCTTTGTTGTGCAACCTGAGCCTGACATGGAATCACATGTGCCGAGACGGGAGCTCCTTGCAGGATCGCGGCTATCGCTAAATTTGCACGGAAATGGAGGCAAGATACAAACAACGGGGGCGGTGGGGTGGGTTTCACCAGCATCTTTGCCTGCCGGTATCCGGCAAAAGCGCACCCCGTCCCCAGACCAACCTATCGGAGCACCGTATCTTTGAACCCGGCCAGAACTGGATAATTGACACGCGTTCACTATGATTCGGGATCGGGAGGGTCATCCGTGATGCTGCATGGGTCTAGTCTACGCTCGTATCTATCAGCTGTTAATTGGGTGACAGAATACGACGAGGAAATGAGCTGACTGCTTTGTCTGTCCAACGATCAAAATACAACCCCTTGGACATAATGATTGATTATGAAATATACCGGGGTAGAATGGAATTAGGCATGTTCTTACTCTGTTTTTGACTGGATATGTCGTGACCTGGGACTACATGTGCGTGTATCCATCCTTATCTGAGAAACTACACTAAATGGAATTTGGATTCTTCCAGGCTTGCCACGCCACCCAAGCTTGAAAGATACTCGCCACCAAAGACAAGAAACCCAGGAGTACAACAACGCCAACACCGGCAAGAGTGACCAGCATCTAGGCCCATCTGCAAAGCAAAAGAGCATTGTCCTGAACCCTCAAGACTATCAGATCACTACCAGCGACAATTCTTCGGTTGGCATCGACTCAACAGCTACCGGCCAGATGCCTTATGTTTCCAGACCGAAGGCAAGCTTGAAGCATCTTTTTGAGAGTGAGGGCAGAGTACCTTCCTACGGAATGATGAAACGACGACGGATGGACGTGCCGGAAAAGGGTGAATGACTGGTGGAAGTCCACCAGAACATTGATGATTCTTAGGTCCCCGATTCTGTTTTTATTCTTTATAACTGGAGTTGAGGGGCAGTGTGTGTGGGTTCTCAAATATCCGTCTTAGTTACGTATACCGGGGAGTTAGATGAATTAAAAGAAAAACAGGATTTCTCAGATTCCCAGTGGCATTCGATTGCTCGGGAGTCACAACGGCGTTCAATCATGATGTGCTTCATATTGTGTCATTACTCCAAAATAGGTAGGTACCTAGGTAGGTAGATAGGTCTACTCCAACTTCCCATCAACACCACCTCTCTCCAGATCAACTCCCATCCCACTCCCCGGCACAGCGTGACTGAGATCCCCCATCGGCAGGGCAACGGGGAAATTTACTGAGTGAAGCAACCCCCCAATCATGGCCCACCAACTGCACATGCTAACCACAAAACACGCCGCACCACCGCCCACCATCAACCGGCTTGACAGCGCCAGATTTCCATCTGCATGTGTCCACTCGGCGGCGGCTAGCAGCGGGAAAGCAATGGTATATGCAAAGAACAGAATGACCAGACAGATATTCGTGCGCAGCGAGCAGATGAAGAAGACGAACGACAAGACGCCCACAAAGAGGTAGAAGAAGGCGAAGCTATTGTAGAATGTTGCGCCGAGGACGTGGGACGCGGTGGTATATGGTACCTCGGCGTTGAAGCCTGGAGTGAGCGTCGCGCCGAGAGCGAGGAAGAATCCGCCTTTACCACATGATTTAACGTCCAGTCAGTAACATGAACACAACACAACACAAAATACCAACCGGAGAGAGAGAAAGAGAAGCGAGAAGAGAGAGAGACATACCATAAGCGCAATAAACGACAAAAGCAAACGTATTCGCCAAAAAGAACTCCAACAGCCCCCCGAGGAAAAGCAGCAGGCCGCCACAGAACCAATGCGCGCCGTTATTCGCAAACCCGTTGGGATCGGCGCCTCTCCAGCCCATTAGCTGGCAGGAGAGAGGTGTTAACGTCATTACTAGTCCTGCCAAAGCTCTGTATGCACATGTGGAGTTAGCCAAGAAGGATCCTAACGAGAGAGGACTTCTAAAAGGGAGAAAAAACGTACAGCGGGGCTGGGTCTCCCCAGTTCTTCCTCGGCTTGGCTATGGCCTGGGCGCGAACGATGGCCTCGACAAGCTTGAGATTCATGGCGTCGAGATCGGAGTCGTATGGCATTTTAGTTGTGGGGTATCAGGATTATGGGTCGTGTGGTTCTCGCGTCAAGTTTCAGCGAGTGATGGCCGTAACGAGTGATTGTTCACAACGAATGACAGGCGAGAGCGAATGACAGAACGGCGAGTGGCAGAGAGCGAGTGACAGTTGACACAAGCGAGAGTGATGATGATGATGATGGAACAGAAGTTGACTGTGACAAAAGAAAGAATGCGACTTCTTAAACCCGAAAACGACGCGCGATGATCGGAGCGCGAGAAATGAAGCATTGTTCAGATCTTCGGGAAGACCAGGAGAAAGATAAGGTGCCGACAGCATGGGCAAGGAATAGCCGGCATCAACCTTCCAAGCCACGCAATGCTGTCAGCTCTCTTGAGGTTCATTCCCGAGTCATGACGAGATTCCCAAACGCACTAAGATCAACGCTGCCAGGTTTTATGAAGTGCAAAAGACACGAGAACCCTGCCGGACTCCACTGAGTTCAAAGCTTTTCTGCAACAAGGCGACTGGCGGAGCTGGGATGTTCCTGGCCAGACTTGGCCGATACGTTCCGGAGTCCGGACACGCCGGTGTCCGGTATTACCCGGGAGGGAAAGGGGTAGAGATAATAACATAGAGCACATGCGCTGAGAGCGTCATTACATTCACTACTGCCCTCTAAACCAAGCAAAATGTATCCAAAACCAAGCCACGCGTCATCAAGGCTTCCGGGTGCATCCGGGGATCATACTTGATCATTTCCCCTGTCTCGTTGTGCTTGAAGCACTGGAGAAGAACCGGATCGCTCGCGGTCCTCGGAGGGTTGGGCATCCTTGTCCACTGCTCCAAGGGCCCTAGTCTTGGGTCTTCGTCCGTCAACAAGTTGGATTCTGGGTTGAAGAATCTGTACGAGGTCAGGTACCCTGCATCGTCCTCGAAAACACGCACCCGCCACGGGCTGGGGAGTTCGCCCAGAAACGCGGTGCCATCATGCAACCCGTAGACGAATGCATCCCCAACCAACTCATAAGAAGCCGTCGGGGTTCTTCCCCATGGACGCAGAATCACCGGCGCGTCGTACCCAAGGAAAACACAGATGATGTCGCCTGGAGACACACTTTTTGTTAGCTGACTGCGAAACAGCTGTATTCAACATCACGAGTGTACAGAGTTGGAGAACTTACCGGCTTCGCAACCCGCAGGTCCCAGGCCAATATATCCCTTGTCCGTCGAAAAGTACCGTCTGCCCTGAAACAGTCGCAAGGCCCGTTCCTCGGCGAAGTTGATCGGGACGACCTTGGCATCAGATACCGCAGAAGACGGCGGTGCCTCTCCCTTGGCATGCTTCCCAAACAAGGCGTTCGGCGAGTCCTGCGCTGCCCAGGTTTCCAAATCTGGGAACTTGAGCGTGGGAAACCTCTCCTGGACATGACCCCCGGCCGCCGTCTTCGCGTACGCCACGCGAAATGACTCTCCTGTCACATACAACGGCGCGGTATCGAGGTGATGCGGCTCCAAAGCCCTCACATCAGCGAGCGTCTCCCAAAGGTCATCGCTGACAGGGACTGGCTTCTGCACCTCGGTTATCGTAGCACAGTGCATTCCAGCCACGCCCAAGACATGCCGCTGCGATTTCTCGTCCCAGGTGCTTTCCGCCCAGCACCGCGAGTAGCCCGCCGCAAGCTGCATGCCAACCTCGCGTCCGACCGCCGGCGCCGCCGAAAAATCCGGCACCCACGATGGAATCCCGGGCTGCTCTCTACGGGCGAGGGAGCACGCCTCGAACAAGTCCAGTCGCTGGACATGTTCGATATACGCTAGCATGGCTTCTTTGTAGGCGTACGCAACCGGCAGGTCATAGCGGGGCTTGATCAAGGACGAAAACGACGCCGGCAGCAGACCCAGCAGGCCGTAGACCAGATCCCGCTGGTCGCTGCACCGCCTTCCATCCACCAGGTTGAGAATGTGCCACGAGATGGGGTAGTTGAACCCCATCTGCGTCAACCGCTTCACCGTGCGGAGCTTCATCTTGGGTATGAGCGATTGCTCGACGTGCTGGTTTGTGTACAGGAAGTGGACTGCGTTACAGAAATGATCCCACCTCGCAGTGCTTTCTCCGCAGCAGAGCACCACCTCCTTGGCGAGCTGGATCTCTTGGATAATCCAAAGACGTCGGAAGTAGTCTCTATCCAGCAGCTTGCTGATGCGCATCCACGTATCGTGGTCGTACGGGAGCGCCGTCCGGTGGTCCCAATTTCTCTCGGTCGCGTCGGGGGCGGCGAGAACGGCGTTGTCGACGGTTACGACGAACTGGCTCCCTAGGAAGTCGAGAACTTGGATCGCTTGGCTGCCGTCCGCCGAGTCTGGACCTAGCCAGGCGATTACGCGCTGCGCGAGGCGGTAGATGTCGGCCATGCGGATGACCTGTTCGTTGCGCTCCTCGACATCAGACTGGTTAATACAGATGGCGTCGATCCACATGGTGCGTGGGCGGTCGCCGTAGCGAAGATGTCGGAGGGCAGATGCGAGACTCTGTCTGACGGGGAGTGTTGAGGAGGAGGCGGAGGAGGAAGAACCGACGGTTGCGATGTGTACTGTTTCGGGATCGAGTGGGGTGCACCAGGTGTAGGAGAGGGCTTCGTATTTCGGCTCATAATGTTTTCTATCTCCGTCCGCACCGAGGTAGAGGGAGGAGTCGATGGTGTCGACGGGGTGCTTCCACGATGATGTCTGGGCCCCTGTTTCCGGGTCCGTGTGAGAGAATAGATACCGGTAGCTTGCGCGCGCCTCGTGCACAGCCCAGTTTGGAGGCAGGGTTTTCTTCAACTCGGCGAGGGTTAGTCGTCGTGAGATTGTCGTTGGGCGCGGAAGGAGCGGGACGTGTGTGATCTCGAGACGAATGAGGTCGCTGAATTCGCCCGGGAGAATCGTGACAAGTCGAAGGTCGTCATGATGTTCGAGTTTTTTGTACTCGTAGTTCGTGGTCAATGAGTCCATGCAGGGTAGTAAATTTTGCGTCTGTGAATGTATGAGACAAGTGATGGATGATGATGGTTGCCTGACAAGAAAACGGCGGGGCAGCGATGGCTTAAATCGGAGTTGGACCCCATCGCGACCAACATTTACGCGGCCAACGTGCATGGTAAGTTTCATAAAAGCAGGAAAGTGGGGCTAAAATTGAAATGCACTTGGTGACAGTTCACAATTGAACGCAGGCGCAGTCGCTTCAGCGGGCGAGAGCTGACCAACAGTTGTTGGCTGGGTCACTAATCTGAAATCAGGTTAGGCGCCGCTGCGCTTCGAGAGACTCTTGTCAAGCGCCGCGCTTTTCTCGTTCATGTTAGCAACTTGCCGGGTCGGCACTAGTGGGACAGTAAAAGCTGCCAAAAGTATCGAAAAGTCACACGACCGAACCCATCAGAGAGTAGGATTACCCCAGCACCCGGAATTCTCCACGCACGCCACTCTCTGTACAACACCACACCTCCCGTCCGTCCGGTTCCATCTACGACCTCAAAAGTGCCCCGTCACGGTGCAAATCCCCACTCATTTCCTCTACTCCACCTATACATGGCCTGTACCCCAGCGAAAGCGATCATTGATGCCTCGGGGCTTTGTGTCGTCGGTGCTCTCATGGGTGGAATCATGGCTGCGAGCAAAGTGCTTAGTTCTCTTGGCTTTGTTAAGATAATGTGCGCAGCCTCAACTCCTCCAACCCCCTTCCCCTTCTCCTACCCCATTTTCGTCGCCTGTATCCCTCCCCAAGGCCAATTTGCGCTCCTTGTGAAAGGGGATATTAGGCGGTCAGTGGCCCTGGGGGTTCCATGCCCAAGACGACGATTTGTATTAGTGGAGAGGAGGTAACTGTAGAAGGGGAAGGGTTTTATAGCGGAAGAGTGAGGTTAAAGGGCATGTGTTGGAGGAAGAAAAGAGCGTGGGGAGACGGAATGTTATCTCTGTGGCTCGCCGGGGATGGTCAGTGATTGTCGGGCATTGCTGGCCAGGGCGGGGGCAGAGGGTCGTGGTGGAGTTGAATTGATGTGGTGACTGAAGAGCCCATTGACTGTTGATTTATCCTCCAAAGATAGGCTAAGATCTCGTATACTGATGAGAAGAAAGTAACAAAGTCCAACCGACGATTTGAAGACTGGGAGAGAAATGCGAAAGATTAAGCACCAACTGCACCGCCCTCTCTGAACATCTCAATTAACCCCCTTAACCGAGCAAGTCGTTCACGACGACGCCGACCTTCTTCTTCATGAACACGAAGCTCCTCTTCCTCGGCCAGGAGGCACTCCTCCAGCGATGATATCTTGTCTTCGTGGGCGAGCCTCCGATTATTTGTCGCAGGTGCACCTTCGTTTGCCACTTGGGCGTGTACCGTGCTTAACCCAGGCTCAGAACTTCGCATGGAGGAGGTCAGCTCGGGGCCCGGGCCATCTTCGATAAGCTGCGTGGTTGTTGATGTCTCGGCTACGGGTCTCTCAGATACCGGCTGTGCGTCCAATCTGAGCTTGCTGCAGCCATTCTTAATGTGTTCCCGAACGTGGGCTTGTCTCTTGAAACCAGAGCCGGGGCGTGTCCTCTCACATTCGGCGTTGGGACAAAAATATTCCTTGGCAGAAAAATCTTCGTCGCTACCACCGCCAGACTTGGGGCCGTGCTTCTGCTCCGCCATATGCCGCTTCAGGGCATCCAGTCGGGAGAAGGATTTACCACAGCTGGGACACAAAGAGGGGAGGGCGCTATATGCATCATTAGTATGCTGCAAGTTCCAGTTTACTATCTGATTGAAACCCAAGGGGGGTCTTACCTGGCCGGAGCCCCTCGCGACTTGCTGACTCTGCTTCTGGAAAGCCCTGTACCTGGACGTGAGATGCGATAGCCACCATTGCGGACTGGACGAGAAGCTGTTGGATGCGCAACGCTGCTTTCTGAGGGGCTAAGCCATTTTTCATTTGCGTCCGGTGGCAACAAAAGCCCAGGAGCACCGGTAAATGACGTTAAAAGAGACGCCGGGGCCGACAGATAGCTTGAGGTCGAGACAACTGGATATCGCGTATCGGTACTCTGAACTGGCGCTACTAGGGCGCCAGGTTCGAGGGTTGGTATTGTCATGGAGAGGAAGGTGCTTTCGTCAAGGTTAAGAAGGCTCGGCTCGATATCATCCGCTATTCCGTGATATGGATTCGAGAGGTCAGGGTTGGTGGAGGGTTCGTCTATCCAATTCCCTTCTGGCCACGCAACACCAGTGCTGGTCATGCCAAAGTCGATTCCGATACTAGATACACGGCCAGAGTCGATATCGAGTAAAAGGGGTATGGAAGGATCCCATGGATCGATGGCTTCCACTAGTTGTGAAGATTTTAGTTTCATGTATGTTGGGTGGGTGCATGTATTCGCCTGCAGACTAGATCTTTACTTACTTGTATCGCTTTCACCTCTTTTCTGGCAGGACCCTGTGTGTAGCTTCAAGGGCCAAGAAGGTGTCTCCTCAGTCCCAGCTGGGTCATAGAACATCCAGCACACCCCCCATAGCACCACGAGTGCAGGCGGTATGGTCCATGGCATGGACAGGAACGTGAGAGGTTGCCTGGGGCTACTGTCAAGGTAAGACAGCAAGCAGAAACCCCAAAGATATTCCAGAAACTCTGGGATCCCCGAATGGGCTGCGCGGAACACTAAGTCAAGGTAGGACGATGCCTGAGCTATCAACTCTAGGAGCGCGCGCCTATAGCCTTCGTCCGCTGTTCGTGCTATGACATGGTCTGGATCTCCACCCGGGCAAGCAAACAACGCCCTTATCAGCGAGGGGCTAAGATTCCACCAACTAGCGTTGCGACGTGAAATCCGACTTCTGATCTCCATCATGGCAAAATAGATGGAACCGGCCCCGCCCAGGCGCGCAATGGCTGAGTGAATCCGTCGCACGCAGCGCTGCTTTTTGTAGTCGTCGATGCGCAGCCCCTGGACAGAAGCCCCTTGATCCGGATCTTCGCTGTTGGGCATGTTCATGTCCGCCACGGGGTTTCCTTTTTGTACAGCCATTTTGGGCGCCGTAATCATAATAGGGATCTGTTGGGGGTTGTTTTCCTTTTTGAATGCTTGGACACTTGGTCAGGAAGGGGGGAAATGACTTCGACTGAGTTGTCTTAGAGTGCGCTTGTTAAGAACGATATCAACAGGAAAGCTATGAGTTATAAGCAATGTATTTCGTGTTTTGTGTCTGGACAACGGAGAATTGCTGGGTGGGAGCTGCAACTGGGTGGACGAGCCGTGGTCAAAGAATCGCCGCCAAGTACTTGCCAGGCAGCCATTGGGTGGTGGCTTGCATCTGGGTGGTGGCTTAGGCTGCATATTGGGTGGTGGCCGACATGATGCCAGCATGTTTTTTGGCGGCGGCTTGCGTTGGGTGGTTGTGGTTTCATTGGGTGTTGGACGCGGTTGCACGTGCAGCGGCGGAAGCCGACTGAACCACCCAGCCATGACCTAGTGCATCCAGACGGGCCATCGGTGAATAGGCCCCAGGGTGTTTTCGGTCGTCGGTTATTAGGGATAAGCCGTTTTCGCTGAATGACAGAGGACCAGTGTTTCCACCCAGCACTTTGTCATGCCACCCAATATCAATCACCATCAAAGCACGGACATACTCTGCATTTCTCTATCCAACTGCTGTTGCCTGAATTCCAACCATAGGTATCAACCCAAAATTCATTCTACTCTAAGTCCCAATTCCCATCCCAAGCAAGCATCAAGCCAGATACCATACTCAGGCGCCATGTACCTGCCTACCAAGGCACACCACATACCTTCATGAGATACTTACTCCGCCTTTTGGCCATAAACCACGTAACTACTTCAAAGTCAGCATTTTCCTCCCTCAACAAGAACCGAGGACACAACTCACATTTCGTAATAAACATGAATCTTCCGATCCCGCATATCCTTCCGTACCCCTGCCAGAAAAACCTCCAACTCATCGGCACTCCAGCCCAACCCTCTCGTAAACAACGCCATGCTCAACCCCTGCAGCCCTCCGGCAATATTCTCCAGCGTCCACATGCCCATCTCTTTGAATCGGGGATCTCTGGGCCACGGGTTCTGCGGCCATTTGAATTTTTTCTCCACCACATTGACGAACCCGGCTTCAGCAAGTTGCGACGCATAGCTTTTTGCGCTATCGAGCGGTCGTTTAAGGTTATGAGAAGCCTGCAACATGAAATCACTCCATTGTCGAAACGGACTGTCCGCAGGGAGGGAATCGTCATCGCACGCAACGGGGAAGACAATATCGGCCATTTCGAGCCAGCCGCCCGGGTTAAGGTTGTCGCGAGCTTGCGCGAAAAAATTCGGCCAAGAGGAGATGGACCCCGTCAGCATGCGCGTGTACACAAAGTCGAATTTTGTAGAATACGTCCAGGGCTCTTCGAGGTCGTCGACAATCCACGTTAGATTTGGAGGGGCACTGCAAACACACACACACGATCAGTTTTCCTGGATGATGATAACACTGGGGTATTGGGGAAGGAGAGGGAGAGAAAATACTAGGGTGGTTGGATAGGGCTGAGATCGACGCCCACGACAGCAGTTTCGGGATGCATATCGGCTACCCGGTGAGACATGGATGGTTAGCGTCGGCTCGGCGTCCAA
>Ga0247765_1001446_pt1 | contig 11230 bp, 2 predicted proteins | sample UWRJL106311C6_FD_179949 | JGI IMG/M metagenome (GOLD analysis project Ga0247765, IMG submission 179949) | Plant litter microbial communities from Arlington Agricultural Research Station in Wisconsin, United States - UWRJ-L106-311C-6 | ecosystem: Environmental > Terrestrial > Plant litter >... | reverse complement strand
ATCGGTGCGATATCGCACCTAAACCAACTCTACTTCCAGCCTTTTGTCTACTAGTCTGGGTCTCTCCTACCCAGGATGTGTGACAGGAGGGGAGTTGTCACAATTTGTAAAGGAAAATGGGGGGTGCCCGTGTGTCGGTTCGAACTCGGACCGTACTCGTTCTTTCTTCTTTCTTCCTTCTTTGGCCCCGGGGCCCCGGCTATGTCGTCGTCGGTAGGTGGGAGGTGGAAGGGGGGGGAGAGCTCTTTCCTTTGTATTTGTTGCCTCGCTTTCGGTTCGCTTTCGTTTGTACTGCGGGAAGGAGGCCATCGTGGCAGCGGTGCCATCGTGGCATCGGCGGTATAAAAATATATTATATAATTAATTAAACTAGGTATATAATCGTAAATTTAAAATTTAAAGGTTTAAAATCTTTAAATTAGCTTAAATTATTTCAATTACCTCTAAAACCTTCTACTAACGTAATTATCAATTATTAATTATATTAGGTAATAATTAATAGTTAATTAATTAGTAATACTTAATAATTATTAGTAATTATTATTATATTAGGAAATATTATTAATTTAAGTAATAATATTTAGCTACGGATTACTAGTCCGGACTACTAACTATAATAATCCAGTAATCCGGACTAAAGTCCAGGCCCGGACTAGATTACTATAGTCCGAGTCCGGGCCTAGACTAGACTAGAGTAGTCCTAATCCGGACTAAAGACTACTAATCCGGACTAATTACCAACCCTGTTTACAACTATTACAAATACCCCTATAAGCGGTTTAAAGGTGAAGCGAAAACGGTTTAGTACTTTAATTACGGAAAATAAAAATATAAGGCCAAATTTTATACAAATAAAGCGATATATATACTTTACGGAGGCGATATGTATTTAACAGTAATAAATATTAAAAAGCGAAAGGTAAGATGCCCTATAAATATAAAAGCAGGCACCCTAAAGCGATGCCTTAACTACAGCGGTACGCATACAGCGTTTAATACAAATTACCGTATAGTAAAGGAGCAGAAATAGCGTACCAAAAAAAGATACCTAAACAGACTTATTACCTTCGCACCCCCCCCGGTACGCATATAAACCGTAAGTAATATAATTAATCCTACAAATAATACTATTAAATAAATAACTATAGCAGCTAAATTAGCATTAGTAGCGAAACATATATAATTTTTAAACGCAAATTAAAAAATTAGAGGAAAAAGGAAAGGAAGACCAATTAACCTACAAAAAGCGGCCGAAGGCAATAATAATACCCTAATAAATTGGGCAACACCTACCAGTATTACTACCACCGCCGCAATTAAAGCGAATACAACCCCCCTGCAAACCGCCTCTAAAGAGGACTCTCTCCCCCTACCATTTAATATATTAGTAAAAAGTTAGAATAGTAATTCCTACTCCCTCCCCCCGTATTTTATATAGTAATATAACTAAAAATACTATACTGAAATATAAGAAACGGACAAAAGAGATTATAAATAATACTACGTAATACTATCTACGATATATTAGTAATTTAAAAACCACCCTATAGCGGCTTAATAGGCGCCCCCTAATATAATAGACTCGAAAAATATAATATGATTTTTAGTAGCGGAAGAGTAGTATTATACATAAGTAAAAGAATTAATAAAATAATGTAAATAACTAATACTGCAGGGTTGTTAATAAGTTAAGTCAAGTCAAGTCAAAGCCTTGACTTAGACTTGACTTAACTTAACTGACTTTGACTTGGCTTACCGTAAGTCAAGTCAGGGCCTTGATTTAGACTTGACTTGAATTATTTACAATAAGTTAAGTCTGATTTAAGTTATGTAAAAAAAAGGGGGGTTTTTTAATAATAGTAATAATAAATAATAATAAAACTAATAATAATAAAACTAATAATAATAAAACTAATAATAATAATAAAATAAAACTAATATAGGAAAAAATATAAGAAAATAATTATAATTCCTCTTTTTCCTTTATTCCAGTATTTTGGAAGTTATCCTCTAATTCCTTTAGGCTTTTAATTTTCCAACTCTTTAATAATACGTAATAAAGGGGTTAAAAGTAGTAGTAATAATTCTTTTTATATATGTGTATATGTGATTATTTTAATTTTTTTGAAAACTAAAAGGTGGTAAATTGTAGATATTATAATTATAGTGTAAATGGTAGTAAGGATTAAGAATTTTATTTGCTACTTTTGTAATTATTAATACTATTTCTCCCCTCCTGTCACACACCCTAGGTAGGAGAGACCCAGATTAGTAGACAAAAGGCTGGAAGTAGAGTTGGTTTAGGTGTGATATCGCACCGATACCTGTATTATAGAAGCACCTACAGTGCTTAAACAGATAGATAGAGGGACCGCTTGCCCATTAGGGCGAGGACCAAAGGTCCTCTGCGGTGTAAGATTAATAATAATAATATTAATACTATTTGCTACCTTTTTAATTACTATTATTAATATTATTTATTACCTTCTTAACTATTGTTTATAGAATTTAATAGTTAAATAATTAAACCTGTAAGTTATTTAAATCGACTTATAAGTAAGTTAAATCTAATTTAGACTTAAGCTAGTTAAGTCAGGGCCTTGACTTAGACTTGGCTAAGTTACAAAATTATTAACTTAAGTCGACTTGACTTGCAAGTAACTTGACTTATGACTTATGATTTACTACTTATTTAACAACCCTACTTATTAGTATAGTTTTATACGCCCCAATAGTAATACGTAAGTACTTTATTTATTAATTATAAAGTTTTCGTACTATCCCTTTTACTTTTCCCTTTTTTAATATTAGTATATACTATATATTCGCTTCGTACAAGATTACGCTTCGTATAATTATTATATAGATTTACCGTACGCGGTTAAGGTAAACTCCCCACGTTTTCCCTACTAATCGTTCTAATACTAGTTTCTGGGTTTTTATCTTATATAGGATAATTTTTTGGTATTTAGTAAAAAATAACTTCCAATTTAACTATACGCCTAAAAAGCAGGTACTTTCTACTAATACTAGACCCGGGTTCCCCTTTCCTAGGATATTTAGTATATTAATATATATTTACTTTATCTTTGTAAAGTATATAAATTTACTTTTCGATAGGTTAAATTCCATATTTCTTTTCTTTACCTATTTCTTATATACTTTATATCCCCTTTTTAGCGTCTTATATATTATTTTTATATTATATACGTAAGTTAATAAGTTTATATTATTTATAAATCCTATTATAATAAGGTTAGGGATTTCCTCTAATTATTAGTATAAGGTAGATATAAAGATAATAAAAAGAATAGGGGAAAGGGGGGAGCCTTGTAATATACTTTGAGTAACTTTATAAAATTTTAATATTACTTTATCGAAGTAAAGGCGGGCCGTCCTATTCTCGAAATAAAATTATAATTAGCAAATAAGCCACCATTTATAGCCTAGTTCCCGGAACGTATATATTAACTATATCCAATCTACTTGGTTAAAGGCGCTTATAAGGTTAAGTTATAATAAAGACGTTATTACGTTATACGTTTAAGTAATATATATTATATTTATTATTAATCTAATTGCTACTTTTGTAAACCTTTTATACCTAAACCCTATTTATATATAAGGAAATATCCCGTTTTCCTTAGTTGTAATTATAAATCATATCGTTATTAATATTTTTATTATCTTATTTAATATATTTAGGAGGGAGATCGGCTTATAAGCTTTTGGGAGTTTTTGGTTTTTTAACGTTTTATTTAGTTTTTTAAATACTACTATAATTATTTTACGGAAGTATTAAGGGAAGTATAATAGCTTAAAACCTACTTATATAATTAATAATAGTACTTTAAAAAGTCTTTTTTCCTTATTATAGGTTTTTAATAATTTATTAGATAAGCGGTCTGGTTTTAGTACTTTATTTAATAATATTATTAATATTATTACGTTAACATCCTTAATATTTACCTTTTAGTTAATTTTTATAGTTTTTTTAAACGTTATTAAATTTATATCTCAGTTAGGGATTAGGGAAAAATCTACCTTTAGTTTAGGGAAAAAGCGTTTTAATAATATTTTGGCTTTTTATTTATATAAAATGGTATTTTATAGGCCTTTTGGGGTACTTTAAAAAAGGGGAATAGTAGGGGGGTTGGGTTTTTTGTAGCTCCGTAATCTAGCCTATTTTTCTAAATCTTAAAGATTTTAATTATCGTTTACTACCTTTTTAAGGACGTTATATTAGTACCTTATTTACGCTTTTCTTATTACTTTTTCCTATTTTAATACCGCTACCCTAAGGTACTTAAGGGATGCTTTTATATAATTTCTCCTCTAGGTATATTTAGCCCTTCTCGCCTTTATTATAGCGTTTTTAACCTTTTTATTCTATTAAATAGCGTTGGTTTTTTAATTACGTTTATACTTTGGGTACGTTACGTTTACAATATGGGTAAATTCCTTAATTAGGTTAAGCGCTACAGTGACGGCAGCCTGGCCGTCGTGCCTGACACACCTCCCAATCCGACCCGGACCCACTGGAACATTCTGCCAACCTACCCCGCCCGCCCCACTAATTGCACCACTATTAGGGTGGTGTAATTCAGGGCTTCCTTTTCCTTTTCCTTTTCTCTTTAGCTTTAGATTTCTGCTAATGGTACGGAATAACCTTGCGTAAGCAATCGCATTCCAACTGCTGTAACAATCTAAAGCTCAAAACCCTTTACCTGCGAAGGTTACAATATCCAAAAACCCGAAAAGAACCGATAGAAAGATAACGCGCGACGCCAGCGAACGCGGCGAGGAAGCCATTTAGCAAAGCATTACGCTCGACCAAGTCCGCTACGACCTTAAGGCAATTCGTAAGTACGTTACTGCTACGCGCGGTACCGTTAAATACCTTTTAGAGGATTATACCTTAAACGATACTTATTGCAAATCGCTTCCCGCAAGACCAGACCTAATAGTTACTATTAGTCGCGAAATAGAAAACGACGACGAATTCTCCTTTAATAGTTAAGAGTAAGTTGTCGGCTAGATATAATACTACCGCTTTACCAACGACGACGTCAACCTTAACGATAACCTCTAATAGCGTATCAAAACATTAGCTAAATACTTCGGTTAGTTAAAGAAAGGACTAGCCTTCCCTTTTACAGAAATACTAGGCGACGAGATTGGATTCGACTACCTAATAGGATAGGAAGACTTCGTTAAGCTAGTTGCCGCTTACCCTAAGGTTATATTTTACGAGGTAAAGCTCCGCGCGTATTTAGGGTTAGTATACTAATAGTAAACCGCCAATTTCCTATAGTACGTTATAGAATAAAGCTATAATACGGAAATCGTTTACAACGTTGTAAAGGTCCTAATTAACCGCTACTAAAAAGAATACCGAAAGGGCGACTAAGTTGTAATTACGTACCTATTAAACGAGTTCGCTACCTTAATGGAGCGCTAGGAAAACGCTAAAGCCAGGGCGGCCCGCGCTATACGGCTCCTTAAAAAGCATTTAACCGAAAAAAACCAGCTAAAAGAGAAAATTGCATCGTTAGAAACCCAATTAACCGCTACCCGTACCCGTATTACCGTCGCAAAAAACGCCTATCTCAATCCAGCCCCCGATACATCCCGTTTACCTACCTCTAAGTTAACCGTACCGAAATTACGGAACCCCCACCTACCCCGGAGTATTATACTTATAAAAGCTAGCGTTAAACAATCCGACTGTAGCGTTAAGTAGGCGGATCCCCCTATATTTTATAACGACTTAAAGGAAAATAAGGTTAAATTTACCATCTGGTTCCAATAACTTAAGAATAAGCTATACATTAACGCTAATTATTACAATAACGATAAGGCAATATATATCTATATCGAGGGAAGGTTGGGCGGTAAAGCTGCTAACGAGTTAGAGCCGTATTTAAGGGAAGAGCACCCTAATTAACTAATAACCTTACAGGCCCTCCTAGATTACCTATACACCCAGTACCACGATTCCGAGGTAGCTGAAAAAGTACTTAAAACCTTCAATAGCCTAAACTACGTACGGAACGCCAACTTCTACATCTTTAAAAACGATTTCGTACGTTTAGCCGGAAAACGCCTGCTACTAAAGGCCTAATAAAAGCGGGAATTTAAACGTCGCCTTTACCCCACGTTATAAAATTATTTGGCTCGTAACTATAACGATATAATTATAGGTTTCGAGTAGTTTACGCAAATTGCCGCAGGAATCCTCCAAGAATAGAACTTATCCCGTTAAGCTACTTTAAAAGCTTCCAAAGAAACGGGAAAAGCTAAATCCCAAATATCTTCTATAAGCTAGCGTTTTACGCCGTAAAAACCTACGGCTCTCCCTACCCCTATATCCTCTACTCCTTCCGCTTTATCTGAGAAATCTACGCCAAAGTCGGCTAAAGGACGGGCCCGCTTCTCCCGCGAGGAAATAGAAAAGTTTATTTTAAAAGGACGTTGCTTTACCTATCGTAAGTTAGGATATACTAGCTGCGATTATCCTAAAAAATAAACTCGTATCCAGGAAGTTGCCGATATTTATTAAACGAAGTATAGTAAGCGCTGGATTAAGGAGGTAACGGAGGAAGCTACGGCAACTCTAAGTAAAACGCCGAAAAACTAAGTACCTTAGGAAAAGTAGTCTCCTTTCCCAGGGATGGGTTGATAAGGATTAATGAGTTAAGTAGTAAGGGAATAGTGCATTTTCTGGACCGATTAATAGGCGGTTTTACTTTTACTATTCCTATTACAATAACCTGTAATAGGAAGTTATTAACTATACTTAGTACCCTTATTAACTCGGGAGCTGGAGGATATATTTATATTAATTAATAATTTGTAAGGCGAATAAAACAGCTACTAAATTACCCTGTAAATTTATCCTTTACGCTACGGTATATCGGCGATTATACCCAATAAAACGTTTAAGCTATTAAAGAAGCTATATAAGTTACGGTCCGCGTTAATAGGTATTTTATACAGGACGAATAAATTATCAAAATCAATACCTATTACGATATTATTTTGGGTCTTTACTAATTTGCGTATTGGAATATTTTGGTAAATTGTCGCCAGAAAAGACTTTTATTCCCGCCTAAGTAGTTACCGGATTTACCTATATAAATTAATATCCCTATAGACGACAGTCTAAGGGATTAATCTATTAACCCGCACTACTAAAAAAATGCTAATAAGCGAAACGCAAAAATAGAGGTGGAGAATCGCTACCGACGAAAAAAGCGCAAGTGCTAAAAAGCCGTAAGAGCCCGCATTAGTAAGTTAAAAGTAGCGGCAATTGCTAAGGCCAACGGGCTAAATTTAACTAACTAGCCCTACTTAGGTAGTATACCAATAAGTCTCCTAGTAAAGCCGTAATAATTAAAGCAAAAAGCGTACTAATAACTACTTTCTCCGTCGACAGATCCAACAAAGCGCGATACTATATAGATAAAAGAGACGATAAAAAAGCCTCTATACCTACCTACTACTAAGCCCCTACCTCCGGGTGGGGAGGTCCCCCCGAGGACTAGTAAGAGGCCCCCAAAGGATTTATACCCGCTAAGAGACTCCCAGGGTTCGTACCGCCTAATTAGGGATTCTATTAGCTAGTATTAATAGAAACTGCTGGATATCGCTATAGTAGGCGCGATTCCGTTCTTAAGATACGTAGATCCCGGGGAGATTTACGTAACTAGCGTCGCTAAGATTCGCCAAATCCTAGACGACTATTGGCGGGCGGAGTACGCCTTACCTTATAATAAGGAAATACTAAAATAAAAGGTTATAAAGCTGGTCCCTCCCGACTACTACAATTACCTAAACGTTTTTAGCAAAGTAAAATTAAATACCCTGGCCCTATTCCGCTTAGGCTATTAGAATTATAAAATTAAGTTAGTAAACGGCGTAAAACCTAAGGATTTAGGATTTAATCCCCTTTACAAAATAACAATTAAGGAATTAGAAATATACTTAAAGTATATAAATAAAAACCTCGTAAAGGGGTTTATTAAAGCAATAAAGGTTTCGTAAACGGCCCCCATTTTATTTACAAAAAAGGTTAACGGAGGTTTACGATTCTGCGTAGACTATAAAAAGTTAAATAGTATAACGAAAAAGGATATATTCCCCCTCCCGTTGATTAAGGAGACCTTAGTACGTATCTTAAAGGCAAAAATCTTTACGAAGATCGATATCCGGTAGGCTTTTTACTAAATACGTATATAATCCGAATTTGTAGAATTAATAATATTCCGTACTCGTTACGGTACTTACTAGTATAAGGTACTCCTTTTCGGACTTACTAACAAACCTGCTACGTTTTAACGGTATTTAAACCATAAACTAATAAAATATTTAAACGACTTCTATAACGCGTACTTAAACGATATTTTAATTTTCTCCGAGACCAAAGAAAAATATAAGATTTACGTAAAATACGTACTAACTCGCCTACGGGAGTGTAAATTATAGGCTGATATCGATAAGTATAAGTTTTATATTACCCGTATAAAATACTTAGGATTTATTATCGGTACGGATAAAATCGCCGTAAATTCGGAGAAAATCCAAGCCGTAATAAAATAAAGCGTCCCAACGATAGTAAAGGGCATCTAGTCTTTTCTGGGATTCTGTAATTTTTACAAAAAGTTTATATTAGAGTATAGTCGAAAAGCAAAGCCCCTTACGGACTTAACGAGGAAAAGCGTAGGATTTGCTTAGATAAGGAACTGCTAGGTAGTTTTTAACTTCCTAAAAAACTTACTTATATATATACCCGTCCTACGCTACTTCTCCCCCAACAGGGAGACGAAACTGGAAACTAATAGCTCCGACGGGGTAGTAACCGAAGTACTATTGTAAAAATAAAATAACGGTAAATAATACCTAATAGGGTACTACTTATTTACGATATCGGGGGCCAAACTGAATTATTAAATTTATAATAAAGAACTACTTACGGTGGTTTGGAACCTATTATTCTGGAAAGTAGAGCTTATAGGCTTATAATCGAACCACCCTTTTCTAGTTATTACTAACTACTTAGCGTTGGAGTACTTCGGTACGAAAAGGTTATTAAACCAGAGATAGGCGGGTTGATCCGAGCTACTCGCGCAATACTACTTCGTTATTACTTATTAGCCGGGGGTGGAAAATACAATAGCTAACGCCTTATTACGAAAATTAGTCGATTTAAAAACGTAAAAGGCGAGGAAGGAGGCGATACGTATTATATAATTTTTCTAGCTAACGGAGCAAGAAATCGGAGGAGTAGTACAGGTATACGCGTTAACTGTAAAGCTTTACGGGGCGTCGTTCCCGTACCTCGCTACCCTAAACGACGACGTTACCCCGGCGACGGATACGGGTATCCTATTAATAGATTAAGTATTAATATTAAACTAAATAAACCCCAACCTGGAAATATACCGAGATAAAGCCCGCCGGGGAGTTAAGAACTTTACGCTTAATAACGGGTTGTTACTTTACGAAGGTCAATTAGTAATTACTAATATTAATAACCTGAGAACGAAGGTTATTACGGAAATCTATTTACGTATAATAACAATATACCCCGGACGTATAAAAACGTAGAAAATAGTTACCGCCCGGTATTGGTAGCCCCGAGTAGTGGGAGACGTGGACTAGTTCGTCGCTAATTATCTCTGCTAAGCTTCCAAATATCTACGCAATAAGACCCCGGGGTTCTTATACCCCATCCCGCCGCCTTTAAAAACCTGGAAGACTATCGTAATGGATTTCAACAAGCTTTTAGCAGATAAATACAGGTATAATAGTACTTTCGTAATAATTAACGCCCTAAGCAAAGGATTATAAACTATTCCCTGCAAAAAGACTGCTACGGTAAAAGATACGGTACTAATATACTACAAAGGTCCGTATCGGGTATACAAACTACCTAATAGTATTATTTCGGACCGAGGATTATAATTTATTTCCACCTTTATATAGAAACTTTCCAAGATCTTAGGAGTGGTATAGCGGTTATCCTTACCCGGATACAAATAAACAGTAGGCCAGGTTAAGAATATAAATAAATGGATTAACTAGCGGTTACGGCCTTTCATTAGCCATTTCCAGGACAACTGGTCAAAAGCCCTTCCCGCCTTAAACGCGGTACAAGTATCACTACCTTACAATACTACAAAGCTATAGCCCTACGAAATAACCCGGGGCTTCCGTATAATACTACCCTTCAATTGGGAATCTAGGACTAATGCATTACAATATATAATAATAAAGGAGCGTGTAACCCGGGAGGAGGCTTAGGAAGTGGCGAAGATAATCCAACGGTACGTAAACTATACGCGAACGGTAATTACTGCGTTATAAGAAAGGCAGGCCGCGTAGGCGAATAGATACAAGCGGGCGCCTAATTTCGGAATCGGCGACCGGGTCTTTATATTAAAGCGTACGGAGTTAATAAATCGACCTAGCGATAAATTTAACTTCCCTATAACCCGGAGCTACTACAAGATCGTCGAGGACCTAGGTAACGATTCGTTCCAGCTAATAATACTACTACATTAAAGGGGATCTAGCGTATTCTACGTAAACCGATTGCGAAAATACCCAAATAACCCTCTCCCCGGGTAAAAGGTGGAAAACCCCAAACTGGAAGTCTTGGAGGATGGAGAGGAGGAATACAAAGTAGAGAAAATCCTAACCTCCCGGACGTATTATAGCCGGTTACAGTACATAGTATAGTGGCGCAATTACGACCCAGATCCAGTATGGTACCTAGCCAGCGACTTCCGGAACGCTGTATAAAAGCTGCGTGAATATTACGATACGTACCCAAACCGGGCAGGCCCTCTACTCCGGTTAGATATTTGGCTTCAAGCCGCCGAAAATAATCAATTTGCCGACGACCACCCAGACGACGACCGGCCGGTAAGGAAGGGACCCGCGTTGCGAAGATCACGAAGGGGATAAGAGCGAGTACGGGCAACGATAAACCACTTTGCGTACGTTAGTTTTTAATACAGTTGTAGGCAACTATAGTATAGCGGTAATTGGCTTGGACCCCCAGTTATTGCGGAACTATGGAAACCTCGAGCTAAAGTCCCTCTGGCCCGATAAAGCAACCGGTTCAAACCCAGGTTCGGGTAAGCCGGCTTTTTATTTTTTTTTACCGACTCCCTGTCGCGGTTCGTACCGGGCCTTTAATTTGGGGGGGGGGGGGGTTGTGAAC
>Ga0247765_1001444_pt1 | contig 11248 bp, 4 predicted proteins | sample UWRJL106311C6_FD_179949 | JGI IMG/M metagenome (GOLD analysis project Ga0247765, IMG submission 179949) | Plant litter microbial communities from Arlington Agricultural Research Station in Wisconsin, United States - UWRJ-L106-311C-6 | ecosystem: Environmental > Terrestrial > Plant litter >... | reverse complement strand
TTGACCCCGTCTCGGGCAGTCATCGTACCCTCAAAGCCTTCCGCTGCGCCCGTTACAGGGGACTCACCCCCTGTAACCTCCTGTACTGGACCTCACTGAGACCAGTCAGGCCACACAAATTAACAGAAGTATTACCCTTTAAATTACTATAAATAGTACTACTGCTATATACCCCTATATTCCGGCCTCTTACACGCGATTACTACCCCTTGATTCCGAATATATTTAGGAGAATCACCCCCTAAAGAATACTTATATCTACTAAAATTCAACCCCTTATAGTAGTTATTACAATTAAATATACTATTTGTATAATAAATATATAATTTATATAGTAGGTTGACCCCTATTATAACCTATATACTATTAATTACCTACTAAAGGTCCCCCAGCTTCCTTATAAATTTATTAACTTAATTATAGTAGTACGTACGGGAGAGGTAATTCCGTTACGTAATTAAAATTCTAATTGGAAATTAAGTACGATATAATAGCTAATAACGATTTAAATATAGCTTTTATAGGCTAAAGCTAATAATTTACAAAAGCCCTACCTATTTAAAACCTAATATAATAGGTTTCCGAACTTACTTAACACTTTAATAAGTTATTAGTAGTATTGGAATAATAGCAATAAGCCCGGAATATATTAAACACAAGTACTTCTAGGGCCTCCTAAAGGGGGGGTAATAATTTAATAGTAATTATTATTAATCTTACACCGCAGAGAACCTCTGGTCCTCGCCCTAGTGGGCAAGCGGTCCCTCTATCTATCTGTATTTAATAGTAATTATTAAAGCCTTTAAAACTACTTATCCTTTAATAATTCCAGCTATTAAAGACAAGTTTAGTGTTTTTATAATTAAAAAACTTATTAAATAATCCCTTTTTTTACCTAAAAAATAACGCTTATTAAAACCTAAAAATTATTAGTAGTAGTTTTAAGTATTATTAATCCAATTTAGGGCCCTCCAAATCCTTAATTTCCTTTATAATTTACAGGTGGTTATAAAGCACCTTAGTAACCCTTAGAAAGCCGCCCTTTTATTGATTTTTCGGAATATATTAAAAGAAGGCCCCTTTGCTATTATAACTTACAAGGAGGACCCTAGATCTACCTTTAATCGGCTCCGCTAATAATATACCTTAACTTAAACTAATCTCCGTAATAAATTCTACTATTAATACCACTCCTTAACCTTTAATAATAATATTATTATAGTAGATTTTAACGCTATTTTTAATATTTTAATAGGTTGTTTTAGTACTTAGGGAATTATAATTGCGGAATAAAATTAAATTAATTATTATTTTAATATTTTAGAACCCCAGTTTCTACAATAGGTTAAGCGTTTTAGGGTATTATTACAGTAAGATTAATAAATTGTAAACGCTAATACTGGGTTTTAAAGGCTACTTAATACCTTTACCCTTTCATATTTCCAAAAGGACCTATTTACTAAAACCCGGAACCCTAGTACCTTTTTAGTATATATTTTAATTATATTATAAATTAATTAAAAAAAGTTTAGGAAGTTTAAATAAGGTTCCGAAAAAGGTAAAAGCTAATAATAGGGTAAATTAGGAGCTTTATAAGGTAATTCCAGGCTTAGGGAAGTTAGGAATTTAAAGAAATAAAGTAATTTTAGTAATAAAAGGGCGTATAATAGTAATACCTTTAATACGGAAAATACCCCTAAAGGTATTAATAAAATCTATAAAATTAATACTATTTCCAGTAATTAAGGGGAATTAATTACTATAAAGGAGGCCTTCCCTATTTATTATAACCTTAATTAAAATATTATATTTAATGCTAAACTTACCGATTTTAATAATACCTTTAATAAACCGGATACTTTAATAAACCATAAACCCCCTATTAATAACCCCTTTAAACCCCCTATAATTAACCTTTTTATAAGGGGTAATTCTACTAAGTAATAGCTTTTTAATACCAATTTTACAATATATATTTATACTAATAAAGCCCTATTTATAAAGTTACGTATTAAAAAACTAGTTATAATATGTATTAAAAGTAGCCTAGTATAGCCTTAGGGTATTAGGATAATTAAATTTAAACCTTATACTAATATTATTAAGGGTAGGCCTTAATATAGTATTATTATATTAAAAAAGTGCTTTATATTCCAACCTTCCCTATTAATATTATTAATAGCTACTACCTTTACAATTTAGGGGGTATACTTATTAAAAATAAGTTTTACAACGCCTTTAAAAAGTTTATTACCTTATTAAACTTTAAGGATTTAAATTTTTATATCTAATTACGGAGGTTATAACTTTTTAAAACTAATTATATTTAATAGGATTATAAAAATATCTGGTACTATTACCTATCTGGAGATTAATTTAAAGCCCCTATTATAATATTACTTACTATAAAGGGGGTAACCCCCTTCTTAGCATACCATAATAGGGCTTAAAGGGGTCTTTTAGTAGTAATAATTAAGGTAATTAAGTTTTAATACGTTTATTTAGGCTATATAGAGCTAAACCTTTTAAGGAAAACCACCTTAGTTATTAAAGAAATATTTAATTTTAATAATATACGTTTTAAATATATAATTTGTAAAAATTATAATATTATTAAATTACTACGCCAACCCTTTTCTAAAGCTATTATTAATTTTTTTAACATATTAGGGCAAATAAAGGGGGATATATTTATAATCCACCCTATACCCTTAAATAATAAACCTTATAAGCTTATTTTAATAAATTAAAAGATTTATTTTAAAATTATTAGGTTTTAAAATTTAAAGATAAGGTTATTATAAAAGTAAAGGTTGCTATAAAAAAGATTAATAATATTTTTAAACGGTACCTAATATATTTATATTATAATAAAGGTAAGGAAATTAGTAAGCTTAGGTTTTATTTACGTAAAAAGAGTATTATTTTCTCGGAATCTAACCCTTACGCGTATAATTAAAACGGTTTAACTAAATATACTATACGGGTAGTTCTAAAACGCCTTAAGGTTGTAATAGTTACTTTAGGGCTTTTATCTTCCCTATAAGGATACGTTATAAGCTTTATAATTAAATTAGTTAAATAAAATAGTAAATATTATTAAGGAACTTACCTTATATTAGTTTTTTTTTAATAAATTAGTACCCCTATAGGCCCCTTATATCCCGGATCTTTCCAATTACAGGGCTATAAATACTAATTATATAATATTAATCCCTTTTAAAAAACGTATCCAGTTTTAAAAACTTGCCCTTAAAGGCATTTAAAGTAAGTTACTAGTTATATTAGGTACTTAAACCTACCTAATTTGGTTTAGCTAATAAAAGGTTATTTAAATTAGTTTTATTAAATTATACAAAAACCCTTTTATCTACCTACAAGGGCCCCGGGGCCTAATTAACGCCCTGGACCTTCCGGATACGATTAAAAATACAAAGTACCAGTACCCTGATTATAATAACTCTCCCCCTAAGGCGCCTACTAAATTCGCCCTACTAATAATACTACTACGTAAATTAGTTTAATTACCCGTAGTAACTTTTAAACCCTCTAAGTCTCTTATAGGAGATAAATTTAGACTTATTATAATAGAAGTCCCAATTCTATAAGTTACTAAGATTTAGCAAAAGGAATTTAAATAAGTAAAAGTTAAGTTTATAAATATTATAGCGGACCTAATTAACTACTTTATTAATAAAGCTACTAAACAAACCAAACTTAATAATTATTATAATCCCCCTAAACCTACTAAAAACTCAGAGCCTAAATCCTTTAAGTAAATCCTAAGGCACCCCCTAAAGGATTAGTAATTAGTAATATATTTTAAGGAAATATAGTAATTATTAATTACTAAAACCTTTTATTTCGTTAAACGGTTTAAGGCTAAAAAGCTACTTATTACTATTAAACTAGTTATTAAACTTAAAAAAGATACCTAAAATAGGGTTACTAAGTTTAAAATCCAGTTAATAATTAAAGGGTTCTAATAAGCCCCTAAAATCGACTTTAAGGAGACCTTTACAATTACTATAATACCGTTAACCTAGCAAATTATATTAATATTGGTTATTATTAAGGATTAGGAAATTAAATAAGTAGATTTTATAGAAGCCTTTTTAAATAATAAGTTAAATATAAAATTTTATATTAAAGTCCCTAAAGGCCTATACGAGTTTAATTTTAGTAATCCTAAAGTATTGGATCTTTTAAAACGGTATAATTAGAACCCCTTTAAAAATTAAGCTATATTATTAAATAAGGGATTTTATAGCCTAAAACAGGTCTTATATTTTTGGTAATAAAAGGTTACAAAGCTACTAAAAACGCTAAACTACAGCCCTTTTACCAATAACGTAGCTACCTATTATAATATAGTTTATAAGATTATGGTAATTACCTACGTTAATAACTATCTCCTTATTAGGCCCTCTATAACTAAAATTAAGGTATTAAAGGTTTAATTCGGCTAAATATACGATATAAAGGACCTAGACCCTACCCGCTACTTCCTAAGGGTCGAGATTTACTATAATAGAGTACGCCGCCTTTTATAGGTTAATTAAAAGGCTTATATTAAATAGGTTATTTAGTATTTTAAATTTAACTATAACGGACCACCTACCCCTTTCTCTTTAGGACTTATAAGGCTTAATTCCTTTTCCAAGCCCCTAAATATTATTAAAATCTAGTTATTTTAACAACTTATTAATATTATTATATACGTTATAATTTAAATTAAACCGGATATAATATTTATAATATAGTAGCTTTCCCATTAATTATAGTAGCTTATTATTACTTATTTTAAAATAGTAAAGAAGTTCCTTAACTTACTTATTTTCCAACGAGCACCGTAGACAATGCGAACGCCCTCTGCACCCGGGGCGTAGTGGTTGAAGGCACCTGGTATCCGTGTGAGCCGTTTGCCGACGACGCCGCGTTTAGGCAGTGCTATTGATGCTACGGCTTCGGCCATGTGGCAAAGATGTGCACTGCGAGGGCGGTCCGCTGTGGGTATTGCAGTTCCACATATAGGGAGACGGAGTGTTAGGCGAAGAAAGACGACCTGGAGGATGCGATGCTTAACGGTACGTATGCGGCCCGAACGCGATGCGTTAACTATACTAAGAAACACCTAGTATGGTCCAAGTAATGCCTTGTACGGGTAAAGTGAATTGCTTAGGCAAAGGAGAGATGGGCTGATAGGCCCCGGTATTTTATTTCGCCAGACTATTCGAAGAAAATAACATAAGAAAACGCGACAATAGTAGCTAACCCAGTTACGGTTGGGCTTCGTAACGGTAACGTTACGAGGAAGAGACGAGCTGAACCAGACGAAGTAAGCCGCCCCGTACGCCACTGGGGTCGCCCCCCGGCTTTTTTGGTACTGGTACGGCCCGAATACGGCTCTAGGGACATCTCCCAGATGATCGCGGCGATAAATTAGTCGGTTAACAACACGATGGTTCTGGACGACGACTAGCCCTTAGAAATAAATATTAACGAGGGCGTATTGCCCTCGTAGGGGGACCTTACCAATTGGCAGAATAGATGTATCCAAATAGAAGGCCGATGACTGGACCCCCCCTTCCCGTAGGGGAGGGGGGTTTAGGTCTGATTAGGATTAGGGAGGTTTTTTATACGTAGCACCGGTTAACTGGATACCTCGCAACGCAGGCGCAGCGTTTTCCACCTAGATAGTATTGATTAGAAGTTCCGCTTGGCCATTAGGGCCGGTGGGTGGCACCCACCCTACGCACGGAGTAAGACAATATATATATATTATTTTCCAACGTAAATTAGGGTATTTATTTTAGCACCTTTACTAATCTTACCTTTATAAAATATACTAATAGCGATTTCGCAGGGTATAAAATTATTACAAAATTAATTTACGGCTACTTATTTATAGTAAATAGAGGATTAATTAGCTAAAAGTTAAAAAGGTTGTTTATAGTAGTTTATTCGACTTTGGAGGTTAAGTTTACGGGGCTTATAAAGGGTAATAAAAAGGCAATTTAGTTTTAAAAGTTATTTTCTAAACTGAAGCGCCCTATATAGGGACCTATTTTACTAATAGGAGATAATAAAGGCGTTATAAATATAATAAATAACCTAAAATATTATAACCGTACGAAATATACCCTTTTAAAATACTAGAGGGTAAAAAAGAGCGCTACAAAAGGCAATATTATTATAATATATGTACTTATAAGAGTCACGGCAGGTGCCCTAGATGTCCTACAGACGTGTTATGGTGAGTCAGCCCTTGGGCTGACCCACTGGTTAAGGTGCTGTTGCCAATGCTGTGCCCTGGGGCCTGCTGGGCCCCACCCACGCAGATAGATCTTTGGTATCGCTGCCTCGCAGCGATTCCTCTCCTTCTTTCTTCTTCACCTTGTAATTTTATATGATGATTATTGGGAATAAAACACACTGTACAGCACAAGTGCTGTACAGCAGCATAACAATGCTGTGCAGCAGCATAACAATGCTGTGCAGCCCGCTGCACAACAAGGCCCTGCAATAAAACCTCGTATTCTACCACACTAAGAACGCCACAGCGCTTTAGCGCCTCGGCACCTCGGCCTTCGGCCTCTGCCAGAGGCCGATGGGCCGAGGGTCACAACTATAATAACCACGGCTCGCCCTCTCTTAGATAGAAGAATCAAGCACTCATCCATCTTCTTCCCCATGACTTGCCTCCATCACTATTGTGACCTATAGCTTAATCAACAATGATTGCCACGTCTTCGATCCTACGATCGTTTTGGTGCCATCGCCGTGACAATAAGGGAAATACTAGTAAATAGGTTAACTAAAGCCCTAACCCTAGCCAAATATAAATAATTTTTTAAATTATTAAACCTCTTTAAGTTTTATAGATTCCAAAGGGGGTTTATCTTGAATTAAGAAGCGTATTAGGGCTTAGAGTTGTAAAGAGGGTATTAAAATTACAGCCCGGTTGCCCTATAACTATAATACCTTTGGGTATTGTAGCTTAATTAATCTACTGCCCTAGAAATATTACTAATTATATTATAGCAAAGTATAATTACTATAACTACAAAGAAATGGTATTATAGTTTAGGGGGACTACTAAGCCCCCTGGACCTACTAGAACCTATTAGAACCAACGGGGAGTTCCGGGGACCTACTACCTATAGGTTTGGCTTATAGGGGTAGATATAGCACTATTATTACGTTAGCCCAACCAACTTGTTGCCCTGGAATTCTTTGGATTCCAGCGTTAACGTAAGCACCTTTCCCTTTGTAGTCTAGGCTTTCCTTTTGTATTTTAGCGCCCTTACTCCCTATAAAACTAACCTATACCTATTAAGGGCCCTATAAAGAACCATTTTCCCTTTTGTATTTTTGGTATTTGATTCTTTTCCTTTTTTTTACCTTAAGATAGTTTATATATAGCCTCAGGGCAACCTTTTAACCTTCGTAATCTCTATACAAAGCCTATTATAATTACCCTGTTACAGGGCATAGACCCCTATATCTCTACTTGTTACAGCAGGTTAATCTACTGATTTTAGCTTCCTTTAACCCCATCCCGGGCAATCATTATACTCTCAAAGCCTTCCGCTACGCCCGTTACAGGGGACTTACCCCCTATAACCTCCTGTACTGGACCTCACTAAGACCAGTCAGGTCACACAATTTAACAAAAATAAAATTGTATTTATATATAATCTGGTTATATAAATCTTTTATTAATTTAGTAGCTAGATTAAAAGCTTTTTTTAATTATAGATTAAGGTTTAAAATTGCTTGATTATTAATTATTGTTTATATAAATTAGGGATTATAATTATTTACCTTAAGTATATTTTCTTTAAGTTAGCTTAAATTTACATTTTTTAACTTAATATTAAATTTTTTTTCAGAATTAAATTTTATCGAAAAGTTAATTTAACTTGCTATTATAATATTGATGCCGTAAAACCCGAGGTGGCTCCACCTCGGCCAGATAAGGCAGATAGATAAGGGAGTGCACGGCAATCACCGCCTAGGTGGGACCCCAGCTGGTGGAGCCAGGGTCTGCAAAGGTAATTACCTTTGCAGGAGGGGCAACCCCTCCGTTCTCACCTTTTTTATGACGCGAATTTACAGTACTTTTCCATATACCTTGAGCGTACCGTATTAAATGGTAGCTTGGACTACAAAATTGTAGTTAATTATACTAAACCAATTAATATCTTTGTTAATTAGCCGTTAATAATAGTACGAGATCTTAATTGGAGTATATACTTAATGTAAGGAGTGCGTTTACGTAATAAGGTCTGTGGCTTTTTCGCAAAATAACCATTGTAAGTAAATTATATAAATACGTCGCAAATATATCTTATAGCTAACGTTATTATATAAATTTCCCCCTATACTAATAAAATATATACCCATACCTACCTTAATCCTGGTTTAATTAACGGCAAACTCTAAGTACCCGTTAAGAAAGGTGTAGATGTTATAAGTATCCCCCTCCCCCGCTAAATTCTAAATACGCGGTTTAAAGGCCCCTAACGTAATTGGAGTAGCTTTAGTAAAGCTTAGGTACCTAAAGATACGAAAAAAGCGTTTTATAATTATTTTTCGTTTTCCTGTTATTACTAAAGTATTTGTAATAGTTTATAATTAATAGATAGGTTTTTAAAAATAACGAAAAACCTTTCCGAAAGGTACTTATATTCCAATAATAGTAAATTTATACAAATTAATAAAATTAATAACCCGTTTACTATTATATTATAAGGGGGTGGTAAGCGTATTATAAGTGTATTTAGCTAAAAGCTAAAGTAATTTAAAACCCTTAATATTTTAACTTTAAAAAATTGTTAAAAATAATTAACGTTAAATACCTGTACTATAGAAGCACCCACGGTGCCTAAACAGATAGATAGAGGGACCGCTTGCCTACTAGAGCGAGGACCAGAGGTCCTCTGCGGTGTAAGATTAATAATAATTAACGTTAAATATAAAAAAGAAAATATCTGGTATCCCCTATTAGATTTTAAAATAGCTAAAAGATATAATATAATTTGAATCGGGTATTAATTACTAATGGTTTTAGGATATAAATTTAAACCTAATAAAATAATAGTTAAATAAACCTATAATAAAGTATATAATATTTAAAAAATACTTAAAGAAGAAATTAGGTTGCTAAAAACTAATATTAGTAATTAATTAGGTAAATTTAGTACTTATATTAATTAGGTAAAAGGAAATATTAACGAGTTTAAAAAATAAGTTGGAAAAATTAAATAAAATTTGGGCGATATTTAATCTAATATAAAAAAAGCTATAAAAGAGTATATATTGTTAGGATAAAAATTGAAAAACCTTATTAGTAATTTTAATAAGTAAATTAAGGATTAAGCGATAATAAAGCCAAAAGTAAAGGAGTTAATGAAAAAGGTGGCGATTATAAATACCTATATTTTAAAAATTAATAGACGATTAACGAATATAAAAACCGATTTTCCCCGAAGATTTATAATAATTAATAATTTAATAAGATAGAAGAATAATAATATAACGTGCATGATAAGCGAGTGAGCATTCTAAGCGAGTGAGCACTTTTCCACTGCTCTATCACATCTATCCTTAATTATATAACCACAACACTGGGAAATAGCAATAACTGAATTGGAAATAGATGAATCAGATGATTCTGCAGCCTCCTTACATGTACGTGCATTATGACCAGGCTTGCCGCATACGCCACAACACTGAATCTTCGTACGAGACCCCCCTGCACCACCACGATTTTGACGTTCTTCCTAAGCCAGCTGCTCACCCACAGCCTTACCATCCAGTAGATCCCGTGCATCTTGTACAGTAAGTGACCCTCCAAGCCGTATACGTGTTTTTTTAGCTCTCCGTCGCTTGCTAAGTCCCTCATTAGCCTTACGTAGTGCTGAGACCTCCGCGCGTAGAAAAGCCACCTCGTACATTACAACCATCGTACCCTTCGCTAATCGGTCCACAGCAGTTAACATCGAGGTTGGAGAGCTACCTTGGTAGTTGGATATCCGAGTTTTAATAAGCTCTGATTGTAAGGTAGCTTCTCGAGGGTTATGGGGTGTTTGGGAGAGCCAAGGTAGTGCTGTACCTGGCCTTAAGGTTGGGGGTGTTGGAGTCCGAATATATATATCTAGCTTGGATATCACCCTCTCTGGGTCGTACGGTACAAGGCCGGCTCCGGCAAACCCCCCTTGGATATTGTTTTCTGTGATGGAAGCAAAAAACGCCTCCCTGAACGCACAGAGAAATTCCAACTTGCTAATGTATGTAATGTTCATCCGCATCAACTGCTCAATTTGGCGGCTATACGCCTTCTTCAAAGGCGCAAAACAACCAACATCTAATGGCTGAAGTAGGTGCGAGGAGTGGGGAGGCATACAGAGTGTAATGATGTTGTACTCCTAGCAGTAGGTCTCGAATTCTTCGGAGTAGTGGCTATCATGGCCGTCAAGAACTAATAGCCGGTATTTGCCCTTTGTACGAGATGCTATGTGGAAATCGAAGTGCCGAATCCAATCCATGCCTTTCTTATTGGTAGTCTAGCTATTATCGGTTAGTACAATACGCCAGGTCTCCGGGAGGTCGCACTCTTCATACCAGTTGGCGAGATGGTACTGCCCGGCTAAGATAATGAATGGTGGGATGGCCCAACCTAAGGCGTTCACCCCTTGGATAACTGTTGCCCACTCTCGATTGCCAGGCTGGGCCTGTTTAGCCCTACTGCTGCGGCCATCCGAGGTAGTAACTACCATAGTAGCGATAATAATGCCCATCATAAAGCCGGTCTCGTCAAAGTTGTATAAATCGTCGTCGAGGATACCGTACTTAACCTTAACGTTATATACAAGGGCAAACCACTCGCGAATAACCTTTGGATCTTCGCATTTGGCCCTCTGGTAGTCGTATTTACGTATAAAACGCGTCCGAAGTTCTGGTTAGCGCTTAACGAAGTTGTGAGCCCATCGTATACCAACAGGGGGCGCGTCGCGTTCGCGTAGCAATCGGTTGGCCATATCTTCCACGTAACAAAGCCGGGGATGGAATGCACGTGTACATAGCTCAATTATGTATTGAACAATCGTTTTCTCCTCCAAATTTGTAAGTTTGCGCGAATTGGCTGGTGTATCGCATCGTGCAGGTTTGCCGTCGCGTCGTCGCGTCAAAGTCATACGGTCAACTCCGTAGATCTTTGCAGCAGTATTGACCTTAAGTGTTG
>Ga0247765_1001443_pt1 | contig 11264 bp, 14 predicted proteins | sample UWRJL106311C6_FD_179949 | JGI IMG/M metagenome (GOLD analysis project Ga0247765, IMG submission 179949) | Plant litter microbial communities from Arlington Agricultural Research Station in Wisconsin, United States - UWRJ-L106-311C-6 | ecosystem: Environmental > Terrestrial > Plant litter >... | reverse complement strand
CGGTAACGAAGCGTAATTCAAGGGGCATTCCTTCCGGAATCGTCCCGACCGGCGCCGTCCTGCTCGTTCCGTTCATCCATGTCGTGAATCTCAAAGGAGGAAACACCATGAAGGCACGATTGACTGTCGCGTTGTCCCTGCTCGCCCTCGCGGCCCTGCCCGCCCTCGCCCAGGACCAGCAGAAAGAGCCTGCCCCGCCCGCGATGAATAATGCCGATATGGAGGCCATGGCGAAAGCGGCGACTCCGGGAGAGCAGCAGAAGAAGCTCGCCCGCATGGTCGGCGACTGGACCTTCACCAACAAGATGTGGATGGCCCCGGGTCAGCCGCCGATGGAGTCCTCCGGCACCATGCACGCGGATCTCCTGATGGGCGGCCGTTACGTCGAGCACACCTGGAAGGGCAGCTTCATGGGGCAGCCGTTCGAGGGGCGTGGAACCGACGCCTACGACAACGTCGGCAAGATGTATGTCAGCTCCTGGGTGGACAACATGGGGACCGGCATCATGCATACGACCGGGAAATGCGATGCCGAGGTCAAGAAATGCGCCTACAGCGGCGACATGTTCGACCCGATGATGGGAAAGAAGATCACGACGCGGTCGGTTATCACCTGGCTGGACGACAACACCTTCAAGAACGAGATGTACGCACCAGGGCCGGATGGCAAAGAGGCCAAGATGATGGAGATCGTGGCCAAGCGGAAGTAGGGCCTCAGCTCTTGCCGGTCTCGAAGTCGCGGGCCAGGGAGTCCGTGACGGCGAGGCCTTCGAGGGTAGGAATCAACAGCTCCCCCTCGATCCGCAGAAGACCTTCCCGAACGAGCCGCTCGATGAGCGGCTCGTTCTGTTTTCGCAGGTCTACGCCGTACCGGTCGCGGAAAATCTGGAGATCGATTCCATCGGCGGTCCGCAATCCCAGCATCAGCGCCTCGAGCGCCAGATCCTCGCGCGTCAGCTCCTCGCTCTCCTCGATCGGTCTCTCCCCGGCTTCGATCCTCTTTTCATAGGGGCCGAGCTTGCGCTCGTTCCACCAGCGGCGGGTGCCGGAGAATGAATGGGCCGAAGGGCCAAGGCCGAGATAGGGAACGTGACGCCAATATTTTTGATTGTGGCGCGAGCGGTGCTCGGGGGAGCGGGCGAAGTTCGAGACCTCGTAGGCGGGATAGCCGTGATCGCGGAGAAATTTGTGGGTAAAGAGAAAGATATCCCCCTGCGCTTCTTCCGGCAGCTCGCTCATCTGCCCCTTGGCGAGCCGGAACCCGAACGGAGTCCCCTCGTGAAACGTGAGCTGGTAGCAGGAGATGTGATCCGGCCGGAGCGCGACCGCCTGCTCCAGGGGCCGCTGCCAGACCTCGAACGGCTGGCCCGGCAGGCCATAGATCAGATCGATCGAGATCGTATCGAAACCGGCCGCGCGGGCGGTCTCCACGCTCCTTGCCGCCTCCTCGGGAGTATGCCGGCGGCCAAGGAACTTCAGGGCCTCCGCGTCGAACGATTGAATTCCGAGCGATAGGAAGCGGACGCCGAGCTCGCGCCATGCAAGAACGCTCTGCGGATTGACGTCCTCAGGATTGGCTTCGAAGGAGACCCATGCGCCGTCCTGGATCGAAAGATTTCCGCGGGCGGCTGCGAGGATGCGCGCGATATCCTCCGGCGCGAGCGCCGAGGGAGTGCCGCCGCCGAAGTAGATCGTGTCGATGGAATCAAACGCGGAACGATCCGCGGACCAGAGCGAGATCTCGGAAATCAGATGATCGGCGAACCGCCGCCGCCGTTCCGGCCCGCCGGTCAGGACCGCGAAGTCGCAGTAGGGACAGATGGCGGAGCAAAAGGGGATGTGGAGGTAGAGGCCGGGGTTCAGAGACGTCTCTTCCAGGTATCTTGATGCCTGCGCTTATGGATAACAGCGAAGACGAAGATTTCTTGATCATCCACGCGATAATAGATCTCGAAGGGGAACACCTCGATGCCGATCTTTCGGACGTCCTCTTCAACGAGCGGCGCAGCGAAAGGGTGATAGGAAATCTGCTCAAACCGACTTCGGACGCGGGTTACAAAATCTTCCCCAAGTCCAGGCTGTTGGCTCTCGTAGTAACTCTTTGCATTTCGGAGGTCAGATTTCACCGCCGGATCGAATCCGATCCGCCTCACAGGTCTGAGAACAACTCTTCGAGGGAGATCGGCTTGGTCTTCCCTGCCTTATAAGCGTCGTAGCGCCTTTTAACCTCTGGCGGCAAGGCTCCATCCTGGCCCTCTCGACTTTCAACGGTGGTGAGATCCGTGTCCTCGCGCTTGGGATTTTTGAGAGCCATGACAATTCTCCTCTGGACGCGATTCTACACCACCTCCGCCTGGGCCGGCTCCTGCCCCTCCTCCCCGTACGTCTTCATCAGCGGCTTCTCCCTTCCCAGCCGCTCCTCGGCGGCCTGGACGAGCTCGGCCAAGCCACGGCGTTTGGCGGCGCTGACGGCGACCGCGTTGAAGCGGCGGGCGAGGGCGTCGGCCTCGTAGGGCTCCAGGAGATCGGTCTTGTTGAGGACGAGGAGGCGCGGGATCTCCTCGAGGTTCAGCTCGGTCAGCAGGCGCTCCACGGATTCGAGCTTCTGCTCGAGGCGCGGGTCGGCCGCGTCCACGACGTGGAGCAGGAGGTCGGCGTCGGCCAGCTCCTCGAGGGTCGCCCGGAAGGCGGCCACGAGGTCCGGCGGCAGGTCGGCGATGAAGCCCACCGTGTCGGTGATCACCACCTCCCCCTCGCGCGGGAAGCGCAGGCGGCGGCTGGTCGGGTCGAGGGTCATGAAGAGCTGGTTCGCGGACTCGACCTCGCTGCCCGTCATCGCGTTGAGCAGCGTGCTCTTGCCGGCGTTGGTGTAGCCGATGATCGAGAGCACGGGCACCCCCTCCTCCCGCCGGCGGCGGCGCCGCAGGTCGCGCTGGCGCGACAGGGATTCGACCTGCTTCTCCAGCGCCCGGATGCGGTCGCGGATGCGGCGGCGGCCGATCTCGACCACGGTCTCGCCCGGGCCGCGGCCGCCGATGCCACCGGTCAGCCGCGAGAGACCGGCGTCCTTCTCGGTCAGGCGCGGCAGCGAGTACTTGAGCTGCGCCAGCTCCACCTGGAGCTTGCCGTCGCGGCTGCGCGCCCGCTGGGCGAAGACGTCGAGGATGAGCTGCGTGCGGTCGATCGCCTTGAGCCCCGTCGCGTCCTCGAAGGCACGGGCTTGGGCCGGCTTGAGGTCGATATCGAAGATGGCGACCGTCGCGCGCGAGCGCATCGCTTCGAGCACGATGTCCTGGAGCTTGCCGCTCCCCACCACCGTCCGCGGGTGGACCTGCGAGCGCTTCTGCCGCACGGTGCCGGCGACGGCGACCCCGGCCGAGCGCACCAGCTCCAGCATCTCCTCGAAGTGCTCGTCCTCGGGGGTGATGCCGATCACCAGGGCGCGCTCCTTCTGGGTCTCGCCGGCGGCGCTGGTGACACGGGCGAACTCGTCCTCGAGGGCCCGCATGGTGGCCTCGACGTCGAAGCTGAGCTGGTGGACGTCCGGCGCCTGGAGGCGCTCGAAGGGCTCACTGTCATGACCCTCGCCGTCAGGTCCCAAGGGAGCCAGATGCGCGAGATCGATGCGGCCGGGCAGGCCGTCCCCGAGCACCTCGATCGCCGCCACCAGGTCGAGCCGCAGCAGGGCGAGGTCGTTGAGGTCGTCGCGGGTGAGCGGCTCCCCTTTCAGATGGGTGTGGACGAGCCGCAGGCCGCGGAAGCGGCCGACGCCGCCGCGCAGGCGGCCGATGTCGGGCAGGGTGAGGCTGTGGGCATTGCCCACGATGACGTTGCGGATGATGCCGTCGCGCCCGAGCAGGACTCCGACCTGCCGGTTGAGCCGGCGGGAGGTCTCGGTCAGATGCCGGGCGAGCTCGGGGGAGACCACCTGCCGCGGGTCGACGCGGCGGCGGTAGGTGCGCTCCAGGGCGCGGACTTCGGACGCTTTGATCCCTCGGGTGTCGCCGTCGATCTGGGAAATGTCGGTTCTCCTTGGGTCAGTTGAGGACCGGAGGCGAGTAGTACTCGTCGGTCGAAAGGGGCTCGATCCCCATTCCCATCAACGTCAGCAGCAGGTCTTCCCTTACGGCCGGATCGGCCGCCTCGAGCAGGGCCTGCTTCTCCGCCGGGCGGAAGGGGAGAGCCACGGAGAGGCCGTTGAGGAGCGAGATGCCGGGCACGCTCGCGAGCAGGTCGTAATCGAACTCCAGGTCGTGCTTCTCGCCGAAGGCGCGCAGGGCGCGCATCATCTGCGAGGGGTTGAGGAAGACGTTGAGCTCGTCGAGGTCGCGCTGGAAGTCGGAGTAGTCGACCCGCACCCGCCGGTAGCCGCGCGGGCGGGCCAGCTCCTCCTGGATGTGGAACCGGGAGATGCCGCGCAGGACGATCAGGTAGCGGCCGTCTTCCTGGAGCTCGCACTCCTCGATCCGGCCGAGGCAGCCGATCCGGTAGATCTCGGGGTTGTCGGGATCCAGCTCTTCGGCGTCGGCGACCCAGTTGTCCTGCCGGGGGGTGAGCGGCTGGACCATGCCGATGTACTGCCCCCCCTCCAGCGCGTCGGCCACCATGTTGCGGTAGCGCGGCTCGAAGATGTTGAGCGGCAGCAGGTTTCCCGGCAGCAGCAGGGAGCCGGTCAGCGGGAAGACGGGGATGATCTCGGGCAGCGTGGTCGCGGGCATCACTCTTAAAACAGGGTGCGCGAGGGGGCCATTCCCTATTCGTTCGGACTCGACTTGAGCACCGCCAGGAAGGCCTCCTGGGGGATCTCGACGGAGCCCACCATCTTCATGCGCTTCTTGCCTTCCTTCTGCTTCTCGAGGAGCTTGCGCTTGCGCGAGATGTCGCCGCCGTAGCACTTGGCGATGACGTCCTTGCGGTAGGCGTTGATCGTGGCGCGGGCGATGATGTTGCCGCCGATCGCTCCCTGGATGGCGATCTTGAAGTTCTGCCGCGGGATGGTGTCGGCCAGCCGCTCGCAGTAGTGGAGGGCCCGCTGCCGGGCCTTCTCGCGGTGGACGAGCTGCGAGAGAGCGTCCACCTTCTCGCCGTTGACCAGGATGTCCACCTTTACCAGGTCGGTCTGGCGGTAGTCGGTGATGTCGTAGTCGAACGAGCCGTACCCCTGGGTGATCGTCTTCAGCCGGTCGTAGAAGTCGAACAGGATCTCGGCCAGCGGCAGCTCGGAGGTCACCTGCAGGCGCCCCATGGCCAGGTACTCGAAGGCGGTGCCCTCCCCCCGCCGCTCGCGGCAGAGCTCCATCACCGCCCCGAGATAGCGCTCGGGGATCATGATCGACGCCTTGATGTAGGGCTCGCGGATGAAGTCGATGCTCCCCGGGTCGGGGAACAGGGCGGGGTTGTCCACCGTGGTCTCCTCGCCGCTGGTCAGCACCACCTCGTACTGCACGGAGGGGGCGGAGAGCAGGAGCGACAGGTCGTGCTCGCGCTCCAGCCGCTCCTGGACGATCTCCAGGTGGAGCAGGCCGAGGAAGCCGCAGCGGAAGCCGAAGCCGAGGGCGGTCGAGGCGTCCTTCTGGAAGGTCAGCGCGGCGTCGTTGAGCTTCAGCTTGTCGAGCGCCTTGGCGAGGTCCTCGTAGTCGTCGCTCGAGATCGGGTAGATCGACGAGAAGACGACCGGCTTGGCCTCCTTGTAGCCGGGGAGCGGCTCGGCCGCCGGGCGCTCGACCGCGGTGACGGTGTCGCCGACGTTGATCTCCGAGACCGCCTTGACGCCGGCGATGACGTAACCCACCGAGCCGGCCTCGAGCTCGTCCGCCTCGACGCGCTTGAGCTGCAGCAGGCCCACCTCCTCGACCTGGTACTCCCGGGCCGTGTGCATCAGGCGGATCTTCTGCCCGCGGCGGATCGTGCCTTCCTTGACCCGGCAGATCAGGACCACCCCGCGGTAGACGTCGTACTGGGCGTCGAAGATCAGGGCGCGCAGCGGCGCCTCCGGGTCGCCCGTCGGGGCCGGGATCTTCTCGACCACCGCCTCCAGGACGTCGTCGATCCCGATCCCCTGCTTGGCCGAGCAGAGGACGACCTCGAAGGGGTCGAGCCCGAGGTCGGCGTCGATCTCCTCGCGCACCCGCTCGACCTCGGCCGAGGCGAGGTCGATCTTGTTGATGACCGGCACGATCTCCAGGTCGTACTCGAGGGCGAGGTAGAGGTTGGCGACGGTCTGCGCCTCGACCCCCTGGGAGGCGTCGACGATGAGCAGCGCCCCCTCGGCGGACATCAGCGACCGGCGCACCTCGTGGGAGAAGTCGACGTGGCCGGGGGTGTCGATCAGGTTGAGCCGGTAGGGCTTGCCGTTCCGCGCGGTGTACCGGAGGGTGATGGTGTTGCTCTTGATGGTGATGCCGCGCTCGCGCTCGATATCCATCGAGTCGAGGATCTGGTCGCGGAATTCGCGCGCCTCCACCCCGCCACAGCGCTGGATCAGCCGGTCGGCCAGCGTCGATTTGCCGTGGTCGATGTGGGCGATGATGCAGAAATTACGGATGTCATCCAAGACAGTCTTCCCCTTTGCGGACCCGGAGGGTCGTGCGAAGATCCTACAACGGCCGGGCCAGGAACGGCATTCCGGGCGATCCGACCCTGAAATGAAAGAGGAGCCGTGAAGCCGAAAACGGGCCGGACGGTCTATTCGACGGAGTCTCCCGTCCAGAAAAAGGACGCGCCGTCCAGGGACGAGCCGGGAGCGAGCCTGCCGCCGGCGGCGCAATCTCCACGGATCCGCAGGGAGCGTGGCGGCAGAGGGGGCAAGATGGTGACGGTGGTGGGGCCCTTGATCCTGGCGCGGCCGGAGGCGGAGGCGCTGCTCGGCTCCTGGAAGCGGATGTGCGGCGGCGGCGGGACGTTGAAGGCGGCGAAGGCGCCGGACGGCTCCCCGGCCTTCGAGCTCGAAGTCCAGGGGGACCATGCCGACCGGCTGCTCGCCGAGCTGGTCCAGGCGGGTTACAAGGCCAAGCGATCGGGAGGCTAGCCCTCGCCGACCCGGTGGCCGCCCCCCTTGTAGAGGTAGTCGTACCCCTCCTGGGTGAGGATGAACTCTCCGTCCTCCTGCTGAATCAGGCCGCCGTCCAGCAAGGACTGTGTCGCGCCTTCGAAATCGACGCCGGGGCTCTCGGCCGCGGCCTCCGTGAAGGCGCTCTCGGGCAGGCGCTCGCCGGGCCTGGCGCCCAGACGGTCCCCCTTGGCCTCGTGAAATTGAACCAGCAGGATCTCCGCCCCTTTGGACAGCAGGATCATCGGCATCGTCGTCGTCTCCTTCCTCTTAAGAGGGAAATACCATCGGGGATCGCCGTCCCCAGCCTTCTTCTGCCGGTCATCAGGAGCAACGGACGTGCCATGCTGGCAACGCTCCTGCAAAGGGTCCACGGCAAAGGAGGAGAGAGCAATGGCTGATACCACGGTGATGAAAGTCGATTCCCGCAACTCCCCCCACGGGGCCCTCGGGCAGAAGTACCTCGCCTCGGGGGTGCACGTGGCGATGCGCCTGTGGGAGGAGGAGCCGGCGAAGGGGGACAAGCCCGAGAGCCGCCGGGATTACGAGACGGTCGGCTACGTGATCTCCGGGCGCGCCGAGCTGCACGTCGAGGGGCAGATGGTGATCCTGGAGGAGGGGAACTCCTGGGTGGTGCCGAAGGGGGCGTCCCACACCTACAAGATCCTGGAGCCCTTCAAGGCCGTCGAGGCTACCTCGCCGCCGGCCCACGCGCACGGGCGGGACGAGCGGGAGGGGTGAGGCGGCCCGGGGCCGCCCCCGTCAGAGCTTCAGGACCATCTTGATCATGTCGTGCTGATTGCCGTCGGGGTCCGTCCCGTAGCCGGGGACGGTGTACCCCGTGAAGCCCAGGTTCTTCAGGGTCTCGACGGCGTCGGATTCGAAATCGGAGACCAGCATGCAGGTGAGGTGGCGCAGGCCGTCGGCCTTGGCGGTGTCGATGAAGTTGTTGACCAGGAGCGTCCCCAGCCCCTCCCCCCGGTAGTCGGGGTCGATCAGCCACTTGACGCGGCCGACCAGGCGCAGGGGGCTCCCCTGCCGCCGGTGGAGGGTCGCGTCGGCCACCACCTTGTGGCCGTCCCAGGCGAGCAGCGGCAAGACCTTCTGATAGTCGAGATCGCGCCCCCAGCTCTCGACCAGCGCGCGGTTGTCGATGCGGTCCCAGGCGAAGCGGCGGACCTCTTGGGGCAGATGCAGGAAGAATTCGTACAGAGAGTCGACGTCGTTTTCCGTGAACGGACGGACCAGCAGGCGGCGGCCGTCGCGGAGCACGGCTTCCTGGGGATAACGGGTGGGCATGTTCCCTCCTCCGGGAGAAAATTCGAGCTTGGAGCCTAGCACAGCGCCGCGGGCCGGTTGAGCGCTCCATAAAGGGTTTTGAATATGGCACGCTCTTTGCTCTTTGCGATTCGTGCCGAGCCGATGCCGCAGTGAAGCGCAAGGCCGGCCGAGGAGGAGATGGAGATGTTCAAGGTCGAGGATGAGCTGACGGAGTCGGCCCTCTGTGTTGGAATCATCGCGGCGCTGATCTGGGGGGTGGGACTGAGCCTGTACGGCTTCCATCAGTCGCCGGGGGAGGTCGCCTGGATGACCTGGGGCGTCCAGCTCCTGGGCGGCATAGTCGCCTGCCTGATCGTGCCGCTCGCCTTCGTGCGCGGCCGGGAGTGGGTGCTGGCACGGATTCAAGGGGCTATCGAGCCGCTCCAGCAGTAATCCTCAGCGCTGTCAGGACGCGGGATCGAGCCCCGCGTCCTCGTAGGCTTGCCGCAGCAGATCCTCCACCTCGAGGTAGGCGGCCCATTCCTTCAGATACTTGAAATCAAGGTGTTTCCGCTGGATCTTCAGCACGCCGAGCACATCGGTCCACTGCCGTTCAGAGCTGCGGTTGCCGAGCTGATACCAGTGGAGCTTCTGAAGAACAGTGTCCTCGGCGGAGGCGAACTGAAGAGAGACTCCGGATATACCCGGAACAGGAAAAATCTGGCGACGGATCATCTCCTGCAGAGACATCGGGTCAGCTTTGAGCAGGAAAACGTCGACCTTGATTCCGGTTCCGTGATGGACCAGGTTGAAGGACGAACGCCGGCTGACAGCCTGCGCCACGCGTTCAGGGGAAACGTAGAAGTTCGTGGAGATGGCATCGACGAAGGTCTGGATGTGCACGGGCCGCAGATCCGCCACAAGATCGGCGTCCTGGGTTGTACGGGGAATTCCGTGCAGGGAGCTGGCGAGGGAGCCTCCGACCACATAGGGAACTCCGAGCTCGTCGAGGGGACGGGTGACCTCGAGAACGACTTTCAGGGCCTCCTCGGGAGAGACCATCAATACCCTTCGACCTCTGGGTCCCAGCCGAAGGCCTCGATCATCGTCTCCCGATCCAGCCAGAGGGCCGCCAATCTCAGCCGGAGCTCCCGCTCCGAGAGGTTCGGCCCGTACTGGGCCTCGAGTCTCAACGCGGCCATCTGTTGGGCCGTCCGATTCAGCTCCCAGACCTGCATCAGTCTCTCGAAGGGCGTCATCTGGCGATAGCGCTCCAGGACGATCTCCTCGATCTCGGGCGGCGTATCAGAGGACTGGGTTCTCATGGCTCTCCTTGGAAGTTACCACAGCCCGGAATCTCGGGTTCCCGATCGACGTTAGACTCCCTGCATGGCCGACCCGGTGTGGGAGGATCTGTCCCGGATCCTACGTAGCAGTGCGCCTTATAAGTCCCTCCTGCAGGGGCTCGGGGATGTGGTGCGCCTGCCGCTGCCGGCGGCGGCGTGGATCGGGGAGCTGCTCGCCCGCGATCTCGGCCGGCCGATCCTGGTGCTGGTGCCGCGCGAGGCCGATGCCCTGACCTGGATGGAGGCGGCGCGCCTGTTCGGCCGCGAGGAGGGGGTCGTCTACTTCCCCGCGCCGTCGCTGACCCCCTACCAGGAGACCGAGACCTCCCTGATGGTGCGCGCCCAGGAGTCGGTGGCGCTCGACTGCGTCGCCTCCGGTCGCCTGACGACCGTGGTGGCGACCCCGCGCGCCCTCTTCCGCCGGCTGCCGGGGCGCGAGGACTTCCTCCGCTCGGTGCTCACCATCCGTCCGAACGAGGATCACCCCATCGAGGAGGTGGTCGCCCACCTCACCCGCCACGGCTTCCGGCGCACCGATCTCGTCTACGAGGTGGGGGACTTCGCCGTGCGCGGCGGCATCCTCGACTTCTTCCCGCCGGGCGAGGAGACCCCGATCCGGCTCGACCTCTTCGGCGATACCGTGGAGTCGATCCGCTGGTTCGATCCCCAGTCGCAGCGCTCCGAGGACACGCTGGACTCCATCCGCGTCCTCCCCCTCTCGCTCTTTCCCGCCGGCACGGACGAGGCGCGGCAACTGGCGGACCTCCTCTCCGGCGGCCAGACCGCCGATCCGGACTGGGGCCCCGAGGCGGCCGAGCTGCTGGAGGCCTTGCGGACGCGCGGCGAGTTTCCCGGCTGGGAGAACTACCTGCCGCTGCTCGCCCGCGCCACCGTCTCGCTCCCCGAGGTGCTGGGGCAGCCGCTGGTGTTCGCGGTCGATCCGCCGGCCCTGGAAGGGGAGGTGGTCCACCACGCCGAGCGGCTGGAGGCGGACTTCGCGGCGCGCCGGGAGCACGGCCGCCTGGCCGTGCCGCCGGAGATGCTGGAGGAGCCGTCCGAGCGGGTGCGGGAGATGCTGGAGACGGCGGCCCTGAGACTGCGCGACCTCGTCATGGGCGGCGGCGAGGGGAAGGGCGCGGATTTTCACGGCATGCTGACCGATCTCTTCCATGGCCAGATCGCGCGCTTCCCCCAGGAGGTCGCCACCGCCCGCTCCCGCGGCGAGCGGTGCATCGTGGTGGTCTCTCCGGCGCACCGGCGGCGGATCGAGGAGCTGCTCGAGGGGCGCGAGCTGCAAGTGGGGCGCGGCGGCGTCGAGCTGGTGGCCGGGGAGATCGGGCGCGGCTTCCGGCTGCCGCCGGCCGGCGTCGTGGTCTACGGCGAGCAGCAGCTCCTGGCGCAGGCGAAGCTCCAGCGCCGCCAGACGCGCTCGCGCTTCGGGCCGTTCCTCTCCGGCCTGCGCGACCTCAAGGTGGGGGACTTCGTGGTCCACGTCGACCACGGCATCGGCCAGTTCGTGGCGCTGCGCTCGGTGGGCGGCAACGGCGACGGCCTGGGCGGGCTGCCGCCGGTGGTGCGCGATCTCGCCACGGCCGGCGCCGCCGCCGAGA
>Ga0247765_1001441_pt1 | contig 11293 bp, 6 predicted proteins | sample UWRJL106311C6_FD_179949 | JGI IMG/M metagenome (GOLD analysis project Ga0247765, IMG submission 179949) | Plant litter microbial communities from Arlington Agricultural Research Station in Wisconsin, United States - UWRJ-L106-311C-6 | ecosystem: Environmental > Terrestrial > Plant litter >... | reverse complement strand
CAACATTTTTCTTCTAACAAAGAAAAAAAAAAAAAAAAAAAAAAAATGGCTTCAACAACCCCCACCACCGAGCCTCCGGCTCCGACAACTGCTGAAATCCCCATACCGGCTCCCATCGTAGTGACCCCCCGATGCATCATCCGCCGCTACCACCCCTCCGACGTCCCGGCCGTCGCACACCACGCCAACAACCCCAACGTCGCCCGCCGTCTCCGCCCGCACTTTCCCTCCCCTTACACACTCGCTGATGCCGAGGCCTGGGTCAAACGCGCCTGCTCCCTAGAGGGCAAGTGTGGAAAGGCCCTCAGCTAGTACGACCTCCCTTCTTCCCTTCCCCCCCCCCCCCCCCCTCTTTTTTTTTTTTCAAAAACATCAGAAATTAACAAACACCCAGCGCAATCTGCGAACCCCAAACCAACACCCTCATTGGATCCATCGGCATCCGGCCCCTCGGCTCCGACGAGAACCTGACAGCTGAATTCGGCTACTGGCTCGGCGAAGAGTACTGGGGCCGCGGCATCATGAGCGATGCCGCGTCGGGCTTTGCACGATGGGTGTTCGAGAACTTTTCGGCGGACCAAGTATTGCGGTTGGAGGCGGGTGTGTTTTCGAGCAATGAGGCGAGTCGGCGGGTGGTGGCGAAGGCGGGGTTTGTGTTTGAGGGAACAAGGAGGAAGGCAGGTGTGAAGAGGTGGGATGGTGGGATTGTGGATATTTTGGTGTTCGGGCTGTTGAGGGAGGATTTGGAGGGGGTGTAGGAGGTCAGATTCGACAAATCCCGTGTAGCTCGTCCCTTGTGTTTCCGTATACTTGGACGAGTCGTGTTCCGTCGTCTGCTTCGATAGAGTCTTGAAATAGGGTTACGAGTGTGTGGATCATGTCTGCCAACTGCAAAAGTGGCTCGACCATCTAATTCTGGTTTACCGTCTGCGATGATCCCCAGGGGGTACGCCGTTACAGAAGCCACGGGGTTAATCAGCGTGTTGGAGAGACCGACGGTTCTCAAGTTCTCGTCTATAAGAGTGTAGACAAACGTGTAGGTGTTGGTAGGTGAAGCTGGTCCAAGAGTGACAGTCATCTGAGTGGTGTTAATAAAATTAACGTTAAAACAAAAGATAGCCTGTTATGGGACTGGTAGGTTGGTCCTTGATGCACCAGGGGATGTGAAGCTCGGATGTGAAATCTTGGGGACAGCAAACGGCGCTAGTCTCAATGGATGTTATGGTAGAGAATGGATAGTAAGATAAGAACCCAGTGATCATGGCCGGGTCTGACAGGACGGTGTCACAGACGACGTAGTGTTCTTCGACTTAACGCATCATCATAACGGTGTACTAGCCCTGGGGGCAGTGGAGGCCCGGCGAGAAAGAGCCGTGGAAAAAAGGTGGCTGCCGAAAACTGTTGTTGTGGGAATGCAGTTCGCGGCGTCTTCGAGCTGGTAGGCGGGTGGCGGACACCAGGCTTTCTGAAAAATGACCATTACACCACTCTAAAATCGACACTACGAATTTCCTTTTCCTTTTCGGGACTGAGTAGTTGACGCCTTAGGCGGAGCTAGACTGAGCTAGATTGAGCGAGGGGTTACTATTTTGGGCCGCCTTGGTTATAGCTGTCAGGGGTTGTGCTAGCCTTCATTCAGTCATCTTGCCCCCTACCGCCTTTGGGAGTCCTTCCCTACGATTTGTCCGGACCTCGCTACACCTCGGTGAACCGAGGGCAACTTTAGGGTAAAACATGGATCCTGTTGGTTTACCCTACCTACAGTTCCACCAAACCGGAAGGTAGATGCATTGATTTTAATGCCTCGAGAAGACTAGTAACACATCAGGGCCAAGTCAGAGTCCCGTCGTCTGAAGAGACTAGCTTAGGCCGACACTTGGGGTCTAAAATCACTTCATCCGAATGATTGATGCCGCCAAAATATTGAGCCGCCTCGATGGACCCGTCAGAAACACTGCACACTAGAAATCGGTGGGTTGCAACTGCTTGGCTGAATTGTTGCTTGTGTTGGTTCTGGCCTTCAGCTAGAACCTTCTTCTCTATAGAGCTTTCTGCTGGATTCATCCTTCGTCACTGTGGTGGCTCAAGCGTACTGGCGCCGTAGCAGTGCCAGGTATCCAGTCAGCGGAGCTGACTAGATGACTAAGACCGCAGAACCCCTTCCTTTCTCACAGGCCAAAAGGCGGGACTTTTTAGATTTATACCGGGGAAGGCGGGCAAGACCAAGGTACGCATGCGGGTAATGGATGCGAAGACGTTTGCGAGGTAGATGCTGTGGTAGATGTAACCCTATGAACAGCCGCTTGAGACTCAAATCTGTAACGCATAATCTACCCTCTGTTCTCCCTTCACACATTCCTCTTATCACGGATAGTCATAACCAAAGGCTAAGAATCCTTTGCCGAGGTAGTCATCACAGCTGTTTGGGTCGATAAACCGCCCACCCTTCGAGACGACACAGATGATGCCACGGCCGTCATAATCCAGGCTCGTGTAGGCCTTGATCTTGCAGCTATCGCACTGTCAAACACCAGCACAATTTCCCCCAAAGGATTCGTTCGACCTGCTAGGATTCGACCTTACCGGTCGGCGGGATATGCGTGATAGATATGTCCCGAGTTTGTTGACTCGAACCTCACCAGGGGGGCCGTTCCATGACCGGGTGATGCAAAGAACTTGAGCTATTTCGGGGCTCTGAGGTAGGGCGAAGACATGCCCCCCCGGAGAGGACAGTGAGCAGGGTGAGGGACTTGCGAAGGTGCATTGTTTGGTGACTGGGTGGTGGTTTGAGGCTACTAGTACTACTAGTATGGTACTTGTGATGAAATGATGGCGGAGGAACAAGGGAAGCATTGAAAACCTAGATAGTGGGCTCGGGCATTGTGTTTTGTTCATTAAATACACCCGACCTCAGCCAGGTAGCACGCCTGGCTCCCCTGGATATCAATTGCGCCAACTTGCGTAAATGGTTGCTACACTCTGTCTGCAAGCCACAAAAATGACTGAGCGAACCATGTCATTCCCGGAACTGAGGAGTCGGTCAGGGCTTAGATACAACATGGCAACCCTTTAGCAGGCTGAATTGCAAACCCTATCGGTGGCTGAGATAGGCGAATATGGGGTATGGTGGGCTGGTAGCTACGACCGTAGGATACATGCATCGTAGGCCGAGGAGCTGCGGCCTTTGGATTCGTGGCGTGACTCCCGATGAGATTCAGTTTACAATGACGTGAGGTTGAGGGAGGATGGAGGTAGTGACGGGTGAATTAGTATTGGGTCGACGAACCCAAGAGCTGAGGAAGCTAAGTCCTTGAAGGACAACAGAACCAACTGAACCACGAGGCCCTCTAGATGCATGAGGGCCTCCATGTCCCCGCTGTGATTTTTTTTCTTTTCCAAGACACAGACTGGTGCACGTTCGGCCACGAGAATGCACGAGTGCGGTCCCATACAAAGTCAAGTGTTGAGGGCAACCACCCGGCAAAGCTGGGCACCCCCCCTTCCCCCCGCAGCAATGTGGTGTGCACATGTTCTTTGGGACCCATTAACGGGATACCTCACGCCATGTCTGCAGCTCCAGAGCCGACGAGGTGCATTTGTCGGCACTTGAGGCCAGATATCCGTTCTTTCACCCCAACAAAAGAGTGCCTTCTGAAATTGGGCCCCAGAAGCTGTGAAGAACTAGCCCCAGCACTCTTGGGGAAGCATTTAGAAGAAACTCCCACTCAGTGTGCTTCAAATCTAAAAACGATTCTTATCGCAAGAATTGAAACGCGCTCTCTTTCAGTACCCCACAAGAACAATTTACAAATGACTACTACTTCCAGCATGTATCCAAAGCCTCACTAACTCAGCATCCACGAACACATTTCGTCTATACGAGAGAGTGTCGAGGTCTCTTTATGCCCACTCCAGTGTTCAATTACTGCTAATGAATCGACAGAACCTGCGGATCCGTTTTCCACCCGCTTGAGACGCGCAAGCATCCATGTCGTGCAGCCACAGGCGCAACGGCAACAATGGAGCGATACCTATCCACCGTCGATGCCGGCCGTCTTCCCATAACGGGAAATAAAGAACCCAACTGTCTGGCAGATGGGACAAGCGAAACCCTGGAGCCAATATTTGAGCATACCTACCTATCCAAGTCCACAATGTCCAATCATACATGCACTCGCTTCCATTATCGCCAAGAAGTTCCCCCCCTCACCATTTGTACCCCAATTGAAGCTCGCCTTTTAATTGGTGGTGGGCAAGTGGGCAGGTCTTCTTGCCAAGATGGAGGCGCGCTGGCGTTGATGGGGTGTGGTCTTCGGGAGGCGTGTTTTCGATGGTTCTAGATGTTGAAGCTTCGTCACCAGGCATGCTGTTGGGTTCTTTGAATGGCGGCTTTTAGGGGACTTGTAATTCTTGTCCAACCGCTCAACAAAGTCCATGCACTTGCACTGATACTCGACACCAAACTTTCCCGCCCCATCAATCCCTTTGTTCGGTGCTCCAACGCTCCTCGAGGCGTATTGGCATGAGGCCCCCATGGCAATGAGAGCTTTCGGTGATTTCCCTGTCCCCCGAAGGAGTGGCAGTACAGTATAAGCCTATCCCAGACCAAATAATAGACGACTTCGGTCGGTTTGACAGCCTGGATCCCGAACTTTCATTCCTCAGACCCACGAAATTGGATGGCGATAGGACATTTGTTACTAACCCCCCCTGGGAATAGCGGCGGAGTACTACCTCTCTTGGCTTCTACATCCGGACCCTCTTATCCAGTAGAGGATTCGACCGTTAAGCTAGAGGCTGATGATACACCAGCACCCAAGCCAATAAGGAGCATCTCACATCAATCTCTAGGACAGGTGAGACATAGAAACCGATGGCCCAACATTGAAACGGCGGGCTAACTCTAATCCGCAGGGAAGCAACTCGTCCTGGGCCCACGAGGTTTCAGTACCAAGATTTGTTGAGGGTTTCATGACCACCCATGACGAGCCAGGCTGCCATTTCAAGAGACCTCGGTCTCGGTCCGAGCGAAGGGACACTCCCAAGAAAAGGTTGAGCAGCCTCGCGATGAGGCTCCGTAGTGCCCTTGTCAGCTGGTAGTAGTATAGTACTTGGACCGATGTGGGTGAGATTCCGCTCTCGATTGGAAGATGGATTGACGAGTCGACATTTATCGAGAGAGTGGGTGACGGTGATATGACGTCTGTAAAGGAGAGATTCTTTCCATACCTTGCTTCCAAGATCCATCCATCAAAGAGAGAAACATGCAATCTTCATCTTCTCAATATCTTAACAACAACACAAGCTAGGTCATCATGTCCTCACCTCTCAGGCCAATCCCCAAACCAAAGGCCCCAACCAAAGGCCCCAACCAAAGGCCCCAACCAAAGGTCCCAGAAGATTCGGCTCCCCTCACGCCCCTCACCGTCTTCTCCGACTGGCGTAACATCAGTCCCGCATACTTTGGTAAACCCACCATCGCACCCATCATCACACGTGCTCTTCTGGTAGGACCGGAGGGGTCACGCACGAGGTCAACATCTTCATCCGGGGTCCTGACCACCAGGTGTATACTTGCTCCGGCGCGTCTTGGATGGGGCTTCGGGCCCAAGAAAACATTGGCGTGCACGGCACAGCTGCCGGGACTCTGTTCGTCGTTGCGCGTGAAGCATCGGGCGAGCTCTGGTTCCGGGAGCGGAGCAGTGCGGGTGTGTGTGGGATTTATGACTGGACGGATTTGGCAAACTGAGTGCTGGGCCATTCTCTACCACGCCGCGACGAGAGAGAGGTCAATGTGTTTCGCGCGTGAGAATGATAATCATTTCAAGACCAAGAAGCGGAATGCTGCCAGGGTGTGGTGGGATGCGCTGTGGACGGACCTCGGGGGGCCAGGCGGTGAGCAACCCTGTGTGACGGTGGAGCGTGGGCCGGCTGTTGAGGTGCTGGACCTGAGACAAAACACCCATGTTTGCCATGTGATAGGGGGAATCCGCAGTCAATCATGCCGTGCCAAGCCGTACGAGCGCTCTGTGTGGCCTTTGCTTCGGGGCGTAGCTTCGGTGACCTTCAAGTTTGACTGGAGCTCGAAATTCAACAACGTTCACCTTGGCCTTCAAGGAAGGCGCGCGATGCCGTACAGCATCAATGTCTCGCCCCTCACTTTCCAGTCGGGGGGCATCGCCGTCTCGCAGTGCATGTCCCTGGCCACGCTTTGTCTTGCACCGTTGATCGCTCACATCATCACTGGCGTGCCGGAGCCGACATATTTCTCCCGAAGGCGGCCGAAATGGCACGAGAATGTGCATCTACTCGCCTCTCTCTACCCTCTGGCGGTACGCCGCTATGACCGATGGACGGATTCGCGCCCTGGACTGGAGTCCCTCGGACATGGCAGCAGCGAACGCCATCTTTTGGGCCTCTTTGGGTTTCGACGTGTCCGAAGAGATGGCCGCTCGGAGTGTGCAGTACTGTACGCTTCTTCCCGAGAAAGCACGAATGGCGCTTCTCTCGGCGGACGGACGAGTTCAGTTACATCTGCATCGACGATATTCCGCTGGGCATGTCCCGCGCCTGGGCTGTCTCGTTCGACTCGTTACAGATGCAGCCAAACTGGGACGTCAATCCGCTGTTCTCGCAGGCATCTAAGCTGGAGCCCAACACAAGAACTGGAGAGAGCCGTTTTCTACCGACTTCGTGGTGGAGTCGTATTTTCCGCTTCTTTTACATCTCCGTCTTTGCCGCCGTGTGCCTCCTCACCTTCACCTCGCTGATGATGATGATGATGCAGGGTGAGGACAACCGCCTTTCGGCAACGGGAGCAGTCGCTATCGCCACAATTACCGTGTTTCTGGCCATAGCTGTCTGCAGTTACTCCTACTACTCCATCCACCACGGCTGCAAGTCGACCATCATTCCCTGCATTAACAAGACGTGGTACAAGGTGCTGACAATGGCTGTGTTTTTGTTTTGGACCGTCTTTCTGATCTTCTCAGCCATTGAGACTAGAATGATGCCGTGCGGGAAGTATACTACAGGATTGGTGGGGCTCCCATGGCGTACTTTACCGGTTCTTGGGTTGTCTCTGTTCGGCTATCATAAGAGTGGCGGTTTCATCCAACATAGCCGAGATGCGGGGAATCAACAACGGCAGATAGACAGGCGATCGGTGGGGATCGGTGGGGAGGTGGCGGGAAGATAGTCCACCTAGGGCTGGCCCTCCCTAGTTTTTGGCAATGATGCATTCAATATCCCGATTACTACAGCTCGTCGCGATGCGTCTTCTCCCTCTCGGCGTGCTCGCCGTGCTCCTCGGCCACCCGGCCGCCGCGCTCAAGATCGCAGCTAACCTGCAATGGATCGAGCACACTCCACTCGCCTACACCAACAACAACAATCTATACGCCGTGGGTCCCGACCGCCCCGTCATGATGGACGGCGGCGTCGTCTCGCTCTCGGATACGTCAGACACCATCATCGGGGCCAACTCGGAGACTCAGGGGCTCAAGCAGTACGTGACGCACAAGAACTACCGGCTGATCTACGTGCTCGTCGAGGTCTCGTACCGGCTAGTGGCAAACCGCGCGTCGGGCGTGCAGAACCTGCTAGACCTCAAGGGCAAGAAGATTGGAACCTTTAATGGCACCAGCGCCGAGGTGTTTGTGCGCGCGCTGCTCTCAGACGCGGGGCTCGAGGTCGGCAGCGACTACACTCTCGTCAACACGCTCGTCAACGGTAGCATGTGCATGCGCGCGCCGTGCGGGTCGGGCACGCTGCCGGCCATGCTCAAGCGGCGCGAGGTGGACGCGTTCGGGTGCTGGGAGACGGCGCCGGAGCTGGCCATCGAGGACCTGGGCGAGGCCGCCGTCGTCTTCAAGAATGCGACCCTGTTCCGCGAGATCTTCAGCCTGTACGCGACCGCCGAGGCGCTGGCCGACACCAAGAAGCGGGCCCAGATCGTGCGCTACATCAAGAGCGTTAACGAGACGCTGGAGCTGTTCAAGAAGGCGCCCGAAAAAGTCCTGCCGTTTGTGAGCAAGACCATCGACGTTCCCGAGACGGTGGTTGGCAAGGTCTGGGAGAACCACGTCTGGGGCCCCGGGAGCCTGGGCAAGGACCTGATCGATTTCCTCGAGATGGAGGAAAAGTACCTGAGCAGCATGGACAACAGGACCGCCGCGTCGCGGGCAGATCTGGAGGGGTTTGTGGACGCGAGCGTCTACGAGGAGGCACTGAAGCTCTAAGCCAAGACCTGCCCGTTCGGGTTGATTACAGGCAACCTATAAGCTTAAATTCAAGGCCTTACCCCTTTTCTCAATAAGCCTACTACCCCGGATCTAATAAAACACCAGTATAAATGCTCATCTAGCCAATTAACAATTATAACTCAAGGCAGTACTAATTTAGGTATTAAGGAGGATCTAAAAGTTATATTAACAACTAGATCCTTATTTATACCTGTTTATGTTACTAACCTTACAGTTAATAGATTCCAAGCCTACTAATTAGCCCGGACTATCTTTAATCCAAGCTTAAAAATATTAAAAACAAATCGATAAAATCGCATAAGTTAAATTATAAGTATTAAAACCTATTAACCTATATTACTAATTTGCCTTTTACGATCCAATTTAACTAATTACATAATAACATTCGGATCTAAAAACCTAGGTTGGGGTTAGTAATAATAAAGCTTAATTAAAAGCCTGAAAAGCTTATTAATAAGCTATTAAACTACTAATACGACTCCTAAGAAACCTGATAAAATATTCAGAAACCTGGGAGCAAGCCTTAGCTATAGCATAAAGAAAAAAAGTACCAAATACACTTTTAATAATTACTGTCACGGTACCGTGATGCTGCCTGCCTGTGGCTACGCAGCTAGATGTAAAAGGACTACGGTGCAGTGTCCTGACTGCACAACGTTCTACTTTTTGTAGTGTTTACGCATTGCGTCCTTTGGTGCCGTGACAATTACCTAATTTTAAGATTTTATCAATATGGTACAACGCATTATAAACCATTAAGTAACAGCTTATAAATTAATTAAAGCTGAAAAAGTAATATAATTAACCTTAACCTACTAAAAGGTAACTAATAATTTTCAGAAGGAGGTATAACAATTAATAAAAACCCGTATATTAAATAGCTACCAGATAACAAAAGGCTCGTTTGGCCTCTCCTTCGCTACCATACAAAACGGTAAAAAGACTTATCAAGAGGACGCTCTTAATAGTAAAGTTATACTCAGTAGGGATAAGGGGGAATAAAATAATAATATAATAAAGGCTAGCTCTGGTAGAAGCAAAAGACCTAAAAAGAAGCTAAATACAGACTTGGGCATAGCTAAATTAAAGGGCAGAAGACCTAAAAAAAAAAAAACCGAATTTAGACTTAAGTACAGCTAATACCGTATACCCTTATTATAACTAATTCCACCATTTAATAAAATACTTCTATATCTTTCCAAAACTAGCCCCTAATAGCTTTAAGGAAAAAAAGCATATCCAAAGTAGGGCTAAAAAGGTACTCCAGCAGAAGCATCACCATCATTATCAGCCTCAACATCACCAGCAGTATCAGCATCAACATCCTTGTCGTCATCCTTCATGTTGTAACTCTTGACATGCTGCTCATGCTGTTCATGCTTATGCAGACCCTCCTTATCACGGGCACCGAGAGAAATACCACCGACAGGAACACGGCCAAGGTAAAAGTTGCAGCCATGGAAATGCCACGTTCCGTCTGTAACTGCGGATGCAACTCCTTCGTCTCCGATTGTCGTCTGCTGAGGCACAGACATAGGGATGGCAAGGGCACGAGCCAGTGCGAGAGTAAGCATCTGTACCGACGCGGCATTGGCTGTAGTAGTATCCGTAGGTGTAGAGATATTCGGCAATGATGACTCAACATAGTTCTTGTTGTTGTTCTTGTTGTTGTTCTTGTCGATTTGATCTTCAACTCCATGTCCATATCCATGTCTGTCGTCACTGTTGGAGGGTCTTGAGTCGTCGACTTGTCCGTCATGACTAGGCGAGCCCGTGGTAGTGGTATTGGTGTCGTGATCGTGGCTAGTTGACCAAGTGCTGATGTGGGATCCGGTCCCTGGCCGGTTGAACTCAAAAGAAGAACCGAGGTCCGGCCATGAAGAAGAAGAAGAACTAATGAGGCCGCTCATCACAGGACGGTGGACAGCCGGAGCAGCAGCAGCCATCATGGGTTGGGGCTGGGGCTGTTGTTGTTGCGGGGGAGTGAGAAGAGGCGTGGGGATGGCATTGTTTCCGGTCCGCTTTCTGCATTGAGTTGTTTCATAGGTTGAGAGTTGTTTTTGGACTTTCTTTCTCGGCGCCCTCCGCTTCGGTGGGGTGCCACCACCAAGAGACATGATGAACCAAATGATTAGAGGAGAGTGGATGCAGGTGGCCGAAGAAATACAAAAGTGGCCTGGGAGACCTGAATACAAGACTGGGCAGGCAGCTGGGACCTAGACTTTTGTGGTCTTGTGTGGTCGGTCTTGTGTCGTTCCAGCAGCACAAGCCTGGGACTCACGACAAATTTATGCTCTCTGTTCCAACCTCTCTCGTGACATGACATGATTGGTGACAAAACATGTTTTAGACAATCAGAAAATTGCACACACACAACAAAACGGGGCTACGTGCAGATAGACAAACGCTTTCTTTTTTTTTTCAACAAAGTTGTCGGCTAGATGCAGAGGGTCCCACTTTTTCAAAACTGCCCAAACGAGGAGAGAGAGAGAGAACAAAGAAAAAAAATTCGGAATGGGCAAATAACGGGTTAATGCGTGGAAAGCTCGCATGCAATTTTTTTTTGCGTACAATGATGATGATGATTCATGCTGCACTTTCTATCGGCATGTCCGGACTCTAGTGAAAAAAAAATACTTAGCTAGGCATTGAGGGCTACCAGCCTTGTTTCCCAACGGGGAATTTTCCCTGGTTTAGACAACAAGTATTCTATATGGCGGTGAGAGCAGAGAATATTTGCTCAGTAGCAACAATCTGTAGCGGGTAGGTACATGTACCTACTTGGTGCTTGTGAGGTTGCTTTTGTGGATGGATGGCGGTCATGGTCAAATCAGAGCATCAAGTTTGATCAGATGTATGTGCAACTACCTACGTACTCAGATAGTGAATTTGCTAGTTCGAAATCTCAAGTAAGGGGAGGACTCATAAGTTAACTGCCTTTATCGCCGTATTTGCTGTCTATTGGTGGCTGCAAGAGAGTCATGTTGGACTTTGGTGTTGTGGGGACTAGAGGTAAAGTGCTAAACTAG
>Ga0247765_1001440_pt1 | contig 11308 bp, 4 predicted proteins | sample UWRJL106311C6_FD_179949 | JGI IMG/M metagenome (GOLD analysis project Ga0247765, IMG submission 179949) | Plant litter microbial communities from Arlington Agricultural Research Station in Wisconsin, United States - UWRJ-L106-311C-6 | ecosystem: Environmental > Terrestrial > Plant litter >... | reverse complement strand
CACACCCAACAACCGGCACAGGCGCGGGTTCATTACTTAGTTACTTCCCCGGTTCATACTCGTCTTTAATATTGCGGCGGAAGATTAATTCAGGGCGGCTAATCCTGTAGACAATGAATAGCCGCGTCCGTTTGTCGAAAATTGAATGGTACCACACCCGTCGCACAAATCAAGTTTTTGCTGCTGCGGTTCTATGTAGGCTGTTCTTCCTGTAGATCATTGCCCTTTTGTCACGTCCACCTGTCCAGGTGATTTGAAGAAAAGACACAGCTCTATTGGTTCTATTCCGAGTGCTTTGTGGGTTTTTTTTTCAAGGGCCTGGACTTTGTTAGGTACGGGGTAACGCCGGCCTGCTCAGATGGTGTCCAATTAATAGAGCTAAACAACTTTGTTGACCAAAAACACCTGAGGAACGGAAGTGTCACCAAAAACCTTTTGTCGAGGTCCAGAAGATAAGGTTTTGATGAGTACCCCCCTTAGAAAGATAGATTGATTGAACTCGATCAAGGAAAAGAGCGACGTTCCCTGCAGATATGTGTGTGCAACGCCAGTCCGTCGGCCCATCAGCCGTAGACATCTCAATATCAACCACAATTTCCTCGGATCTTTTCATGGTTCGGTCCGACTTTTTACTGCATCTGTTCAGATCGGCTTTGGATCTCGGTAATTAATCGGCGGACACGATCCGGTGGCAAAGTTCCAGTGATTTCTCCGAAGGGATCTTTCCCTGAGATCTAGGGAATTGTCCTGTGGAAGGTGTGCCGTGAGAGGCGGCGATCGATCTGCGATGGACGTGTCCCGTAGCCGTACCCCACACAAGCTAAGGATCCGGGGAAGAAAGGAAACCCGGAAATCTCAACGTAGGGGTAGGGACGAACAGGGCACCCTAGCTATTAGGTCTATTAATATTGCGATGCACTAGGTCCAATCCCGCCCCCACAGGACTACAAAGCCAAACCTATGTCAATATCATGATATCTCGTCTGGACCTTGTTTACACCTGCATATGTCCACCAAACCGCCCAGCAAAAGCCAAGTATTCTTGTCCTGTCCCATAGAGCAGCTAGCTAGCTGCAGCTGCAGCTGAGTCCTCTGAGAATTATCTACATGAATGTTTAATCAACGTTGCAGCGGTACTTGCAAAAAGCTTTGAATATGATGTCATCCAGTCTGCAATAGACCACGGGCATACCAGACAGCGAACTGCAGTGTTACATGTGCAGCTCAGCCAGAGGCGGAACCCAAGAGGGGAATAATACGGTTAGCTGTGACCCTAGAGCTAATTCAACATGTTTCCAGATGGTTTGTATTTGTCCGGAAACCTGGAACCTGCATCCTTGCAATGCAGAGTACAGCGAAACGCGGCTGCAGCGATAGTGCTTTTCGGAGGAAGAAATCTTGTTCTCTCATAGTGCTCGTAAGGACATGATAGACCTAGGACTCGGCAGATATTTTTATAAAAAAAAAGCTCAGGTTGATGGCACTTGCTAGAAAAGTATAAAGACAACCATGTCGCCCTGTTATCTAGAACACATCGACAAGTCACAGACCAGATACACATAAAGCCTCCTTTGCTTTTGCCTTGCACAGTCTCTACTCTGCTTTCTTGCATCAAACCTTCAACCCTTTTTCTCTCAAGAACATCCCCAAGAAACAAAAATGCATCTCTCCAACATGTTCCTCTCCATGGCGGCTTTTGCCGCCTGCATCACTCCAGTCCTCTCTGCCCCGGCCCCTCTCGTGGAGTCGAACACGGACATGATGACAGCGGCTTCCCCGGTCATGAAGCGTTCTTTTGCCGGTCCAGCGGAGAAGTGCTATACTGATGTTAAGAAAAAGTGTGATGATATCAGTACGTCCTCTTCCTTCTCCTTCTCTTTGAGAATTTTACTTTTTTTTACTTCATTCTATTCTTTCTTCCAAGGTACCTATGGTAGCTGACAGGTACGGATGGATAGCCGCCAAGATTGACGCCTCTGTCGACGCCAAAATCGACGCCGATGTTGCCGTCGCCGTCATTGCCGATCTGCATATCATCGCGGATTTGATCGCCAAACTGGGCGCTGACCTAACTGTCTATATTAAGGGCGGCGCTCTTGTCGTGGCAGATGTCAAAGCCTGTGCTACGGCCGTGGTTGCCATTGTTAACCTGTGCGCTTCCGTGCTCGTCAAGGTTCATGCCTCGCTGTTGGCCAAAGTTAGCGTCACTGTCTTTGCAACGGTGCTGGTAAAGCTGGGAGCTGCCGTAAAGGTTGTGGTGGATTTGCTTCTCAGTGTCTGCTTGGGTAAGGCGGGTGGGCTTTTGGCCGTCGATCTTTTGTTGCTGGTGGATCTGGTCGCAAAGCTTACGGCCTGTCTCTCGGCCTTTGTTACTGCGTGCCTTGCCTTGGGTGTTTCGGTGTAGGGGGTACCTATCTACCACCTACCTAGGTACCTACCTAGGTGGCTAGGCTTGGGATGCTTCCATGGGGTTGGAACTTTGCAGGGGTATTGCTTCGTTATGTTTTTAGCTTGATGAATGGACGACACGATTTATTGATTACCTTACCTAGATACCTGCCCATCTATGTAACTGGACATGCGGGAGATTAAACCTGTGACACTTGCCCACCGTAGCCGTCCAGTCGGACTTGCATGTCGGAGATATCAAGATAGCTTGAGCCGGCACTTGATACCAGGGCTTGCAAACGAAATCTCAGGCCCCTGTGCAATGGCCCGATGTAACGGCGTCAGTTCCGATCCTGGTAGGCACGTATCCGGGGTGTCGTCGGTCCGCCAACTTGCGTCGCAGTTTATCAAGATCCTCATTCTCAACAGCTGTGGCTATGGCCTCGGCGACGGAGAGGCTGTAATCCTTGTACGACTTCCCAGCACGCGGCCGGCACTCTCAACTTGGATCGCCTGACGGACGTCTGCGTGGTCTGAGATGCGTGGGAGGTTGGGTGCGATGGCCGACCGTCGGGGCCGCTGGCGTTGTTGGCGCCGGACAGAGAGTTGATTCATGTCTGGAAGCTGCGGTGATGTAGATTGAGTGGTGGCGGTGGTGGAGCTGGAAGGGGTGATGATTCCACTTGTCCCTTGTTGCAGATGAATTTGGACATTGACCAACGATTTTCTGTGTAAAAGAGGTCAGACACAGTTTTTTTTCCCGAGAACGGTGAGATGGTTATGTCCATATGTGTTGACACAACCAAGCAAGAAGCTACCTAAGCGACAATCTTTGCTCACGAATATCCCGCGCTAGATCTTTGAGAGACTCTTCCTTCTACACAAACTTCGCCTTTCCCATTGCCGACATGGATAGCCCCGGTGACCCATCGTCATGTCCATGCACATGTCCAGCCAGAAGCTGTGGGCGTACACGGATCAAGCCCTCGAGGCGCTAAAGGACGACGGATGTAGTAGTACAGTCGATGGCTAGCGCGTGCAAGGCTCCGGGCGTATCACGGAAGCTGTGTTTGATGTCGAAAAGCTGCCGCACCACCTTTTTGCAAGCACCGACCAGGGACAGGGGGTCGGACATTTTTCATATGGTTTTAGGAGATATTCCACCCGAAGAAAATCGCTGACGTTGAGTTAGAAGGGGGGAGGGGTGTCGAGACTTTAATGATCCCCAATATCTAAAGCTAGTTCAGATACGGTTGGCGGTGCTCTATATAGATCTAATGTCAAGCGCTCCTCCTGTGGTTGTACCATCTCGCAACAGGCACAACACACAACAGTGCATCACCAGTCCTGGACTAAATCTCCCCGCATGATAGCGACCTCCCCTTTGGTAGGACAGAGAAAGGTCCCATCACGCAACACCCGGCAGAGTCGCAGGCCTTGAGCAGTCACCCAGTCACGTGGAATGAAGAAATGTCTCCTGATATCAACTTGTTTCGGGACTGGGCCCTCGGGGAGTGGTAATGCGGCAGTGCAGACCCACAACCTTTTGTCAAGAAAGACGAGTCGATTGTCAGGGAGAACCCCAATGGCGTAGGCGATGGCGGAAACTAACGTGGGCGGGAGATTAAGTGGTTCAATGGATTGGTGAGATGGCTTTGCCGCACCAAGGTTGGAAGCGGCGGCGTAGAGTTGACTGGTAGGAAGGACGGAGATGTCATATCGAAAGCGGTTGAGGTGCATGGTAGTAGTCCGTAGTAGAAGCAGTTGGGAGCTATGGCCGTCAAGGATGTTATCCAGCGTGACGATGGACTGGTCGCTGAGATCCGCACCTCGACCTCCGGTTGACATTCCATCCCTACTTTCTGTAACCGGCTCACCATCGACATCACTCCCCCTTACCCTGATCACCGGCAATGAGCTGGCGAGTCCGATGGTGAATGAGGCTTTTTGCTCGAGGCTACTCCAATCAAGTATAGCCACCACTTGAGCGGACCGAAAACAGAGAAGAGACTCCGGCTCATATGGATGCTGTCGCCACCTCGCGTGTTGACCACCAGGAAGCGAAACTTCTGCCAATACTACTCCGTCAGACATTGATAGGACCTGAGATCCTTTTATTCCGTGGATGAGTAGCCGGCTACCCGTCGTATCGAACAAAAGTTGCTTTGTCCGGCCACGTTGGTTGGGTGATTTTTTCTCTGCGTATACAGCGTCTACGGGCATTAAGCAGTCCAGGTCATTGCTGATGGAGACGGAGTTCACAGTCGTGGCACCGTGGTTCAAGGAATAGGCTAACCGGTCATGCTTAGGGCTCCACGCAAGACACTCGATTGCCATCCTAAACCTAGTCTTTGTGATCTCGTTTTTCTTCCTTCGTACTGGGTCGTATACACTGACTGACCCATCTTCGTTTGCGTGGGCAATTGGATCGTGGCATCGTCGTCCAGGTTCGACGGCCGTGATGGCGGGCATGCTGTCTGCACGGCTTTCCGACGCGGGAAACGATATAGCCGCGCTGGGGGTGTCTTCCGTGTCGGACCAGAAGCTGTCGTCCAATGTGCTGCTCGTGTCACTCGTCTGCTCCGAGGCAGCTTCGGCGAGCCGCAGAAGGCAGTTAGGCTCCCAAATATTGCAGTACGACCCTCGAAGGTCGTAAAATCGGAGGCTATCGGCCCCGAAGCGTATCTGGTTGATGCGGTCCTCTGAGCTCAGTGTGTAAATGAGCAACATGGAAGAGTAGTCATAGATCTTGACAGAGCCTCCAACATCCATGGTGAGGAAGACCTGGCCGTTGGGGCTGCAAACCAAGCCGTGAGGAATGATGCCGATGTCGCCCTTGACATTGTTATATGCATTGTCTGTAGGATTCCACTTGAAAATCTGACCGCTGATGCCGATGACTTCAGCCCCGGATGGATGCCATACGACTTTGTTATCGCCGGTATAAGAGTTGGCGGCACCCTGGCCTTGGCGAGGCCTTCTCCTCAACCGTGCTGTCATCTCGGGCGGGTCAAGATTCCAAATGGACATGGGGAAGGAACGGTATGCAGCAACAATCTGTGTGCAATCGGCATTGAATGCCACACAAGATGGCGTACTGAGGAACGTGCCCTCTGGCACGTCCGGCTCATCTAGCAAGGACGGATCCAGCTGATTCCACTCGGAATCTCTGAGCTTGTAGACCCTTCGCTGTTCTGAAACCATCACCAACACATCAGCTTCGTCCCATTCCAACGTGATAGCTCGCTCCTGCCTTGGGTTGATGGCTGACCGCTGGACTGACCAGTCAGATGTCCTCCAGACAGTGGTTTTGGACAGTGAATAGCACCCAAGAAGAGACCCAGACTTGTTGAAGGTGATTTCCCAAACATGTTCACCGAGGCTGAAGTTTTTGACCTCATCAAACAGTCCCGTGTCCCAGACAGTGAGTGTTCCTCTCGGCATATCGCTTGCAACTGCCAAGTGCAGAGATGAGGTAGCGAGCCTAAGTGCTCTTCCATCACTCCCCGACACCCGGGCCAGGCAGTCGTCCCACTCCTGGTTGCACAAGCCTCCTATCGAGAGCACCGAGGCGGGGTTCTCGTTGAACTTCTGGTGTAAGATGGAAGACGTTGGACTCAATGCCGGGATACACTTATATATCAGAGCGGGATCCTCTGAAAGGTGGCAGCCAAACTTGGCCGTCAATTTCATCAGGTCAACAGCCCATGTCTCAAGCAAAGACATATCTGAAAGTCGTTGAAGCAGTGGTGACCTGTCCGCATCAACCTTTTTGCGTTTTCGAATGTATGACATTAGCTTTGCGGAAGCGCCAAGAACATCGGCCAGCCGGCCGCTCATTGCCAAATACTGGATCCAAGCAAGTGGTGAAGGCCCACTGAAGAATCGTACCAGGCCATCCAAGACGCGGTCTGATTCGGGCGAGCAACTATCCAGGTGTGCCATCCAAGATGTTGAAGCGTAGGGAAGGAACAACGGAACTTTGAGAGCTTTGATATTGCGTCTAAGATTCTTGTTACAGAGGGTAACAAGGCATTTCCCAAAGAGTTCTTCGTTGGCGCCCTCGGAATCAAGGGGGAATGGACGTCGCTTAGCATTTTTAAGGTACTCTCGGGCTGAGTGGTGAATCACGGCTACTCTGCCTTGGGTGTTGATAACAACGAACTGACCGCACACCTGGCTAACCGTGTGGCTAAGGTTCAAAATTGACTTGAGCTTGGCGGGGTAGACTTCTGATAACTCTTCAACTGTGACCGGAGATTTCGCATAAATGGCCCAGGTCAAGAGGATCTTGGCGAGATCTTTGTCCTCATCGGCTTCTAGGTCGGCAACAACGTCAATCATGCGATCATACAGCCGGTCCATGCCATCCGGCGCGGACTCGAGAACGCGTTTGACTTGATCTCGACGATGGCATTTGACAACCTGCTTTGTGACAAGGCTAGCCCAGAGAAAATTGCCCTGAGATCGTGTTGCAATCCCATTGACGGCCTCTCGCTTGAACTCGTCATCGTCGGAAACAAGATAGTCAATCTCCTCCGCAACCATGCACCTGATGTCGTTTAAATTGTTGGGCAGCGCCATTTCGACTACTTCTGCTCTTTCCCTTGCTAACTGGAATGCTCGGCAAATGCTGGGAAGCGGCCGACTGAGGATGAGGACCCGAACGTGCGTCTTGAAGTCAGCAATGCCAGACATGAGCTCGACCACTTGCTTGCTGGAGTCCGCCTCATCAACGCCATCAATGACCCAATGCAAGACTCGCTCTGACCGGATATTGGCCAGATTGCCCAAGAAGACCTTCTTCCATATCGTCATGGAGTCTGCGTTGGAGAGATGAGTGCCTGGTTTAGCCAGCTCGAGCAAGGATTGTCGAAATTCGGAAAATCCAAGGGCAGTCTGGTAGGCGATTGACCGAAGCATGTTGCTTACGGACTGCTTCTGCCGCTGGCCGTACTTAAAGAAGAAGTATGAACAATGGGTCTTAGACTCAAGCAGGTTCTCAACAACACATGATGATATGACCGACTTCCCACTGCCAGGTGGAGCATGAGCCCAAAGAATTTGTCCAGATGTCGCACCAAGCCATTGAGTGAACTCTTCACTCTCCATGAACCCTCGACATGTGCCTCGCTTCCTTGCCGAACTACCAAGTGCAAGGTCCTCTTCCGGGGCGGCCGAGACACCCAGAAAGTTTGCAATGATGTTAAGATCATCCTCGGAGGCGGTGCAGTTCTGGGATAGTGGTGCAACAGCGTCAACGATGCTCCTCAGCGCTCCAACGACGGCAAGGTAGTTTGGATCGGTGGGTGCGGTGAACTTGCAAACATTGTGGTGGTTTGCTGCAAGAGGCGTGGGGGTTTCGTTATGGTAGCCCATAATAGCTGTTGGTTTGTCCAGGATCATGACCGAAAGTCGACCAATGGCAGTGGAAAGGGTCTCATAGAATGAGAAGATTCGAAGCTTTGAAGCATGATGCCGGAATGACTCATTCATCTCATCGATCGTTGGACTTCGCCTAGCGAGTTCTGCGATATACGCCTTTGGGGTGTGACCAAAGATGGAGCTCGAGAGAAACTTATTCAGTGTTTCGGCTAGGTCTGTACCTCGGTGTGGGGTTGCGAGGAACAGCACAGCTTTAATCATGGATGTGATCTCGCGGAACTCGCTATTGAGGTGGCTTTGTACGAAGGCCTTCTTGAACACGAGGCCCCCCATCGAATGGGCCACAATGATAATTGGCACCTGGCCGAGTCTCTCGGGTGTGCTCTCCCCATACCGCATCCGAAAGAGTAGATCTGCAGCGAAATCTCCGATGGTGTAGCATGTCTGTTCTTTCCTGGACGAGAAGTTCGCATTGTACCCGAATGTGAGGATCCGAGCTGTCGGCAATTCGTCTGGTAACCACAGCTGGGGCCAAAGATTCCCCAAGTCTCTATCCCGGCACCAAGTGCGCAAACTCGTCCCTCCAAGCCCGTGTATGAAGAGAATATCGACCGTTCGTTCGGGCGGGGAGTGCAAGACCACTAAGCCGAGAGGGTCGTCCCGTCGATCCTGCGACCGTTTTTGCTGGTGCGTGGAGTAGAGCTGAGCGTGGATGTCAGAAATTGCCGTCGGGTGGCGTGATAGTGGAGTCACATTTGAGGGAGAGCTCTGTTGAGGTACTAGGGGTTGGAATCCGGACGAGTGTTGGCCCGTCGCGCCGTCCAAGCCCGACCTGCCCGACTTCATGCGCTTCCACTGCCATTGATAGACACAGTCAGCTACTTTCCTGTCTTCGTTGTAATGCCATTCATGCGGCTGCGGGAGCGCAACAAAAATACATACCATGGCCAAGCTCACGGTCCGCCCGTTCCAACAGCGTCTTCTGCAGCGCCCATGCCAGGTCCTCTCGCCTCGGCGAGCTCCCAAATACTTTGTCGGCCGGCGGAAATCCCTACATAAACAGTATGGCAGGATGACCTAAGGACCGAAGCTCAACCGGCAGGTTTGACGGCACCGCAAAATCCGCAACAATGGCAGATGGCGGGGAAGCAGGCCGGAGCCTCCGTGGGACGGAGGTTGGCAGACATCTGAGGCAGCAGGATTCAGAACGCCTGCATGCGTTGTCCTGAATAGGGTTTCGGCTGCCCAATAATTAATTACTGGAAGTGGGGTTGCTTATCATCTTATCAAGCCGTTATTCGACAGCCGTTTCTTCCCCAAGTCGCCAAAGCTCCCTCAAGCGCCCGCCAAGCCAGCAGAGCAGCCCCCGGAACAGGGGTTTTCTTTGCACGCGATACAGTGCATCGAACTCGCACTGTCCAACATGCAGCTGGAACCGCCCATCTCTCCAGTAGGACAACTTCCGTTCATCCCCGCCGCCTCCTAATGAGGCCTGAAGAGGCAGCTAGAGTCCCCCGCACAAGCCTGACTTTTGTCTCATCTCTGCCGTCTTTGCAAATTTTCGGTCTTGTCAAACCTTCACAAGAGCTGCTTCTGAAATCGCTTCCATAAAAGCCCTACCAACATGGCTGAGTTGGCGCCCCAGGGTATCGCTCAGCTGAATGCTGATGTTGCCGGAGCGCCTCACGCCAATTCTCAGCTGGATGCCCCACTTGCTGATGCGTCCCGAGGCGACGTCCAGCTAGATGCTGCCGTTGCTGAAGGTAAGTGTGCGATATCTGACCACAGAGGCAAGACTAGGACCTCAGAGAAGGACGTTTGACAAAATGCAACTACAGCTCTACCGAAGGGATCCAGGGTCCTTTTCATCGAGCCCTACGGCATGTCAAGCTAGGCCTCAACAGCCAGGATTGACACGGAGACCGCTCACGGTTCACAAAAGTCATATTTCCTCAAGGTCAGTCTTACCCTCAGCAACTCGTGCTTTTTTTTTCTCATCCAAGTCGCAGCATTGACACACAGTGTCGAATTACAGCTACTGAGAGCACCCGATGGAGCAGAAAAAGTTCTGGGAGAGTACATGTTCATGTCAGAGGTTCACAAAACTCTTCCGAGCTTTGCGCTGTATCCTCACGGTTACGGGGAAATGCAAAGACCAAGACGCGCACTTCTTCATCTGCGACTACTTGACCATCGACCACGAGCTTCCCGACCCAACACGGCTCGGGGAGAAGCTTGCTGAGCTTCACCACAAAAGCGAATCACCGACGGAAAGTTTGGCTTTCACTGCACCATTTTCGACGGATTGCTGGTAAGTGATGGATACAAGGCGACAGCGGGCTCAATGATCCCATGATGAAACATAAAAGGCGTCTTCAACCTTGTCTCACCCATCAAAACACATTAGCGTCAGTGGTTTAGTGGTAAAATCCATCGTTGCCATGCATCTGTTAGAGGATGTGTTCGATTCGATGGGCCCCGCGTTCGATTCGCGGCTGACGCATATCTTCGACCTACGAAGGCCATTCCCCGGGTACAAATTTCTTTTTTTTCCTTGTCCGCATTACTTCAATCATACTGGATGATGTTTTCCGATGCAGCTTTACATCTTCCGAGTCCATGTCCCGCATGGTGAGAATCCATTCGCGGACCCAGATCGTCTCACAAAGCCCTTGGCATCTTACTCTTGACCAAAAATGGATCCAACGACAAACATGAAACGATTGCCCCAAGGAGGGAGCCGACAGGGATGAACTGGGTACGCAGACCCACAGTCCCTGATGATCACAACGTGTGATTGTGGCTGCGGCAACAAAAGATGCGTCTCGTTCGTCCGCTTCAGGGTTGAAGCCATCCACTTGGCTTGATGATCGCCACGGAAATCGCCGCTGCGCCAAGGAGAATGTGAGAATGTGCGGCGGGCCAAGTGCTGCTAAGCCCTGAACGGAGCCACGATCAGCGTCATTCGGTGCCACTAAAAAGACCAAACGTGTCTAAGTGGGGTCGGAAATGGGGTGCAAACGTCAGCACCCTTCCCCTGTTTGGTCCCCGACTCATGTGCAACCAAGAGCCAAGACGTCGGGGATTTGGGGAGGAATATATATGGTAAACTGTTGGATGTTTTTCGGATTTGTCTCTGTCATCTCAGCATTCTTGGGTATTTTTCTTTTCTTCTACACTTGACACGAAATCGCTTGACGCAATTTGAGTTTACCACTTGACAATCACCATGTCGGCCCAGGACTACTACAAGGACAACAAGTACCCCCCTCAGGGACAGGGCCAAGGTCAGGGTCAGGGCCAGGGGAATTCCTATGGATACAGCAACACCGGACAGCAGCAATACGGTCCGCCCGCTGGTCAGCAATTCCCTCCGCAGCAGCAGTATTACCAGCAGAACCAACAGGGGTTCCAACCCGATGGTCCGACGGGCGAACGTGGAGTTTTGGGCGCCATTGGCGGCGGTCTGGCCGGTGGCGTGGGCGGTCACGCTGCGGGTAATAAGATGGGTCACAGCAAGCTCGGCAGTAAGTTT
>Ga0247765_1001439_pt1 | contig 11309 bp, 11 predicted proteins | sample UWRJL106311C6_FD_179949 | JGI IMG/M metagenome (GOLD analysis project Ga0247765, IMG submission 179949) | Plant litter microbial communities from Arlington Agricultural Research Station in Wisconsin, United States - UWRJ-L106-311C-6 | ecosystem: Environmental > Terrestrial > Plant litter >... | reverse complement strand
TCGGCGCTCCTGCTGCGCGCGCGCAAGCCGTCGCGCGGGCCGCTCGCGCGCTTCTTCGGCGCCTTCAACCGCGGCTTCGAGAAGGCGACGCGCGGCTACATCAACACGTCGGGCTTCCTGGTCCGCAAGGCGGTGATCACGGTGCTGATCCTGGTCGCCTTCACCGTGCTCGCGGGCGGGCTCGGCAAATCGATCCCCGGCAGCTTCCTGCCGGATGAGGACCAGGGCTACTTCTTCCTCAACGTGCAGCTCCCGGACGCCTCGTCGCTCCAGCGCACCGACGCCGTCTGCCGCGAGGTGGAGGCGATCCTGGCGAAGACCAAGGGAGTCCGCTACTACAACACGGTGGCCGGCTTCAGCCTGCTCTCCTACGTCTCGTCGCCCTACAACGCCTTCTACTTCGTCTCCCTCGACCCCTGGGACGAACGCGAAGGCCCCGGGCTCGCGGCCAAGGAGCTGCTGGCGAGCCTGAACGGCACCTTCCGCAAGGAGATCCCGGAAGCGACCGTCTTCGGCTTCGCGCCGCCCGCCATCCCCGGCCTCGGCTCCTCGGGCGGCTTCTCGCTCTGGGTGCAGGACCGGAGCGGCGGCTCGGTCGAGCTGCTCAACGACAACCTCCAGAAGTTCCTGGAGGCGGCGCGCAAGCGGCCCGAGCTGCAGAACGTCAACAGCACCTTCCGCGCCGCCGTGCCGCAGGTGTTCGTCGACGTCGACCGCGACAAGGCGCTCAAGCAGGGAGTGCCGATCAACGAGGTCTACCAGACCTTGCAGGCCTTCCTCGGCGGCACGTACATCAACCAGTTCAACCGCTTCGGACGGCAGTGGCGCGTCTACCTCCAGGGCGAAGGGGCGGGGCGCGTCAATCCGGAGGACATCGGCCAGTTCTACGTGCGCAACAACGACGGCAACATGGTGCCGCTCTCCGCGCTCACCACGATCCGGCGCACCGCCGGTCCGGAGTACACGCAGCGCTTCAACCTTTTCCGTGCCGCCCAGGTCACCGGCGCCGCGGCGCCCGGCTACAGCTCGGGCCAGGCCCTGGCCGTCCTGGAGGAGGTCGCCGCGCAGACGCTGCCGCGCGAGATGGGCTACGACTGGTCGGACCTCTCCTATCAAGAAAAGAAAGCGGAGGGGACGACGGGGCGGGTCTTCGCTCTGTCGCTCATCTTCGTCTTCCTCATCCTGGCGGCCCTCTACGAGAGCTGGTCGCTGCCGTTCAGCGTCCTCCTCTCGGTGCCCATCGCCGTCTTCGGCGCCTTCCTCGGGCTTCTGCTGCGGAAATTCAACTTCGACGTCTTCGGACAGATCGGGCTCGTCGTGCTGATCGGCCTCGCCGCCAAGAACGCCATCCTCATCGTCGAGTTCGCCAAGGCCGAATCGGAGAAAGGGCGCGGCCTCGCCGAGGCAGCGCTCGAAGGGGCGCGCCTGCGCCTGCGGCCGATCCTCATGACATCGTTCGCCTTCATCCTCGGCTGCGTGCCGCTCTGGATCGCCACGGGCGCCGGCGCGGCCTCGCGGCAGATCCTCGGGACCGTGGTGGTCGCGGGCATGCTGGCCGCCACCGTCCTCGCGGTCTTCCTCATCCCCGCCCTCTACGTCATCGTCGAGAAGATCGGCCGCAGCGAACAGCGCCAAGCGCGGCGGGCGGCGGCGCGTCTGGCCGAGCCGGAGGAGATCCATCCATGAAGCGGCTCGGTTTATCTCTCTCCGCGTTCGCTCTTTTGGCCCTCGCCGGCTGCACCGTCGGGCCGCGCTATCAGCGACCGCCTCTCTCCGTTCCCGCGGAGCACCGCGGCCAGATCTCTCCGGAGGCCGCCGCTTCGCTCGCCGATCAGGCGTGGTGGGAGGTCTTCCACGACGATGTCCTGCAAAGCCTGATCGCCGAGGCGCTCAAGAACAGCTATGACGTCCGCCTCGCCGCCTGGCGGGTGGAGGAGGCGCGGGCCAACGCCGGGATCGTCCGCTCGCAGGTCTTCCCGGCGGTTCAGGGGCAGGCCCAGACCGGATACGGCCGGCAAGATCGAGAGCAGGGGGGCCTGATCCAATACAACGTCAGCGCCGCTTGGGAGCTCGATCTCTGGGGGCGCATCCGGCACGCCAACGAGGCGGCTCTGGCGGACTACCTGGCCACCGAAGAGGCGCGCCGCGGCGTCCTCCTCTCGCGCGACGCGCTACTTCCAGCTCCGCGAGCTCGACCTCCAGCTCGAGATCGCCCGCAACACCACCGGCGCCTTTCAGGAGACCTTCAACCTGTTCGACCAGCGCCTCCAGGGCGGCGCCGCCTCGGCCCTGGAGACCTCCAGCGCCGAAGCCTCGCTCGCCGCCACGGCCGCCAACATCCCGGACCTCGAACGGCAGATCACCGCGGCGGAGAACGACCTCTCGTTCCTCCTCGGCCGCAATCCGGGTCCGATCGCGCGCGGCGCCGTGCTCAACGATCAGTTCCTGCCGCCGGACGTCCCGCCGGGTCTCCCCTCCGATCTGCTCGAACGCCGGCCGGACCTCCGCGAAGCCGAGCAGAACCTCGTCGCCGCGAACGCCGACGTCGGCATCGCCAACGCCGATTTTTTCCCCCGCATCAGTCTGACCGGAGCCTTCGGCGGCGTCTCGCCGCACATCTCCGAGATCTTCCCGGCCGGCCGCACCTGGTCGATCGGCGGCGGCCTCCTGACTCCGGTCTTCCAGGGGCGCCGCCTCCGCGAGCAGTATCGCGCCGCCGTCGCCCGCTGGGAGCAGGCGCGGGCGCGCTACGAGCAGAGAGTCGCGAACGCTTTCAGCGAAGTCTCGACGGCCCTCGTGGCCTATCAAAAATTCGCGGAGGTGGAGAAGGAGCGCACGCGCGCCGTGGCCGCCTACCGCGAGGCCTTCCGCCTGTCGAACCTGCGCTACACCGCGGGCCTCTCGGGCTACCTCGAGGTTCTCCAGTCCCAGCAGCAACTCTTTCCCGCCGAGATCCAGCTCGCCCAGGCGCGCTACAACCGCCTCGCCGCGCTTGTCCAGCTCTATCAGGTGCTGGGCGGCGGCTGGAACCAAGGATCGAATCTGGAACGAACGACCCAAAGCTCGGTACCATAGCCGGAACCCGCAGGAAGGCCGAGCTGTTGACCGGGAGCCCTGCCGCGCGTCAGCGCCGCCCATGAGCGCATGATGTCGCTGCTCCTCCAAACCGCGGCTGCCATCGAGAGACGTCTCGACGGCGTGCTGGAGGCGGTGGAGCTGTCGACGCCCAAATACAGCGCCCTCACCAAGCTCGCCGAAGCCGGCGAGCCGCTCGCCCTGAGCGAGCTCGCCGCACGCCTCACCTGCGTCCGCTCGAAGAGCGGCAGGCGGTGGGGGCGGTGCGGGTCAAGGAGCTGCGGGCGGTGGTGGCGGACAAGCTGGCGGGGATCGAGGAAGAGGCGCTCGAACGGGCGCTTGCGGCGCTGCGGTAGTCGGGTGCTAAGCCGCGGCTACACTTTGGGTATGGCGATCGATTACAGCGACTATATCGTCCAGGATCCGCAGATCTGTGGAGGTGAGCCTGTCGTCCGCTCGACCCAGGTGCCTGTCCGCACCGTGCTCGCCAGCCTGGCCGAGGGGCCACAATCCAAGAGATCCGGGAAGATTTTCCTTCCTTGAGCGAGGAAAGCGTAAGGGCCATCATCGCGTTTGCGGCGGCTTCAGACTTCCCTCTCCGGGCGGTCCCTGCTTCCTTCCATTGAAGATCAAGCTCAACGATAACCTACCGACATCTCTCGTTCATGATCTGGGCGGTCTGGGGCATGACGTGCATACCGTTCATGACGAATGCCTCGAAGAACACGTCGACGATCGGATCTGGCAGGCTACTCAGAGTGAGGGACGGTTCCTCATCACGCAGGATCTGGATTTCTCGGATGTGCGGAGATTCAAGCCCGGCTCTCATGGCGGAATCCTCCTCGTGCGCTTGCATGAGCCCGGGCGCCGCGCCCTCACGGCCGCGGTTCGACAGGTCTTCGCCGGCCAAGATGTGAGCGGATGGCAGGGCTGCTTCATCATCCTGACCGAGCACGTAAGCTTAGTTTCCTGAGGCCAGTAGCTCACCGACTCAGCGACTGAAAGCTCTTTGACGAGTCCGTGTCCAGCTCGGCGCTTCGTTCGAGGGGCACCTGCCCTAGCAGATCAGAGAAGGAAGTCGCCGAGGCTCCTTTCTCACAATAACGCCTACTTCAGAACTCGGTTTATCGTTGTGATCAGCTTCTCCCACTGCTGCCGCTCGTCAGCTTTGAGATCGGAGGCTTCGTGTCCTCGCGTCCAGCGGACGAACGCCTTAGCAAGCTTGTATTTCGAGAAGTCAGAGATCTCAGCCGTAAAGATGTCGACGATCGGCCGTCTCGGCTGGGACGCAGCTGTCTTCGTGACATCCCACGCAAGATCATCCTTCGCTACACTCACCAAGGTCTCGCGGAGCATATCCTCTACCTCAGGTCTCGTAACGGGTCCTGAGTAGGAGTCTTTCGTGCGGAGGATGCCCTTGTTCCCAAGGGCGTTCACCAGAACATCCTGATGCGCAGCTTGATCTCCTGCGGCATCCGAGTCGAGGAGTGCAGCAACCTTGAGCTTCTGGGAGTGCAGGATCGTCGCGTAGTAAACTACCTTTCCAGAAGTGCTCGCGGGTACGAGAGCGATCTTCTCGTTCAGAGAAGCGATCTTTGCGTCTCGCAGTAGCTGTGCGACGGAATCGATATACCAAAGATCGGTGAGCCCTTCTAGCACCAGGTTTCGCGCTTGGCTGAACAGGCTCTGCGCAAGATCGTATCCGAGAGCCTCCTGGAGGGGCAGGAGCGCGCTGGGATCATCGGCGATCACTTTGGTATGCACTTTCGTCCCTAACTTCCGGTCGACCATCTCCACGACGCGCACGAGATCTAACTCGTCTGGGCCGACGAGGAACGGCGAGTGTGTCGTGTAGAGAGTTTGGTTATACTCCGAAAGTCGGGAGAGGGTGTTTCGAAACTCTCTTTGCTTTAACCCGTGGAGGTTCAAGCCTGGCTCATCGAGAAGGAGAATCGCGTTCGCGTGCTTTCCTGCCGCTTCGGCGAAGAAAACGACAAAGAAGGATACGAGCCACTGAAACCCCTCTGACCGCTGATCGAGCTCGATCTCAACTCCCAGATCGTCGACGACAACGACCTTCAGATACTGAGCATCGGCCGATACACGTAGCTGATCAGCTTCCGATCGCCTTTCGTCAGGGACCCAGACGGACCGGATCTCATCCGTAAGACGCACGCTCGCGGCGTTCAGTTGATATGAGCGACGATCGAGCTGATCATGGTACGCCTTCAATGCGTTGGCGTCATTCTGCGACGGCTCGGTGACTCTCCCGAGGTCAGCTAGCTGCCGAGGGGTGAATCCTAGCAGCTTCAGGAGACAGAGGTTCCCGTAGTCATATGCCTCATCATCGAGAACGTTCTCCTCCGTACGCTGCGCCAAGTGCTCGAGGTGGAGCCGAGGCTTGACGCGGAAGTAATTGCTAAAGAGGACGAAGAGGGGGCGACGCTTGAAGAGCGTATTAAGCACCCTCTTCCGCACCTCGGCAATCTTCGTCACAGCGACGAGACGGTCGTGGCGCTTCTCTTCCTGCTCGTTCTCTTCGTCGATGAGCGGAAAGACCTCTTGAAGCCAATGCAAGAGCGCGCTTGCCTCGTCACCTTCGATTGGCGTCGAGTCGTCCCACTTTCCGGTGATAGCTTCGACCTTCGCGCTTGCCGTCCCCTCAGGCCTGGCCGGCACCAGCTTGTCTATGTGCGCGACTAGTCTCCGAAGGTCCTTGGTGAGATCAGCGTATGTCGGGACTGCCGGTCCGCCCTCCAGCGTATGCCACCCGTTGTTATCGAGCTGCCGGTGAAAGATATACTTGCACTTTCTGAACTCTTCCGGCATTGCCGCCTTGTCGTCCTCGTCGAGCTCGAAACGAGCGCTCGCCACCGTCACGTTGGCCGGCTTCACCTTGCCGGTCGAGATGTCGTTATACTCCGAACGAGGGTAGTCCCTGAGCGCCTCAAATTTTCGAACGCCCTCAGGTGGGTTGATCTGCTGTAGCGCTTGGAGGATCGCTGACTTCCCGGCTTCGTTCGGGCCGACAAGGATGGTCTTCGCGTCCTCGATATCGAACCAGCCAGTGTCTCGGATGCTTCGGTATTTCTGAACTCGTGCTGCGCTCAGCCGCATCTTCGTTCTCCGCGGCCGCCGACGCGGCCCTTTATCGTCCTAGACTCGCTCATCGCCACGCCCGTCGTCGGACGTGCCGCACTCAGCTTATACTGGAATCCTTCGTGCCGTGCTGCTGATCGTCTCGGACAACGCCGGGCGCAAGTGCGGTGGATCCAGGGGCTGGGGGAGATAGGTGCCTGGCGTTTCGTTCTGGCTCGTCGACCGCCTCGAAGCCGGGTACCAATAGCAGCACTTATACCCAGAACGTCTGCCCCCTTACGGGTGACTTCACGCTGGATGTGACCGCCACGGGAGCAACAGCGTCAGCGCTGCGGCCCCTCAGCTCTACGTCACGGTCTACTACGACCCGGGCTGCAATCCGTCTTGCCAGTAGTGGCAGGCCGGGGATGATTCGAACGCCACGGGACCGGAGCCCTCCGGTCCCGGCACCTCGCCATCGTGGCGCCATCGCGCCGACTTTCTAGCACAGGGGCACTCCTCTGGATTACCCTCTGCCTCCATGCTCTTCCCCTGGCTCTTCCGCACCCTCCGCCGGGCCGCCTGGGCGCCGATCTTCGTGTTCGGCCTCCATGCCGTTTCTTCCTTCCTGGGCCTCTATGGTGTCTGGCCTCCTCTCGACATCCCCATGCACTTCCTCGGCGGGATCGCCATCACGTACTTCTTCAGCCACGCGTACTTCGCCGCCGCGGAGATGGATCTCCTCGGCCGGCCGGCTTCCCTCCTGTCCGTGGTGGCCGTCTTCGCCCTCACCTGTTCCACCACGGTGTTCTGGGAGTTTGCGGAGTTTCTTTCCGACCGCTATCTGGGCTCGCACGCACAGAAAGGGCTTGAGGACACCCTGGGGGACATGCTCTGCGGGATTCTGGGAGGGTTGGTCTTCCTGGCGACCCGGGCGGTCCCGAAAGCGCCTCGCCGGTCTTGAGCCGAGCTTCCGGCGAGGCCCGGGGCAACGCCGCGAATCCCCGGCAACTCGCGGCGTTGCCCTCGTGCGCGGAGAGCCGTACGTCGCAAATGGAGAAGATGCTCGGCCCCAACGCTGCGAATACAGAGGGCAAGGCCGCCCTGCACCCTTCAATGTGGCGAATGACGCGTCAAGAGTTGGGGTTGCCAGGGGCAAGCGCCGCAAATTGTCAGGGAGTGGCGGTGTTGCCAGCTGCACGGAAGAAGATGTCACCGGGATTCGTCCACTTGCCAGGGGGCAGCGGCGAAGTTTTGACGCAAAACGCGGCCAATGACCGGGGCACGCGCGCGGAGCACGAGAGCAAGGATCTCTTTCAGCTCGGCAGACAGCGGTTGATCTCGGCCGCGGCGCGCGCCAGATCCTCGTGGAAGAGGCGCTGTGCCTCGCGGCCTGCGGCATTCCGTCCCAGGTGGCACGGACGGAGCAAGCTTGGTACCATAACGGCACCCGATGAAGACCGAGCTGTCGACTCTCGCGCCCTGTCTCAGCGCTCCTCCCCGCGAGCGCATGATGTCGCTCTTCCTCCAGACTGCGGCCGCCATCGAGAGGCGTCTCGACGGCGTGCTGGAAGCGGTGGATCTGTCGACGCCCAAGTACAGCGCGCTGACCAAGCTCGCCGAAGCCGGCGAGCCGCTCGCCCTGAGCGAGCTCGCCGCACGCCTCACCTGCGTCCGCTCGAACATCACCCAACTCGTCGACCGCCTCGAAGCCGACGGCCTCGTCCGCCGCGTGGAAGACCCGAAAGACCGCCGCTGCGTGCGTGCGGCGCTGACGCCGCTCGGCGAAGAGCGGCAGGCCGCGGGGGCGGTGCGCGTCAAGGAGCTGCGGGCGGTGGTGGCGGAGAAGCTTGCCGGGATCGAGGAAGAGGCGCTCGAACGGGTGCTGGCGGCATTGCGGTAAGGGAGCTGAGCCGCGCTGGCGGCTTCAGCTTCGGCCTCGAAGGCTGCTCAGGGAGAGGGCCGTTTCCTTATTACGCGGCATGGTTGTTTCATTGTGCTGACCGAGCGCAAATTCCGCATTCTGCGGTCAGAAATTCGCTGATTTCAGCTGCCGCCTGTCACGCGCTCTTTCCCCCTCCGTTCAGAGGTTCGCGGCCGTTCAGCAGTTTCTGGCGTTCGGCGATCTGCCGGACGTGAGTATTGAAGTGGATCTGATTCATGCGGACCGCCTGCTCCACGGTCAGCGGGCCGGCCACTGGATGCCTGAGGACGGCGCGGCGAGCGCCCTCAGGGCCCAGGTAATTGAGGTACACCCGGACCCACTCCTGGCTTTCGTCCCACAAGCGCCGGATCTCGGCCAAGCTGCGGCCCCCTTGCGGGAGCATCGCGGGTGACGGGACCTGCACAGGAATGTGCGTCCGCAGGACGAACAGAACGACTCCATGGAGAAGGCGATGCTTCATCCGGCGCTTCCGGTCCCGCAGTTGGGATAGATCCGCGAGGTTCTGGAAGACCGACCGCTCTGCCACAGCGAGGTGCTCGACGATCTCCAGGATGGACCACTTCCCCGGCAACGGTCTGGCCACGAGATCCGCAGGGTCGAGAGTCTCCATTTCAGCCAACAGGGCGAGGCGTTGTTCATTGAACGCCTGAAGCCGCTGGTTAATCCTCATGACGCGAGTTTATCGGGCAATGTGCCGAATCGATAATCTCCTCGGGCGGGCGCGCTTCTGGTGCCGGGGAATCGGTGCCTGGTGTTTCGTCGCGAGTAGGCCTCGAATCAAGGGCAGATCGACGTTGCCACAGGCACGCGGCATCATGAACAGTCCGCGTGGGTGTCGGCAAAGTTGACGATCTGCCATCTCGCATCCGTGCGATAGAGCTGGAATGTCTCGATGCCACAATGACTCGGGGCGTGAGCCACGCCATTCTCGGTGTACCTGACAGTGAACTTGTAACGCGACCACACCACGGCGATCGGGCCGTCCACATGCACCTGCGGATCGATGAGCTGATCGTCCCATGCGCCTTTCGAGATTTTGGACATCGTGCCGATCAGTCTGGCGCGATCGACGGCTGCAAAATCCCAAACCCCGTCTATGAGGTGCAGCGTCACTTCCCTGAAGTCCTTGTGCAGCGCGGTTTCGAGCTTGGCTGGATCGGCCTCACGCCAGCCGTCCAGCAGGGTCTGGACAACCGCAAGAACCTCTTTCTCATCTGTTGTCGCGGGCTCTGCCATGGCAAACGATGTGAAAAGGGTGACGGCGAGAGCAATGGAAAGACTCCATGCCGCTGTGAGTCTACACATGATTCAGGTCTCCTTGGTTTCCAACTCGCGATCGACGGCACTTACGCGAAAGCCGTCAGGAGGACGGCCACCAGGTTGAAGATGCAGTGGACCACGATCGTCAGGTAGGTCGATCCGGTGCGCAGGCGGGCGAGAGCCATGAGGGCCCCGCAGATGAAGAGCTCCAGCCAGCGCACAGGACCTCCAGGGTGTATGACGGCCCAGAGGGTGGAGGTGAGCAGGATGGCGCCGATCTCGCCGAGGCTGGAGCGGCGCAGGCCCTCCAGAAGAAATCCGCGAAAGAGCAGCTCTTCAAAAATGGGAACGAGCACCGCCAAGGACAGGACAACGAGAGGCAGGAAGAGAGGAATGTGGCCGATCTTCTCGAAGTGGTTAACCTCGCTCCAGCCCACGGGAAGCCAGGTGGTCAGCCATAGAGTCGCATAATCTACCGCCAGGATGAGTAGCCCCCAGCGCAGCCCTTGCCGGAGGCCGGGCCACTTCAGGCCCAGATACTCGCGGAACGTTGAGCCCGAGGAGAGCAGGATCCGAAGGAGCACGATCGCGATCGGCACGATGAACAGGGCCGTGCAGACGAGGATTCCGTCCTTCGAAAGGAGGGCCTTCGCCTCCGGTGCCAGCTGGTCGTAGTTGTCTGGAAAGTGCAAGACTGCTTCCGGGCCGAACATCCAGGATGCCAGCCCAAGCACAAGCAACCCTCCGCCCAGGATTCCGGCCATCCCGGACACCAGGAAGATGACGCACCCAGCCCCCAGAATCGCACCCCAGTGCTGCTGCGGCCTTTCGAGAGCTCCCGGAGAAAGCGGCGTGTCCACGGACATGACACGATTGTAGCAACGGAGGGCTTGCCTCGCGGCAGGCATCATCGGCGATCTCGGTCATAGGCGGGCTCTACAAGATCAACCGATCGGATGCTCTCCCTTCGGTGCCTGGGATATTCTGTGCCAAGAAACGCTGCCCCCTCCAAGAGGAAAACCCGTGATCGACATTATCTTGAAGCGGTTTGAATCCCCGGACGAAGCTCGCGAAATGGTCCTGGGAAAGTTCGAAATCGTCCGGCTCGGCGCGATGACGATCGGGCGGGCGACCTATCAGCCCGGCTGGAAATGGTCCGAGCACGTCGGGCCGTCCGTCGGCGCGACGCACTGCACGGTGGAGCACGTCGGGATGGTGCTGTCCGGGACGGCGACGGCGGCCTTTGAGAACGGCGAGGTGCACGAGCTGCGCGCCGGTGAGCTGTTCTATATCCCGCCCACGCCACACGACAGTTGGGTCGTCGGCGACGAGCCCTACGTTTCGCTTCACTTCCTCGGGGCGGAGAAGTACGCCAAGGCGGAGGGCGGCTCCGAAGGCTGACTGGACGGATTTCGGTAGTCCTCCGCCGCTTCCACCGCACGGGCTGCCTGCAGATGGTGCGGCCGGGCCGGCCTTCTTGGGAGGCGCTGTATGTGAGGAGGGTGTGAAGCCGGCGGCTCCGAAGGCGGAGGCGGCAGGAGCGCGGAGAGCGCTCCTGCCGCGAGCCGGCCGGCTCAAGGGACGAGGGGATTGCTGACCACGAGCACGCTTCCGAAGTCGGCGCTCAGATTTTCCCGGAAGGAGCCGGCGACGGGGCGGAGCGTGCCGTTCACGCCGGGGTAGGTCAGGACGTCGGTCAGGCTGATGCACTGACCATCCACGCCGTTCAAGGGATTCGGACAGCTGGTATAGGTCCCCGACTTGACGATGTCGACGCCTTCGCCCTGGATGCTGATCTGCCAGCCCGTGGAGTCGAGGGAGAGGATGGCGGTCAGCGGGCCCGAGCTGTAGCCGGGGTAGACCTCGCCGGGCGCGGTCGAGCCGGCGGGGATGTCGAAATAGCGCCCCTGCCACTGGAAGGGGTCATTGCCCGACTTGGCCTGCATGTCGA
>Ga0247765_1001438_pt1 | contig 11322 bp, 7 predicted proteins | sample UWRJL106311C6_FD_179949 | JGI IMG/M metagenome (GOLD analysis project Ga0247765, IMG submission 179949) | Plant litter microbial communities from Arlington Agricultural Research Station in Wisconsin, United States - UWRJ-L106-311C-6 | ecosystem: Environmental > Terrestrial > Plant litter >... | reverse complement strand
TGACGTCAGTGAGATGTGGTAGAGACTGGAGCTTACCAGAAACCAACCCGTGGGCTTGCCTGTGTCACCAAGCTTGCCATGGGAGGTGAGCATGACGAGGATTTTGGGAACCATTGTGAAAATATTATCTCCGTTGGGATCGAAATATAAAAGGAACACAAGCAGGTAAGGTCTTACGCTTTCTACGAGTTCAAGGTGCTGCAAGCTCTTATATGCATGTCCCCCTCCAGCACCAGCGGTGATGTCAAAAATCCGCAAAGTGGGAACGTCATCGAACAGAGTTTGTGGGGCGCCCCTAGAAATGATGAATAAGGTGGCCATCATTCTTGGACCACATCAAAACATTCGCTTGCGACGTTGGGTGTGAGCTCTTGCCGAAACTTCTCACAGCTTCCTTTTTTTGAACGCTCTAGATTGAGCATTGCTGGAATCACCCCTCTAGGTAGGTAGTCTCCGTATAGTGCTGGTTTCCGGTGCCAACATAGACGGCGCTGTATGCGCTGCCCTCGGCGTCTTCCAGGCGTCGGGTCTTCAAACGTCTATGCATTGCAGCCAAAGTTGGTAACACTCCTCCGGGACATCGTTTGTCCTCTCAACAAACTTATCGTATCGGAGATTTCTTCCTCTTCAACCGTCGTCATGTGCCGCATCAGAGCGGTTCGCTCCAGTTCTGTGTCAGACGCCTGCTACTGCACCCATGATAACATTTCTAGCAATTTACACCGCACTGACTGGTAGGTACAAATAACCTAAACGAATATGAAACACACAAAGACTTTCCGGATGCTAAAGGCGCGATCTAGCACAAGACGGTTTGGTGGGATTCCTTCTAGTGGAAGAGCCACGCTGTGAGAAATAATAATAATTTACACGCACTAATTGTCAAAAAACCCGCACACCGGAATTGATAGAATTAAAGGGGTTGCAAAGTGGTTGCTTGTATTACTTGTGACTTGTGGTCTTGACCACTTCCCCAGGATGGAACACGTTCATGATTCCCAGAGCTATAAGCATGGGGAGGGCATCCAAGGCTAGCTGGTAGGCTTCATGAGCGAGAAGCGGGTTTGTAGCCGATGCGCCCCCGCCAAACTCGACAAGGCGAAAGATGATGCGAATCTGTTTTTCTATCAGAGATAAGCATTTAGCGGATGGAAAAGGGCTGACGTACAATGATCAGGATAATCGTAACAACCATTGACCAAACAATACACCGAACTCTGGTCGATGACCATCCCACGCCGGAGGGGAAATGTTCCCTCTGGAGTCTCCGGATGAAAAGGCACGTGTAGACAGCAAAGATGAAGACAAAGAGAAGCTGTACGCCAATGCCGGCCATGTACACTTTCTGTCCCGTTACCAGCAGATCTGGCTCATCGGACTGGGCTAGCATTCCTCCTCCGGCAGCTTGGATGCCAAAGGAAAGAATATCGGCTGTGACGAATAGCTTGGCCAGCCATCGGGGGGATACGCCGAGTGAGCGGTCTTGCGGGAGGAGAAGTCGAGCGAGTCTTGCGATAGTCATGTATACGAATGCGTTGATCCCTGCTCAATCCTACTATCAGAGATTGTTTGTGTTACAACAGGGGTAGGCTTGAGTGCCTGGGACTTACACAGCGGCGCAAGCAAAAACAGCAGTGTCGAGATGATAACATAATTCCCATTCTGCTGGTCCCGAGCACCCAGTGTCCTCAGAGCAAAGCAGAGACATTCCCACAGCGCTCCCATGACAATGACCCAGCAGAACCACTTTTGTCTTTAGCATACTTTCCTCAGAGGGCACGTGATGGGAAGAGAAGACATACCGTTCGGTGAAATGTCATCTGCACTACATGGACCAACGTGGTTACGGAAAAAGCAATGGTAAAGACCAGATTCCATTCCCAGCTGGGGTAGAAACCGTAGTTGGCGTTACAAGCATCGGGGGGGACATGGCCGTTAGGATCGGGTATGGCGGTTGTGCAGCGGGGGGGTTCGGAAGTAGTTGAGGTTGGTGTGGCCATCTTGTGCTCAGAGTTGTGTCGTTTCGTGTTTGAGAGATCGCGCTATTGATGCCCGTCGACTTCTTTTTGTGACATTGAGAGGAAAAACATACTCTTTATAATGAAAAGTCCCGCCATGTACATTTATTTTTAATCTCTCATTTCGCACGAAAAGGCTCAGCAGACTGACGGCAGCAGTTGCGCGTCCAGTTGGGCTCATGAACAATGAGGCTGTCGCAAAACCTGCTGCTTGGCTATGATTGGTCCATCCGTCGCTTTCCTCGTTTTCCGCTCAGGGGCTCAAGCGAATGCTGCTAAACCCGGTTTGACGAACCTACCAAGACCGCTGGGTCTACGTGTGCGTTTCAGGGGTAACTAGCGGCGGGAGACTGCGTTTGAGGCTAGAAAACTGTATGCGATTATCTCGGCATGTCTTGGCTAGAAGTTCACGAGCGCAGTCCATTCCTGAAAGAAATGTGTGCGGCTTGGCAGCCCTAGGGCTCAAGTCCCGCTCGGGCATTCTCATACGAGACGTGGTCAGGCTTTGACGAGTTTAAAGACCCCGACGAGATGACTCAAGACCTCGGCGCTGGGGGGGTTAGGGCTGGACGTGGAAGATTTGGGCCCTCAGATTTTAAATCCCGGTCGTGAATAGTTTGCTTGACGCTTGTGAACAACCAACCCAGCTGCCTAGAAACTGCACAAAGCATTGCTGAATGTCTACCAATTCCCGACTCTAATACTTTTCAATGGCTGGACTGTCGTGGCCAGAGCGCCAGCATCGGCTGCAGCCCCGTCTCAACTTGAAAGTCTTGAACTAAACTCCGTCCCAAAAACACCAACCAGACCAGATTGTATTCTCACATCTTCATCCACGTCACATAACCCTACCCATCAATTCTTAACCAGCACAGAAATCTTTTCTCTTCCCTAGGCTAGGATCTCCTTGTCTTTCCTTAACCACCACAAAACCTTTTCTCTCCCCCTAGGTTAGGATCTAGCTATCCCCACCGGCCACAGCGCATAGCCCCGGTACCTTCTCGGCAACTTACTTGCCGCGCTTTCCACCCACCGCCTCGCAATATCCTCACGAATAGCAAAGTACTGTCCTTTTCCCAAAACATGGGATTCAAGCAGACGCGCGAGCATCCAGAAATGCATGAGAAGAATCTGTGCTGGAAAATTACCCGGGTTGATGAAGCGGGTGAATTCGCAAGTGGTTAATTCGTTTGGTAGAGCGTAGGAGGGGATTAACTCGATGCAGGCTATCCCGGAGAAAAATGTATATCGAGATTGAGGTTAGTGAGGGATGGATGGGATAGAGAAAGGTGAGGGGTGGATGAGAGAAGGGGAGATGGGATAGAAAACTGACCGGCAGCGGGAGATTCCTTAGCCAAACGGGCGATCTTCTCCATCAAGCCCAGATACATGTAAATTGCTGTAGTGTGTTCGCTTTCGCTCTCACAAAGCGGTTTGAGAAGACGCAGCGACGCTTCCAGATGTACGAGGTGGCGACACAACTCCTCTTTCCTCCTCCTCCCATCTTCTGTGTCTTTACAACTCTGCAAGTTTGCATGTGAGAGAACACTCCGCATGCTATCCACATATGCCCGTTCCGTAAACCCCCCAAACATAGATTCCGAAAATACTGGAATGAGATTCGTTTGAATGAGACTCCACCCGCGCAACATGGTGAAAAACTCGAGCATGCCATCGTCGGCCATGTATGTTGATTGAAAGGTGAGGGCTATCGCCGCAGCAAATCGCGCGTCGCCGTCTGCAGTCATTGAAACTTGTGGTGGCGCCGAAGTCGAGAGAGCGGTGTTTAGTTCGGCAATGGCGCAGACTCGGTGTCGTAGGGCTGCGAGGGAGTATTCTCCTGTATGCTCATTCGTGTAGCAGGCGGCGAGATGTTGAGCGCCGAGAGCGAGGATAGCGTGGGTCAGGAAGCGGTACTGTCCTTGGTTGTCAGCCAGCCATATACCACATAACACCTACCTAAGTAGATCTATAAGGCACCCAGGCAGCCATTGAGACTCTACAGTAGTTGGGAACTCACATCATGAGACATGGCCGCAACCCCCTCCCACACCTCGCCACACCCAAACGGCAGATTCGGTCGTGCACTGGTCAGAAAATGGTGAAAAAACCGGAGGTCTTCCCATTGTAGCGTTGGCGCCAAAGTTGTCAATGGACTTGTTGATACTGTGGGTGTCACTTCTTGTTGCCCACGTCCTGCTGCGGCTGATGCTGCTGCTGCCCCGACTAATAAAGATGATGATAATTGTTCCCGCTGCCGTAGAACTGAAAAGTATTGACAGTCCAGCCCGAGCCTGCGACAGCCGCTGCAGATGGGTTTCTCTTCAGAACATTTCACTCGCCGTTGCTTGCATGTATGGCAGCCGGTTCGGGATTTTTGGTGACCCTTTCCGGGAACGGGGCGGCGGTGTTTTTGTATTTCTGGGTTGTTTTCCATGGTTTTGACTTTGCAACTGTCTTGTCGAAAACGGAGCGGGTATAGAACTGCCTGCGCAAGTGGTGACCTTGCCGGTTACGCGTCATATTGAAGTGGCTGTGTTTAGTCCAGGTAAATGCGGGGCGGCATTTTCCTACCTGCATTAGGTACCTTAGGCAAGGGACCTACCTAGGTCCATAGGTGGGTACCAGACTATACTGTGATGTTTCATGTTCATGTTGGAACACTCAAATACCTAGGTATGCGTATGGATAAGAGTAATACGCTGGGATATCTACAACCCGGAGTGCAAGTTTGGCACAGGGCCTAGGGTTCTAGCGCAACAGCACATGCACTCGACGGCTTTTTTAACAGGGAATCAACCTGCAGGGAGGCACTCATCCAAGTCTGAACTGAACTAGAAGTTTTGCAATTCCCTTTTTTCTCTTTGCTTACTTCCAGTCGCCCACGGGACTTTAACTTTGACTACACCACCATCCACTTGCAATGTAATCACATGGTGTTGGTTGTGACTGTGCTGGTTCATCTAAAATGCTTGGCAGTGGATGCGTCCCAAGGGTTTGCGTGCGAATTCGCAGTGGCTGTGCCACTAGGCGTCCTGGAGAGAAAGAAGCAAACATGGCGTCGTCGCCGTATTCGATACGACGTTGAATCACCAGTGTGCGCCCACTTACGCCCTCGTTGGTTCATTTATTCATTAGGATGACGGGGAGCGCCTCGACTGTCCGATTTTTGTGCATCACCCATTTCACATAATCGTTTCATCCAGCGACGCCATGTCCGACACCGAGAAAGCGGTAGCCGAAAGTACGGCTGTCGACTTCCCCTTCCCCGCCGTCGACGCCAAAACCCACGTCCGCCTCCTCAAACCATCAAGCGCGTCAAAGACAAACCCAAAATCTTTCAGATCACATCGCTACACTTTGCGGGCAATCCCTCTCGCAAACTTGTCCCAAACCAAGTACAAAATTCTGAGTCATGAACCTTGCCACGGGAGCAGCAGCAGTAGGACCGAGACCATTCTAATAGACGACAACCCCGTTTCCATTTGCCAGAAGTTATTCGATTTCCTCTCTCATCTCAAGGTGCAAGCCCGCCACTCCGCCTTTACCAAAGATGAGGATGAATACTTCTTTATCGACGAAATCTGCATAAACCGCGCTGACCCGCTCGAGCAAAACACCTACCCGCTTACTTCGCGGCAGATCATTTGCGGAGCGGACGAGGTGGCCGTGTGGTTTGGCGAAGCGGCGAAACAGCATGTTGATGGGTTGAAAAAGTTAGCAGCAGCACAGGGGAATGCATCTGATTCTGGTTCAAACCGCGGGGGATGGCAAGTCATGCCAGGCCATGGCCAGATTTATTGGATCTGCAACCGGGCTGTTAGTGAAGTGCTCCTGGCGAAAAAGTTGACGATGCATTACGCTTCTACCCCTGTCTCTGTCCCGGCCTCTGTTTCTATCGATAAAGATCCCGACAACCTTGACGATAACGACGACAGAGACAGCCAAGACAGCGACGACGGCGACAATGATGACGACGGAAAACTGGTCTTTTCTCTCTCCACAATCGAAAACCGCATCCTGAACTTTCCACCCTGGTATCTCAAGTCCGGCAAGACTATTTCCCCGTATGCGACGGAATACGGAATGTGTGCGGGAGAGGGCTGTTTGGACGAGCAGCTTGTGTCAAGGCGGATGCGTGCTGTTCTTTCTTCCTCTTTCTCTCCTTCCTCCTCTTCCTCTCTCTCGTCGTGCTCTTCCGGAAGAGAAGGAAAAGTCGACCCCTTAGCGCAGGGAAGCACAGTACTCACGTTGCAGGAGATGGTCACCACGTTGACCTCCGGTCCGGAAACGGTAATGACAACCTACGCAGGAGAGACAACGTATAACCTCGGCGAGATATACAGCCTCCGACCCTTTCCGAGTCTTGGAAAAGATCCAAGAGATAGCCTTTATGGGATCCTGCCTGTCCTTTGCGAAAAATCCCGGGCAAGAATCACTGTCGACTATTCACTAGACTTGAGTGCAGTATTTCGTCAAGCGTTGGAAGCGGGGATTCGCGAGATTTGCGACGATATCTCGGCAGATTCCCTCTATTTTGACGATGACGACGGCGATGAGAGTAATCCCCTACGGAGTTGGAAGCAGATAATTCGATACTATGATGATGTATGCGACGCCTTCCACGTTGACGACGAAGTGGCATGTGCGAGGATTCTGCGTCAGGTTCTGGAAGAGATGCGGTTTACCCCGTGGCTTGGCCAGAGTGAGTTTTCGACGCAATGGCGGAAACAGTTTGGTTGGGAGGTGGATAACATGGGGTTTATTGACGAGTTTCGGAATTTTGGGGTCAATGGCGACACATGCCACGACAACGGCAACAACGACGACGACAAGAGTAACGGTAGCGGTAATAATGGTAATGGCAATGCTCGGATGAGGACAAAGCCGGATGAGCCATGGCTGCAGCGGTTCCACCGACGGCAACACAGCGCCGCAAAATCATTGTGAGTTCATTTTTCACTTTTGTTTCACTTTTCATTTCGGGGTGGTAACACATGAGCTGACATGTCGTGCACATCAGACTAAAAAAGGTTCACCCTAAACGACAGAAAAAAGACCTCCGACCAAGACTCACTCGCAAAGAACAAGAAGAGGCCGTGACGCGAATGCAGCCGTACTATGCGCACGCCGTGACGCGGGAGCTTATTTTTCCGAAATTCACTTCCACAAAGGAGTTTTGGGACATTGTTTGGGGAACACCTTCTGATGGTTTTAGTTTTTGAAACATGCAGACATGCACAGAGAGAGAGAGGGGGGGGGGATATGAAACATGACACAACGTTGATTAGGGTAGGTAGGTAGGTACATACATGCCTGTGTACATGTATGTACGTTGGTTCGGAACTTGCCTTCCCATGCCACGTGTGTGCTAGACTAGGTAGGTAGATCAAGTGGGAATAGAACGGAGCAGAAGCGTTGCAATGTAGCTGCCTGCACTAGAAGAGAAAAAAGCCACCCCTTCGGCTGGTATAATGGGCCTAGTCTTGGTCCCCGTGCCTCGGCCTATAGAATACAACGGGTCTTTCTTTGCTCAGTCAGGCATCCATCCATCCCATATTCCATTCTATGTAGTCCCTCAATGTAATAAGTCTCCAATTACCTTATGAAAAGGCAGAAGTAAAGGTGCCCTACCTGTCTGCAGAGGCACGGCATCCTTTCCGCCTTTTTTTTCTCACCGTCGGTACCTTAGTTCGTCGATCGGTCGGTCAGTCGGTGGGCTTTTTGAACCGTGCCGATGCGGGGTGGCTTTTTGGTGGCGTGTTTGCTGCTGTTGCTTGTTGGGCGGCTATGCCGAATGGCCGATGCCTCAACTTGGCTTGGCCTGGCTTGTGTGGTTGGCACGGAGTAGACGGGGCAGACGGGGGGGTAAACGGGGGTGGGAACCACGCAGCTACGCCGTGGACATGCCGAGCGCATAACGAACAATGCCTGCGGCGTAGTTTGAGGCACAATAGAGTCATAGATCTCCAGCATTGAATTCTTGTCTCTGAAAAGTGGTGATCATTCACGAAAAATGCAGGTCATCAATTAATTTGATGAGTTGAATATAATCTGCGGCGTTTTGTATGTCCTCAATCTTGTTAGGCAAGGGTAGGTAGTGCAAAATCAGCTGTCAATACGAGATCAAAGGCAGCAATGTTCATAGTGAAGGAAGGTATGGGGGGCAGGTCTCGGCGGGGGCGGGGGGCGCGACTGTCCCCAGGTTACACTAGAGGATCGCGGCAAAAAAGGGCATTGGCGCAGAGGGCAGAGAGGGGTTAGTTGGGCGATCTGCTACCGAGTACAAGCAAGCACCAGAGAATAAGTTGTGCGCTCGGCGGCAAGTAGCGTTAGCGCAGGTCTTGGCGAGGCCGAGTTTCCATGGATAATTGACGCCAACTTGATTGGCCCCCAAGAAGCCCAAAAAGAAGGAGGAATACTTTCGTGCGCATGAGGCAAGGCGAGACCCGGGCAAGGGGCTCGAACATTTTGAATCCTACTAACCAGCACAGACAGGGTTTCGGGATGGGATGGGTTGTCGCTTGTCGTTACAAACATCAATGCCTACCTTCCCCCCCTAGACCTAGACCTTGTTCTCTCTCCATGTCCTCTTTTCCCGACAGGTTGGTAAGTGCGTGATAATTGCGAGGTCCCACTAGTCATAGTCATACCTTTGATTACTTACCTACCTTACCCATACCATACTCTTTTGCACTCGATTACATACATCCTTGGCTGTACTTGGTCGATACGGAGTGGAATAGGCCATGTTACCGCTCCCCTCACAATGAGCGGGAAAAAGGACATTCCTCCCCAGCCCGACCACGCGGGGTTAGAGGTCGACCACACCAGAGACAAGGGCTATGCGGCGCCCGAAGTCTACGAAAAGACCCCATCCTACCCGGAGCCCGTGGTGCTGCTGAAATACCCCGCCGACTTGGTCTCTCCCGAAGTTATTGACTCGCCTGACGGTGTCTGGTACGCAAACGGGCAGACGGGGAATGGATATGGACATGGACAACATGGGCAATATCCATATGCCCATGCGCGGGGAATGCCGTATGAGGGAATGGAGGTTGGCGAACAACCCAAGAGCCCGTGGTGGCGACGAAAACGAGGGATATTTGCGATTACCGCTGTGGCCGTCGTGGTGGTGATTGCGATTGTGGTGGGTGCAGTAATGGGGACCCGGTGCGTTTTTTTTTCCCCCTCCATCAGAACGAGGTTTCGTAGACAAAGTATCACTGACCCAATGTCTGTATCAACAGAAACCGAAATGATGCCTCCAACACAGGAGGATCATTCGCCAACGGCGGCGGAAGCAGCAGCAACAACAACAACGGATCCGCAGGTTCACAAGGACCAAAAACCGCCTGTCAGGACACAGTTTGTCCCCAAATATTATCCGCCGCCGTCCTCGGACGCACCGCTTCCCCACAACTAATGGTATTCGCCCGAGGCGTGGACAACGCCGTATGGATGAACTCGGCGCCCAGCAGTGGTCTCAACACCTGGCCGCGTTCTCAACAATGGCAGAGTCTCGGCGGCGCACCCTTCCTTACTCAACCCTCAGCAGTAACCTGGATGTCCGGCACGCGCGTGTCGGTTTTCGCCGTGACGAATCCGGAACACCGCGTCTCCATGAAGACCTTTACCGGAAGTGTCGCCAACGCTTCCACCTGGAAAAACCTCGGTGGTCCGGTCGGCACCGCCCTCGCGGCATGTACCCTCAACGACACCCGGCACGACCTATTCGCTGCGTCGGGGACAGACGCATTGCATAACCTGTTTACGGGAAACCAAACTGCCGATCGGTGGCGCGTCCCCGAAGACTGGGGAAACGTAGGCTGGGAAAGGATAGTCGACTTTGATGTGGCCATTGCTTCCTCCCGTCCCGGTCTCGCCTGTCGCCAGGACAGATTCTACCACGATGTGATTGTTTATGACCCTACCGGAGCGGCGCGCCACGTCACCTACACTGACCAATCCTTTTGGTCTCCCTCAACGCGGCTGGGCGGGTCTTTTAAAGGTGAACCTGTCCTGGTTGCGGTACGGGCAGATCGGTTTGATTTTTTTGGTGTTGGAACGGATAAGGCGCTGTATTACTTCACGTGGACCAACGCGGCGGGGGCGGGACCGATGCAGAATCTCGGCGGGTCGTTCGAGAGTGTCCCGTCGGCCGTGGTTACCGGAAACCTAGACAATCCCCGTATCGACGTGCTCGCCCTGGGCACCAACCACCAGCTACAGCACCGGGTGATTCAAAACTCTTCGCCCGTTTCAGAATGGGAAGACCTCGGGGTTTTTGGAAATAGTGCACCCTTACTGGTAAACCTGACGAATACCACGCCGCAAAGAGTCGCGGCGTTTGTGCTGGGAAGAGGCGGCGAACTGAATCAGACCATGTGGACGGTCTCGAGGGATTTGAGCTGGAAAAATCTGGTGTGGACGAGCATGGGCGGAAACCTGACGACGGAATTTCACGTTGCGGACGGCGCGGTGTAGTGAGTGTGTGTACCTATTTACGAATTGTATGTATATATATATATATAAAATGATGTGAATAATGAAGTGGAAGTTCCAACATGCTCGGTGAAAGTGGATGTCTACCTAGTACCCATGTGGGAAAGGTAATCTCTACCAGGTAGGTGCCTCTCAGTCCTCCCTGTTTGTGTCAGTCACCCATAATTTCCACCCAGCCACAGACCTTCAAGTCGATGGCTCGTTCAGAGAGCGATGTCCAGGGGTGTTGCGATACGATGATGCAGCTTTAACTGGGGTCTGAAGAGGCGAACAAGAGGGGGCTTGGCTGTGATAACATCCTTGGGGGGGTGGTCACTTCCCAGCCCCGATGCGGGAGACAGAATTGTCAGGCTTTGCCCTATTGAGGTCTTCAATGCTTTCGCACTGAGCAATATAGAGTGCGAAACATTATGGAAACTTTCAAAACAGCCATCACATCTCAAGCTCGTATTTACTCTTGGAATTTATTTCTGCGAACATGGCTTCAACATGAGGCTTCACAAGGATCAAAGATCCAACACGTGCTGCTCTTCGCTATCAATAACAGGAGGAAGAGGTTCCCTGTCAGCAAACCCATTGTAATAACCAATCTAGGGGCTTAAATTTCCCGCCCATGGGAACCCATAGTCACGGCAGGTGCCCTAGATGCCCTACAGCCGTGGTATGGTTAGTCAGCCCTTGGGCTGACCCACTGGTTGAAGTGCTGTTGCCAATGCTGTGCCCTGGGCCCCACTGGGCCCCACCCACGCAGATAGATCTTTGGCATCGCTGCTCCGCAGCGATTCCTCTCCTTCTTTCT
>Ga0247765_1001437_pt1 | contig 11327 bp, 8 predicted proteins | sample UWRJL106311C6_FD_179949 | JGI IMG/M metagenome (GOLD analysis project Ga0247765, IMG submission 179949) | Plant litter microbial communities from Arlington Agricultural Research Station in Wisconsin, United States - UWRJ-L106-311C-6 | ecosystem: Environmental > Terrestrial > Plant litter >... | reverse complement strand
TTTTTTTTGTAAGGGTGATCGCTAACTCTGGCTTGGGCAGGACGATGTCTCTTCCGCAGAGACCGGGGGCGACTCCCTCGTACGAAGAGCGGAACAGCTACCGTCAAACGCCGTCGCGACGGCCTCGACCGTCGGATCTCGAGGCTGGCGGGTATTCACCCGGGATAGGCCAGCAACACCATCAACGTGGGCCTTCAGCATCTTCCTTTGCCGAAACAATACGGGCTCCTAATTCGAATACAGAGAGCGTCCCTTTATCACCCCCATCGGATCATGCGCGTTCACCCGATACGGGCTTCCAGCGGAAGAGGAGCCTTATTAGGCCCGAGAGGAATAGGATAGGAAAAGACCACCCGAACTACCACTACAGAAAGCACGCAGCGAACATGGCCACACTACCATCCTCGACCGGCAACGATCCAGTCCTTGAAGAGTTGGAGGGTACGACCGACATATCGGGATCAAGGGCCGACGATGTGGCTTCAGACATGACCCCTCCGCGCAGGAAGTCTACTAGAAAACACGGCACAGATGCCGAAAAACCGGACCGCTCGAGGCGACGAAGGTCAAGTGGAGCCAAGCATGGAAAGATCACCAAAGAATCGAGGGAGAAGCAGAAGCAGATCGAGGAGCAGCTGCGACCCCCCAGCCTGTGGAACATCTACTGTGCTGTTGTGACTTTTTGGTGTCCCGGGTTTGTCCTGCGATGCTTTGGGATGCCGACCAAGGCACAGCAACGAGCCTGGAGGGAGAAGATGGGTCTGCTCAGCATCATCTTGATCATCATGGGGGTTGTCGGTTTTCTCACCTTCGGGTTCACCCAGGTTGTCTGCGGGAGGCCAGCACTTCGCCTTCGTGTCAATGAGGTGACTGGAGGCTATATGATTTTCCACGGGTCGGCATATGACCTCTCGACCTCCCATCACCCAGCTGCAGAGGGCATTCCAAATCGTTTGGATCCCGCTACCGGCCAAAGTGTTGGCGCAAACGTTCTTTTCGATCTCCCGATCAAGCACGGTGGACAGGACGGAAGCTTCCTGTTCCAGAACGTTAATGGTAAATGTAAGGGTCTTATCCAACGGGCCCCGAACTCGGACGTGCCCACGGATTCCAGTGGAAATCTTGCTTGGTACTTCCCCTGCACTACCTTTAACCAGGACGGATCTTCGTCGCCGAACTTAACCATCCCGTTTTACCTCGGATATGCCTGCCACACCACCCAGGCGGCCAGAAACACATTCTATCTGGATCTCCGGGGCGCGGCTGATGTTTACTTCACTTGGGATGATATCAAGAACAACTCTCGCAACCTCGTTGTCTACTCCGGCAATGTTCTCGACCTTGACCTCCTTAACTGGTTTAACGATTCGCAAGTCACTTATCCTGACCGCTTCAAAGAGCTTAGGAACAAGAATTCACCCGCCAACCAGGCAATCCGTGGCCGCGATATCACCCGCGCCTTCCAGTCCTCTGGCGACAAGCAGATTGCCGAATGCTTCGAGGAGCTCATCAAAGTGGGAACGGTTGACACGGACACGGTTGGGTGCATTGCATCCAAAGTTGTGCTTTATGTTTCCCTTGCCTTGATTCTAAGCATTGTGCTCGCTAGATTCGTGTTGGCCGTGATGTTCCAATGGTTTATAAGCAAGACCTACGCCGCCGACAAAACATCTCAGACCTCAGATATGCGAAAACGCAATCGTCAAATTGAGGAATGGACTGAAGACATCTATCGGGCTCCGCCCCGGATCCCCGGCGACGTAGGGAGCAGCGTCAATGGTTCGGATCGCCACAGCAAACGCAGCAGCACCTTCCTGCCCACGACTTCCAGATTTTCTGCCGTATATGGCGCAGAGAGGGCTAGCCGCAAGTCGATGGTCCCTACGACCATGGCGAGTCAGAACGCCGCCGGTCAACTTCTCCATCCGAGCTACCGCGAGGGCAACGAGAGCCGAACGAGCTTCCTCAAGTCTGACCCATATGGAACTACCCCCAGTCCCACTGACGGTCCAGGCCCTGCAGGCTTCATCCACGAGAATGTGGTTCCTCAGCCGCCCGCCGAATGGACGCCATACGGTTTCCCACTGGCTCATGCTATTTGCTTGGTCACGGCTTACTCGGAGGGTGAGCTCGGTATCCGCACAACTCTGGACTCGATTGCCATGACGGACTATCATAACAGCCACAAGGTGATCCTCGTTATTTGCGACGGTATCATCAAAGGCAAGGGAGAGGCTCTTTCGACACCTGACATTGTACTTGGTATGATGAAGGAGCATACAATCGCCCCTCAAGATGTCCCAGCCTTCTCGTACGTGGCGGTCGCGAGCGGATCCAAGCGGCACAACATGGCCAAGGTATACTCCGGCTTCTACGATTATGGTGCCAAGTCCGCCATTCCGTTGGATAGACAGCAGCGGGTCCCGATGATGGTTGTTGTCAAGTGTGGCACTCCAGACGAGATCACCAAGTCCAAGCCTGGAAACCGTGGTAAACGCGACAGCCAGATCATTCTCATGTCCTTCCTCCAGAAGGTCATGTTTGACGAACGCATGACGGAGTTGGAGTACGAGATGTTCAACGGCTTATGGAAAGTCACTGGCATCTCACCTGACTTTTACGAAGTCGTGCTCATGGTCGACGCCGATACCAAGGTCTTCCCCGACAGTCTCACGCATATGATCTCGGCCATGGTCAAAGATCCCGATATCATGGGGCTCTGCGGTGAGACCAAAATTGCAAACAAGCGGGCTAGCTGGGTCTCTGCCATTCAGGTGTTTGAGTATTTTATCTCGCATCATCTCGCCAAGTCGTTCGAATCCGTCTTCGGTGGAGTCACCTGTCTTCCAGGCTGTTTCTGCATGTACCGCATCAAGGCTCCCAAGGGCGCCCAGAACTACTGGGTTCCTATCCTAGCCAACCCAGATGTGGTCGAACATTATTCTGAGAACGTCGTGGACACGCTACACAAGAAGAACCTGCTCCTGCTTGGTGAGGATCGTTACCTCTCGACGCTCATGCTTCGCACATTCCCCAAGCGCAAGCAGGTATTTGTGCCCCAGGCCGTCTGCAAGACCACAGTGCCAGATACATTCAGTGTGTTGCTCTCGCAGCGTCGTCGGTGGATCAACTCGACAATCCACAACCTCATGGAGTTGGTCCTTGTCAGGGATCTGTGCGGTACCTTTTGCTTCAGCATGCAGTTTATCGTCTTTATCGAACTGATTGGTACACTTGTGCTGCCAGCCGCTATTGCTTTCACATTTTATGTTGGTAGGTTCTTCGTCTGATGCTCTTGTGTGTATACTGTGGTTCCCGTCTAACTTTTTGATAGTCATTATTTCGATCATCAACTCGCCACCCCAGATCATTCCGCTCATCTTGCTTGGTCTCATTCTTGGTCTCCCAGCTGTCCTAATTGTGGTGACGGCCCACAGTTGGTCATATGTCTTGTGGATGTTTATCTACCTTCTCTCACTTCCTATTTGGAATCTCATTCTTCCCACATACGCTTTCTGGAAGTTTGATGACTTCTCATGGGGTGAGACGAGAAAGACGGCTGGCGAGAAGACCAAGAAGGCCGGTATCGAGTATGAGGGTGAATTCGACAGCAGTAAAATTACAATGAAGCGGTGGGCTGAGTTTGAGCGGGATCGTAGGGTACGGAACAATTACTGGGGTTCCCGGGAGAATGTCGCCAGTGGCAGCCAGGGCTGGAGCCAGCCACAAGGCCATGGGCCGTACGACGAGTATTATTCGGATGCATAATCTGACCGCTCACCGAGGGCGGTCAGGATATGTTTTTGATAGGGCATTGCGTTGCACGTTGGCGAGCAGCAGGCGAAGACTGAAATGTTTTATACCAATTCTTCCGACTGGCGGCCAGTTCAAGAGTTTCTCTTCTCGCCTTTCCTTTCCGAGTCGCCGTCTTTCTCTTTCTCGTGTTATTTTCTAGACTAATTTCGGTTCATGACATCTCCAGTTCGTAGAGATACGGTTCAGGGCATACGGTATGGCGCACGACCGGTATTGGAGGTCTCGGCTGACGGGCAGGCAAATGGCCGATGACCCTTTTTTTTTCTTACCTTGTAGATAAGTAGGTAGCATTAGGGCCGTCAAGTTGGCCAACCGTAATCTTTAACGCCTCTAGCAAATAAGCAATATCATCAATGCTCTCGGTAGTTTTGTGTCTGTCTGGTTCATACAGAAGCAGGAATGGTTCGCGAGAGGGGAAGGTATGGCATGGGATGGATCAGGATGGGACAGGATGGATGACGCCTCATCCGGATTCCGCATTCCCATCCTCCCGCCACACCCGTTTTGCAAGGCATCCTTTCCTTCTCGGCTCGACCAAACTGAGCCCGCTCGAGCCAGACCGACAGTCAGAGCCGACGACGCTATTTATTGCTGCTTTGCTCTGTGTAGCAATTCACTTGGGGGTAGGTGAAGAGGGGAAGGGAGGATGGGGATGCATGCTGCTGGTCTTTCTCCTTTGCCCCTGCTGTCTTGTTCGGGCTGTCTTTGGTGCGGCAAATGTGCATCCCACTTTTACCACACCACACCACGGCCGGCCATAGGAAAGTAGCTTTTGGTCTGTCTGCTTGTCTCCTTCCTTGGGGGCCGCAAACTCGGCAGTTGAGTTGCGCGAGCGCTCTTGCCCGCTCTGGAGTGGTTTGGTCTAGACTGACTAGACTACCTAGAACACACAACCTACCTAACTAGTCCCCAGGCTGGCTGCTTCCAGCTGACTTGTTTGCGTTGCTTTCTTTCTGTGGCTGCTGGTCTCCACATCCATCGCAAGCTCTTTTCGGCCCCCCTCCCCCCCTTTACCCTCCCCTTTTCAGATGTCGGTCCTCTTCCTTGCCCTTTTCGCGAAGAGGGCGAGGGCGTTTCGCGGCCCCTCTTTCCTTTTCGAAGGCTTGGTCTGCATCGGGGCTAGGCTTATTCTAATTGATTTGGACTGGCCTTGGGCTGTGGCCATTGCCCAGTTTAGTTCGAATTGGCGCTTGTCACAAAGTAGTATCTCGTGATGTAGGTTACTAGGCTGGGGCTGTATGGCCATAGTCGTGGTAGTGAACACTGAGATGTTTGCGGGCGCTTCCTGGATATGCTTGCCTTGTGTGAGTCCCATCTCCAATGATCAGATGCAGTGATATGCCGAGCTGGGGGTCATTTGCACATCTTCTAGGTCGTTGGATTACCTTTCTAAACTAGGCACGCAGTGACTCCCACCACAACAGGGTAGCTAATACCGGGTGTCCCGATGTATCAAATACCCCAATCTTGGTGGTATGCAATTCATGACATTATACATCCTTCTCATTGGCCATTGCGTCGAGTGTGTCAGTGATGCGGGAGGACGGGCAGGGATAAGGATTGAGGGGGAGGATGGGAAGAGGGGGTGTGGATGTGGGGAAATTGTGAGCGTTGTGCAGTGCTGCGCGGTGCAGACATCAAAAAGTGATGGAAAGCAAAGTGGGTAGGCAAAAGCAGGGAGCAAGCGCTGGGTAGCGCCTCCATCGCATCATGTCGAAGCGGGAAAAAGACGTCGCCGAGTGGGAGGATGAATGGAGAGAACAATGTGGTCGCAGTGCATGGCATAGGCATAGGCATAGGCATGGGCATGGGTATCGCATGGGGCTGTTGGGAATGGTCGGGGACCTCTCAGTGGGCTCAACGCTACAAATATTGATAGGATACGACTTGCTAACCAAAACTTCCGGTCTTGAGACCGCCTGTGTTCAATCATCTGCCAGCACAATGGAAAAGCAGATTGCCTTCCATTGCCATACAGCCCCAGCTTAATTTTCAGTTGACAAGCTAAGATCTCCTTCCTTTTCCAAGTGTCCTGTCGACATATTCACAACTGGTGTGTCCTTGAGATACTGGCCAGGACAGGCAACAAGTCTCGTACTAACATTATACCAGGCTCTGAACCGGAACAGCGCCCATCAATGCGCACAGACGACCATGAATACAGAATCAGAAACTTTGGGCCCGCTGCCAGCAGCAGCTCATTTTTATTTTTATTTTGGGTATCATAGCCTGCTGGGTCTGCTGCTGCATTGCATTGCACTACGGAGTACACTAGGCTCTGTAAATTTTGCTCGACGTTTGTCGACCCGTTTAGGCGTTGGGGGCAGCTGCTGTTGACAAATTAGCTCTTCTCCCGAGCGATGTGATATATCAACTTTGATTTTTTGAGATGTCAGGGAAAAAAAAATCGAATGGAGAAGGCTGCTGCACTTCCGTCGGAAGAGGGGGTCGTAGCTGACTGAGTGACTGATAGAAAGTGACAGATACAAGTCAAAGTTCTCCGGACAAGGCCCGTATCGCGAGAAATTTTTTGCGAATACCTTGTCGCAAGGTGCGAAGAGGGCTGCACGTCGACGAGTTCGGCCTTGCGCACAAACCTGGCAGCAACCAAATCACCACGATCATGATGCCGTCGGACACTTGAGAGCTCATGGGGTCGGCGACCAGGCCTAGGTCATGCCGGGATTGGTGTGCAAGCAACCAACCACGGCGTCAATCATGGAATCGATGTGGCTGCCCAATGCAAACAGGCGCAGCTGGGTTTCGCTCCTCTCTCCCCCGCCTTCCCTTTCCCGAGATTTACCCTCGTCGGGTTTTAGTTACCTCGGTCGGTCAATTGCTTGCCGTATTAGAGTCGTGTCTTTCTGCTGTGTATTCTAGACCGGAATTGTGTGTCGTGGGACCGGGCAGCTGCGTGGGAGCCTCACCGCGATTCGTCGCGTTCAGTTCAAAGGTGTGAAGGTGCCCCCTCTTTTCACTTCCTCCGCCACCCCCGGTCAGCGTGGGAAAGTCTTAGGGGAGCAAGGGAAACAGGTGGGCGCACGTCCCGTTTCCCGCCCCGCGACATCCCACAGCCAAACCCCACTAAAAGAAGCGCTGCCAGGTCCTCCCGGCTTCTCAGCGTTCGCCGACCAGCAACATGGCCAGCGAAGCAACGGGAGACCAGCCATTTGATGTGAGGAGTTGCAGGACGCATGCTTGACCCTCCCGTGCCAGCCCAGTGCCTTCACTTTCAGCCCTTCCTCCATCCCACATCTGAACGCGCCGCTACGCCCGTTCGATTTGCGAGTCGTTAGGTTTGGAGTAGTGTCGCTCTGCTATCAGTGTCGGCCACAGCTTCGGACCCAACCCCGGCGTACCTCAGCTGGGAAAAAAAGGAACGAGAGAAAAGCTGCGCATGACCCGTGCCGACGCCACAGCTGCCGTGCTGTCTGGAGTGGACTCTGACGGCCGTTCGGGACTCGCCAGATTCGCCAAGGTCGGTCCTTGGGATTCGTGGATGGGAGAAAAAGAAACGACTGCCGCAGGGAAGCTCGGACAATCGAAGCTGGCGTGAAGACGCTCTGAAGCCTGACCGAGACACCCAGCGCACGACTGCTGCTGCTGGGGAGGGACATTTCCGAAAGGCGACGGAATAGTCCCCCCAGATGCGCCCCCATCCGCAGACTGGTTTCAACCCTTAAGACTGTTCGCCGCACGACCATGCGTCCTGGACACGTCCTGTCCTCCTCCTCCTCGCACTCCGCCCGGTCCCGTCCCCGCAGTCCCAATCCCGGCCCGGTGCAGCATGACCCTCTCGACTCGACCTCGTCCACCCCGTCCACCTCGTCCACCCAGTGCAACCACCACCACCAGGCAGCTTCCATTGGAACCGACGAGGGTGACGGGGACGCACTAATGCCACACATTGTCGAGCAAGAGGAGAACGAAGAAGACCTAGAAGCAGGAGGCGACGGAGAGGAAAAGGGCCAATACCATATCGAAGATAGCGTCACTACTAGCGCTGAGCACGGCCATCTCAGCGAAGCTGGCGAAAAGGAAGACGAGGAAGAGGACGACGACGGCGGCGACGACGACGACGACGAGAGTCTATGCTACGGGCATCCCTACCACCACCAACAACTCCACCACCAACACCAGGCCCTTAATCATTTCCTCTCGCAGCACGAACACGAACACGCACCAACGCAAAATCACACTCACGATACCGACAACGACGACGACGACGACACCAACAACAACGTGAGTGACGAGCACGACCACGGAACTCCTACACAGCCCCCACAACCCCCTTTCTTCAGCGACTTGGACGGGTACATTTCAGACGACCTCGACATGTCGGACGCAGACATGTCCTTGGCAACCTACTTGGACATTGCAACGATATTGACCAGCAATAACATGGACCTGGACGATGCCGGCAGCGAATTCGACTATGACTTTCATAGCCCCAATCCGCACCCCACCCCGCCTGGCTATGACCCCCCTAGCATGCCACCCGCTCCTCCCCCTGCTGCTGAGAACCCCTCTGTTCCTGCCACTACAACCCCTCTCCCCAGCGCACATATCCCACAACTAACACACATGACCTTCGCTGCGAGCACCTACTATATCCCGCCCACGGCTTTCACACAGTCGCACATGTTATCTGTGTCCCATATCACGTCACAGCTACAGCAGCTCGTGGCGGAAGCAGATCACTCGACAGGAAGCTGGTTCCCTGGGGGCGCTCACCCGATTCCCTTGTCCGGTGGTGGCCCAGGTACATTGGGGCCTGGAAACTATAATCTGGTCGATTTCCTACATAACTGGGCGCGTCAGAGCAGAGGCATATCGGGGTTACCTCGTGAGAGGGGCCGCTATCCTTGGCCTAGTAGGATCCACGAGTTGTCGTCCCGTCCACTCACGCACGTCCAGTATGCCGATCTCAACGGAGATCAATGCGACCTTCAGGGCCTCGATTGGGACGACCTTGGCGTCACTCGGAAGGAGGCCCGAGAACGGAGACTTCTTACCTACAATAATTACGTGAACCAACCGGGCACTGACAGGTGGGCTGTAAGTCCTCACCATCACAAGCTGATTTCGAGCATTCACTCACATACCATCCTAGCCAAACCTACCCGATGTATCAATACCTCGCAGCGAGAGCTACTTTAGATTTCGACGTACGGACATTCGGCATGATGTAAAGCTGTCGCATTTTCAACTTCGTAACATTTTGGCGGGTTCGTCGCGGACAAGCCACTTCTACCCAACACTCGGTGCCGTTCAGCAGTTCGACCCACTCTCAGGAATTACTCGTCCCATCATGAAATTACACCCAGGTGCCGGCGCCCAGGTATCAACGCTGGCCGCCGACTACAACGTGCTCATTGCTGGGTGTTTCAATGGCGAATATGTCGTCAAACGTTTGGACACGGAAGATCCCCCCGTGACGGGTTGCCACGACGGTACCATTAGTCACAATGCAAGCGGCATTACAAACCAGATCCAAATCCATACGTCACGAAATTCGTCTTCCTTGATGGCCGCATTCGCCTCCAACGACACCTACTTCCGCATGCTGGATATTGGCGCCCAGAAGTGGTTATCTCGTGAGAAATACGACTTCCCCCTGAACTGCTCGGCGCACTCTCCCGACAAACGCCTCCGTGTCATGGTTGGAGATGACCATCATGTGCTTATTACTGCTGCAGAGTCGTCGATCCCGGGGCGGCCCGAGGTTATCAAACGGCTTACTGGCCACCGAGATTTCGGCTTTGCCTGCGACTGGGCCGATGATGGCTGGACGGTAGCTACTGGTTTCCAGGATAAGTCGATTAAGATCTGGGATGCCCGCTGGTGGACCGACAGCTCTAATTTCCCGGCACCGGTCTGCACTCTGCGCGCCGAAATGGCAGGAGTGCGTAGCCTGCGGTTCTCGCCTATTGGTAGTGGCAAGCGCGTGCTAGTAGCTGCCGAGGAAGCCGACTTCGTCAACATTATCGATGCGCGGAGTTTTCGGTCGAAACAAACCATTGATATTTTTGGCGAGATCGGAGGCATCAACTTTACCAATGACGGGCAAGACTTGACCGTCTTGTGCTGTGACCCTGTCCGCGGGGGTTTATTGCAGCTGGAGAGATGCGGCCTCGGTCAGGAGGCGACGTGGAATGTGGATGACGAAATGGTTTCACCCAAAGATTACCTCTGGCGACGAGGTTCTTCGTTTGATTGGCAGCCTTCACAATTCACAGAATCCAGACGTATAAAGGAGAGAGCCACACGGAGACGGCGCAAAGCAGCGGCGCTAGATGCCATGGAGCCGTTCTGATTCGGAGCTTCTGTGAGGACCACAAAACTACATGGCAGCGGACATGGAGAGTAGCCCATGCATTATATCTGTAAAGTCCGCTAGTGTGTTCGCCCAGCCCAGGGAGCCCTTGGGTCCGATAGAGGTCTCGGTCTCAGCACTCTGGAATAGCTACCATCGTCGAGGCTGACCATTGGCACTTTGGGCACCTGCTGTACGGCGCCCAGCGGTATCCAGATGCCCTCGGCGGGGTGCGGCACGATAATTCGCTCCAGCGGCAACTGTGGTTGCCCGAACAACTCCGGCACGTGGCAGGCAAGGGTGGAGCGTCACGTTGCGGGGAAGCTGGAACAGGATGATCAAACCGGGATGCCAAACTGTAACCCATGGACAATGGGCAAGATGGCGGATCGTTCTGATGAGCCGGAGAGGAACGAACATAGGAAAAACGCATGGATTGGTTCTCAGCGGGCGTATATGATGGGCATTTCTTGGGGGCATTTCCAGGCACGCTGAATTCTTGATTACGATGGGTTTCTTTGCCCATTATTCTGCTGCCAGTGGCGTTTCTGGTCGTTCAGTCTTGGGATAGCGTTTTCTTACCCGACTGGGGTATTAGTTGGGCGTAGTTTCCTCTTTCTCTCCGGATAACTGATCAGGGTTATAAAACATGGAATCAGGTCTATATATCCCCCCCTCGTTTTCCTCATTGGTCTGTCTCATAACATATATAGGGTACAATACTGGGGATACAGCGAATACAACCTAGCTTTTGCTCCTTTGGGGGAAAAGGTTCCGATGCCACTAGATTGTTGCGCCATTGACGGTCTGATTTAACGTGAATGGAAGTCGTACTTGGGCGTCAACCCGGTATTACACATCTTCGATCGGTGACTTTTGTACGACGGGGGTAGTAGTGTACAGTGTAGTTACCTTAGGTAGTGTCACTTGGGACATGGGGTAATTCTGATGTGGTACTGCAGAGGACAAGGCTAGACGTGCCAGGTGTGTCACTGGACTGCCGCTGTGCAACGGGTTTGTGATTCGGGGGCGGTTACCTGAGCACGGAAGATACGGGGTCGTTCTGGAATCTGGAGGTGGTACGTTGCGGGTGTTACGCAGGGTGGACGACGACCTGTCTTGATTTTGCCCAGGAAAGGTTGGGCCTGCGGTGAATTCAGGGGAGGGGCCATGTTTCCTGCGCCGCCGGGGGGGG
>Ga0247765_1001436_pt1 | contig 11330 bp, 9 predicted proteins | sample UWRJL106311C6_FD_179949 | JGI IMG/M metagenome (GOLD analysis project Ga0247765, IMG submission 179949) | Plant litter microbial communities from Arlington Agricultural Research Station in Wisconsin, United States - UWRJ-L106-311C-6 | ecosystem: Environmental > Terrestrial > Plant litter >... | reverse complement strand
ACGTTTCACCGCATTTAGAGAGGAAGCCTGTCTATGGTCAATAGCGATTTCTTGTTAGCCGGGAGGGATCGCGCACGACTCTCTGAGAACGAGTTCGGTGGGAAACAGAATGCGTCGGACATCCTCGCTTACCAGTCCCCCCATGCGATCCAGGAGCAACTGCGCCCCAATCCGTCCAAGCTCCTCATAACTCCAGCGAATTACGCTGATCGCGGGTTCGAAGAGCATCGCGAGGTCGGAATCGCCGCTGCCTATGACGGAGATATCGTGCGGTATTCGCAGGCCGCGCGACCGGATCGCTCTGATCGTGCCTGGGAGAATCGAAATGCCGCCGGCGATCAACGCGGTGGGCGGTTTTGCCAGGCTCAGCAAGGCGGACATCTCGACGAAAGACTGGGCTTCGGCGAAGCTCCGCGAGCGAATCAACGTGGCGTCAATCGCAAGCCCGGCCTCCTCGCATCCGGCTTTATAGCCCTTGATCCGTTCGCGCGCCGGATAGACCGAGGAATCCCCGGTTACAAGGCCGATCCGACGATGCCCGATCGCCGCCAAACTTCGCACGGCCCTTCGCATGCCATCCGCATGAGACAGCAGGATCGAGTCATTCAGCCCGGGCGGCGCTTCCCGGTCCAGCAAGACAACCGGCAGATCCAGCGTTCGGCGCGCCGCCAACAGGTCGGGATCATCTTCCGCGCAGGTCGTCATGATGATGCCATCCACCTGGCGCCGGGCCAGCAGCGCCATCAATTCCAGCTCACGAGCCTTGATGTCCTCGGAACAGGCGATCAACAGCGTGTAGTCGGCTGCCTGCAACACATCCTGGGCCGCCCGCACGAAACTCGCCAAAACCGGAATTGTGATGTCGCGAACAATGATGCCGACCATGCGCGTGCCACGCCGTCGCATCGTTTGGGCCGCATAATTGGGCGTATATCCCAGTTCGCTCACGGCCTGCAGGACGCGCTTGCGAATATCGTCGCCGACGTTTTCACGGCCATTCATGACGCGGGATGCCGTGCCAACCGAAACTTTTGCCCGCTTCGCGACTTCGCGGATCGTCACTTTCATAACGCGCTATTCCCCAACCGTTCGCGAGACATCGAACCTTCATGCCAAAAACTAATGAAACGTTTCATTGACACTCCTGCAATTTCGGTCCTAGCTTCCTCGCCATCAGCGGGACCGGTATCCCGCAGCAATGGAGCAAGGGTATATGACGTCGCAAGATGCCACGAGAGCCGATATCGAAACGTCTGATGTCTCCGGGTGTGCCACCAAAATGGCAATCGGTGAAGACTACAGCGAGTTGCGGGACGGCGTCCGGCGCATTTGCAGCCGATATCCCGGCGAATATTGGCGCAATCTGGATCGCGAGTCGGCATACCCAACCGAATTCGTTCACGAATTGACGCAAGCCGGCTATCTCGCCGCGCTGATCCCGGCAGAGTACGGCGGATCCGGCCTGCCCTTGCGCGCAGCCGCGGTCATCCTCGAGGAGATCAACGCCCAAGGCTGCACTGCCAGCCAAGGGCATGCCCAGATGTATATTATGGGCACCCTGTTGCGGCATGGATCCGAAGCCCAGAAGCAGAAATACCTGCCCAAGATCGCCACCGGCGAACTGAGACTGCAGGCCTTCGGCGTGACCGAGCCGACAACGGGATCGGACACCACACAATTGAAGACCCGGGCGATCCGCGACGGAGATCACTATGTCGTCAACGGTCAGAAAGTCTGGACATCCCGTGCGATGCACTCCGACCTCATGCTGTTGCTGGCACGTACAACTCCGATCGCTGACGGGGCAAGGAAAACCGATGGCATCTCAGTGTTCCTGATCGATCTGCGCGAGGCGCGCGGGCACGGGCTGGAGATGCGTGCCATCGATGCGATGATCAACCACAACACGACCGAAGTGTTCTTCGACAATCTTCGCATTCCCCGCAGCAGCCTGATCGGCGAGGAGGGTAAGGGATTCCGCTATATTTTGGACGGAATGAATGCGGAGCGCATTCTGGTGGCGTCCGAGGCCATCGGCGACGGACGATGGTTCGTCAAACGGGCGGTGAGCTACGCGCAAGAGCGACAGGTTTTTGGCAGGCCGATCGGGGCCAACCAGGGTGTCCAATTTCCGATTGCCCACGCGCACGCCGAACTGGAAGCGGCAGATTTGCTGGCGCGGCGGGCTGCAGCACTTTTCGATTCCGGGCAAAGCTGCGGTGCAGACGCCAACATGGCGAAAATGCTGGCATCGGAAGCAACCTGGAATGCCGCGGAGGCCGCCATGCAAACCTTCGGCGGGTTCGCCTTCGCTCGTGAATATGACATCGAACGGAAATGGCGAGAGTGCCGCATCTACAAGACCGCACCGATATCCACCAACCTCATCCTGGCCTATGTGAGCCAACATGTGCTCGGAATGCCGCGGTCATACTAGTTCATGGCACATGGTGCCATTGTCCCCAGAGGTCGAAAACTATCCATCGTTCAGAAGGCAGCACGCCGAGCCACCTCGCTCGAGCGTTGTCGAGCGCCTAAGGTAGCTCAGATACCGAGATAGGCGCTGCGGATCCGGGGATCGTGCAATAATTCGGTAGCATCTCCCTCCAGGCCGCTGCTGCCGAGATCCATGATCACGGCGCGATTGGCCAGGCTGAGCGCCCAATAGGCATTCTGTTCTGCCAGGAGCACCGCCAATCCTTCCTTTGCCTGGATCTCCAGCAGGATTTCGCCAATCCGCTCGACGATGATGGGAGCAAGACCCAGAGACGGTTCGTCCAGCAGGAACAGCTTTGGGCGCGACATCAGCGCCCGACCGATTGCCAGCATCTGCTGCTCGCCACCGGACAGGTTACCGGCGAGTTGCCGCCTGCGCTCCAGCAGGCGCGGGAAGTAACCGTAGATCTGCGACATGCGGTCGGCATTGTCGCTCGCGGAGCGCGTGTACCCGCCAACGCGCAGATTCTCTTCCACGCTGAGATGGGTGAAGACGCGACGTCCTTCCGGTGAATACCCGATACCGCCTCGCATGATCTTGTACGGCCGCTGCCCGACCAAATCTTCCCCTTGAAAGGAGATTCGTCCGCCGCCGATCGTTACCATTCCAAGGATCGCTTTGAGCGTGCTGCTCTTTCCTGCGCCGTTGGACCCGACCAATGCAACGATTTCGCCGCTGCCGACGGTGAGGTTGACGGCAACCGTTCCACAAACGCGCCCATAACGCACTTCCAGGTTCTCGACCGTGAGCAATGTCATCGTCCTTGATATTGCTGGGCATGAGAACCGCCGAGATAGGCCTCCACCACGCGTGGGTCTGCCAGCACGACCTCGGGACTACCCTGCGCCAACTCCTGACCGTGATGGACGACAACGACGCGATCGCACAGTCCAGCAATGAATCGCATGTTGTGGTCGATGACCATGACCGTGATCCCGGCGTTACGCACCTTGGTGAGCATGTCGCGCACCAGCGACGCTTCCTCGCTCGACAAACCGGCGACCGGTTCGTCCAGCAGGATGATGTGCGGGCGGGCTGCAAGGGCGATCGCGATGCCCAGCGCTTTCTGCTTGCCGTACGGCAGGCCGCCGGCGATCTGGTCTGCGACGTCGGTCAGAGCGAGCTGATCGAGCAGCTCCATCGCCAGCCGGTCCGTGCTTTCATGCAGCCGGCGCGCCTTCGGCATACCGAATAGTTCGCTGAGCCAACCCGAATGCGCCGAACGGAAGGCGCCGCGCCGAGCGTTTTCCAGCACCGTGCAGCCGCCGAAGACCGTGGTGGACTGGAATGTCCTGACCAAACCCATCCACGCAAGACGATGTGGTGGGAGCCCGGTGACATCGACGCCGTCCAGCAATACCCTTCCGGATGACGGCTTGACCATGCCGCTGATCAGATTGACGACCGTGGTTTTGCCGGCGCCATTAGGACCAATCAGGCCGAGGATTTCCCCGGGCTGCACGGCAAAGGAAAGCCCGGTCACGGCACGCACGCCGCCGAATGAGCGGGCAAGCTGCAGTGCTTCCAGCACGGGCTTCATTGGCGCGCCTCCACTCTCGCCAGGTTAGAATCGAGGTTGCCGCCGCGCGTGCGCCGCGACAGGAACTGGCGTGCCCTGTTGACGGCGTCGACGACTCCGCCGGGCATCGCTGCCATGACTGCAATCAAGATCAACCCGAATATGACGTGCTGCATCTCGACATAGCCGCGGAGCAGTTCCGGCAAAATCGTCATGAAAGTTGCTCCGATAATCGGACCGAACAACGACCGCATTCCCCCGATCACATTCATCACCACGAAGCTAAGCGACTGCACCGAGGTAAAGGCACCTGGATCGATATATTGCAGGTAATGCGCCGTGAGGCCGCCCTGGATACCCACCAGTCCGGTGGCCAGCACGAAGGCCGCGACCTTCACCTGCAGGACGGGGATGCCGGCGCATTGCGCGAGCCGCTCGCTGTCCCTTACGCTGTCGATGATGCGCCCCATATTGCCGGTCAACATGCGCGCCACGATGGCGATGCACAGCAATGATGAGCCCAACGCGAGCCAGTAGAAGCCGGCCTGGCTGCTGAACATCGGCCCCGGCGCGGGAACGCCAAAGATGCCGTTCGCCCCCCCGGTGAGCGAAGACCATTGCAGGAAGGCCAGACGGAGAATTTCCCCAAGCATGAAGGTGACAAGGACAAAGTACTTGCCTTGCAGGCGCAGCAGGAGCGGCCCGATGAGAAGCGACAGACATGCCGGGGCGATGGCCCCCGCAAGCAAGTTCAGCGGGAACGGCCAGCCGAGCCGCATCAGGGTCAATGTCGCGACGTAGCCTCCGATACCCATGAAGCCCGCATGAGCCAGCGACACATGGCCCGTGCGAATGATCAAATGCAGGCTCGTTGCACCGATCATGTTGAGGGCGATGATCGTTCCGACCGTCACCCCGAAGCCATCCTTGTCGATGAACGGCAAGGCTGCCGCCAGAACGACGAGGCAGGCGCCTGCTATGCGCATCACCAGCGTCATGCCCGGGCACCATCAGGCGTCCCGAGCAAGCCCCACGGCCGCACGATCAGCAAGGCAATGACGACACCGAACGACACAAAGGAAGAGACCGACGCGCCGTAGAAAGTCGCCAGGAAACTTTCCGTAAAGCCCAGGATTACGCCGCCAAGCGCCGCGCCCGGTATGCTGCCCATTCCGCCAAGAATCACGACGACGAATGCCACCATCAGCGGGCGATCGCCCATGAACGGCGACAACGAATAGATCTGCGCGTACAACGCGCCGGCCAGCGCCGTCATGAAGATCGCGATCAGAAAGGCAATCCTGTAGGTAACGGAAGTGTTGATGCCTTGCGTTTCTGCAATCTCCAGGTCCTGCGCGGTGGCACGCATCGCCAGACCCTGGCGGGTGCGGGTCATGAACACCCAGAACGACACCAGGACGACGACGGCGATACAGATCACCATCAATCGATCCTTGGGTAACAGCAACCCGCCGACCTCGATCAGGCCGCTGAACGCCGGAGGGATGGAGCGTTCGGATACGTCCCAGATCATCACGGCGGAATAGACCAGAGCAAGATTGAGGCCCAGCAGCGCGATCATGCTCTCGAACATGCGCTGATAGAACCACCGGAAGACGAGCCCTTCGGCAATCAGGGCCACGAGCGCCACGAATGCCGCGGCCAGGGGCACCGCGATCACATAGGGGACGCCGAAGCGGCCCCAGAAATAATAGAGCGCGTAGCCGCCCAGCATCGCGAAGGCTCCATGTGCGAAGTTCACGACGCGCATAATTCCAAATAACAGGGTGAAGCCGAGTGCGACCAGAACGTAGATCGCGCTCAGACTCGCACCGTTGACGACGACTTGCCAAATGGTGGCTGCGTTGAACATGTCGCGCTCAACGCTTCTCGGGAGTGATCTTCTCCAGTATGATTTCCTTGCCGCCCTTGACCTCGGCGATCCACACCGGCACCAGGAGTTGGTGGTTGACGCCATACTTGGCCTGGCCGCCCCACACGACCGGACCGATCACGCCGGCATCGTAGCCCTCGGTCGCCTTAACAGCGTCCCGTACCTTCTCCACATCGGTGCTGCCCGCGCGCCGCAACGCCTCGAACAGGATCTTGGTGGTGTTGTACCAAAGCGGAACCTGTGCATTGATCACACCGGGCCATTGCGCGTGGTATTTTTCAGCAAATTTCTCGCCGATCGGCGATGAGAAGTCGAACATCTCGAGGGACATAAAGCCTTCCGCAAGCGGGCCGGCGATCTCCATGATCTCGGGAACGGCAGGGCCTCCGACTTGCCATATCAGCCCCTTGTAACCGGCCTGCCGCGCCTGCTTGATGATCAGCCCGGCATCGCTGGGAGAATTGGAATTCAAGTCGATAAGGTCGACGCCCTGTGCCATCAACCGGGTGATCAGGGGCACGAACTCCTGCGACCCGCGGTCGAAGCTGTCGGTCCAGACGTCGATGCCGGTGGCTTTGTAGATCTCGGTCAGCATCGGCAGGACAGCCTGCCCTGTTGCGTCGTTGGTTCCGAGCATGCCGACTTTCTTCACTTGCGGATGTTTCCTGTGCATCCACTCGATCATCGCGGGAGCAAACTCGTTGGTCGTATCGATGGTGCGGAAATTATACGCTGCGCGGGATTCGTTCTTGAGAATATTCATGGCGAACCCGTTCGACAGCACCAAGGTCTTGCTGGGATCGGTGGCCGACAACGCCCCGAGAACCGAAGGCGATCCGATCGGCCCGATGATGAAGCGGATTTTTTCGAGCTTGATGAGACGATCCGCGGCGGTGCGGCCGCCGGTCGCCGTATAGGCATCGTCCACCATGACGAGTTGGATCTTGTACGTCTTGTCACCGACTTTCAGCCCGCCTGCGGCGTTGACTTCGTCGACGGCCATCTGTGTGCCGCGATTGATCGCGAGTCCCCAGGCCGTGCCACCGCCGGATAGCGGACCGATGGCACCGATTTTGAGCTCCTCCAGCGCAAGAACGGGCCATGCCCCAAAGCATGCCAATGCCGTCACAAGCGCCGTAACGCACAGCCTCTGAATCGTCATACTGGTCTCCAATTTTACTGCGGCTGGATGCCACGTGCAGGGGTCAGTTCAGCGTGAAGGCGTTCCGCCGGAGCGGCATCGTCAGGTCGTTGTTATCCCGCCGGCGCGGGCGTGCGTGTGATGTATCCGTCGAGCAGATCGACTTTGATTGCATCGGGGCTACGCCTGGCCGGATCGCCGTAACCGCCTGCGCCGGACAGGCGGAAACTGATGACGTCGCCGCGCTGCAATTGCGTGACTTCCTTGGGAGCGAGATCCACCTCGATGCCGTCGCGGAGCAAAACCGTCCGCCCGATCGTGCCCGGTTCGCCGCCAAACAGACCATAAGGAGCGCTCTTATGGCGATCGCTGGCCAGCACGGCTGTTGAGACGTCGCCGAGCATCTCGAGATCCTTGCGTATGCCGCATCCGCCACGGAATTCACCGCCGCCGCCTGAATCAGGGATCAACTCCAGACACCGGATACGCACCGGATTGTTGATCTCGTGCACCTCGACCGGGATGTTGGCGCAGTTGAACACCGGACAAAGTGCCTCGGCGCCATCCTTGGTGGCCCGGCCTCCAAATCCCCCGATTATGAAATCGTACATAATCCAGCGCTGTCCGGTCTCCGGATGGATGCCGCTGATTTTGGGATTCCCCCAATGAGTAAAAGCCCCCATCGCCCGGTCCGGGACTGCCTTCGCCAGTGCGCCGTTAATCGCCTCGAAAATCCGGACCTGCACGGCGGCGCGACCGCCACTCGCCGCGGGGTAGCGCGGATTGAAGAAGCTGCCTTCCCGCGCGACGGCCTGAATCACTCTTTCGACGCCCGCATTGTTCGGTACGTCAATATTCGCGAAAACCCGTATGGCGAATTTGGAATAGGCGCGCGTATAGTTGATGTACGAATTCAAGCCGGCCGGAACCGCATCACTGCTGCGGGAGAAATCAACCGTTGCCGTCCCATCTTTCAACGTGACATCGACACAAACCCGGATCGGTGGGGTTCCCGGTCCATAATCGTCCAGCTGGTCGTCAAAGCTGTAGGTGCCCTCCGGTAATCTGCCGATAAGCTCGCGTCCGCGCGCTTCCGACCGATCCAATATCTCCTTGATAGCGCCCTCGATCAGCGCCTCACCATGTTCCGCATACATTTTGCGAAAGCGCTGCGCTCCGACGTGATTGGCATTGCGCTGCGCCAGCAGATCGCCGCGCACCTTCTCGGGAATACGTACGTTCCCAAGGATCACACGCAGCAAATCAGCGTCGAACTCACCACCCTTTACCAGCTTCACCGGCAATATCCGCAGCCCTTCGGCAAAGGCGTCCCGCACGCCTTGAATGGCCTCAGATCCCGGTTGCGCACCGCCCATGTCCACGTGATGGGCCACATTCACCGCGTAACCGAGCAACGACGCTCCGTCGAAGATCGGGGCGACCAGAAAGATGTCTGGAAAATGACCCGCACCGAGAAATGAGTCGTTGGTTGCCAGCATGTCGCCGGGCTTCAGCGAATCCGGCGGAATATACTGCAGCACGTTCTGCACGGCGTACGGCATGGCCCCCAGATGCCCAGGCGTGAAGTTGCCTTGCGCGACAAGTTGCCCGTTCCGATCGAACAGGCCGGTCGAGAAATCTTCGCCTTCGCGCACCGCTTCGGAGAATGCGGTTCGACGAAGCGCTCCGCCCATCTCGTCGGTAATCGAAATCAGGCTATTCCAGATGACGGTCAGCGTGACCGCATTGATGTTCCCACTCGCGCTCATGCCGATCAAACTCCCGAGCCGGTATCAGCGGCTTTGATATCGATGATCAGATTGCCGACCTTGCTGACATAGACGACATCCCCTGGCAGGACGACGATCGTCGATTCACGCTCTTCCACCAGGGCCGGGCCGACGATCCGGTGACCTTCACCCAGCGCATAGCGGTTGACGACCTTGGTGGAAGTCATGCCTCCCGCTTCCGGGAAGTAGGCATCGCGATGCCCGACGACAGGTTCGCCGCCCGACGCTCGGTCCTGCAGTCGAATGCCGGCACTCGAATGGCTGCGCGCTGAGGTCGAGACGGCAAACCAGTCGGTCGCCTCGACCGATGCCTTGGGATCGCTGTAGCCGTACTCACGCTGGTAGGCGGCGTGAAAGGCGGCCAGCGCGCGATCGGCATAATCCTCGCCGAACTTGCCCGCAGGCAGATCGATCCGGAGCTCGTAGCCTTGGCCGACATATCGCATGGACGCGCTACGCTGCAGCAGCAATTCTCCGGTCGGATCCATCTTGCGAGCTTCCATAGTGACGTTTGCTTCCAGGATCGCGAATATCTCCTTGATCGCGGACGGGGTTGCCTCGTTCATCCGCATCACCCGCGTCATCGCGACATCCACTTTCTTGTCCGCGACCAGCAGCCCGATGGCTGATCCGACGCCGGCGCCCCGGGGAATGATCACCCGCGGGATTTCCATCGCGCGCGCGAGGCGGCAAGCGTGAAGTGGCCCGGCTCCGCCGAACGCCACCAGCGCGTAGGTCCGAGGGTCACGACCGCGCTCGATCGAGATGATCCGCATCGCCCGTTCCATGTTTGCGTTGGCTATGGAATGCACGCCCCACGCCGCGGCTTCCAGCGTCAGGCCAAGCGGCGCGGCAATCTCGCGGTACAGCGCGTCAGCCGCGCCCGACCGTTCGAGCTGCATTGCTCCGCCGTTGAAAAATCCAGGATTGAGGTATCCAAGGATGAGATTGGCATCGGTGATCGTCGGTTCGGTGCCACCGCGCCCATAGCAGATCGGACCAGGTTCGGCGCCCGCGCTGTCAGGGCCGACGCGGATCAGCCCGATGTTGGTACGCGCGATGCTCCCGCCGCCCGCGCCGATCTCGAGCAGGTCGATCGCGGTGATGCTGAGCGGCAGGCCACTGCCCTTGCGCGAATGTACGGCGTCCACCTCGAAGCTGGACGTAATTGCCGGGCGTCCGTCATCGATCGCGCCAAGCTTGGCCGTCGTACCGCCCATGTCAAAGGTCATAACATGATTGCAGTTTTCCTCCTTGCCGACATGCGCGCACATCAGGACGCCGGCGGCAGGTCCGGATTCGACGATCCGGATCGGATAGGTGCAGGCCAGATCCGCCGAGGCGAGGCCGCCGCTGGACTGCATGATCGACATTTCCGCAGCGATACCGAGGTCGCGTAGCGATCCGGTTAGCGCGCCAATATAGCTCTCCACCAGCGGGCCGACATAGGCGTTCGCGACCGTGGTGCTGGTGCGTTCATATTCGCGGAATTTCGGCGCCACAATCGAAGACAGTGACAGCCGCACGCCCGGCAGACGTGCCGAGATCGCAGCCGCCATGCGCTGCTCGTGCGCCGGGTTCGCATAGGCGTGCAGGAAAACGATTGCGATCGAAACATACCCCCCCGACGCCAATCGCTGAGCGACCGCCTCCGCCTCCACGTCGTCGAGTGCCTCGAGCACCGAGCCGTCGGGCGCCATTCGTTCTGCTACCTCAAAGATGTCCGCGCGCCGGATCAAGGGGCGAGGCTTCTCGATGTGCAGGCTGTTGCTGTCATATCGCTTCTGCCGACCGATCAGCAGGACGTCGCGAAATCCCCTGGTGGTCAGGAGCGCTGTGCGGCTGCCCTTGCGTTCCAGGATGGCGTTGGTCGCAATGGTTGTCGCATGCAGAACTCTTGAAATGTCATCCGGCTTCAGCGTGGTGTCGCGGAACCGCGCACGCAGCCCTTCCAGCACCGCTTGAGCGGGCTCGCGGGACGTGGTCGGCGTCTTCCAGATTTCAGTGTGTCCGGAGATCGTGTCGCGGAGCACGAAATCAGTGAATGTGCCGCCGATATCGAATGCAACTTCCATCATTACGCTGTCTGTCTCATGTCGGGTTCGTTTATGTCTGCCTGTCGGCATTACACCTTGATCGCGCGTGCCTCAGTCAATCGATTGGATGTCACGGTAGGTGTCGTCCAACGTCCGGCGTAACCGGGTGCCCAGTTGCTCCAGTTCGTTATGGGTGATGATCAGCGGCGGCGAGAACGCAATACGGTTGCCTACGATGCGCAGGATCAGGCCGTTGCGACGGGCATTCGCGTCGATGAGCGCGCCGAGACCGACCGAGATCGGATAGGATTCGCGCGTGGTCTTGTCCTTCACCAGCTCAAGGCCGCCGATCAATCCGACCCCATTGAATCCCCCGATCAGGGGATGTTCGCGCAACGCGCCCAACATTTCCAGAAATGTCGGTTCGACGGCGCGAACGTGGGCCACGATGTC
>Ga0247765_1001435_pt1 | contig 11333 bp, 7 predicted proteins | sample UWRJL106311C6_FD_179949 | JGI IMG/M metagenome (GOLD analysis project Ga0247765, IMG submission 179949) | Plant litter microbial communities from Arlington Agricultural Research Station in Wisconsin, United States - UWRJ-L106-311C-6 | ecosystem: Environmental > Terrestrial > Plant litter >... | reverse complement strand
TTTTTCACAATTCTTTACCATAGTGGGAAATTGTGTGCCGGGGTATGTGGGTATCTGGCTGAAAACCAGATTTTTGGTTCTTGGGGTGAGAAGCAAATACCAGATGAGAAGCAAATCCAAACATGGGGCCATCTGATTGGCCGAAAATCGGGTGGGTTAAGATAGTGGGCTTCAGTACATATGCCCTGTATTTACAGCACTGGGCTTCCGTGGTCATGAAAAGTGGCGTCCAGTCGATGTGCTTCCTCCCTCTCGATGCATCCCGTCTGATTGGCAAGGTCACGCCCTCCTCCAGAACAGGAATTCCCCGCATGCGCATGTCAATCCCAACACTTGTCCAAAACTCACCAAATTCGTTTGGGCATCGTGAGCGCCTGGACTTGAACCCGACGTACCCGCATCTTGCGAAGGCATCTGAACCTACATGGGAAAAATCTTCGAGCCGCTGGTTGGGCGCATTCAAAACCTAGAGCAAGCACTCCAGTCCCTTTTCTCAAAATGTCGACGTCTTTGAAGGACGCTCCGAAGAGGTAACGTCTTTGCTGCCGCCAGCTACGCCGTGCGCTCAACTGACAAGGGAACAAACACACTTTGCCTGTTAGTCACAGCGGCATCACAGGTGCCCTTTGCGTCTTCAGGGAAGGGCGCGTTGAGGAGATTGTCGTATCCCAGTACTGCCCCCAGCGCCCGTATGTCGAGCTTAAGTTGCCCGAAGATGTCGCGTCCGTCGAGTGCATCGTCTTCACCACTGTCTCACACGATCAAGGTCAGTTGATTCCAAGTTGGACGCAAGATGTACGATATTAGAGGATCCCACGAGATGATGATTCGGACTAGTTCGCATTGCCGTGTCTATAGCTTGAACGCTGACCGAGCTAGGCTTCTGCGACGACACGAGCATCGTCGGGGGATACGAACACTCCAACACATGGTTTGAGGCTAGCGTGTCCAGGCCCTCAGCCCGCGACAACATCCTACCAAAGATGATCCAGACCAACAAAGTGGCTCACGGGACTTCCTTGGAGCATACAAACCGTTGGCATATCTCGGACCCCGATCCCAGCATCGGCGCCTTCATGAGCAAGATCCAGGGAGGCGACGCGATCCGGATTATCCCGCACGCTCGATGGCCTGGATGGCGCAATTATATCCTTTCTGCCCGGATTGAGGCACATTGCAGGCTGGCCAGCCCCCCAACGCACCCCCCCATGCAGACCGCTGCAGCACAGGGCCCAGTGGATGGAGAGGCCACAGGCCATCTCCCACTCTACCAGCCGCTAGACAGCGAACGCAAGGAGATCAGACTCCTCTATATCGAGCCCGGAAAGCCCCAAGACCCCCTCCGCTGTCGCATGATAACGGCGGCGCTGACGTCTCCTGGCGTACCCCAGTTTGAAGCGTTATCGTACTGCTGGGGGAGCGCGGCGAACAGGACGACGTTGAGTGTTTCCATTGGGGGCCTGGATGGGCAAGATGCTGCTGCTACGACGACGACAGTGCATACGCTCAGCATCACGGCTAGCCTTGCCGAAGCCCTCAGTCACCTCAGACGCCAGGACGGAGAGGGGGCCAGGCTCCTCTGGGCCGATGCCGTGTGCATCAATCAGGATGATATCCCCGAGAGGGGTAGCCAGGTCGGTATAATGGGCCAAGTGTACGCGAAAGCATCCGCTGTGGTGGTTTGGCTAGGACCCAGTGATGCTGTCACCCTGGAGGCGGTGGAGTTCCTCAAGACAATCTTCCAGGGATACATTCGCTCGACCCTGACAACCAAAGGACATCTCCCGTTCGCAGACACGCTCGATGCCGAAGAATGGAACAAGGTGGTGTATCCAAAGCTGATCCGGGTCTTGTCACACTTTTTTAACTACCCTTGGTTCCGCCGCGTGTGGGTGGTCCAAGAACTTTGGCTGTCCCAGAAGGCTGTCATTTGTTGCGGAGACGAGACGCTTACCTGGGAGTCTGTGATGTTGGCCAACTACTGGATGAACGATGCCGAGGGCGGCGGATTTGCAGGCATTTCTCAAGAGCCACTTCCCTCCCTTTGGTCGAGCATTGCCGAAAAGCAAAACATTGCTTCCGCCCGTTCCTCTTCATCCCCTGGCTGCGACGCGACACCAAGCTCGCGAATGAAGATCTTGGACCTGGTGCTCGACGGTCTTGTCCTTCGAGCCACTGATCCGCGAGACAAGATATTCGCGTTGCTGGGACTTGGTGAAGAAACGTATCGGAAAAGCGAAATGAGTCATCTTCTCCTGCCTGATTACAGCAAGTCAACAAGTCAGGTGTACTCGGATTTCACTCGGTGGTGGATCAACACGTACAAGTCGCTAGCCATTCTCTCCGCCGTTCAGGCCACTTCAAGACGGACGTGGCAGAGTCTAGAGTACGACCAGGCCAGCACCAATTCTAGCACGATTGCTTCTTCTTCTTCTTCTTCTGATCATCCATCATGGGCCCTCGCGCCTTCGGGCAACATGCGGTGGGCGACCCGCACTCTCGGCTTACATCCGCGCTTCCGAGCCACGGGCAATACCCTCGCGGTCCCCGAGCGCAACGACCCGTCAAAGCACGCCGAGCTCGTTCTCGAAGGGGAGCTTCTCGGAACGGTCGAGACGATCGGGGTCTACCCTCGCTATCACGTCGTCGAGCCAGATAACGAAAGTGACCGAGGCGATCACGAACTCCATCAGACTTTTCTTTACCTTTTCGACCCCGCAGGCGCTGTCGGGGTATGGAGCAACGCAGCTAGCCTGCCGCGCGGGACACAAGAAGACACGCAGTCGCAGAGATACCAGCAAATGCTACTGGAGCACTACATTGCTCACTGGCATCGCCTCCCAAGACGGGATGGGACCTGTCGGGGCTTTCCGTGTCTTTTAGATTGTTTCTTCCAGGCAGCTAGGAGTGGCAAGGGCGGCGGTAAGCTGATTGGTTTGTGTCCGGCCGGCACACGGGAGGAAGATGTCGTTGTGCTGCTCCATGGAGGCTCGGTGCCTTATATCCTGCGGCCGACGACAGGCTTGAATCGCGACTCGGAACGGCCAATGGGAACAACAACAACAACCAAAACGACATACAAGTTTGTGGGCGAGTGTTATGTGAAGGGAGAGATGTGGGGAGAAGCATTTGCTGCGCGACGGAATAAAGGTCTGGCTACTGAGTGCTTCACGCTTGTCTAAGGTAGGTAGGTAGTTTGATGGCTTTTTGATCACCTTAATAGCCTGAGTGAGTGAGTGAGTGAGTGAGTGGGACTGCGTGGTTGGGATATCTGGTAGAATATCTGGGCATCTCTTGCACTAACGCTTTGTATTTCATTAAGCCTACCTACACACACACGTAAAGGTTGCCATCTTGAGCCACTTACTATATACTAACGATTGCACCTTCCGATGTCTTCGGTCAAATCTCAGCGTAAAAACTCACCTGCCGCCGCACTCCGAGACGAAACTCACGAATATATATATATATATATATATATATCGTCAGCCTTGATCTTCAAGGGGTTGTACACCGCACAAAGGTTAAACTTCCCCTCATCAAGGGGATACTCGGGACAGACATATATAGGGCCATGCAAAAGCTGACCCTGGGTTGGAGGGTTCAAAACCGGTCCCTTGTCCAGGTAAGGTACTCAAGGTAGGTAGGTACCCAAGGTAGATTATTGTCTTTAAACCCCCCACCCCCCCTCCCCCCCCCAGTGGAGAGGTAAGTGCTCTAACTACCTAGGTATGTAAGGTAAGTTAGGTAGATTATGTATGTACTGCGGCTTCAAAGCCCCAGCGAATCGACTCATTCACCGCGTCCACGAACCTTTCTTCTTCTTCTTCCTCTCCTTCTCTTTCTAAGCCTAGAGATCCCGAAATCCATGTCGTCGAATAGACTAGACTCCCTCCTCCTCCTCCTCCTCCTCCTCCTCCTCCTCCCGTGCCTCCTGTGCCCTTGACGCTAATCACGTTAAAACAAATAGGCGCGCCGGCCACCATGCCTGGTTGAGCAAATGTCATGTCTGTGATTCGAACACCCCTTCCTTCTTTTTGATTCTCTTCATTGTCATTGTCGGAAGTAAAAGTGACAGATCCAAGATTGCTAAGCTCATAAGAGGCTTCGCGTCGCTGACCGAGTTTACCCAGTAGCCAGCTGCGCATGTTGGGGACATATCGAAGTAGCCCGATAGGTTGGTCCGTTAAGCGAGTCGCTGCGTCGGCGAATTGTTGGCTTGCGTGTCGCGCAAGTTCCCATTCTGATTCAGAAATCTTTTTCATCATGGGATCGTTACTGATGGCAGGATCAGGTCGAGGATGCGCGATTTCGACAATGGATGCGAATTCACCCATCTCATCACGGGGACGACTGCCCGCTCGACGCATATTAATGGGCGTTTGCGATACCAGGTTTGTATATGTCGCTGATTCAGGTCCCGGTAGGTGGCTGGCAAGGGCGTTGCTTAGAGCACGAAGAATGAGAATGTGTAAAAGCCCCGTGAGCCGCGCACCGTTTGCCCTCGCCAGATCAACAGCTTTCTCAACAACAAGAGGGTCGGAAATAACGCCGAGACGGAGTTTTTTGGGAGAGCCAAATCGACAGGGACTTCCAGTCCAGGAATTGTCATCACTAAGGTTCGAGGATTGGGCTTTGAGTCCCAAAAAGTTTGTGAGAAATTTTGGGACGATCACGGCGAGGAGAGGAGAGAGGAGAAACCCCCATGAGATGGGAAGTTGGTCGGCCGTATCGAAGTGGGGAGGCAATGCGACAGGAGGTGTGGCCACTACACGTGCAGCCGAAACTGATGGCTTAGTCACTGCTGCTGCTGCTGACTTGGCTGCTGCTGCGAGAAAAGTCCGGTGGAATGCAACCCCGGATGGACCATCGAGAATGGTATGCGAGTAAACAAACGTGACTAGAGCCCGACACGAAGATGGCTTCTGCTTCTGCTTCTGCTGCTGCTGCTGCTGTTGGGAGAGGGGAAGGGGAAGCACGACAATGCGCCACGGCGGTATCCCCTCGCGAAAAGGCAGATCAATCTGCCCCTGCAGTACTTTTTCAACTTCGCGCCATTGACCAGACTCTTGAGCAGCAGCAGCAGCAGCAGCGCGGTTGAGAATAGTAATGTGGTCTTCGAGGTCGATTTCCAAGACACGCTGGTAGAATGGCTTATTGGTATGGCTGTCCGCGACCACGACATTTAAAAAAGGATGCTGTTCGACACAGTGTCGTAGAGGCGCGTAGAATGACTCTGGCAAGGTCACGTCGATCTCCTCCCAGTGGAATTCGTAAATGGCGCTGATCGATACGCCGTAATACCAGCCCAGCCCTTCTCTGGCGATGGTCCGGTTTTCATTGGGGCCTATCAGAGTTAAAGTCTAAACAAAACTATCAGGAATCGGGTTTTTTTGTTACCGGCATATCTCTGAAAAACTCGCTGTTCAGCCATGATGAAGTGTGTACCTGAATACTGTGTACGGGTGTGAAGTGTGCGGTGAGACTGTGTAGTGGGGAAATTAGGTCGCAGTTTGCTGACGAGTCAGGACTGACCTGTCGGAAATTGCTCTAGTTCAAACAGTAGAAATACGAATACGCGCGTAACGTATACGTGTATCCACTTTCGTCATCTAATTCTGTCTCTCTTCATTTTATGAACCGAAAACAAAAGGTATTTTTCACCCACCATATATATCCCTTCTCTCAGTCTTGGATGCCTGAAAATATAGCTACCGGGTGATTAAGACCTTGCCCCCCCATTCAACATCCTCATAGCCCGCTTTGCGCGCTCCGCACCCTGTCCCTCCGCATAGACAAACATATCCACAATATCCACCGCTCCCATAATTCCCCCATCAAACTCTTTGCGTTCGACACGGACATAAATCCGGGGGAATTCTATGCCCGGAAACGAAGAAAATTCCAAAGCCCACGAGTCGCAGGGGGTTTTCATCTGGTGTGAATATATGGCATCGTAGAATTTGTCAATGTGATATAGCGGGATAGTACCACCACCACCAGCATCAGCACCAACACCACCATCGCCGCCAGTAGAAAAGGAAGAGGCTGGTTCTTCATCGTCATCGTCGGATTCCAAGGCTTGAAAATCCCGACGAAAGTTCACAGCAAAGGCTTGCACGAGAATAGATCCTAGAGGAAGGACCCGTTGAAAAGTCACGACGATGCCCTTTCGCGGATGGTCGGGATCCGTGCGGTAAGTATATGCGAATCGGGCTTCCTCTGGCGCGGAATCGGCAAGTCTCAAAATGGTGGTTCTTCCCCACGAAATCCTGCGCCAGCCGGGACAGTCTCCGGGTCGGTAGAGACTTCGGTCGCGAAACGAGGAGCGTTGGCGACGAAAGATGATGTCGCCGTCGCGCAGACGCAATGGCTGTTCGCGAAGTACATGGCGTTGGCGTACCATGGTTCGGAACAGGCCTGTTCTCACGGACATGTCGAGCATGATGAGGTCTGGCGTCCGTCCGTGATATCCTTCGCCCCATTTTCGTAGCACGATACCAACGAGGCTGTTTGGAGAACCCTCAATGCTGCAGAGCAGAACCGCCACAGCTATCCTCGTTGGTATCGCTGTCCTGAGTCCTTCAAAGCACATCACGGAGCGTTTTGCTTCCAGCATCACTAACCCCAGGTATACGCCGCCACTCAACAGAACTGGTGGGTGACTACGGCGAAGCTCGTGTGAGAACCGATGAGCAGGCTCAATGTCGCCTGAATTCTGGAACAGCGCGGGGCTATCAGCGAACAGCCCAAGCAAGGGGTTTCTCCAGGCAGGCCATTCTGACGGTATCGGCTCCAGGCCGACAAACTGACTGTCGTTGATGGTCTCGGGAAGGTGATCGGGTTCGATGAGTCGTCTGCCCCAAGCAAAGAGGGACTGGTCATGAGTTTTGAGCATAATCGCCTCTTGCAGCCTCTGAAAAGCCTTGGGGCCTTCTCCGTAAATAAGCGGGATGTTGACGTCAAAAATCCCCAGCAAGCAGTAGGCCATGTCCTCAACCCGTGACGTCTTCCTCATCGATGCCCAGGACATCCTCCTCGCTACACTGGTGGCCTCCAAATCACCACCGCCATTGAGGATATCCGCGTCAATACCGGTAGTTTCAGCCAAAAAATCGCACAGCCCGGTTTTGGTTCCGAGAAAATCCCAGCTGGCCGAGTAGAACCAGACTCTTTTCGGCGCGATGAGTTCCTGGAGAGTCCAGCCGCGGGTGAACCAGCGCGACGCCGCCATTTCTGCCGTATTCATGCTGCCGCCGCCGCCTTTGGAAGAAGAAGAAACATCGAAAAGGTAAACGTAACAAACTGCGGCGTTTTTATACCATCGAAACATGGAGTTGATAGCCTCGGATAGTTCTGCGCTGCTAGTTTTGTCGATACAGCATCTTTTTTTTTCCCTCTCTCTCCCGGTTAATTTAAATCAAATCGCAGACATGTGATGGAAAACTCGAAAAACTCACGTATCAATCCACACCCACGCGAAGCCATCGCGCGCAGCTTGTTCTCGAAACTGTTCGATTTTGACAAATCCTCTTTTGTGGGAAATGTCCACACCTTTCACATTCCGGTTCTCCCATTCCTGGAAACTGACTTCCTGATCCGCTTCCCAGGTATGCGAAAGGATAGCGTATTTCAAGGGAATATCATCATCCGACGCAAAGTCTTTCATGAGGCCGCTGCGCACGTTAAGGAGACGCATCTTTGGGGTACTTAATAAATGACGATAAAAGTGAGGCCAAGAGACAGCACAGATTGGGGAAGATGTTTGTGATGGAGAAGGGCACAGGCCCCACTAGTTATCCCCGCACCCGCAAACGTGATTGGGCAATGCAAGGCTCTTCTTCTTTCCCCAAAACCGCTGACGATTGGTCCGTGAGATCCTTCGGGACGGCGGGTTGGCCCAAACTCCTACAGTTGGTAATCATTGTCAATCACGCCAGTTCTGATCTGAAGACAAATCACACAAATCGCGCCCGAGTGGAGAGAAAGGGACGGCACACAAAAGTGCGGTGATAGCTTGTATTCCTATTACGCTTGTGAGCAAGTGCAGGTACTCTCTAACCTTGCACTTGGATGATATCTGTAGTTATCTTCAAAAATCCCCATTCGGCGGAGCATCCGTACAAAAGCTATTCTCGTCAGAAAAACAGCTCTGCTAACGAGGACCACCCATTACCCATCGTATCCAAAGAACACCACAGTGACGGTCAAGTCATCCCTGACAAGTTAGCATAACTCCTGGATCCACAGGGGGGAACTCACCGAAAACGCCGGGTATTCGATCCCGCGAGCATGAACAGTGAAGCAATCATATCATGATCATCACCTCCCAGACCATTCCTGGCAATGTGCGTAGCCACGTTCACATCCTTGAAGACTGTTGTTCGCGGTCGCTTGGAAATGCCCCATTGCGCAGGTCTGACTGGCCCGTTACCATAAGGCTTCTCTGATTCTGGAACCTCGGTGGCTTTCACATTCGAAACCATGGTCTCCGAATCGCGTTTCCAAAACCGGGGCACCCATCCCATCAGAGATGTTTGGCTCTTGGTAGCCCTCTCAGGCATGAGATGGCCCTTGTCGATAAACTGACCTACTAACCCAACAACCTCCTCGTTGGAGAGCAGCTCCCAAAGCGAGTCCGAAGCGAGCACGAGGAAATCTCCCTTCTCGGGCTGAATCTTGGTGGTCGTAATGACGGGCTCTGCCGTCATGTATGGTGGCGTCACACAAATGTCGTTCGGACGCTTGGCGTAAAACCTCCTCCGCAAAGCGTTGGACGTTTCGCGGGACCATTTGAGAACCGCGTCGCCAAAAGCTCGACTCGGCTCATACCCCAGCAATCTCCCGTTTTTGGTAACCGCCGGCTCATTGGGATGTTCGGCCTGGACCCTCTTGATCTCCGCCGGGTTCGCACCCGTTTGGTCTGATGACAGTTGAGTCACGGTCCATTTTAATCCATCCCGTCTGCCCAGGACAGCTCGGCAGTCTCCCGTGCACGCAACTCGCAAGAGCTGGGTCCTCGTATCGTAAAAGCTGAGGATCGCACAGCTCCCAGCGATTGCCGGAGCTAGCACCTGGGCTCCCGTAATCTTCGAACTTGATGCCAACGCCCTCTCCGCACTCAATGTCACGATCTCGTGGTCGAGCTGAAGAAAGCCCGCCTTGATCGCGTCATCGATTGCCGAATTTGAGGGGCCGTCAACACCACGAGCCTGGGCTTGCTTGTATGCCTCCTCGAGTTTGAAATAGACGTGCGGGATGAGACTTTGGCGGAGCTTTGCTGAGGTGGCCCAACCACTGGTATCGTTAGCGGATCCTAGTTGAAATGCCGTACTGACTTACGAATGGCCATCATAGACGCCCCAGAACATCCATTCACTCGGAACTTTGTCACTCCCCTCTAACGGAATCGGGACAATGGCCTCGGAATGGTCATCCTCGATCGGGCAGTTGCTAGCGATTTGGTTGATGTCGTATCTCAGGACGCCGGACAGGCCTCCAACGACGACCGCCTCTTCGTTCTTACGGAGAATTTTCGTCAGCCTCTCGGGGCTGGGTGCCTCGAGCGACATGAGTTCGTCCCCGTTGCGATGTTCAATGGCAAGCAATGCCGCATCCTTTTCCAAATCTGAGGGGTCGGTGTGGGTTGACAGACGGATTTTCGGATGTGCCCCAGTGAGTCCGGGGATTGGCCCGAGCTCGTCTGCATCGCGAGGCGCATCAAACCTGATTGTGTTCGGCTGACTGACGTAAAGAAGAGTGACGATGGCTGAACCGGTGCCAAAGCTAAGTGCTGTCTTCCAGAAGAAGTTCGGATTCCCGGTCGAGGCCGATCCACTCTGAGTGGAATGCCACGATGCCGAGCGTGTGATGTTGGGGCCAGAACGGACTACTTTTGGCCCCAGGAAAGCGCACCGTCCATTGCGACCGCCACGAAGGACCAACCTGCCTGCCGAGTGGAGCATGGTCGCGTGCGCGGGGGAAGTGTCACGTGGGTCAAACTTGGTGCTCTAAAAGGTTCGTGAAGAGTACCTGGACGCAGTCTGGAAGAAACCTGAGTTCGTAGGGGGCTGTATATTCGGATCCGGAAGCCAGATTTCGCAATTGGCAAGCCAGGGACGGTGTGGAACGTGAAGGGATGAAGTCGTGGGCAAACTGGCCTGGGCTTGCCGGATTTGGCTTGGCTCGACGTGATTGGCTTAACCCCGGGAGGTCACTTAGTCATCAGCCTCACGTAAGACAGACAGGAGGATTTGGTTCTGTCCAACAAAAAAGTATTTCACGGAGCCTGACTCCTCAGAGTTCTCTCTATTGATATATTTTTTTTTTCATTTCCAACCTCTACGGATACTCACTTCCTAAACTTTCTTGGCCTGGTGCCCGAATTTGCATGGCGAGCAGCGCGTGCACGGTGACCAGACCGTGACATGGATGAGCCCCGTTGCCCAGTGCTGAAATAGACTAGTCTGAACAATCCTCTGCACTGTGCCTTCCACCAACCAAAGTGCAGAAAGAACACGCGGATTCCTCCGTGTTCCCAAAAAAAAAATACAGCTTTTGCCCTGTTTGTTCACGATGACGGGGGTTAACTTCCATTTGTCGACTTTTCTAGCGTTCTTTGCCTCTAGCGTCGGCGCGGTCAATCTCTCTAGCACACTTTTCGCCCCATTGCCTTGGTGAAAAGTCCGAGGTGCCAATCTCCGTTGGAGTTGAGCCGGGCAGGGTGCAAAAAGTCTTTGCATCATAGCGGGGTAAGTCGAGCACATGTAGGCACCTTAGCACTTGACATATCTTAGTCCTCCGGAGTCAAGCCGAGGCGTTTTAGCAGAAAGCCCATTGACTTTCACTTGCGGAGACTCTCTTGTCGCGAGTACCTAGGTACTTTGTGGTAGCTGGTTCAATCCGAACCTCGATCCCTCGGTCCGCCCAAGGGTTTTGACCCCCCCATCCTTCTCCATGCGGAGCTTTGCAATCACTGTCCTGTTACCCATCTTGAACTAGCAACGAAAACTAAGAAACCGACAACAGTTTCCCGACGCCATTGCCTACGAATGTGACTGCCTCGACCCACTCCCCCTCGGGAATAGGGGCTGCTTGGGATTGATCGCTTGGAACTCTAAGTGAATTTCTCCGACCGAGTCAGCTTAGGTCGCCTGACTGTGTGCACTGTGCAGTTGTAAATCTCCCAGTGTAATTCCAAGAGAACACCACCCCGCGGAAATTTCTAGCCAGTAGAGGTCGCAGGCAGGAACCGAGAATAGCAAATAACAGAGCATTGCAATGTCAGTTTGGGAAAAAAAAAAAAAAAAATCTCTGCAAAAAAGACAAAAAAA
>Ga0247765_1001434_pt1 | contig 11338 bp, 15 predicted proteins | sample UWRJL106311C6_FD_179949 | JGI IMG/M metagenome (GOLD analysis project Ga0247765, IMG submission 179949) | Plant litter microbial communities from Arlington Agricultural Research Station in Wisconsin, United States - UWRJ-L106-311C-6 | ecosystem: Environmental > Terrestrial > Plant litter >... | reverse complement strand
ATCATATCTAGTACTTAATGATGCCTTCTGCTCTGAACACCGACCCGACTCCATCAGCATCCTCTCTTGATTAAACCGACATATCTTTCTCACTGGTAATCGTTCTTCCTCAATTCACCCCCTTCGAATCTACAAGATGGGTCAAATGATCAGCGATCTCCTCAACGATGACAAAAAAGAAGACAAGGTAAAGGAACAGCTGGAACTCATGATGAAGCTAGCCGATTCTCGCCTCGATACCTTTGAGTCGGAGCTCAAGACCATGTTTCTTGACCAGGAATCCGCGGCAAAGACTAGTATTCCTGGCAGAAGGGCGTTGCGGTTTGAACGTCACGTTCAGGTTGATGCTGAGAGAACTGTGAGTTTGCTTTCCGTTCCGGGTTTTTTTTTTTTTGCCTACCTGTCAGGAGGTACCTAAGCGCGTCTTAGGTGTGTCCCGTTAACTAACACCGTGATATCACACAGCCAGGAGAAGGCGTCACCAAAGCCGTAGACTCCTTTTTCGGAGCTGCAACCACAGGGAAGGAAGGTGCTCTCGACGGCTTCAAGGCGGTCGTCAAGACCGGTCTTCAGGCCATTCTCGGTGATTCCTCGGCCGGCGAAAGCTACGACAAGAAGTTTTTTGTCTGCATCAAGCAGTATGTTGTCTTCCCTCTCTCTTCTCTCTCCTGTCTGCTTACCAACTTGGTCATCGCTGACACCCTCTTCCCCACAAAAAAACAGCAACGCCATTATCCGCGTCGACATGTACACTTACAAATACAACTTTCGCAACGACGGCGTCATCAGTTCGCACAAGAACATTCTTGCCTACATTCTCTGCATCTCCATTGTCGATCACCGCTACGTTACCGTAGACGAGCTAATCTATCTTGCTTCGGAATTTGCCGGAGACGGAGACATTGGTCCGAATAGCGGCTATCAGAAATACCTAGACAGCTTGATGAGGACGTGGAATGCCCTGCACATGGTCGATCCGGCTCGTCTGATTGCTGGAGGGCATGCGAATACGAACCAGCCGGATTACCCGACAACACTTTTGGCGGGGGCGCCGACGTCGACGACGCTGCCTGTCCGAGAGGCACGAGCGCTAGTTGCTCCGCCCGCTGCTTAAAACTTTTCTCGCTTCAACCAAATGGGGTGTGGGATGTGCGGAAAGTTGATTTTTTTTCCCCCGTGTTATCGTGCGTGATACCGGGACCTTAATCAAGACTTTGCCCAAAATTGACATCATCAATTCTTGCTTTTAAATTTCGTTCTATTTATTGAGACGCAAGCACGTAGGTGCCACACTGCATTTCTGTGCAACCCGTGCTGTATGAACGGACGTTTTTTTTATTTTTTTTTTACATGTATGCAACCCGACCAGGCGTGATTCTTGTTAAATTTATTGCACATGTGAAATGGCTGATATATATTGATACCCCTGACGTTGAAGTAAAAGTACCTAGTTTGCCGCGGTTCATGCTAAGGGAAAAATACAATTACATGTATACCATACCAACGGTGATTGCATTTTTGTGGGATCTCATGCGTCAATTTGATCCTGAGGAAAAGTGTAAATGAATGTAAAGGAGCCATACACACCGCTCCCTATCTAGTACGGGGCTGGGGAGGCTCCTACTACTACGCCTGGAGACTAGAACAAAAAAGACACATGAGGCTTGGGTAGGGCACCTAGCGTTGTATCATATACTGTTGTGTGCGACGAATCTGGGCACACAACATTTCCTTTTTCGTATCTCGCGCACGTAACGCTACTCATGTTAGCTCAGGCTCGGCTCAGTCCCTACTCAGGATTTGCTCAGGCTGGCTCACCTTTTGCTCACTCTTATTACCATTTTCGGCAGGCTACGCCGCAGCATACTGAGTCGCTTCAACTCTAGCCAAGAGGGTTTAAAATTGATAGTCCCATATAATTGAGAATGGCTAAAATATGTCCCATTTTTTAAACTTAGCAGTCTTAAATTTCCTCTCTCATTTATTCACGTAGTATTTACCTAAGCGCTGGAGATATTCACCCTCCTAATCTTATGCTTACACTATTAGATATAAGTGCAACTAGTATATCCAGGGTTAGGACGTATTACGACCTAAGAAGGGACCACCTCCAACCCAAGGCATCTACCAAGTGGGGATCCCGGTGTCACGGAGTGCCCCATGGGCTGGTCCATGGGGACTGTAGACAAAAGTGACGCAGCCCCGCAGGCTTTTTCACTTACCCATCTCCCCGGAAACGAGTCTTGGGGTTGATATGTGAGATATAGCTGCATAAAATTTCACTACGTATCTGGTTCCTGTTTGCTATCGTAACGCTTACTAGGTTGCCCAGGTCCATTGCTTTTTGAAAGATGGGGGACTGATTTGGCCGGAAATGATTCTTAGCCTGCCATTGTTTTAGAGTCATGGGAGAAACGCGACTAAGTGAACCGCGCAGCTATGGCTCTCAACTGTTACTTTACAAGCGCTTGTAGCCGTGTCCCACAACTAATTCCAAGTCACTCGGATAACGACCATGTACATACGGTAACTGCAGCACATCAATCCCGCTGGCATCCATCCCCGCCATGAGAACAGTCCTTGCAAAACACTGGCAACAGCTCGCCGCAGGGAGCCTCGTCTAGCATGTCTCCACCCAAGTTCTTGTTCAGACAGGTACATGTGGTGCCTCCCCTCCGCCTGATCCAGAAACGGTCCTCCGGTCGGCTCTTCAGAACTTCATAGACGGGATCTGTCGGCGTGGCGGGGATGGGATAGATGGTACGATCGCCCGAGCCGCAGAGGTGTTGCGCATCTTGGTAGAGGAGCGGAGTGGGAATTACGATGACGGTGGATGTCTGCGCGAGGACTGCCGAGGAGAGGAAGAGAATGGGGAAAAGGTTGCGGTGGATACGTGACAACATGTCGTATAAGCTGCTGGATTGTCGGTGGTGAAGGGGGTTCAACTCAAAATCGGTAGCCAAGTCTATTGCCACTCACAGCTAAAACAGATCAACCCCATATTTTCGAGCAGTTGACAGCTCAACCACTTTATAGGGCGACCGTATTCCTCCAGAAAGCCACTTGGTTGCGGGGTATGTTGCATCAACCGGCATGATAACGCCCCGACAGACGCGTTCATGACAGGAGGGTATACGTAACAGTGCCATTCAGCTGGAGCATGTAACGTCGCGAACCCAAGGATAGGTCTCAGCCGTCAGGTGGTAGTTCTCAGCAGTCGGGCTAACTGCTGCTTTGAACAGACGAATCTAGACACTCACAGTCACTAGTACCTATTATCGTCCGTGGTCCCGCGGCCACTACACAACCCCCTGTGGCGTCCTACAGTTGACGCCGGGTAGAGAATTCTTCGCGCCAGGTAGAAATGATCCACTTTTAAAAGAGGGGCGAAGAGGACACCCTGGGTAGAGGGCTTCTACCCGGGGCCTACTTTTACTAGGTAATACTGTTAATTTGTGTGACCTGACTGGTCTCAGTGAGGTCCAGTACAGGAGGTTACAGGGGGTGAGTCCCCTGTAACGAGCGCAGCGGAAGGCTTTGGGGGTACGATGACTGCCTGGGACGGGGTCAAAGGAAGCTAAGATCAGCAGACCAACCTGCTGTAATAAGCAGAAATACAGGGGTCTATGCCCTGTAATAGGGTGACTACAGTGGGCTTTGCACAGAGATCACGAAGGTCAAAAGGTTGCCCTAAGGCTATATATAAACTATCTTGCTTAAGGTAGAAGAAAGGAAAAGAATTAGATGCCAGAGACACAGGAGGGGAGATGGTTCTTTATAGGGCCCTCAGTGGGTGTGGGTCAATCTTACAGGGGGTGAGGGCCCTAAAACATAAAAGGAAAGCCTATATTACAGAGGGAAAGGTGCTTACATTGGCGCTGGAATACAAAGGATTCCAGGGCAACGAGTTGGCTAGGCTGACGTAACAATGGTGCTGGGTCTGCCCCTGTAGGCCAAGCCTACAGGTGGTGGGTCCCTGGAACTCCCCGTCGGTTCTAGTGAGTTCCAGTGGGTCTAGGAGGCTTGGCAGCCCCCTGAACCACAACACCAACTCCCCGTGGTTGTGGTGACTGCACTTTGCTATAGTGCAGTCGACAGCACTCTCAGGGCAGTAGATCAACTAGGCTACAGCACCCTTGGGTGCTGTAGCTACAAGGCAACTGGGCTGTAATTTCAACAATTCCCAATACTAACTTACTAGAAAGCTTTTTTATACTGGAGAGAGTTTTTGGCCTTTAATTTTTAATGCTCTGTGTGATGTGGTGTTATGAGTGACGGCACCCAGGCCTTTGGGAGCCCATGAGCCGTCGTGGATGGATCACGTGACCTTATCGGGTGCCCCGCACTATTAGATTAGATCTTAGGCCTCGCTGCCCCGCAGCTCTTCTTCCCTTTTCTTCCTCATCTTGTAATTTTATGAATTCGATTGCCACGTCTTCGATCCCACGATCGTTTTGGTGCCTTCGCCGTGACATTATGGAGCTGGTGGCTTAACGTTAAGGGATGTACTCTGTGTAGGTTGGCTGTTGTACTCTGTGAGAAGCCATTTTTAACTGCCTTAATTAAAGAGCAGGTCTACTCGCACCTTAGGAAGCGTCACGCCGCACCTTAGCCCCACTTTCTACCGTCACGTGCCGCCGATTCTGCCAGGCCCACCCAGGCCAATTGCCCCACTATCCAGTCAGCCCCGCCATTTCCACCATTTCCACGCAGCCACTGCCATCACCAGGCGCCATCGCCAGGCAACCTCCATCAATTGCGACCGGTCGCATTCAATCGCCGCGCGCGCGCGCGCCTACAACGGTTCGTTAAAGGCATTCAGAGACTTCTCCAATGGCAAGCAGCTAATAGCCAGCTGGTGATTCCAGCTACCCAGGAGCCGGCCAGCAGCGGTCAGGCAGCTGGCAGAGGTCGAGGGCACGGTCGAGGTCGGCCCCGAGGCGCCAGGGGCGGGCGTGGATCACGGGCATCTACACAACAGTCTGGGCTGGCGCCCTCAATCCGCAGAGAGCCATCGCAGTAGGAAGGCGTAGAGCTTGAGGGAGACGGTACACGGGTCACAGGGATACCTACGGGTACAGATTTGGCTGGGGAACAGTCTGGTACGCCCGCTTCAGGTCGCGGCTCAGTTGCCAGAGGTCGAGGCAGAGGCCGAGGCAGAGGCAGAGGCAGCCGTGCCACGCAGTCAACACCAAGCCGCGGCATCACGAGGCGGACCGGCACACGCAGTAGCAGCCGCCAAGTCAGTGGCGAGGCGGCGAGGCAGCTGGCATCACAGGTCCTTGGCCAAGGCAGTGGGGAGAGCTAGATAAATCTGGCCAATCACGGGTCACGCAGGTAGCTTAGCTAAGCAGTTAAACAAGCGTTGAGCCCTGGATTTTATTGCAAAAATGGAAGAATTGGCTTGGTGCAGGGCGACGGCGACCATGGCGAGCATGATCGTGGCAATTGCCGCCCCTTGATGTGTGGGGGCCGGCTCACCGCCTTCTGGAAAAGTGGGGCTAAGGTGCGGCGTGACGCTTCCTAAGGTGCGAGTAGACCTGCTCTAATTAAATCCTGAATCTTCTGCTTATGCACAGTAGCTATAGAAAAAATAGTGTGTTTTGCTGTAAAATTGATGGAGTTGTGGTGTTTTGAAATGCGGTGGTTGGAAATTAGGAATGCAGATTACAATGTGCATTGTGGGGCCGTTGCATTGTTGGGTCACTCTTCTATATACCACATTTCGCAATATTAATCAAGATGGACACACCCTCTGATAGCTTCATCTGTAAAGCTCTGCCCCTGAGTTGAGATTGGGGGTTCTAGCTAGAAACATCAACCGAGACGCAAGAACTTGAACCTCCTCCAAACCCATCGTGCTAACCAGTCACAAGCACTCCATCCACACCGCTATGTCCATCCATTTGCTACGGAGTCGCGTTAGTACAGAAGCTATTGTACCCCTCGCCGAATTCCTTTCGGCACTTGGCATTCGTAAACACTTCGCCACTCAACGCCTTGCTTAGAATGCACTATATTCAACATGTCAGCGCAGCCCAGGACTGTTTGACCGAAGGATGCTTAAGGTGCTCCCCCTACAATACGCTGCTTAATAGCCTCCACGCCCAGAAAGATGCGGTACTCGTCCCTGCCACCGGCCTGAGTGCAGAACGGCTCCACCACCGACTCCTTTGTGGAAGGGTTGTTGCAGTTGCACATTTGCGGGAGGAGGTCACTGCCAATACCGGGGAAGCCGGGGAGGCCAGGCCAGGTGGGAGAGGGGTAGAAACCTCCGGCGGGCGCGGGGATGGCGGAGACGAAGCTGATGGCTCCGACGGAGAAGATGGTGATGATGGTGTTTTTCATGGTAGTATAAGTGGGAATGGTAAGGGTGATAGGATCGAGGTTGAAGGATGCGAAATGGGGAGATGGAGCGAAGTATGAGGGTAGCCCTTCATATTAAAGTAACTGGTTCGTTCAGATTCTCCTGGAATCTGGGTTCTGATTCGCGAGGTTGGGGGGGGGTGCCAGCCTTCTAACCTAACTACCGCCTGCATCATCCGGTTAGCCTTTCCCACTCCTTCAGGTGCGGGCGCTATGAAACACATAGTTTCCACGCTACTATTTTTGCATTTGTTGCAACGTAGGTACTTAATGTTTTCGGATTACAATATCTGGCTATATCTTTGTGGTTGGCTGCATCATAGGGTGGCCCCCGCCCCGCTTCCGCACTTTGGATATCAGCCTGTTTAGGCGATGCCACGGCTCCCAGGCTTCTAACACGGAGCGGAACCTACCCATTCGTGACTTGCTTTAACTAAGCCATCACCTCCATCGACAATATTCGTAACAACTTTTTTGTCCCCGCTCATGAGCAGTTTCTTTGGAGCCCTTTTGCCGTCATCGCCGAAGCAGCCATGGCACCGTTCCAAGCAAGATACACCGAGTTAAAACAGCATACACTTTCTAACCACAACAGTGTGTACGAGGAAGGAGAGCTAATCGGGATACGGCGAGAATGGACCAACACGCGGTGGATCCTCGTCCTCTTCATATCACTCGTATCCACAAACATCCTGACGGGGATCGTGGCAACAAAAGCGGCACACTCCCAGCACAGGGCCGCGTTTGTGCCACCTTATGGCGTACCCCCGTTCTTCAGCAACATCTCCCTCGATCTCTACTCGCAGGAAATTTACGCACCGTTGTATGATAGGTCGCACAGTCTTTATCGTCAGCATGAGTCGCCAGAGACGGAGGTTGCTTGGCGGGAACTTACGCAGCTTGGTGGGCGGCTCTGATTCGATTCAGGAACATTAAGAAACTAACATGCAAAATTGAACGGGTCAGATTCCGGGCTCCTGCTACTACCGAAAGAGCAGGCCGCACAAGTGGGCATTAACCCAAAACGGCATGCGTACTGGAACGATCCCGAGCAGGGCCTTGTTGGGCATCCAGTTAGGCTGGAGGCAACACACCAGTTGCATTGCCTAGTACGTGCATTTTATTCGTTGCCCACGGGAGGCTGAGTGTTTTAAAGACAGGAAAACGCTAACGAATGTCGTGACTCCTAGAACCTCCTCCGGCGCTTCTCGTATTTCCATTACAACTACACCAACGAATACGACGCACCGCTCAAGAGCGTGCCGTTTCATTACAGGAGGATACATGTTGGTGCGTATCACCCATCCATCCATTCCCCGGAGAAGAACCTACCTACTGACTCCTTCCCATCTAGACCACTGCGTAGATTACCTCCGCAACCGTTTGATGTGTCTGTCGGATATGGGTCTAATTCCGTACTTTTGGTACGAAAACGAGGGAGACTTGGTCGGAGACATGTCGCGCACGTTTACATGTCGCAACTATGAGTCCGTGAGGCAGTTTGTCAAGGCGAATGCGCAAAAGGCAGATGGGAGAGTTAAGCCAAAGGAGGGTGATTATGTTTTGTATGATTATATATAGTGGAGGGACTTTGTGACAGTTTTTTTTTGTGTTTAGGGTTGTCATTATTATTGACAAAGGGTGATGTAGCTTACTTAGTAGCTATTTCATCAGTGAGCTCATTTCGATGGATATGACATGTTGGAACTATAAGAAGAGAGATCGAGACAGTTAAATGGGAAGCCGTTATCTTTACAGTAAGGTTACGTTTCTTCAATTCCCGAAAGGAATAGTGCCTGCAGGGTGCTGGGTACCATGGATCGGCTTGACGAGGAACATCTAGACTGCTGTCAAAAGCCAGCCGAGAAAGAGGGTGTCTATTCATATCTAGATTGATCTCCGCGCTGTGCCGAGACCCAAACACAACACTTGGCAAAGGACTGATGCAGAGGTAGCGCGGCTCGGCAACGCAGCTCGGCAATGACAGCCGAACCCAATATCGAAGAGCTTCGGTTAGGTAAATTAGGTCGTCAGAGGCGGCCCGGGCATCACCATCTCATTCCCGTCCTCGCCGTACCCGAACAGGGCTTCCACGCGGGGTACAAAATCTCCCTACGCTCCAGAGGCGCATCCAACAAGCCGCAACATCCGCTACCTCGAGCCCCTAGCCGTTTCTAGTAAGCGTACCAGCTGGTGGTTATCAGTCCATTTCTCCCACGAAGCGACATGGCCACCCCCGGACCAAACAGTCTCCCATCTTCAGGAGAAGCGCCACTCAGCCATCCCCTTACGCTTAATCAAAACCCCATGTTTAGCAATGCGAACCATTCCAGCTCCAAGAACAGCGGTATTAAAGACGGATCGCCCAGTCCTTCCTCTGCTGGTGGGTCTCTTCCCAGTAACCCGCACTTGCCACATTCCTTTAGCTCCTCTAACAATAACGGCCCTGCGTCACACGGCGTGGCACGTGCCCCTTACTCACTGGCTTAATCATTCTTCCCCTTAGCATTAAACCTAATAGCATTTCCAATTCCCAACCTGAGGACCGCGGGTGGTTGGCCGTCGACACATGCTACCACGCATGGGCAGGATGACTTCTATAGTGATCTACCTTTAGGGTAGTAATGTCTGTCATGTCGGAAGAGTGTGAAACTGGAAATTGTAACTTGGATCTTGACTTGCTGCCACTGGATAGATTTGGGCCGTTTGGGCACTATGATGTGTCAGGTGATGTCTGAGAGGTGATGGTTGAGCTTCATACTGTGTGCGTTTATCATTCATCGATGAGAGAGACAAGGGAGGTCGATTTTACCGATAAGGTAAATGCGGAGATCCGTTTGAAATGCTTACTTTCAGTGGGTTGGAACTGATCTTTTCTGGTTGTTCTGCTCAAGTGTATCCTCTCTCTTCAAGAGCCTTCGCTCTGGTTGTTACCCCGCTTCTTAGGCCCGAATCGGCTCTGGTCACGAGGTCTGAAGTTACTAAGCTTGGCTTGCCGAACTTTGAGGATGAAGCTTTCGCAAACCATGCCAAGGCTTCTTCAGAGCCTCAAGGGACATTTCAGGGCCGCTCATTCGCCGAGTGAACCCAAGGGCATCATCCTTCACTTCGGACAATGTCCTCCCGTGTTCTAGAGGTGGACTCACTCAGCCTCCCCTTCAAGGGCTGTGACCGCAAACGGAACCAACGTCCCGATCGATTCTGTCCCAAGTGTCAAATGCTACGCCGTTCACCTCCAGCTGCTCGAGCTTTTCGTGGATTTGCGGCAGAGTGTGGAGGAATGGGTGAAAAGCAGTGTAATGGATGTTGATGGTGTCTGGGAAGTATTTGTCGAGCTCTCCGTTGTGCGGTTCACACTTTGGCTTCAAAGGGCGACTCGCTGCATGATCGAAATGGAAACAACAGTGCCCCTGCTCGACATCATGATGGCGCGGCATTCGTTGATGCTCAGCCCACACACTTATCATGCGTTCTCCGGGGTCATGCGCGGTGATGATGCAGGCCTCTGAGGAATATCGTAGTCACAGTTGGTTAGATCTCTACCTCGGACGACTCCAGCTTACCTCACGGTACTAATATTCAGCACTGCAGCGACACTCCATTAGCCCAGACCGAGGAGAACTTCAACTTTCTGAAATGACATTGAGAAAGCTGAATGGCTAGATCTTCATAAGAATCGGCTCCAGATAGGTGTGCACCCCCATTTCCAATACAGGTGCACCCCCAATACAGATGCACCCCCCAAGGGTCGTCGTTTATCAGCCTTTTAGGTATAACCTTCTCCAGGCCCTCCACGAAGGCCTGGTGGTTTTTAGAATCGCCCTAATGTAATAAGCTACTAGGGTGATCAAGGAAGAGCCCGATACTGCTGCGATACACAGGTGATCCACTAGCGATGAGTTGATAAAGCAGATTCCACTTCGATATAGTAACCGATTCTTGCAAAAGGGAAAAACCCCCTGTGAACGCTAACTACCTACAGTAACTTTTATACGTATGCTAACTTATTACGTTACTACTACCCCAGCGTTACGTAAACGCTACAGCGGAGTTTCGCCTACGTATCACCTAGCTTTATTATAACTATCCCCCTTTTTCCGAAAGTTATTTTTAGCTTTAAGGGCTACTCCCGTTTAATATTACTAAGTCCTAGTATAACGTAATTCCTTTTATATTACCCTACCTTATTTCACAAACGATTCGTTACGTAATTTTTATTACCCTATTTTCTACTACTAATTGTGCTTCAGTACCACTTGGTAAGATCTATTCGTCTGGGACCTCTCCGCCCGAAAGCGTACTAGCCCTCCTACAGTCCTCTTGCCCCCTTACCTTGGAGCAATTGGACCTTGTCCCCTCTTGCGATGTATTTTTATCTGATCACCTCAGTGTACCAAAAGCAGGCCGTAATACTATATAAGAGCACAAACAAATAACGTTACTGTTGGCGTCAGCAACTCCATCCGTACACATCCTTCTGTGGCATAGCATAGTATGCTATAAGTTTGGAATTGGTGTGATTGGACCTTTTTGGTTTGTTTTGAGTTCTTGGTAGGCATGGATTGCTTAGCTTTGATCATAGAGCTTCCAGGCCGAGTTATACGCATACCTAGTACGCGTGTTCGTCGTAATTGGAATTGTTACCTGGAGCTATCCTTACAGATTACGCGTCATCTGCTTTTCATCGAGAGGAAACTTTAGCCGGGGGGGACTGAAAAGGGGCCTCTAAGGCTGTGCAGCGGCAGCGTATGGGATCACCCTAACTCAGGGAAGAATCAGGGGAGGCTCAGGACAAATCAGTCACAGCTCACCCCAGCTCACCCCAGCTCAGGATGACGAACGAAAAAGGAAATTTCGTGTGTGCCCAGATTCGTCGCAGAGAACCAGGCTGTAATATAGCTATCTCTTAACCCTCTCATAATTGTAACAGCGGTACACCCATGTACATTCCAGTCTTAGTAACCCCCCCCCC
>Ga0247765_1001433_pt1 | contig 11343 bp, 9 predicted proteins | sample UWRJL106311C6_FD_179949 | JGI IMG/M metagenome (GOLD analysis project Ga0247765, IMG submission 179949) | Plant litter microbial communities from Arlington Agricultural Research Station in Wisconsin, United States - UWRJ-L106-311C-6 | ecosystem: Environmental > Terrestrial > Plant litter >... | reverse complement strand
AAAAAAAAAACAAAAACCCCCCCCCCCCCCCCCCCCTTCTATCTCCTACCTTCCGACAACGATATAGCCGGGGCACCGGGGCTAAAGAAGAAAGAATAAGTACGGTCCGAGTTCGAACCAATATACGGGTACCCCCGATTTTCCTTTTTTTACAAATTGTGACAACTCCCCTCCTATTACACATCTTGGGAAGGAGAGACCTAGACTAGTAGATAAAAAGCTGGAAGTAAAGTTGGTTTAGGTACGATATCGTACTAATACCTATACTATAAAAGCACCCACAGTACCTAAACAGATAGATAAAGGGACCGCTTACCCACTAGGGCGAGGACTAGAGGTCCTCTACGGTGTAAGATTAATAATAATAATAAAATAATTATTCTAGCGTTTAAGAAGCCCATAGCTAAATAATCGTGCTTTTAATTACCAGTTATATATAAAAGTAATCGGGGTACCACTGGCCTTGGAGACTTACTCCAGTAAATACCACTACTAAAGTAAGCCTTTAACCCTCAGTAGTGCCAGATTCGATTACAGAGACCCAAGGCGCCGACTTGCCTTTCTTACGGAAGGATTTAGTGGTTTAAAAGTCCCTAATAACGCATTAGTAATTGTAAATCTCCGTCTCTTACATATTATACTCGTTTATATTCGCAATATACTTTAAAAGTACATTTTTAACGTTAATCTGGTACTTTAAACGCTTGTAAAAATCGTTATAGGTTTCTTTAGTACTTCCTTTTACCCTATTTTAATCAGAAACCTAAAAGTTCTTAAGGCAAAGGGATTTTATACCGTAGGATAAAACGGTCGACCTAGTTCTTTCCAACCGGCTTAAAAATATCACCTTGCGTGAGGATCGCTTACGCCATTCTACGCAATTATAGCTTTATAGGAGCTCTCGCGGCGGCTTCTTCATTAAGTACCCAATCGATTAGGAGCTTTTCTTCTTCAACGGAAAGTAGTTGGTTGGATAAGTTACACTCGTAGTAAGTAGTCGCGCCGTTAATGCGACCCCATAGCGTAGTATATACGAGTCCATGGCGCCTTGCAGCCTTACGTAATGAAATACCGGAATTGACTAAATTAATAGCGGACTATATATTCTGTTTAGCGACATTAACCATGTTAAATTTAGTAGGATTTAAGTAGAAAATAGCACAGTTGTAGTCCTTGGAAGTAGGAGGGTCAGGGTTGTTAAATAAGTCGTAAGTCATAAGTCATAAGTCAAGTCACTTGCAGGTCAAGTCGACTTAAGTCAATAATTTTGTAACTTAGCCAAGTCTAAGTCAAGGCCCCTGACTTAACTAGCCTAAGTCTAAGTCAGATTTGACTTACTTATAAGTTGACTTAAATAATTTACAGGTTTAATTATTTAACTATTAAATTCTATGAATAATAGTTAAGAAGGTAATAAATAATATTAATAATAGTAATTAAAAAGGTAGTAAATAGTATTAATAATAGTGATTATTAAGATGGTGAATTACATTATTATTATTAATCTTAATAAAATAAAACTAATATAGGAAAAAATATAAGAAAATAATTATAATTCCTCTTCTTTCTCTATTCCAGTATTTTGGAAGTTATCCTCTAGTTCCTTTAGGCTTTTAATTTTCCAACTCTTTAATAATACCATACGTTTAACCGTATCCGGATCTAACCTATTCCGGCTTTTAGTAATAATATTACGTAATAAAGGGGTTAAAAGTAGTAGTAATAATTCTCTTTATATGTGTGTATATGTGATTATTTTAATTTTTTGAAAACTAAAAGGTGGTAAACGGTAGATATTATATAGTGTAAATGGTAGTAAGGATTAAGAATTTTATTTGCTACTTTTGTAATTATTAATACTATTTGCCACCTTAATAATCATTATTATTAATACTATTTGCCACCTTGTAATTATTAATCCTATTTGCCACCTTACTAACTACTATTATTAATGCTATTTGCCACTTTTGTAATTATTAATAATATAATTTACCATCTCAATAATCACTATTATTAATACTATTTGCTACCTTTTTAATTACTATTATTAATATTATTTATTACCTTCTTAACTATTATTCATAGAATTTAATAGTTAAATAATTAAACTTGTAAGTTATTTAAGTCGACTTATAAGTAAGTCAAGTCTGACTTAGACTTAGGCTAATTAAGTCAGGGCCTTGACTTAGACTTGGCTAAGTCACAAAATTATTGACTTAAGTCGACTTGACTTGCAAGTGACTTGACTTATGACTTATGACTTACGACTTATTTAACAACCCTGTTTAGCGGTAATAATCGAGGCGGTTAGACTTTGGTACGTTTATTTAGGCCATATAAGGCTGGACCTTTTAAGGAAGACCGCTTTAGTTACTAAAGGGATATTTAATTTTAGCAGTATATACCTTAAATATATAGTTTGTAAAAATTGTAATATTACTAAATTACTACACCGACCCTCCTTTAAAGCTATTATTAACCCTCCTAACATATTAGGGCGGATAAAGGGGGATATATTCGTAATCCGCCTTATATTCCTAAATAATAAACCTTATAAGCTTATTTTAGTAGATCGGAAAATCCGTTTTAAAATTATTAGGTTTTTAAAATCTAAAGATAAGGTTATTACAAAAGTAAAAGCTGTTATAGAGGAGATTAATAATACCTTTAAGCGGTATCTAGTATACCTATATTACAATAAAGGTAAGGAAATTAGTAGGTTTAGGTTTTATTTACGTAAAAAGAGTATTATTTTCTCGGAGTCTAGCCCTTACGCGTATAATTAAAATAATTTAACTAAACGTACTATACAAGTGGTTTTAAAACGCCTTAAAGTTGTAATAGTTGCTTTAAGGTTTTTATTTTTCCTATAAAGATACGTTATAGGCCCTGTAATTAAGCTGGTTAATAGGATAGTAAATACTACTAAGGAGCTTATTTTATACTAGCTTTTCCTTAATAAGTTAGTACCCCTATAAGCCCTTTATATTCCGGATCTTTCCAATTACAAGGCTATAGGTACCGATTATATGGTTTTGGTCCCCCTTGAGAAACGTATCCAGTTTTAAAAGCTTACCCTTAGGGGTATTTAAGGTAAATTGCTGGTTATATTAGGTACCTAGACCTACCTAATTTAGCTTAGTTAACGGAAGGTTATTTAAATTAGTTTTATTAAATTATACGAGAACCCTTCTACCTACCTATAGGGGCCCCGAGGCTTAATTAACGTTTTAGATTTCCCGGATACTACTAAAGATACGGAGGATTAATACCCTAACTATAATGGCTCTCCCCCCAAGGCGCCTATTGAGTTCGCCTTACTGGTAGTATTACTACGTAAATTGGTTTAATTACCCGTAGTGACCCCTAAGCCCTTTTAATCCCTTATAGGAGATAAATTTAGGTTTGTTATAATAAAAGTCCCAATCCTATAGGCTACTAAAACCTAGCAAGAGGAATTTAAATAAGTAGAAATTAAGCCTATAAATATTATAGCGAACCTAATTAACTACCTCGTTAACAAAACTACTAAATAAACCAAACCTAGTAGCTATTATAACTCTTTTAAACTTACTAAAGATTCGAAACCTAAATCCTTTAAGTAAATCCTAAAGCACCCCCTAAAGAACCAGTAATTAGTAATATACTTTAAGGAGATATAGTAATTATTAATTACTAAAACCTTCCATTTTATCAAATAATTTAAAGCTAAAAAGCTACTTATTACCACTAAGCCGGTTACTAAACTAAAAAAGGATGCCCAGGGCAGGGTTACCAAATTTAAAATCCGGTTAGTAGCTAGGGGGTTCCAATAGGCTTTTAGAGTCGACTTTAAAAAGACCTTTGCAGTTACTATAATACCGTTAACCTGGCGAATTATATTAGTACTAATTATTGTTAAGGATTAGGAAATTAAATAAATGGATTTTATAGGAGCTTTTCTAAATAATAAATTAAATATAAAACTTTATATCGAGGTCCTTAAAAACTTATACAAGTTTAGTCTTAGCAGTCCTAAGGTATTAAATCTCCTAAAACGGTACAGTTAGGACCCCTCCGAAAACCAAATTATATTACTAGGTAAGGGACTCTACAGCCTAAAGCAGGCTTTACACCTCTAATAATAAAAGGTCGCGAAGCTACTGAAAACGCTAGATTACAGCCCTTTTATTAGTAACGTAGCTACCTATTACAATACGGTTTACAAAATTATAATAGTTACCTACGTTAACAATTATCTCCTTATTAGGCCCTTTATAACCAAGATTAAGGCATTAAAGATCCAACTCGGTTAAATACATAATATAAAGGACCTAGGCCCTACCCGCTACTTCTTAAGGGTCAAGATTTACCGTAATAGGGTACGCCGCCTTTTATAGGTTAATTAAAAGGCCTATATCGAACAGGCTATTTAGTATTTCAAACTTAGCTATAACGGATTAGTTACCCCTTTTTCTCTAAAACTTACAAAGTCTGACTCCTTTTCCAAAACCCTAAATACTACTAAGATCCAGCTGTTTTAGTAACTCGTTAGCACTACTATATACGTTATGGTTTAAACTAGGCTGGATATAGTATTTATAGTATAATAACTTTCCTACTAATTATAACAACCTACTATTACCTACCTTAAAGTAGCAAAAAAGCTCCTTAGCTACTTATTCTCTAGCGTAGATTAGGGTATTTATTTTAGCACCTCTACTGATCTTACCCTTATAAAATATATTAATAGCGATTTCGCGGGGTGCAAGATTATTATAAAATCTACTTACGGCTACTTATTTACAGTAGGTAAAGAATTAATTAGTTAGAAGTTAAAAAGGTCGTTTATAGTAACTTACTTGATTTTGGAAGCTAAATTTACGAAGCTTATAAAGGGTAATAAAAAGGCAATTTGGCTTTAGGGGCTATTTTTTGAACTGGAACGCCCTATACAAGGACCCGTTCTACTAATGGGAAATAATAAAGGCGCTATAAATACAATATACAACCCGAAACACCATAATTACACGAAGCACACCCTTCTAAAATACCAAGGGGTAAAAAAAAGCATTATAAAAGGTAATATTACTATAATATACGTACCTATAGGGGAGATACCGGTAAATAGGTTGACAAAAGCCCTAACCCCAGCTAAACATAAGCAATTCCTCAAGTTATTAAACCTTTCTAGGCCCTATAGATTCCAGAGGGGGTTTGTCTCAAACTAAAAGGCGTACCAGGGCTCAGGGCTGTAGAGGGGGTATTGAAATTACAGCCCAGCTGCCCTGTAGTTACAGCACCCTTAGGTACTGTAGCTTAGTTGATTTACTGCCCTGGGAGTACTGCCGACTGTACTATGGCAAAGTACAGTTACTACAACCACGGGGAGTTGGTGTTGTGGTTCAGGGGGGCTACCAAGCCCCCTGGACGCACTGGAACCCACTAGAACCAACGGGGAGTTCCGAGGACCTACTACCTATAGGCCTGGCCTATAGGGGTAGACCTACCACCACTGTTACGTCAGCACAACCAACTCGTTACCCTAAAATCCTTTAGATTCCAGTACTAACGTAAGTACTTTTCCCTTTATAGTATAGGTTTTCCTTTTGTATTTTAGGGCCCTTACCCCCTGTAAGGTTGACCCACACCTACTAAGGGCCCTATAAAAAACCATCTCCCCTTTTGTATTTCTAATATCTGATTCTTTTCCTTTCTTCTACCTTAAGCAAAATAGTTTATATATAGCCTTAGGGCAACCTTTTAACCTTCGTAATCTCTGTGCAAAGCCCATTATAGTTACCCTATTACAGGGCATAGACCCCTGTATCTCTGCTTGTTACAGCAGGTTGGTCTGCTGATCTTAGCTTCCTTTAACCCCATCCCGGGTAGTTATCGTACCCCCAAAGCCTTCCGCTGCGTCCGTTACAGGGGACTCACCCCCTGTAACCTCCTGTACTGGACCTCACTGAGACCAGTCAGGTCATACAATTTAACATAAGTAGTAGATATAATTAACAGAACCTTAGGCATAGGACGTAGCGACGACGATTTAACCTTAGCTAAAATACGCGTTGTATAGTACCTACCTAACGGCAATTAAAAGATTATATTTAATATTAAGGAGGCTTGTAAAATTACGGAAACTACTACGGGTTAGGTAAAAAGGGCGTTTAACCCAAACGTAATTATAACCCGGAAGGATTATACCGTAATCATATACGGGCTAAGCTTATAATAAGTACAAGGAGCAGCAATACCCTAGTTTTTACTAAAAAAAATTAAAGTTGAAAATAACGTCAAGGTAGTTAAAGTAATTATACTCAAAACCGCCAAAAAGAAAACAAAAACGCTACTTTACGTTACAATTAATATTATAAACGATACAAACACCCTCTACATCCGGGGCGTAGTAATTGAAGACACCTAATATCCGTATAAACCATTTACCAACAGCGTTACGTTTAGGTAGTATTATCAATACTACAGCTTCAACTATATAGTAAAAATATATACTGCAAGGGCGGTTCGCTATAAATATTACAGTTCTATATATAAGGAGACGGAGTATTAGGCGAAGAAAGACGACCTGGAGGATGTGATACTTAACGGTACATATATAGCCCGAACGCGATACGTTAACTATACTAAGAAACACCTAGTATAATCCTAGTAATACCCTATACAGGTAAAGTAAATTAATTAGGTAAAAAAGAAATAGGCCGATAGGCCCCAGTATTTCATTTCGCCAAACTATTCAAAGAAAACAATATAAGAAAACGCAATAACAGCAACCAACCCAACTACGGTTAAGCTTCGTAACGGTAACGTTACAAGAAAGAGACAAGCTAAACCAAACGAAGCAAACCGCCCCGTACGCTACCGGGGTCGCCCCCCAGCTTCTTCAGTACTGGTATAACCCAACTACGGCTCTAGGGACATCTCCCAGATAATCGCAGCGATAAACCAGTCAGCCGACAACACAATAGTTCTGGATAATAACTAGCCCTTAGAAATAAATACTAATAAGGGCGTACCACCCTCGCAGGGGGACCTTACCAATTAGCAAAACAGACGTATCCAAATAGAAGGCCGATAACTAAACCCCCCCTCCCCGCGGGGGAGGGGGGCTTAGGTCTGATTAGGACTAGGGAGGTTTTTATACGTAGTACCAGTTAACCGGATACCTCGTAACGCAAGCGCAGCGTTTTCCACCTAGATAGTATTAATTAGAAGTTCCGCTTGGCCACTAGGGCCAGTGGGTGGCACCCACCCTACGCACGGAGTAAGACAATATATATATATTATTTTACTCAGTTTTTATTATATAACTTTAAGTAATTATATTATTATACTATATATTATTAATTAAATTATATAAAACTTAACTTTTATATACTAACTAAAACTGACTAATAGTTAGACTAAGAATGACTAAGAATAATTTAGTCTTAGTCTTAGTCAGAGCTCTGACTAAACTAGGCTATTCTTAGTCACTTCTCTGACTAGACTAGGCTAGTCTTAGTCAAGGTCCTGACTAGACTATTAGTGACTAATTCCCAACCCTGCGCGTAACTAAGGATTTTTTCGAAGAATGGGCCATACAGGTGTTGCCTTGGCTACCGTATTCGCCAGACCTTAACCCCATCGAGAATCTATGGTACCTGTTGAAAGAGAGGCTTATGCGCGATTACCTATACCTTGCGTTGCTAAAAAAGAACGAGGATAGCCTGGAAGAACTGATTAAATCGGCCAAGGAGGTGTGGGATAGCCTGGAGCAGTTATTGATTAACGACCTGATCGATTCGATGCCCCGGCGCGTGGTAGCCGTAATTGAGGCGAAGGGATGGTATACTAAGTACTAGACAGTTGACCATAGAAATCTCTACTTATTTCTGTCTTTAAATCTGTTTCTTTTTACTTTTTCTGACAACTGCTGCGCCTGTGGTGGCCATTTCAATCAAGGGGGTGCATGTCGCGTCGGGCCGCGGTGCGGGGCATTTGCGTTTTTTTTGACACCCCACTGTAGCTAAAGAGGAAAGAAAGGGAAACTGAGGAAGCATCATGGTGGAGTTGCGCCTTTTGGTGTGCGGTGCCGTAGCCGCACCAGGAGCCGAGCCCCGATGAGGCGGAATTTGGTGGCAGAATTTATGGAGTGTGGAGCGAAGACGGGTCGTGATTCCCTTCCATCCGTGACGAAGAGAAGAGCGGTGGCTGTTTTTTGAGTCTGCAGATTGTAATGTCCGGAAGGTGGGATTGTCCGGCTGGGCGCGGTCGCCCCTTCTGCTCCACACCCTCTGAGAGTGGTTGGTGTCATAGCCGTCAATCGGACCCACTACCAACTGAGCAACTTCCCCAAAAAGGATGTAGAATTCCAAGTCGACAGCCTTGGATTTCAAAGTGAGCTTTGTACCAGCCGGCCAGCCAGCCTCTACTGCCACTGCCGTGACTTTTGGACCCGTGCTATTCCATCGGTGCGCAGCTTAACTTCTTTCCATCCCCAACTCTCACGAGGCGAGTCGCCGTGGCGCTTACCGCACTACCCAAACAGAGAGACACTAGAAGCTTCACGGTCCACGCCTTGATCATGAAGAACACCAGCGTAAGAAGGCCGCATGTTAGATCCACACACCGAACGAGATGCCCGAACCGTAGCCTGGAAAACCAAACCAGCGACAAGGGCATGGCGTCAAGACGTCCGACGCCTTGTCAATGAGGGACTGGTCTAGTGACTGGTGTTTGAACTCTCAACTGCACCGCCCGTTGCCAGCTCCAATGGGTTTGTTTTCCTCGGTAGGTAAGGACTTCGCCGCTGTTTCTTGTCACGCCGCTTCCCGACCATCTCTCTCATCTTCCTTCCCTCATCGCCACATCAGCATCAGCAAAACGGCATCCGCAACCCCATCCTTTTGAAGAGTTCCTGTCAATTGACGCTCACAAACTTGTTGTGACAGACAGACAGCAAGCACAGCTAGGCTCCGAGGCCCATCTCTTATCATCCCCAAATCCCTGATGTCTCCAAAAAGGGGAGGGAAAAGAATGCTCTGCCCAGCGTCAATGGTGATTAAGCGGGAGATGCGGCACCAGGACCCACCTACTCTTTGCGCCATTCACTCAACGCCCCTCAGTCAAATCGAAAATATGTTATCCAAATTCATCCCATGGGCCAACACCACCTAGGGCTCGGGAAAAACCCTAAATCTTAACCATGTAAAAAACCCAGTTGAATTGAAGCAAATTGGCAAATCCTTCTCTTCTTTCCCACCCATCTCTGCCCACCCTCGAGCTAGTACAACGGCTATAGCCTCAAACCAAGTAAGCAGCGTTTTGCGCCCCCTTGCTCATCGCGTTGGCTAACCTAGAAAAAAAAGGCAAGCGTACGTACGATTGGACTAGATTAGATCTGCTGCCCTGGAACTTGAAGCAGGCCGCGAGCGAAAGATGCCACTTCTCAACCTCTCCAATGAGCTTCTCCAGCCGATAGCCGACCAATTCATCCCAGCACCAGAAGGGCCAATCGATCCCTCCTCTATCCTCCGCTTCGGCTGGTTGGACCCCGAGCACGATCTCCGTCGCACTACACTTGTCGCGCTAGCCAAGACAAACAAGAGACTGAACGCGGTTGCCAACCGGGCCCTATACCACACCATCCTGTTCAAAGATCGCCATGACGACGGCAATATCAACATGCTCGCTGCTCTTCTGAAGACGCTTCTACTGCACGATCACCTCCGGGGCTTGGTGCGTGTCGTCCAAACCTTTGAGCAGTTTTACAACAGGTCTCTTCCCTACCCTCGTCTATTCCAGGACTTCCAACGAGTCATTCGCGGAGAACCCCTCCCAGGCCATGACCCCCTTGCCGATGATGATTATGGCCCCCGTCCGTGGTGGAGTAGGCCGACGTGGCAGTGCTTTTGCTCCCAGTACCCCAAGGCTGCCTTTGGACTGCTTCTGGGCATTACCCGTCCGGAAGCCCTGTACCTGGCCACCGATGGGCTCAGAAAGCTTGGCTCGGGTTACCCGGTCCAGGAGTTGGCGTCAGTTTGCGGTGCTGGGCGGCGGCACCTATCTCTACTTTCATTGGCGTATATTGGCATTGAGCAGTTTGTGCCGTACTGCCGCGGGAACGAGGAAGAGCAACACCCTGGTCCTCATCCCGAGCTGCTGGAATACTATGTGTCGGCTGCGGGGGGCCATCTCCGTCACCTTGAACTGAATGGCGCGCAGCCGCTACTCGCGGAGAAGGCACGTTTCTTCAACCCTGACCTCTGGGGGAACCTCCAGGTCCTCATTGTCGGGTCTTCGATCGTCACCGGTGAATGGATGTTAAAGCTATGCAAGGAAGGGGGCGCTAGGCTGAGGGCGATTGACATTTTCATGCCCCATGGCATGACGGATGATATGGGGGGATACGGCAGATTTGATGACGAGCCAGCCTCTTTAACATATGGGTATAACGACGTGTTGGCACTGTGCGCTGACTCACTCGAGCACTTCCGACTGGACATGCACTGGTTAACATTTCGGACCCAAGACCGAGAAATGCTGACCCACCTGCGGTCGATGAGGAGGCTCAAACATCTTGACGTAGAGCCCGCTCTCATCTTCCCTACTGTTGCCGACATGATCAAGGGCGATATCTGCGATTATCTCCCGGGGTCGCTCGAGAGCATCCAGCTATGCCTGTGCGACAACCTCTACCACCAGATGATGGATCTGCCAGCAGGAGCGAGGGTAGATTGGGGCGAAATCGACCATGGACAAGGCTACGACTGGGGCGAGATCGATTATGGTCAAGGCGACGACGATTCGGGTGAGGTCGACCATGGACAAGGTGACGATTTGGGCGAGGTCGATCATGGACAAGGGGACGAGTTCTTGCATCGTAATTATCAAGGCACTGAATGGGCCGTCGCGTGGGCTTCGAAGCGGGTGCTGTTGGATCTGGTGTTGCACAGCGAAGAGAAGCTCCCGTTGCTCAAGAGTGTCTGGATTCAGCTCGAGTCATGGTATGACGGCCACGAAGAGATTTTCCAAGTTCGTGCTCAGTCAGAGCTGCAAGGGCTTTACAGTTTCTTTGGAGAACACGGCAAGACGGGGACCATTCACTGCGAGACACTGCAGAGTCATCATTCTGAGATAGCCTACAACTAGCAGCATGATTTCATATTCGCTCATCTTGTCCTCCTCCAAGACTTGTACACCTGGAAGAAACTAAAGTCCTACCTAGATACCCAAAGACAACCCAGTATACATGTACCACACACAGACCCAGCTTATATCCAGCAAAGACAGTACCCTATCCATCAATTCATCACCTTTTTTTTTTTTTTTTAATTCTTTTTTCACCCAAACTAATTTACC
>Ga0247765_1001432_pt1 | contig 11349 bp, 6 predicted proteins | sample UWRJL106311C6_FD_179949 | JGI IMG/M metagenome (GOLD analysis project Ga0247765, IMG submission 179949) | Plant litter microbial communities from Arlington Agricultural Research Station in Wisconsin, United States - UWRJ-L106-311C-6 | ecosystem: Environmental > Terrestrial > Plant litter >... | reverse complement strand
TAGTATAATGTGACAAAAGGTGGGAGGAAGGTCCCATGGATTTGGACAGGGACTGCTGCAGCAGGGACTGGAGCTAGGAGCTGGAATTTGTGCTCGAACCAGAACTGAAGTGCGGCTAGAATTAGAGTAACCTTGCGACCATCTACGTGAGGCTCTACCTTGGGGTTGGTTGATTGCAGTGTCAACGACGCAGAACTAACAGCGGAGGCCTCGCATCTCACGCTCTTCACTGGAGTGACCAAGCGCTAACGAAGCTCACATCATGATGTGAGGTAACGCTGAAATATAATACTTCATCAGGGAGTATGAGATGAAATGTGACGTGATGCAAGGAGGCGTCCTCTCCTCTCCCTTATCACTTACAGGGTCGATGGAGCTATACCACGGTGAATATCTACTGCGCTGTGGCACGCAAACCTGGACTGTGAGACCCAGACCTACCATGAGTGGTTACAAAAGAAACCCTGGTGGGATGATGATGCCCGTAAGTTCCGTCTGCCCAACGACGTCATCATCGACTTTAGGGCGGGAAATAAATTGGGCGGGTTGAGCTTCTGTCCCGTTTGCAGAGGTCACATCTGCATCTTGACACACCGGTACAAAACAGGCATGAAGCAGCCAGAACTCTCATTTCTCTCCGGGGTAATCCTCACCAGGGTCGTATACATCATAATAAGCAGGCAAAAGCGGAAACAGCAGCCAGTCACACCGCCTCTCTCACCTCTCATCTCTCGACCAGGCCAAGCCAGCCAGACCAGTACTGACTCGAAACATGACATAACCTTGTCCCGCCCTCCACCATCCGGAAGTTCCAAGATCCAGAATGAAAATAGAACGGAAATACGACATATGAACAACCCCCCTCCCACCTCAAGAAAAAAAAAAAAAAAAATCATCACTCGGAAGGGAAAAGCAGCAACCCGAGGGAGGCTCTACCAAAGATACTAAGTAACGGAAATGTCGTCATGACCTCGTATCCAACAATACTTTCCCCTTGCTACACACCCTCTTTTGACCGCCATTCGTCTTGTGTGAGACCAGTGAAATACCAGTTATCCCCCTAGAACCCCGTCTGAGGCACAAAACAAAGGGTCTGAAACAAACCGATGCCAGCTACGGCTGCCACTGCGTGCCGATCGAGAGCAAAGGCAACATGGTAGATATGGCATTGTACAAACCAGGTCAGGTCAGGGCTAGGCTAGACTGCCCACACCCCCACGAACCGCAAAACGAAAATGGCCGAGGAGGGGTGTGCGTGCGTTTATCCCGTTTGATACGTGTCAGCTTCGGGTCTCGGCTTCGGTGTCGGCCGTCCTGCCTGCCTAGCTGCCTGCCCTATCCTACCCACACCCCGGACGGTTGTACAAGATTGTACACAATGCCCGTGGGACATGAACAGGAGAGCAATAGAAGCAGGGACAGGCAAGAGGAAAAGGACGCGAATAAAATGGAGCTCATGCTTTAATGGCGGCGATGCCCATCTGTCACACGTGAATCAATTAGAATTATGAGCTGTCTCATCTTTGCTCTTGCAAACAACGAAATCCGTAGGGGGTAATGGGAAAAAGGGAGGGGGTATGTGGATTGATGGCTTGCCCGACGTCATAAGAAACCGGAGGAGGGGGGGAAAACTGAGGTGATGAGAAACACAGGTAACTAGCCCACGCATCCGACACCAGACAAAGGACCCCCGTGAAGCTCCGACGCCGTGTGACCTGATTTGTTGGTTAAAGGTGCGAAAGGCTACATCCAATCATCAGGGCCACAACGTCATTAGCGCTGTGAGAGCAGGTGGGGAATATGGGATGTGCACGTCGCGCGTCGCAACGGATATAAATCGGGGACGCAGAACGAGAAGTAAAGCGATTGGCTGCGCGGGGTGGTGGCAACTACACCAGGAACGGACAGCGGAGACGGCAACGAGTAGGAACGGCAGGCATACACACAGAGGGTGTGGTCTTGCTCCTCACCTCCTGTCGGGCGGACCGGTAGGAGGGGGCAGAGCGGCGTACGGATTCCCATCTGTATAACGAGGTCCGTCGTCGTACCGATCCGCCTTGGGTGGAGCTGCCGAGAACCAGTTGTCAGCCCTGTGTCTGCCGTAGCCGTAATCATAGCCGTCACCGCCAACGTCTCCATAGCCGCTATTGTGGCCTTGTCTCATTCTCTCTAGACGGCGCTTGTGTCTCTCTTCCTTCCTCTCCCTCCACTCGCGCATCTCGGCCGACACCTCGCGAGCTTCTTTTAGCTCCGAGATGGCGCCTTTGATGCCGAGCGCAGCGATGCCAATCGACGCTGCGTCTTGCAGAATGGCCCTCGACTTGAGCTTCTTTGCTTCCTCAGGGCTCAGGCGACCCTCTCTCACCGCCTTGTGCCGCTTCTTCCGCTTCTCCATACTCTGGTAGACGTTTGCACCAGCGTGGATGGTCGCCACGGCGGCCAACCCGGTGGTGATGATTTGCTTACCTCTCATTCTCTTTCCTCTTCTCTCGTCATCATCCGAATTCCCCAAATCGCTGGATGATACCGACCCACGCCTGGCCACCGTACCCCGATCCCGGTCGCTATGGCGGTCTCGCCGGTGGTGGGAGCGGTCATCTTCATAGTCATTCCGCCTTCCTGACTTGTGCGAGTCGCGGTCGTAGTCACGATCGTAGTCAGAATCATAGCTGTCACGCCGCCGGTGGGGCTTGTTGGAGCCCTCATAGTCGTCATAATCGCGCCGGCTGCGGTCGCGACGTTCCCGGTCGTCAACCTCGTCATCTGGGCCATTCCCGAGCCCGACCTTGGCGAGTCCGCGGCGGGCAGCGTCAACGATGCTGCGGCTGCGGCTGCGGTGACGCCGTTTGGGAGACCCTCCGCGGCTGTCTTCCGAGTCACTCCGGCCCCGGGACTTGGATCCGTCACGGTGACCCAACGCTTTCTTGGCACCGAGGGCACCGAGGCCAGCAGTCGCAAGCGCAGCGAGTCCGCTGACCCCGCCGCCACCGCCGCCGCGGCTGGAGGAGCGGGCACGGGAGCGGGATCGGGATCGGCCGGTCTTTTCATCTTCTTCAATGTTCTTCTTTGATCCATTGATAACACGGTTGCCCACCAGACCTCCAATGACCGACTCGGCCAGACCAAGCTTTGTGCCAGCCTTCTCCGTCTTTTGAGCAGCATCGATGGTGGCAGCGCCGGCAGCAGCGGTCAGGATGCGCTTCGCCTTCTCGCCCTTCCACCCGCCGGGCTCCTTGGAGACACGGAAGGCTTCGGTAGCACCCGCGATGAGTGACGCCATGGCAGCTTTTTGAATCTTACTCGCGCCGTCGCTCTTGCCGCCCTTGGAGCTGGAGCCGCTGCCCCGTCGACTTCTGGTGTCCGATCTATCCGACTTGTCATCCTTCGTGCTGCCTCCTGTCAGCGCTTTGACGGCGCCACCGAGGCCCGCAGCAGCGAGGGCGGCTTCAAGGAAGTTCTTATGGCCCTTCTTCTCCTTGATACTCTCATCTTCCGAAGAGTCGTAGTAGCCTCTGTTGTCGTGTCCCTTGTGGGCGTGAGCGCTTGACTTCCTCCCTTCCTTTTCCTTGTACTTGTTGTAGGCCTCGGTGCCCGAGTATCCCGCTAGTGCACCGGCAGCGCCAAGGGCGGCTGAGGCCAGAGCGTTTCGCTTAATCTCAGAATCATTGAGTTTGGCATCACGGCGGTCGTAGAGTTCTTTCCCGCCGATGGCGATGGCAGCGCCCGTGATGGCGGCGATGATCTGTTCCTGCTTGCTAAGCATGCGCACCTTCTTCCTGTGCTCCTCCTCGTAGTACGAGTCAACCTTCCGCGAGGAGCGCGTATCGTAATCGCGGTCATAGCGGCGCTCGTCATAGTCATCATAGTACCCGGCGCCGGCGGAGCGGGCGCGGCGGATGTCTCGGCTCGAGGGAGGTGGGAAGTCACGACGGATCTCCTCGACCGAGAGGTCACTATCTTCTCGGGCCCGAGGGACCAGGTCGCGCGATGCACTCAGATACACATCACGGCTTTCATAACGAGGATCCCGCTCCTCGCGGCGTTCCTCGCGATAGTAGCGCTTGGTGCGCTCCCGCGTAGGCGAGTCGTAGGGATCGTATGACGACATGATCTTGTGTGGTTTCGTCTTGTCGTGTGCGACGGGTATTGGATGAACAGGCTGCAAACGGATCACCGGGGAGAAAAACAGCTCAAGATGCGAGACGAAAGTTAGTCTTCCACCCGGGTGTGCGGCGTGGAGCTAGCTTTAATGGGACGAGGTTCGCATTTGGCGATGCGTCTGGCCTGGTGAGGTGAGGGGGAGGGGCGATACCGAGTTGGTGGCGGAGCACTACGACCAGGATTGGAGCCGCACGACGGATGATTTCTGCGAAGTGATGGGCCTCCAAGGTCCGATATGCGCCTAATGTAGAACAACCTTGGTCGGGCTGGCTCGAAATGCAGGCCGTAAGAACCTAGAGTGCTAGACAAGTAACCAGTTACACTAAAAGGCGCATGCCGGAGTGAGCGATGCAAGAAATGTGGCAGAATGGAAGGAAAGAAATCCCAACGGCCGTGACGAGATGAGTGACCCCCAGGCTGAGCGAGGGTCCAGGGATATGACCCACACACTGGAGCAGAGCAGAGGACATTGAGACATCACAAGGTCGCCCGGCCATCCGCCGCACACCACCTGCATCTAGTTGTCCGCCATCCAACCAGCTTCGCCTCTCCTGTCGTGCCCAGCGAGCCTGCCTTACCGCGCGCACAAGGTCACTACTGAGGCGTTGGATGGAGGAAAATGTCGGAAAGACTCGCATCGTTAGGCAGCATTGAGCAACGGCAATCCAGCTTGAGAAACGCTGGGCATCAAGACTGGGCAAGACCGAATGTTGCTGGAGTCGTCCTTGACCCCTCCATCTCGCGTCAGCCAAGCCTAGTGGGGCAGCGGCAGCAATGTACTAAGCACTCCGAGACTGCTTCAACAGCCATCCCAACAAGCCCTGATGATTATCATGTCGAACAAAGAAAAAACTAGTAGATAGCTCAAGGAATCACTTGCGTCTACATCTGCAGCCGTTTGATGAGGCCGCCCTCGGTGTTTGTTGAGGAATAATAGATTCAGGTGGGGCTGCCCCGCTGGGTTGAGGGGCCGTTCCAATCGCTATGACGCAGTTTGCCGCTTGTGGCGCAGCAGCATGAACCACAGCGGACTGGACGAGAATCGGTTTCCAAAGACACCTACGCGTTGCGTTGCTGTGTCTCCGCCCACTTCTGGTTTGTCTTCTCCGATGCCTGCTCGAGCTGACGGAGTACCCTGGTGAAACAGAACATTAGCATCTGGCTAGTTCGCACTGCGTCTCAGCTCGACGACGCGAGATGGGCACCTCAGTACTCACGTCTTGTCTTCATCACCCACCCGTTCCCCCCGCTCTTCAAGTTTTTCGATCAGCGATTTCCGTCTCTCCAGCTCGCTCTTGATGTGGTCTAGTGTAGCTCTGAGCACCATCCCCTCAGAGCGCGACATTCCCGCCGTTCCCGGGACGATCTCTGTCAATAGTTCGTAGGCGTCCCTGATTGCCTTGCGTCGTTTTTGCTCTGGTCTTAGGGTTAGCACTCCATTCAATCGCGATACCACAACCAAGTCAGCCGAGCTTACCGGATGCAATGTGGTTGGCTTTCCTCTGCGTCTCCGTCAGTCGTGGCTTCTCTTCCTCTGAGTGTTGCGCGTTTGCGCTGTCCTTGTCCTCCACTGGTGCATGATTGCTTGATGCCGAGGATGATCTCCTATGTGAAGGCATCTTCTCCGGAGCTTAATAAGTGTAGGTGTTTTTAACGGATGTTTCGAGATCCACTGGAGGCTACGTCGCTGAGACTTGGGAAGTACGCTGTCGGAGTTTTGACCGCATCCGACGCATGTGATTGAACCCTCGGTGCCCTTCCATTCGACGGTTCGTCGCCCGTAAACCACAAATAGCACTTTGGGACCGCAAAGTTATGGATTTTCGACACAACGGTTGTAGGTTTCGAAAGCGTTTGCCGTTCGTTGTTCCGTTAGATACTAATTGCATGCAAGGTCATGTGGCAATACCCCACCAACTGAAGGATACTGGATGCAAGTGCCGAACAAAAGGTGTGAAGACATTGCTTGTGAAATGAGGGCGTTGTACGAATCATACATGTCTTCCTACTACCTTCATTTTATTTTTGTTGTTGTCTATTCATACAATTAAAGCCAGCAACCGATTTTTGTCTTCCGTGAAATAAATGCAAGCCCAAGCATTCCGTTGGTGGGCACTCGCGAGGAAGAGCAGAGAGGAAAATCTAAAATACTGCCCATACCGCCATCCCCACTGTTCCTGACCCTCCGTGTATCCCTCTCCCCCCGGTCCGGTTCGTAATGCCTAGATAGAGAAGAAGGAATGCTACTGAGACCGAACAGAGAGACCCAGTTTTACTGGAAACGAACACCTAAGGGAAGGAGAATGACAGGGCAGCCAGGTAGGTTCTTCCCGCATTGCTGCCACTGAACTCGAGGGTGCTCCATGGTCCAAGGCCGAGATCCGCTAACGTCCAAATTGGTGACTGACGTATGATTATGTGGACGTTGCAAGTTAGTCATGAAATAATGCCTCCCAACCCTCCACCAGCAAAGAGGTGGTTTGCTCAGGAACGCCAGGAAACCGCAAAAAAGAAAAGTGCAGAGCTTGGTCAGAGACATCCATCTCACAGCCTATTGACATTTCGTGACTAGAGAATGCAGTCGTGATGGGCCCTCGCCTTCCACTCCACCTGACATCCGAAAGACGTGTACGAACAGCCTGGCATCGCGTGGGCACCCGAGGTTGAGACAGTCGGGTGTCGACACTTCCTCGCCAAGCAGAGTTTGTTTCAAGGTAGTCATCCCGGGAAACTGTCACGCTCAATGCTGAAATGGATGTGTAAAATGCCGTGGCCTCAAACATGGCGAACCTAAACCCCAAGCCCAAATGCTGAACAAGTAAACGGACATAACTTTTCCTGATGTCGAAAGGTAACAAAGGTCGCCATACATCCACAGGTATCTGGGAATGTCGAGACAACCAGGTCGGTGCACCAGTGTGTCCATTGCGAGCCGTCAGAAACGACAAGACAATCACGTAAGGTTTTTTTTTTCAAGGCACGGGGAGGACAGTGAACGCCCTGTCGATGGAAAACGAGCAATTGGCAGGTGCTAGAGACCCGCTCCCACATCCCTACCCCTAAATGTTGCTGATTTCGCTCAGACTGCCACGTCGTTTCGGACTGTTAAGGAGCGATCATAGGCGAGAGCCTCCTGGAAGTGAAGCTGGAAGATGCCGGGGATTGCGCGGCCCTGTGGCCAAGGCTTCTGGCCTTCGCTATCCAGCAGCAGCTTCTCGTAGAAGTCGAGGAGCTGTCGTAGTCCGTACCGCGAAGGAACCTCCTGGCTAACGTCCTGCATGGCCAACTCACGGAACTCCGTGTAGACATTGCTGTTGAAATCCCTGAGCAGCATCTCCGACCAGAATTGGTAGAGTTGACGCATGAGAGCAGGTGTTTCGCCCGGCTGTGCGGCGCGGCGTCTCTGCAGCGCTGCGCGACGAATCTCGTTGTAAGGCTGACCGCCCGAGTTCGCCGTGTGCGAAGAGGGTTCACCGGAGCCACTTTCATCTTCGCCGTTCACGCTAAATCAAAAGTCAACATACACGGTCTGGGGCATGAGGAGGATTACTCAAAACTTACGTGACACTATTGTGGGTTTCCGGCACGCCGTTCACCCCGTTTTGAGTAGGCACAGCGTTGCTGTCGGCAGAAGAACTGGCGTTGTCGCTGTTATCGATAACAACCATCAAGTTCTTAACTTGAGCGTCGGTGAAGTTCGTCATGCTCTCCAGGGTCAACGGGGAAAGCGGGGGAGAGTACTCTGGAACAATAGCCGACAGCTGGGTCTCGGAGCCGTAATATTGGCCGTTCGGAGCCCCGCCGTTCACGGGATGTTCGAACTGAATGCCGTTGGTGTACGCTGGCTGATACATCTGGTCCTCCGAGAACACGGGGTAAACGCCAGCGGGCGGAGCAGGAAATCCGGGATGCATGGCCGGGCCGCCATACATATGCGACTGCGAAGCTTGTCGGTTGTTGTATGACGTGAAAACATTGGGTCCGTCATTTCGAGCAGCTTCGTGGCGGTCAGAGTGTGGGAGGACAAAGTTCTGCCACTTGTCTCGGTTCCTCAACCTCTCGATACCATCATCGCCGGCACCGTAATCGAGGATGTCGGAGCCAGCGCATGCCATGCGGATCAGTTCATGGTCCTTGACGAGGTCCCGCATGCGCTTGAATCCGGCAATTGTGCTCAAAAGCACAAATCCCTGCGAGTCCATATGCTGCCGAAGCCACGTATCCTTGCAGAGGTTTTCCACCGAGAGATAATACTCAACCTGGTGCCTGATCACGTTGACCAAGTCGAAAGGATGAGTGTAAACAAATGCCGGGTATTGCGCAACGGGGAACTCATTGACCTGGGTGGTCTTGTGAGAGAAAGGGCCTCCGTTGGCTCCACTTCGTCCAGCGGCTTGACTTGAACTGCCCCATTTGTTTCCTCTTCCACGCTGCTGGTTGAAATGGGGACTAAACTGCCCAGAGAATGGAGGGGGACTGGGAGCTGCACCGTTTTGACGGGAAGAGTAGGAAGCATGCATGCTATACTGGCCATTGGCCGCGTAGGAGGCAGAGGCATGTGATCCAGCTCCGCCGTTATGACCACCACGTCCACGGAAGCCGCCGCGAGTACGCTCACCACGAGCTTCACGTATGGGGTATTGCTGACCATGGGGGCCATCCTTGATATACTCGGAGCCCTTCTGGTGTGCGTTGGTCCGCTCCTGGGGGGCACGGGTCGTTTCGAAGTTTGCGTAACCAAACTCCGTCCGGATGTCCTGAACGGCGCTTGTCCGCTTGCTGGATACCTGGGAAGGAGTCAGACGTGGGTAAGAGGATAAAGAACCAATAGGAAAACCTACAGGAGTAACTTCGGGCATGTTATCCCGGGTGTGATCTGCCTGCGTCGCTGTCTTGGGCTGACTTCTCGGTGCGTTGTCAGGTTTCGATACTTGAGGCACGGCCGGTTGCAACTGAGAAGCAGGGCGCGACTGAATGCTGCCCTCGCGGGGTCTGGCAACGCCAGCCTTAGGGGCAGCTATATTGTTCACTGGGTTTGCCCGGTCGCCAGCGGAGCCTGGAACTGCGCTCGGTGGCGCGGAATGACTTCCCCTTGCAGTGCCGGAATCACGGCCACCACGGGCACCACCACGAGCCTTCGCACCACCGCGGGGCGGAAGTGGTGTATTGAAAACGACTGTCGGGATGATGTCTAAGTTGATCCATTTCTTCTTCGCCGCTCCAATCTCCTCTTGACTCTCCTTGTCGACGGTGTCGACCTTGTCAGCCTTTTCCTGCTGCTTGCGGCTGGTTTCCTCTGTAGCGGCGGCCGCCTTCGGGTCGGGCCAAGAGGAAGCATCTGCAACTGGCGGGAGAGGTGCAGCTAGCTTCTCGTCTCTTTCAACTACACGGCTCCCACGCGGAGCACTTCTCCGCGGCGCCTGATCTGTTCCCTGAGATAGGTCTGAAGGCTGCTTTTGCACCTTATCTCCATTTGTGCCGTTCAAGAGTCTGGCGTGAGGATCGGTATCTTCTTGTACCTGCCGTTTCTTTTGTTCCTGGCTAGAAACACTTGCGACAGCGGCTGGGGTGGTCGTCGAAGTTATCGCCGCCTTGGCCTTAGCCTGCTGAGCCTCTATCCGTTTGGCCCAGACATTGACCGCAGGAAGGGGTGCCTCAGAGAGAACTGGTTTCGATGCCTCCTTCTCCTTCTCGTCTTCTTGGGTCTGCTCGCTCTGAGAGTCTTTCTCATTGGCCCGTCCCTTCTTGCCCTTACGACCCTTTCTGTTGTCAGAGCCATCGTTGGTTCTTGAGGTCCGACTGGTGGGGCGAGCCCCCTTGTCTTCAGTCTGCGGTTGGCAGTCTGCTCCCAATGTGGTGCTCTCGCGAGCCGCCTTCGTGACCTGCTCAGAAGTCGACGCAGTCGAGCTACCTGATCCGTTGATAGAAACAGTGTCGGGATCTTGCTTTGAGGGCACAGCTTCGATCTCGGACTTCAGTGTCCTGTCTAGGTCGCGGGTCTCTGCGTCGGTGGAGGCGATTGACGGAGCGCTCACGGATGTGGTCGCAGTGGTGGTTGTGTCATCCTTGATGGACGATGGTGCCGGGCTCGAAGTTAATTGGGGACTCGGCTGGGAGATGGCGTGGCCCTTCGCGGCTTGCGCGTATGAGAATGCAGTGCTCGACATTTTCGTAACTGGAAGAAACCTTGACCCGAAGTCGGCAGCCCAGTGCTTGCCAGCAAGGGAATTGAGCTGGCTGCGAAGTGAGAGGGGGCCGAGATAGCCGGCGTCTTCGAAACCTCGGTCTGGCAAGTTATGCTTGCCTTTGCTTGGGTGACGTCCGGAGAGGCCTAACCAACCTCTCCGCACTGTAGTGGCGTTGACGCTGCCTATGGGTCGGAAACACTCGGCGGCGCGCTGGTCGGACTGAGCGACGTTAACAAGGAATTGCTGGAATCGACAGTGAGAGGTGAGGGGTGGTTTTTGCAATGTCCTAGGATGACCAACAGGTAAGATGCAATCGCTGGGCGAGAAAAAAAGACTGCCTGTCAACACCCGGGCAGCTTCTGTGGGCACGCGCTCGAGAGGAAGGCGAGGTGGGTGCCCCGAAAATGCCTGTGAACGAAGCGGGCGATCGAGGCCAGCGGATCTCGAGCTAGTCGAGAGCTCACAAGACAGGAATTTTGCCGTTTGTCTCGGTTGGGCCGTTGGGCCCTGGGAAAGAACGAAGATGAGCTCGCGGCGCGGGCAACGAAAACCAGCACAACAGTGAATTGTGGCAGGTGGCGGCCGGGCGGAATTGGCAAGAAACCTCGGGTACTGGGACAGCCGGAAAAAGGTTGTCCGTAGGGAGGGGCTGTCTGTGAGCGGCTCGCGTGAGCACAAGGTGAAGAGTACAGATTGGGAGAGCGAAGAAGAAAAAGAAAAGAGGAGAGGAGAAGTCGTGTTGGAGGGGAAGGAAGGTCAAGGTGCTTCACCACGCAAAAGACCAGAGGTGAAGATTTGTGTGCGTGTGTGGGAATAAATTTTTCTCGGTTCTCAGACGCAGCTGCAGCAGCAGTGGAGATAGGCCAGAGGTACCTAAACAATTAGGATTTTTGTGCTAACGCAGCCGTGGTTGATGGTGGAAAGCAACCCCCAGGTGGGGTTGCGCGAATATAAATCGGCTGTCTCGGTCGCGCCAGGAGACCATGGCTAGACCATGGAT
>Ga0247765_1001431_pt1 | contig 11349 bp, 9 predicted proteins | sample UWRJL106311C6_FD_179949 | JGI IMG/M metagenome (GOLD analysis project Ga0247765, IMG submission 179949) | Plant litter microbial communities from Arlington Agricultural Research Station in Wisconsin, United States - UWRJ-L106-311C-6 | ecosystem: Environmental > Terrestrial > Plant litter >... | reverse complement strand
TCTTCCTCTGTCCCTCACAAACACGGTAAGCTAACCGGGCGGGTGGGCACGAGCGAGGGTGCTTTTAAGTTCAAAGTTTTACTAAGTCCTCGTTACCTAGTCGAGCCATCTCACAAAGCTGAATATTTGCGAAGATTGTGTCGGTTGTTGACATGGAGCTGCATCCTGTATTCCCACATGCTCCTCAGGCCAGGCGGTCGAATCTTTTACGCATCAAATAGCCGTTTGTCGGATCGCTTGCGAGCACATTGAACTCTATTGCTCTCCCAAATCAAGCACCTGCAAGAGGCGTCGCTAACAACCGTGGAAATGCTCAATACGCCGTCGTTCTCCTTGGAGAGAGCGAATTCGGAGGCGTCACCGCTGGCTGCGCTTTGCATCCTGGGCCTCAACTTACTACCTCTGGCCCAACTAGAATGATGACAGCACCGAGATTTTGCATCCAGGTATACAGATATTCGCTATCAACAAATCCATCAAAGCCGAGCCCACCTAGGTACTTGAAAGACAACTGCAGACGAATCATTCCCGCCAGGCTCAGAGAGCCCGCAGATACGGGACAGAAAAAAATGAAGAGAAACCAGCGATCCTAGAGATATCAATGCCAAAAAGCTCACTTGGGTGTCTCCATGCGGGACAAGTGCCAGCCCGACAGCCTCAAGGCCCTGGACCGATACTGGTGATTCCCTGACCGCGCTAGTCGAGTTCGTCTGGGAACGCAATGTGCTCTGGTTGGCTCGGACGCCCTTCCGAGTTCCCCTTCCACTAACAGTGGGGCTACAACCCTGCGCGTTGGCGCGTCAGCACCCCACGAACGTGTCTCGTCTCCGTGTCGGCGGGTCCTTTTTCGCTCTTTCAATTTCAAATTTCCTGCCATGTTCCGTTTTCCTGGGTCCCGTCCCGCCTGAACATGTGCCGCCGAACCACAGCCGAACCACGGCGAGAGACAATGCGACTGGCATCCTTGGTTCGCAGCTCTTCGATGCACGCTCTGTTGCGGTTTGATCCATAGCGGTACTGTTAGCGTCTTGATTGCACGGCCCCCACTGAACTCAACCGGGAACTCAACATGGCCGACCTCCGGAACTGGCTCATTAAACCCGCCAAACGAACTGCCGACGACCGAGAAACCCCAGAAAATCCGCCTCCGTCCATCAGGAGGAAGGTGGCCGATGGTGCTTCCAGGTCCGTTAGCCCTCCGCGACGACATGGTCTCCAATCTGGCTCTCGGTCAAGCCAGGGCCCCGCGATAAGACCAAACTTTACGCCAACGCCTTCCGCATCCACGCAACGCCCTGCCCCTCAGCTAAGCCCTGCGATAGAAACAAACTTTGGGTATTCGTCAACGAAATCCGCCCGTCAAGCTGCCCGTCAATCTTCACCTCAGCCGAGCCCCGCGACGACAACAAACTTTACATATCCGTCCACCCAACGATATACCCCTCAGTCAAGCCCCGCGACAACGACAAACTTTGCATATCTGTCAACGCAGCGATCTGCCCCTCAGTCGAGCCCTGCCACGAGACCAAACTTCACACCGACGACCCCCGCAAACCCATATCCACCAAGAGCTCCTGCCGTACCACCATATGGCCGGGAGCCACCCCTCAGAATCTGGGCGTTTGGGAGGGTTATATACCCGTCGTCACCCAATGACGGCAGATCGGACAACAATCCCATTGTTATTCCCGATGGCGACGAGGACGAGGACGAGGACGACGACGATGACAACAGTTCCGATGGCGTCCCTGAAACCTTGGAGGATGTGCACGGAAACAAAGACGAGCACGGATACAGGAGCGGCCTCCCCCAATTGCCTAGAGTGCAGGAAGTTAGTGTTTGGGACCTGACACTGGAGGACGTACGCCCGCCCCTGCACCCGGAGCAAGCTGCCATTGTCAGGCTCGCTATTGCAGGCAAAAATTTGTTTTATACTGGCCCAGCTGGTTGCGGAAAGTCGTACGTCCTGCAGAGAATCCGGGCCGAGCTCCTCAGGAGAGGCAAAAAAGTCGCCGTCGTCGCTCCCACGGGAATCGCCGCCCATAACGTTGGCGGCACCACGTATCACAGCTTTCTCCGGTTGACACCAGAGGGCCTCAACGGCAAGAAAAAGAAGAGTGAGGTGTTGGCCAGGTATAGGCAGATATCCGGCGACCCCGACGACCCCGAGGATTTTGAGATGTCCAAGAACTCTCCCGCTGCGGATTTGGCTGAGCCCAACGTCTTGATCATTGATGAGATCAGCATGGTCTCCAGCCAAACGCTCGACCGCATCAATGACATCTTGAAGGTGGCTCGCCAAAGCCAACAACCATTTGGAGGGCTGCAGGTCATTGCCACCGGAGACTTTTACCAACTGCCACCAATCAAGCCTTTTGAGTTCTGCTGCGAAACCGAGCTTATACCATATCCTGGGTCGTGGAACCCTGTAGGGTACAGATGCACACCCTGCGCTGCCCACTATCTCGATGAGAACAAGTGGGCGTTTCGCAGCGCTGCCTGGAAGGAAGGTAAATTCCGTCTCTGCCGACTCGAGACCATTCACCGGCAAAAGGACGACGAGTTCCTCCGAGTGCTCAACAAGATTCGCGCGGGTGAGCCCCTTTTGACTGCGGACCAAAATCTTCTCATGAATCATCCGTGTGAAGTAAAAGATGCAATCCAGTTAATGTCGACGAACAAAGAGGTCAACGAGGCTAACCGCAGAGGCATGGATTTACTCCGTGGCCCCGAACACGTGTACACGTGCTACGACAACTTTAAAGAGACCGAGGGCCACGAAGGGAAATACGACGAATACAAGGAGACAACTCAGTACAGGGAAGACGGCATATCTGTCATGATCCGCGTCAAACTCAAAGACCACCGCTACGCCGCCATTCTCCGATTTAAAACGGGCGCTCGCGTTATTCTCCTCTCCAACCTCGACCGCGACCGCGGCCTCTGCAACGGCACCCAGGGCACCATTACCGGCTTTGAGCCCTACAACGAGAAGAACCTGCCTAGCAAGGATAACGGCAAGCTTAGTGCCATCTACGGCAGCCACAAGGCCGGCCACATTAGGGAGTTTTGCAAGGCTCAGAGCAAGCACCAGTCGTTCCTACCGTTTTTCCCCATTGTGCGTTTCGACCATGGCGTCACCGTGACGATATATCCCGAATGTACCATCCAGGAAATCGGCACCGGCGTGAGAGTCGCGGGGTCCAAGGAGAGTCGCTATTCCCTGCTTTGTCGCACACAGCTGCCGCTGGCGGCGGCCTGGGCTATCACGATCCACAAGTCGCAGGGCATGACCCTCGCCAAGGCCATTATTCACCTCAACCGGATCCAGAAAGGCCAGATGCTCTACGTGGCGCTGTCTCGCGTGCAGGGGCTAAATGGGCTGAAGATTGTAGGGCCGGCGTCGAAACTTAATCAGTCAATTGCCCGTTGTCTCGCAGTGGAGGAGTTTTGTGGTACGTTGAGGCCGGCGGGGGAGCTGGCGCGGCGTCATCTGGGGGATGTTGGAAATGGTGGTACGCCGGGCGGGGAAGGGGAGGATTCCGAGGATTCCGAGGAGGATTCTGAGGAGGACTTTGATGAGGATTACCCGGAAGACTTTGATCAAGAATTGGGGGAGGATTCCGAGGATTATGACCAGCAAATGATGATGGAGTATGAGAGGGGATGCTGCTAGGAACAAGCCTCATATTGTGATTTCATGGGTTAGTTTGGGCGCGGGAAGACTTGTCAAGTGAGAATGAGGGTTATTTGGGAGGGTCTCTGGTGCTGGGTTTAGGAGTCTATTGGATTTTTTTCCGGGATAGCGAAGGCGTCGATGATTCTGGACAGAAAGATTTAGGGATGGTACATATACGAGGTACTCTTGGGCGACCAAGTTATAATATTTAGAAACAAATATTCAGACAAAAATTAAATGGAAGGTTACAGATTTCCGTCTCGCAACGTTGCGGTGAGAACAAACCTGGACATGTTTTTCATGTCGTTTGTGAGTGGCTCTTGGCAGCTGATCAATGTTTACATGTACGCAAGGGTTGGCTTGGCTTCCCCTGACACCTTCCTAACAGAGCGACCTGTTCGGAACCGCCGGAGAGGCTGCAGTGATGAAAGGCATAAGCAAAGTTTTCAGTTCCTCCGAGTGTATTCGGTTTTAGAATGGGGATAGCTATGATTGTGATTGTGATTGTGAGGAGTCTTTGGTTTTAGCCCAAAGTAGGTAAGTAGGTGTTGGTGAGGAAGAGTTGATGAACTTTGGCGAACATTTTGATGAACTTCAATGGCGAGAATTTGTTGTGGGAAGGATAGGGCGTCATGTAGAAGCCTCGTGTGGAAGGAATAGAGAATTATGTAGAATAGAGCATCATGTTTTGGGGCGCGCCGGAATTCACATGTAATGTACCGCGTTGCTTTTTGGTCTTTTTGTCGTGCCCAGTCCTTTTTATTTTTTTTATTTTTTATTTTTTATTTATTTTTTTTTTTTTAAAAAAAAAGTTCTTCCAGTCATGATATATGTAACAACAGACCCACTCATAGTCCTATATTGAGGCTAGGCTAACTGACCATCTTCGAGTAAGGGGTAGTTGTGCATGTAAATTTAAACCTGTTCTTTGAGCCTTGATACTTGCTACATACAGTCTAGGCTGGCGCCTGAAATATTTGTTGGGACACGGCGATGGTGATAACTTTGAGGCAGGCAGGTAGGCAGGTAGGTAGGTACCTGGGTAAATGGGCAAGACGTCGGACAGCTCATGGGGTCGAGTCATGCTGCCAGGTCCCGTTTTTTTATACGCAGCTCCACAACAAAGGTATCTTTCTTTTGATAATCTAAATGGCTTTGCATTTTGTGTTTCCAGTAGGTACGCTGGTTAAAGTGACGGTTTTCCACACAACAAGAGGCATGTGGTAATAATCTCCATGGCATACTACTGTGTAAAAGGGCAACTGACTGCCCATTCCCGTTTTTATTTGTTCGTAAGATATGTAGGTACCTAGCTAGGTTCATAACCCGCAGAGACCATCGAAACATGTAATATAATGTAATGAACGGAATGTGATCAACGGAACCCGAATCGGATCTCTCCTTGCCTTCTCAGCCTCCTGTCGGTGGTCAAACTAAAACTAAACTGGCTCGGGCCGTGTAAAGGATAGAAGTTGTCTTTTTGATCGCCACTTGATTCCCTCGAATCGTTCAATCTCATAATCTTGTGCAACCGTTTTCTCTTTTCAGTCGGTCTTGCTCGACAGCCTAGCTAGAAGGTTGCACCTACGTATTTCTGTCAGCAATGCAAAACTCGTAATTAAACGCCTCGCTGGCCGTTCTCCCCGTAACATACCTAGGTAGCCAGGCTGGTCCCAGACAAGTTAATAAGGCCCATCAATGCAAGCATAAGCCGCAGCACCAATGTTTCTCCACCCTTCATGGTCCACAAACAGCGACTGGCGATCGCTATCGTTACAGTGGCTCCCACAGCCCTGCGCCGTGTACAGACGGAAATTCCAGCTACCCGTCGCGCGCACTGACACGAGGCTCGTTTGGAAAAACGAAGGGAGCTGGCAGCATGCTTGGTAGGGACAGTCGAATGACCTGCATGTTCCAGAGAAATTGACACCCGAACAGCCGTACACACTTAGCGGCGACTGGGCGGTGGCCAGGGCAGAGAAGGAAAGGGCGAGAAAAGCGGTGGGCTTCATGTTGTATGATGTTTGGCTGTTGAACTTGTGTTGGACGTGTGTTTGATGGATGAGAAGATGGGTGATGTGCTGATGAGTTTACAGATGCTGAGAAAAGAAAAGAAAAGAAACCCCCCTTTTTATATTTACATTCCCACGCCACAAGTCTCAAATCGCGACTCAGCTCGTGAGACCTGAATTCAAATGCCCACTGGTTACCTCTCTGCCCAGGCTGAATGTCTCAGCACTGCCATGCCCCTGCTTACGGGCCTGGCTGGGGACAAAATAAGCTGGCCCCGTGCCACACCGCAGATCTACGGCTTGGCTCCCCATAAAAAGTTTTGAAGTCGCGGGTAAGAGGGATAACTTCCATCCGACTTCAGGGGCACAGGAGAGTGTAACAGTGTAACTCAGTCCCAATTAAGCCTTATCCCGAAAAGCTTGGCTCAACAACCAATCTCCATACCGAGTCTCATTTGCGCAAAATGACCTATCGTTGGTCGAGGACTCGAGCTGGTGGTTTTGGCGGTGAGAATGCTGGATGATTCATGATCTTGTAAGGCAACATTGGCTTTTCTTTTTACGTTTTTGCTGTTGCGTTCGAGCGGCGCAACGTTACGAAAAAGGTAGAAATAGGCTGACTCTGTTGTTGTGAGCAAGTGACAATTTCTGTTTGTGAAGTTGCATCGGAGTGAGTGCTCATCGTGCCTTGCCCAAGAGCAGATGAGGGAAGCGAACTTGAACAGGTAAGCGGAGACAGCCAAGTCACGCATCGCTACCTCTTGTTCTCCGTCGGGCTCTCTGGTAATGGTTGGCTGTGGAAAGTGACTATTTGCCGGGCTCCGGTTCAACTGATCAGCTGCGCCATCAATGCAGGTTCTGACAGTAGACTGTCTGTCTGGCGAAGCGGCGACCAAGCGATCGCTCACTAAGCTCCTCCTTGATCCTGAGGTGTTGCATCCGTCAGTTCGAGCGGAGGGGGCGCCCCCATTTCGTAGGACACATCGATGCACGGCCATCTTCCATCGAGCGACGGGACATTGAGAAAGCCCGCGCTCACCTTGACGTGGCCTGGCCCTAGAGCAAGGACGCCATGTCCGACATACGCAGGATTAAGCTTACCGGAGGGATCCAACCAGTTACTCGAGTAGTTCACACCGGCTCGTGTGATTCTTGGCAAACAAGTCCACTCATCCTCCCGGTAGAGCTTTAAACGCAAGTCCGGATCCCTCTTCGCCTCCCGGGAGATAGTGTCTCTGGAGGAGGAGGTTAAGGTAGTATGCATGTTCCCCATTTTGTACCGCAACTCCCAAATGAGGTAAAAGTCCCCCACGCGCGGCGCTCCAGACGACATTCCTCGAGCGCGCAGAAAGTTGGCACCATCAAACTTGACGTATCCGCGGGGAATACCATATATATTGATGGGAAACACAAAGGCACAGAGAGAGGCATCCCACCACTCTTTAGGGGACATGTCCAGCACCGAGCTGTAGATATTAGCTCGCGCGTTTCCGGCCAGCCGGCTGTGTAGGTAAACGTATTCCAAGAGGGAGTCCGTATCGGGTTTGGTAGGGCGATGATGGTCAAAGTCAACATCTCGCGTGTCGGGAATGACATAAACCTCTAGATCGCTCGAGTCGCGACTCGCAGCCGCAGTGGCTTCGCAGCCCTTGAAGCCCCTTGAGTGACCAGGGTAACAGACCCGGGCAAATTTGTTAAAACCGACGCGCTTCAAGACCAGCCATCGCGATGCATTGATAGGGTGGTAAAACGCTGGATCCGAGAGAACGAGGGCGAAGAGACCGTGGCTGAAATCTAGATGAAAATCTGCTCCAGAGAATAACAAACCATTGTTGGTCATGCTAAAACTGTAATTCCGCTGAACGCTCGGTGGACGTTTCTGCAGAAAATGACAGCCAACAAAATCACGGGGTGATTCAGCAAATAAATTGACCAAATGTGCAGGCGTGATCTTAGGTGGCGGCGGTGATGGTGTAGCCCCTGCGTCCGGACCTTCAACGTTCCATGCGAATATTGACAGATCATTTGATCGCTTAATGATCTCCTCCTGAAGGCGCCGAAAGGCTTTGTTTCCCTCGCCGTACAGCATGGGCATGTTGATGTCGAATATGCCGAGGAGACAGTAAGCCATGTCTTCAATCCTTGTGGTTTCTCGATTGGCCGCCCAAGACATCTTCTGAGCTACGGCAATCTTATGGAGACCCTCAGGGTCAAGCAAAACGGCGTCGGCGATCATGGTAATGCCAGAGACCAGAGATCGAATTTTGGGGCTGGTTTTGCTCCCAACCAGCCGCCAGTCTCCATCGAGGAAGAAGACATCCCGTGGTGCAATCAGCTCCTGGAGACACCAGCCGCGCGTAAACCACCTGCATCGGTGAAGGTTTTCGGCGAGGTTGTCGCCGTTGGGGAGATCCGAGAGGTGGGCGTAGCAGATGGCGGCGGCCTTGTACCACTGAAACATGGAGTTGATGGCCTCACTGAGTTCAGCGCTACTGGACTTGTCGATGCAGCAAGTGTCGACCCAAGCGTAGTCGAGATTGTCTGCGCGGGCCAGCTCGCACGTTTTGACAATTTTTCGAAAGCCCGATTTCGTCATTGCAGGATGGGGTTGGCCTGGATGCGTCGAAATGGCCATCATTTCTTGATACGAAACTTCCTGGCCATCTTCCCAGGTGTGAGACAAGATGGCGTACTTTGGTGCACGGGTGGCAACGAAGTCTTTGAGCTGCAGTGTCGAAGTGTCGATGAGGTGAAAAGCCTTTGGGCGCAATTGTCAGCATTTGCGTGATGAGGAAGGCGGCCCCCACCACCCGCGGGCTATCAGAAGGAGGATTGGGGGGCTTACCATGGTTTCAGTGACGCCTTTTGAGGTCGGCAACTCTCTTAGGCCCGTGGATTGTTATCTTTTTCCAAAACGAGGCTTTGGGAAGGCACCCTCCAGCGTCTTTGCTGCCCGATATGGCGACCACGAATGCCTGAGGACTAAGGCACCCCGCATTGGAAGCAAGTCGAGCTTCCCCGCTTCAAAACCCAAAAGCAATTTGGGGCGAGGTCCACGTCATTGGCTTGTCCTCTCAACGATCCCCGATGGCGATGTGAGACGCCAGCCTCCCACGCCTCTCGGTTGAGAGGGATCCTCAGCTATCTCGACCCTCTTGGAGTGTGGTCCTACGATGCGTGGTCTGTGTGAGTGAAACAACGACCTTGACATCGTCAATTATATCCCGGGGTTGGAGAGACCGAAGGCCTTGGAAGGCTGATTTTATAGAATCATGCCGCTTGGTAACATATCGCAAGACCAGTGCAAGACAACAAGTTCGTACTATTGCTATGGATTTGGCTTACGATCGACTTGGCTGATGGGTCTCTTTAGCTGCATTCCATGTTATTTCCGGAATGACGCAAGTTTGTTTCGGAAAGCGCGATTTCTCACCTTCTCGTCATGGAAACCGTGAAGACGCCGTTGGGTCTGTCGCATCAATACCGTCGTCGTCAACAATCAACACCGAGCCAACATGTTGAAGTCGGGAATACTGTAAGTTCTGCAAACGGCGGCCACTGCATGCGCGGCACAAAAATCAACTCTCCTCGCTGTATCCCCCATATTCTGTACCCCTTATCGGGATGACCAGGGGACACAACATATTCAGACTCAGCTTCCGAACCCGATCACCCTCACCGCCGGCAGCCCGCCCGATAGCAGCATTGTCGCACACCGAAACCTTGATGGACAACATGCGGGGTATAAAACACCCACCCAAAATCAATCTAGACCGATCGAACTCATTCTTTCACCATTTCCCACTCTTCACCAATTCATCAAATAAGACCGCTTACACGGGACTTCTTCAACAACGCAAAATCCCAAATGGCACCATCATTCGAGGGGCCTTGGGGGGACTGTGGACCTCATTCGGCGGCTTCAAGGTCCTGATAGCCGTTATAACATTTGGTATCATGTTCATACTCGCAGCTTGGTTCATCTACAACATTTGCTTCCACCCGCTCGCCGCCTTCCCCGGCCCGCTGTTGTACCGCGGTTCTAGCCTTTGCAAGATATACCAGCAGATGCGTGGTAACATCACCTTCAAGATGTATGAGCTGCACCAAACCTACGGCCTTGTCGTACGTGTTGCGCCCTGGGAGCTCTCGTACACGTCGGCCCAGGCCTGGAAAGATATCTACACGGGCAGCATAAGCCAAAAAAAGAGCGGCGCAAAAGAACCTCTGCCGCCCAAAATCATATACGGGGCCCACGAGATGGAATACTTTGGCGCCCACAGCATCATGTTCCAGTTTAGTATCGCCGATCACAGTCGCCACCGTCGTATCCTATCCCCGTCTCTTTCCAACAAAGCCTTGCGCGGGCAGGAGCCCATCATCATCAAGCACGCCGACATGTTCGTGCAGCGTATGCGCGAGCGTACCAGCACCGCCGTCGATCTGACCGAGTGGCTCAAGTTTCTCTCTTTTGACATCATTGGCGATTTGACGTTTGGGGAGTCCTTTGGGTGTTTAAAGAAGGGGGAAATACATCCTTGAATACAGTTTATCTTTGCCAACCTAAGTACCTATGTCTCTTTCTCTTTCTGTCTCTCACCATTGGCCACCTAGGCAACTAACTCCAGTCATCACTTCAAACAGAGGGAATGATGTACGGCCAAATCCTCTCCACCATGGGCCCCATCGGCACGGTCCTTAAAACCCTTGTCCCCACCCGCATCAAAGCCGCAGTCCGTGAACACGCCGCCATGTCCCGGTCACGCCTCAACCGTCGCCTCGCCCGTCAACCACATCAAACACCACCCCCTTCTCATAAACATTCAGACAGCCCCCACCACTCTGATTTTGTAACGCACATGCTGCCACACTTGGGCCGTCCCGATGGCTTATCACCCAACGAAGTCCTCGCCAACGCGCAGATCCTCATCATAGCCGGCTCCGAAACTACCGCGACCCTCCTCACGGCAACAGCGTATTTCCTCATGACCAACCCGGGTCCGTATGAGAGACTCAAGGAGGAAATCCGTTCCGTGTTTGCATCACTGGATGAGATCACTGTCACAACTGCTGGCGGGTCCAAGCTCCAATACCTCGACGCTGTCATCTGCGAAGCCCTGCGCATGCATCCGCTCATCCCCACGGGGATTCACCGCCTCGCGCCCTCCCCCGGCGGCGTCGTTATTGATGGTCGATGGGTGTCAGGCGGGACGGATGTGACGGCGCATCAGTGGGTAGCATATCGCAGTGAGAGTTACTTTGGGGAGAAGGCGCATCGGTTTATTCCTGAAAGTTGGCTGGGGTAGTAGATGTGCAAGAAGAAGAAAAGAAGGAGGATGACACTATCAACGGCAGCAGCAGCAGCAGAAACAACATGGGGAACCATTATCATAATATTGATGATATTAGTAGAAACGGTGTATTTAACCCGTTTAGTCTGGGTCCGCGCGCTTGTATGGGACGGGGGTTGGCATTGGCTGAGGCTCGCTTGGTGCTGGCGAGGTTGGTGTGGGCGTTTGATATGGAGCTGGTGGATGAGAGTGTCGACTGGATGGATCAGAAGACTGGGTGGTGTATGAGAAGCCGCCGCTGATGGCTAAGTTAAATGAGGTCAAAGGGGTCCTATCTAAGGCAGGGAGGCAGTTTGTGTAAGGTATC
>Ga0247765_1001430_pt1 | contig 11350 bp, 9 predicted proteins | sample UWRJL106311C6_FD_179949 | JGI IMG/M metagenome (GOLD analysis project Ga0247765, IMG submission 179949) | Plant litter microbial communities from Arlington Agricultural Research Station in Wisconsin, United States - UWRJ-L106-311C-6 | ecosystem: Environmental > Terrestrial > Plant litter >... | reverse complement strand
ACCCCCCGGCCCCCCCCCCCCCCCCACCAGCACTACAATATCGGTCCCACACCATGTCGGCGACAGCTCGCGGCTAAGCTCCCCGCAATTCCTCTCTTACTCCCGACGACGAGTTTCATGTTGGCGAAGAAAGCGCTGGTGGTCCCTCCCCTCCCAATGGCTTACACGAGGCCATCAGCACCGCGTCAGCCCGCAAGAGTGTTAAGAAAGCGATCGAGGCCTGGAATATCACTTTTTCCGAGCTCTGCGAATTTCTGGGACCCAGCGTACATTTTTCCGATTATTTTTCCCGGTCCCTCCGACTTCTGGCCGACAGGACAATCTGGGATCGCGCTCGCAGACTGCTCAGCGAGGCGAGGGATGAACGCCTTGCCAACCCTCATGGCCGCATCAACAAACCGGAGTGCTTCCAGCGCAGGGATGTCGAAGGAGCCCTCGCCAAAGTAGATTCCAAGTCGAAACATGCTTTAGCATCCGCCGACGACCCAGCATCACCCGAGGTTGGACGCGGCCGCTCCAGCTCTGTCTCTGATCGCCGTGCTCGGATGGACATGGACGACTCACTGGTCGTCTCATCGCCGGCTCCAGCAAGCAGTAGCCCGCAGCGCCTCGAAATCCCGCTTGGGGCACAGAACAAGCGGGTCGCTGGCGTTTCATCCCAGGACGTGGCCAGCAAGCCGCCCCGCTCAAACGCTCAAGTAGCCAAGGACAGCCTGGAAACGGCCATATCTTCTCCTGGTGGGAATATCCCGGCTCCGAGCACACCTTTTCTGCAACCCATTGGTCTCGTAGGCTCTTCGAAAGCTAGGACCAAGAGCGCCCCCGCCTCTCCGCCGACACGGGGCAAGAAACGCCGCGCCCCCGACTCCCCTGTCGAGAGGTTGACGAGAAGCTAAACTCGTCGTCGGAAATCACTATCATCGCTCCCTGCCAACAAAACGACGCAATGGCTCGACAGCGACGTCGATGGTCTCCGCACTCCCTCGCCCCACGTCTCGCCCAAGCTCTCACCCGACAATGGCAATCGTATCTCTATACTTTCCTCGCCCGTGGGATTGTCCAATGCAGAGCCACAGACAGGACACCGCAGTACCCTCGCCATGGGCCCACACGACGATGTTGACAATGCCGAAGGATGGCTCCGCGGTGCTTCTGTCGCACGCCTTGTCGCCATGGTCACTGCCTTGTCGCCATGGTCACTGCCGCACGTCCATTAACCGTTTGTGTTGCCGACTCCAGCTTGGAACCCAGCTCAGTGCGCAGCCTGACTCACCGAATGGCCATGCTTGAGCATGGAGCAGAGCAGATTCTCGTCCCAGTCAACTCCAAGCAAAATCACTGGGTTTTGGCGGCCGTTCCCTTGGCTGCGTCGCGCCAGCCGATTCTACTCTTCGATTCGATTCGCGGAAGAACTGACAGTCACTCGTTGACGGCGCAACAATCGATCAACAGCTACTTGGCCAAGCTCCGCCAGATATTCGCTGATTTGGGTTGAGGTGCCTCTTTCCATTTCCTCTCCGATGGGCCTCTTTCTCGACGCAGAGTGTCCCCAGCAGAACAAGGCGGGAGAATGTGGTATTGCCCTCGTCGTCTCGGCTCTTCACTTGGCCGTCGGCAGGTTTTTACCGCTTAATACTGACTATGCCTTGTGGAGGAAGACTTTCTCGTACGTCTTGGCTGACACGGACAACTCAACATGGCCTGCCATGCTCCCTACCAAGGACTTTTCCCCCGTCAATCCCGAGCCCATAAAGTTGGACCTTCCCACCATCCCCGCCGAGGCAACCGCAGACGAGTGGCGTCGCATTTGTCGAGAGCTACAAGAGAGGCACCAGACTCTCATGCGGGATCTTGCTGAGAGAGATCGAATTTAGCGCCAGCGGCAGTACCAACGAGTCAAGCCCGCTCTCGTTACGTTGGCAAGTATTGACTCAGTCCTGTCGTCGCTTTGGAGAAACCTGAGCGGGCAAGGCGAGTATGGCGAACTGTCTTGGATGCGGGAATATTCACTTGCGTGGCCTGACCTCACCCGCGGAGCTCTTGTCGATTGGCATAGGGGTTATGCCATGGATGCTGATGATGCCCACAAGAGAGTTGGCAATGTGATTGAGCACATCCGGGTTTCGGTGGAATGGGCATATTCTGTGTATGGCTGCGATGGAGGAGGACAGACGGTGGGGCAGGCGGTGTGAGGTATACGTATGGGATAGAGATGTTTGCACGGTCAAGGCTGTCAAGATCCTAGTATCAGCATAAATTGCATTTGGGACCCGGGCAATGATACAAACTCCCGTGTTGACACGCCTAGCTGCGATGATGAATTAATGGCATGCGTTGACCTAAACTAGCGCAGTATTGAAGCAAAGCGACGGGAAAAAGATATACGTATTATGCACGGCCTTGTGTGATACTTTCAAGCTGAGAATCAGGGGCCAACTCTGTTAGATGGTAACAAACACAACTGGAAGCAGAGCATGGTGGCGTCTGGTCTGGTCTGGGTGGAGTGAAAGAGTTTATGTTGGAAAAAGAAAACGGAACACTGTTATGCACATGCACCTGAGCTATTACTGCCCTGGCATTGAAGATAAGATGAACCGGCAAAATTGAAGACATGGATGACATGTCGATAACCTTTGTTCCATCTCCTGCATGATCTGCAAGTCGAACTAAGTCCAGAGCAGACCAGGTGAGCGGAGTATTTGGCGTCATTTAAGTTCAAGGTCTAGTACGTCAAAGCAAAGCTAAACACCGGGGCCGATGCCCTTGGCAGGAGGCCCAGCTACAATCTTATAACAAGCTTGAGACTGAATTCTTGTTCAAAGTTAGGGTCAACGGGAAAAGTTAACATACCCTAGCTAGCACAAGTATAAGTAGGTTAACACACCCAGTACAGGCGTATGTAAATTGCCACACATAATATAAATGTGGGTAGGTTAATGTAGCTAGTATAAGTATAGGTAAGTTAATATAGTATAAACGTGGTTAAGTTAACCAACCCGGCATAAGTGTGGGCAGACTATGACCGCACCTACTATTGGGGCGCCACACTCGGCTTGAGGTCCGAGAGGTAGACATAACAGATGGCCGCCTGCTTATATCACTCAAATATGGAGTTGATTGACTCGCTCAGCTCGGAGCTGCTAGTCTTGTCGATACAGCGCGTGTCAACCCAGCAATGCCTGAGACCGACTTGGCTTCCCTCGGAGCATGCGCGACGTATCTTGGCAAACTTTCGCTTATATCCCACCTGGTCGATCATGGGCATATCTGCCATGGTCGCTTCGTTGCTATCCCATGTGTGAGACAGAATAGCGTAAGTTGGGAAGGGAGGTGGGAACTCCTCCAGCTTCAGGGTTGTGGTATCAATCAGGCGCACTTCGTGACGATGGTCACAGTTACAATCCTAATGGACCCACATGACCACCTTCTCCTCCTACAACTCACGACTTCTTGTTCTGACCAATCAGAAGCCGCGGGCAGGAAGCCCTCAACACCTCTTTACACAACGAAAACCTTCGTCCCCCCTCTTCTCTACCACGCGCCGACCTGGTGGTTTCGGCAACCTGCCTCATTTACTCCCCCCTCTTCCCGCCGAACTACGGTCTTCACCAACTACCTCCACGCCCACTATGGCACCCTCTACGCAATAAATACCACAGGGAACCCCCCCTTCCGCCTAGTAGTAGCTGGAACCCGGCCCAATCTACGCCTTTATAAACGCCCTTTTAGCTAAAATAGAGGAAGATAGATAAGTTATAAAAGAGGTCATTCTAGCCCTCTCCCTCTACCTTAATTTGGCCCTTTCGCAATTTAAACGAGGCCGGAAGAAGTATTAAGCCCTTTAATTTAACTAAAAAATCCTTGTCGCTATTAAAAAAGCAATTAACCCCCGGAGATAATACTAAACCCCCCCCCCCGTTACAGGAAATAACTTAAACCCTATACAAATTGGGTATTAGGAAACTAACCCAAATTGCTACCGCTACCACATTTCCGAACTTATAACCGTTACTAATACCCTCTTCGCCACCTTCTATATATATTAATGTAATCAGATCCAATTAAAACCAGCTTCTTAAGTTAACTCCAACCCCGTTAAAAAGATAATTCAAACGTAACCTACTGTATTAGCGGAGCTAACCTACAAACGCCAAATCGCTAACTTCCCCGCCCGCTAAGACTAATAACCTACTAATTAAAACTGCTGCCCCCCCACCCAACTAATAGCTCTTTTTGAAATTAGATTAGAACGACTAAATCCGCGACCTCCGAGCCTCCGAGGTTAAGCTCCTCCTATATAATAAAGCCAGGGTTAATAACGCCAACTTCACCTTTATTTTTAAAGTAGTAAGCGGGTAGGGTATAATTGTATTGGATAAAGCGTAATTTGCCCTTTTAAATATAACCGGATTAATTATTATATTAAGTATGGTATAATATACCTACGTAATACCGGAGGTTCCCAATAAACTTTAAATTATAAACGGTACCTATTAGGTAAAAAACCTACTAGTAAACAAAGTACTAGTTATAACCAAGTAAAAGGCACTCCGTTTGGTCCCTTCCAAGTATATAGGCCCTAACCTATATTACTTAACGTAATTGGTCTCCCTTAGAGAAAAAGTCCAGCTTAGTTTTAAATTATTTGATTCCAAGCCAGCCAAATTAATAGAATAAAAAACCGTAATCTATTAGTGTACTAATTGCTGGGAGTTTTACAGCCCGAAATTATGCGAAAAGCCAACCTACTGTAAGAACTATGGCCTATTAGCCCTAAACTGCAGGTGCGCTAAAGACCCTTTCCTTACCTACGCTAATTACTAAGGCCTATATTAAGCCGACCACGCCGCGTATGCGGCCCGTCCGTTGACGTTAAACGGCCGAGTGGTTAGGCTGAGCAAGGAGCAACTTAAGGCAGTCCGCACCCTCGGTACTAAAGCCACAGCTATAGCAAAAGCAGCGGCCAACCCGACCCCCAGCCCTGATAATAGCCTAACCCCCCCCTCCCCTATAATGAGCGTGATCCGCGGTAGGATTCCCGACCAAATTATAAACCGTCTGGACCTGGAGATGACGGGAGCTCTCCCCGCCCCGGAGGTGACGGGAGTTTTCCCCGCCCCGAAGCCGCCCGCTCCGGAAGAATAACCCCCGGTAGAGGAGCTCGAGCCCTGTAAACTCTGCTCAGGGGAAAACTTCAATACATGCCAGTGCGGCCTCATCAACGACAACGAGGCGCCACTACAGTTGTTCGACCCCTAGTACGGACCTTCGACCCTGCCGGAGCCCTCACCGACCACCCTATCGGCCCTCAGGGCGGCGGCTTACGCAACCCGGGAGCGCAGCGCTTCCGTCCCAGCGTCCAAACCAGCCCCGGAACCCAGTACATAGGACTCGTACCCACTAACAACCGGCAAGCTCGCGGCCCTCCTAACCTTGGCCAGGCGCAACTTACTTAGCCCAGGCCCTACCGTCCTACTCTGCTATATTAGGAACGGAGGTATCCAAAAGCCCCAAGGGAGCCAGCTCTAATATATCAAAGACGCTTACGGTACTATAGCTTAATTGCCAGAACTTAGGCCTAGTTACAGACGAGGCTCTGCAAATTACCTTTAAACAAAACGTATAAATAATAGCGTTACAAAAACCGTAGACCTACGCGAAAGACAGCTGCTGGCTACTTAAAACGCACCCCTCGTTCAAATTATACGCGGCAACTAACGCCAAATTACGATATACCACCTACGTTAACTAAGCGCTTATCAGCTTAAGTATTTCCCCCCTAAAGCCCTATTAAATAAACGTCAAAATCCGCTTAAAAGTAATCATTAACGTATACCTCCCCCTTATAAAGAGAAACGTCGCTAAGGAGTTCCTAACCAGACCGTCGCGCCCTAGGTGGTTAGTAGTAGGAGACTTCAACGCCAAATACCCCAATTGGGAAATAGGCGCGTACGTAAATTTTAGGGGCTGTAAAGTAGCAGATTAGGTAGCGGAACGAGATCTGTGGCTAGTTTTGCAAAATAAAACTACGCATAATTGAAAAGGGACACTTAACCTTATTTTCCAAGGGCAATAGGCCACTACAGTACGGGTAACTAAGGAAGTCAAGTATAATTTAAACTATAGGGTAATTTAAACTAAAACGGCAATTAGCGGGGGTAACCCGCTAGCTAGGTAGGTGGTATTAAAACGCTACTATAAAGATTTTACGTAAATTATACGTACCCTAAGTAGGAATAATCCCCCCCCGTATATTATAGCGAAACTTAATAAAGCGGTTAAAAACCTATAAAAAGACCTAATATTAGCTGCTAAAACCGTAGGCGTTAAGGTGAAAGGTAAATGGCTGTTTAGGTAGTATATTCCGGATTACGCGAAAGTAAAAGCTACGTTTAGAAACGGCGTAACAACCCAATAGTAGTACTATACAATTCTGCGAAAAATTAAAAAAAAGTACTAGGCCTTTTTAATCAATAGGGTAACTAATAGCCAGGAAGCCTTTCGGTTAACGGTGTAAAAATTAGTAAAGTTATAAATTAAAACTCCCCTAGTAATTATTAAGGGTATAGTACTATTCGGAAAGGAGTCCGAAGCCTACCTATTATAGTACCATTTAGGGAAGTAAATAAAGGAGCCGTAACTAAAAACACTGCTGGTAAAATTCGCAAAGTATATATTAGTTTCGTATAAGGTTATTAAACGAAAAACGGACTACTACGCGTTATAGGTACTAAATAAAGCTCCGGGAAAGGACGGAGTTATAGGCAGAATATTGGCAATAACGTAGGATTCCGTAGGCCCAAGAGTCCACTATATCTACGGGGACTCCCTAAAACTTAGGTACTACCTAAGGAAGTTATAGGTAGTTAAAATAATCTTTATCCCGAAGCCCAAACGTAAAGACTTAACGGATCTAGCTAACTACCGGCTTATCTCCCTATTATTAGTAATTAGCAAGGGACTGGAATAGCTAGTAATTAAGAGACTAGCATATACTATAATTAGCTAAAGACTCCTCTTATCCCAATACGTAAAAGTAGTTTTAGTAGTTAGAATCCCAGACCTAATTTATACGCTAATATATAATCTAGAGGAGTCCCGGGCTAAGGGGCTTTATACGGGTGTTTACCTTTTAGATATGAAAGGAGGTTTTAATAACGTATAATACTATCTATTTACTAGGTAGCTGGAAAACCTAGGTTTCGCGGCCGGCCTAACCCGCTGAGTCTAATCCTTCCTTAACCAATAGATATAAAATAGGGGATTCCCCTAAAGCTTGCCCCTCTCCCTAATCCTCTTTATATTTTACCTAATAAGCGTAGTACGCGGGCGAGACTCCTTTAAATACGTAGATAACGTACTCGTTAAATATAACGCAAGGATACCTACGGTAATAAGGATAGGCTTAGCCGCCAAAGTCTCCAGGGTACTAGAAACGCTAGTGTTATTATATTACCCGGTAGTTCCAACTAAGATAAAGTACCTAGTAGTAACCCCGGGTGCGATAACGCCCCCGGAACCATTACTAGTAACGAACCTTCCAGTACTGCGCCTGAAGGCCAAAGTACGGTAATTGGGCTTTTAATTCGATAATTAGCTGAAGTTCGACGCGTACGTTAAGTACTGGGCTAATAAGGTAGAAGCTATAATAGCGTACTTACGCGGGTTTAGCAAAATTGTAAGGGGAGTCCCCCTAGTATAGGCAGTAGTAGTTGCGAGAGCTTGTGTAAGCGAGGTAGCCCTATACAGAGTGGAAGTTTGGAAAAGACCGCGTAAGCCCCAGGCGTAGTTCCTTATACTACTGGATAAGTTCCTAAAGTAAGTTGCTAGAGTAATAGTCCTAGTGTATTATATTACTTAGGTGGCGGCGCTGTATTGCGAGAGCGGCGTCCTCTTAGCAGCCCTAAAAGTTATTAGGAGGTAGGAGTAGTGGTAGCTCCGGCTAGTAACTGCCCTAAGCTACTTACCGTACTACGCTTTTAAACGGCTATAGTAACCAGTTAAGGTTAGGAAGAATACCGCTTTAAAAGGGATAAATTTTTAAAAGCTGTAAAAGGGCGTGTTTAAAACCTAATAGTGAAGCCTCCCTATTTTAGACCAATTATTACTAGCTGGGCTTTCGTAGCTAAGTAAGAAAAAATAATTCCAGGAGGTTAAGAGGTTAGTAGCTAAGGTATCGTTAGGGTTAATATTATTATATATAAACGGGTCTAAGGTTAAGGGACGTAAGGAGGCTAGTTAGGTAGTATTTATATAAAAAAACGGTAGGGAAGTTAAGGCTTTTAGCGGGAAATTAGGCTACGTTAAGGTATTTAACGTAAAAATAGTTACTTTTATCGTTACGCTAAACGTAGTAGCTGCTGAAAAATAAGCTCTAGTTTTCTCTAACTTTTAGGTAGTAGTAAACGCGGCGAGTAAAGGGTTCTCGCCCTTAAGCTAGCCCGCGGTAGGAAAAGCGTATAAAAGCTTATAGAGCCCCGGCGTTAAATTTAAGTAGTACCCGGCCTATGCTAGCGTTAAAGGTAATAAAAGAGCAGATTAATTAGCCAAATTTATTATAGGTTAGGGGGTAGAGTTAAGAGGCCTGCTTACGTACACCTACGCTAAGGCGGCCGCTTGGAAGTAGTATAAGTAGAGATTTAGGGAGTAATAGGATAAAACGAAGCCCGTTAGGTATGACGTGTTAAGGCTAGGACCGCACCCAGATGCCCTTAATACTATAAGGCCTAGGATAGGTAAAATTATTTAATACCGTATAGGGTATGGCCTATACGTAAGCTACCTAAGGAAATTTGGTAAAAAAGGGACGCTGGTATATAGTTACGGCGTATTATAGGAGCCGTAATACCTATTGTACTACTGGGAGCTGGTAATATATTAAATTATAGTACGGGAGGCGTACCGGGTAGGGAAACGAAGGAAAGAAATAGTTCTGGGCACCAAGGAATTGTACGAGGTAATGGTCAGAAGGCAGGTGTTACGGTTCTTCCCCAAGTAGAGGCCAAGGTTGGTTTACGAGCCCTACTAGCGTGAGGAAGGTTGGCTTAGTGCGTTTAACCGCCTGGGGCGGTAGGTAGGCAGCGGAGGAAGCGGGACCCGAATTAGCGGGGGGGTGTTATGTAATCACTTAGGTGGTAGCGCTGCTAACCCTGGCCTACGGCCAGGGCGGGCCACCTTAAAATGAATTGAATTGAATTGAATTAATGGACCCACATGACTATTAGTGCTATATACTAGATATAAAAAGCAAGTAAAGAAAATTTTACGTTCCGCCTAAGGCGCCGTTGCAAGTTTGCATATCTACTTGCTGTCTAGCTCGGATGTGCCAATAGTTGCCTATCTCGACTTCAGGGAGATAGTGGCCCGCTATGAATGGAAAATTAGGTCGTCTCCTATGGCTATTTACATTGATAATGGCCCTGTCATGGAATTAGAGTATATATTATAAACGCTGGCTCGATTCGCCGATGGAATGGAAGCAGATCGCCCTCAGATAAGAATAGCAGCATCACCGAGATACAAGTACAACAGAAATATGAAAGCAAAAAGTAGATAGATATTATATTTGCTTAATACCACTTTTTACTCGCCACCACACTATCACTACAAGGCTCCACCCAACTCGTCATTAATCCCAAGACGCCCGATTTATCAGGGAAAAAATCTACGGGTACAGAAGAATACATTGTTCTCCAAAGACCATGTTAACTAACAGTATCATTGCACCTTCAAAGCCAGGTCGACCAAAATACCCAGCTCCGTCGACCCATCCGCACGCACCCTCCCCTCTTCCCTATCCCGGAGAATCTTATCAATGTAGTCGCCAGCGCCCGAGAGATGGAGAATTTGGGCAATGGCATAGTGGAGGGCCAGAAGCCGGTCCGACGGCGGATCGATGGTGGGATGGGTGAACAAGGTCCTCGTAACGGGCAGGGGACGCGAGAGCATGCGCGGTAGAAAGGTGCCGATTTGATAGGTATGGGAATGGCTCTTGGCGAAGAAGATCTTGTACTGCCCAAAGAACTGATGCATCGCATGGCTAAGAGTTATGGCGTTATACGGCCGGTTGATATCGGTCCCTTCGATCAGATGAACCACGCCCAGGTCGAACATGTTCAGGATGGTGATGGCGGCCTTCTTGGGGTCGTCCATCGTACCACCATCCGGTTGTTGCTCTACCTTGGTTAGCGACCAAGGGATTATGTGGGATACCTCAACGTGGCTATAATCGTCACCGTCACCCAGGGCGTTCCCGTCGTCATCACATGCGTCCATGGCCTGGTCCTGCTGATTGGTTGACCGCGTGATGGCCTCGGCGGTATCAAAAGCCCGTGTAACCACACAGCGGTGGCGATCGCGGATGAGACAGGCTTCCCGAAGGGCGGACAGGCGCTCGGGGGTGCCGGTAAAGTCCTGGATCCGCTGCTGCTCCTCCTGCGACAAGACGTGCTGGAGGGCAGCATGGTGGACGGGAGAGGGCTGTGGAGTTTTGTTTGAAGACGCGCGGACTATATTCAAGTTAGGGGCAGCAAAAAAGAAGCGGGAAAAAAGACGCACGAGGTAAAAAGAAATTGGTCATGAGAAACTCGGCCACCCCAAAGAGAGACTCGCGCAGGTCGGCGTCTAGAGAGATGGTACCTTCCAGCATGTCGATGGCAAGGGACTGGAAGAAAAAGGAGAGGAATCGGTCCTGCGACTCGGCCGAGCGTGCATATTCGAAGGTGAGGCGAACAAGGGCGGGGCGGTTGTACTGCTTCATATTGGGGCGCCTACTATCCCTCGGTGGCTCCAGGGCTTCAAAGTGGGCGACAATGCGGTGAAAACGGGCGATTGCTCGTGCGCGTTCGCTGCCATGGCTAAACACGACCTGCTGCACGCCGCAGTCAATCAAGCCCTCCAACGATGATTGATGGCGAGGCGCAGCCATTCGACATTTGAGGCGATGGCGGGATGTGATGAATTGATGATGATGATGCGAGTGGATGCGTTGAGATGCGTGGTCAATGTTGGACAAACAGTATTGGGAAACGCTTACCGCATCACGTGACCAGCAGGGCAAAACAGAGTGGGCATGCAGCCGCCGTGTGATAAAATTTGTTATCGTAGGCTGGACGTCAAGCTGAAAAGCGGTTGTAGGAAAAAGTTTGCGCAAGGTGGGTGCAGGCATTGCTTGGGCTGGCTGGTGTGGGATAAAGAAAGAGGTTTGCTCCGGGGACCGCCCCAAACTCTCGCGCGACCCCCCCTCTCCACATGTGCCAGTGCAAGACAGCTGGGCATCCCAAACGCCAAGGCATGGTACTGAAAACGGTAAAATTTCAATGTCGTTGCGTCCACCTTTACACTACACCTG
>Ga0247765_1001429_pt1 | contig 11358 bp, 14 predicted proteins | sample UWRJL106311C6_FD_179949 | JGI IMG/M metagenome (GOLD analysis project Ga0247765, IMG submission 179949) | Plant litter microbial communities from Arlington Agricultural Research Station in Wisconsin, United States - UWRJ-L106-311C-6 | ecosystem: Environmental > Terrestrial > Plant litter >... | reverse complement strand
CTTCAAAAACTGCAGACCCGAGCCAAAAGAAGAAAAAAAAAAAAGGGGAGGGGGGGGTGGGTTATTAACGAAAAGGAAGAAACCAGGAAGAACACCACCCGGTCATGTTTGATCGCGATATTGGCCGAATCATTATTCCATAATGTACATGCAAAGGCTGCAGGGGCTGTGGGTACCTTAGCCACTTGAAGTTCGAGCATGCTTTTACTCTAAATTTGGGATGGCATCGCGCACTTGGTGGTATTTTGCCCCGAACAACCCGACGATTTACGCCTAAAATAATGATCCCGTTGCGTTCCCAACTTATGTATACGCCGTGGTTTGTTTGCTCATGATGGGGATTGCAAAACCAAGGGCGTTAGACATGTTGACATAGGCACCTAGGCAGAGAGCAGAAGCGGAACGTGGGCAGATGCATATGTCCATTATTTTCAACATGTCGAAACTCATGTATGCAGGTATGCTTGCATGATGCTTGGATCTATGAGAACCACCTCGATCCCATAGTGCTCTAAGATATCAATCATCCCATGCTGTTTTGCCCAATGTATTTGATGTACCTTTTCTTCTCCCTTTTCTAGCCCCGGGTTGGGCAAAAGCCCACTCACGACTGCTTGAAAGTCGAGCCAATAGGCCCAAATTTGATATTCGCTATTTCGTTACTTTAGTTTCATTCCTCAACCATTGAACGCCGCCGCAAAAAGACTGCCCAACGGGGTGGGGGAAGACTCACAGAAAACAACCCGATCACTCGCCTGCTTTGACTCCACCTCCGCTGGCGCACCACTCGTGGTATCACAAGTGCCGCGGCCCTTTCCGGGCGAATCAGGGTCGGCATCAACGGGAAAGGTAGAATCCAGCCAAAGCATATTAGAGTTGTGGTCATCCCACAAACTCATGACGAGGACCATTCCTTGGGCGAGGGCCTTGCTCATTTGCGGGAAGCCGCCCCTGGCTTCATGGATATCTTGGTCACCAAAGGCCGTCTTTTGGGCGCGGCAAAATTCCGGAGTCAGGCTGTTCCCTGGGTTACCGTCGATAGTGCTCTCTGAGTTGGGGATTACTTTGCCGTTTTGGACGTAGAAGCGTTTGATCTCGCTGATGGTACCGTCGGAGCCTTTAAGGAATTGGGTGACGACTGTCATCTTCTTGGAAGTGTCTACGGTGAGGCCCTTGCCGTAAAAGGTGCGATCGCCTTGGCGGTACGAGTTGAAGTCGCAGCCGTCAGGGTCGCAGGTGCCGGCGTAGCGGTCGCCGGAGTAAGTGCCGCCGCACTCATCACCGGAGCAGCGGTGCTGGCCTACTGTTGTGCAGGGGTGGGGCGTGTAAGCGGTTGAGACAGAGTTCGCCTCCCTGATAATGAGTTAATTCCTCTGCTACCGGGAAAAGAGAGATCCAGTACACACCAGATATCCATCTCGGAGCAGCAAGAACCATATCCGCCGACACCGGCATTGGGATCGTTGGAAGACTCGGTCCACTGAGCAGAGTTGGCTTCGCCGTTGATGAACTTGAGGTCACGCGGGCATTGCGCGTCACAATAACCGGTACCGTACTTGGCACCAGCCTTGTTGCCCGAATACTTGGACAAGCCACCATCCTCGTCCATCGAGACGAAGTAGAGGGCGCCGTTCAACCCACATCTGCCATCTGTTAGACGCAGCCCGTCAACAAATTTGCTGAGAGATATACACACCCAACCTTGGACACGTCAACGTCAAAGGTGAACTCATTGCCAAGCAGGGTGAACATCTGATACTTGTTGGCGTTGGCCATGAGGTAGAACCGAGAGCCGATGTTGGTAGCTGATATCATGCCGTCAGCATGCCTGTCAAGGCCCCCGGAAAAGCAAAGCGTGACTCACAGTATTCGCCCTTGGTGATAAAGTTGATGGTCAAGGCATTGCCGCTGGTCGATGCACCGTAGGTATTCTTGTAGTCTGCGCCATCGACAGCGCAGTTTGCCGCACAGCTCTTGGCATCCTTGCAGATGGTAGTGTTCCACGAGTTGCCGCTGTAGCAGTTGGTGTAGCTGTTCTTGTCATGAACCCAGCGCCAGTTGGAGTCAATGGTGATCTCTCCGTTGACCGTCGTACAGGATCCGCCAGAGCTGCACTTCTGCCTACGGCACGTTAGAGGTTGCTTCAGCTGTACATGGCAACACACATACCAAGTGAGTTTGGGATGCGTTTCAGTGGTCTGAGTCCCGACTTGCTGGGCGGCGGCCAGGGCCAGGAGTCCGGCAACGGTGGCAAGTTTCGCAAGCATGTCGAGATAGCTCTGCTTGACTGTGAAGAGGATGGTGGGGAGGGCTGGTCAACCCCAAGTCACGGAGTCGCGGCGGAGGGTTTTATACACCACTCTAGCCAGCTTTGCGGCTCGCCATCGCCATAAACACTCAGAGGCTTCATAGGAAAAGCGGGTGGAGTGCTCAGATCACTCATCGTTGTCTGAGTGTTGATGGGGCCCGGCCACGGATATGCAAGCCAGTGACATATTCCCTCATAGAAATTTGCAAGAAGGGGAGGGAGAAATTGGCAGATGAAGTCCCGTAATTTAATCCTGCAAAGAACGAGGTGATTTATGTCGTCTTGCCGCGCTGTTCCTGGGATAGTTTGAGAGTGGGTGGCACGGGAGCCGAGATAAGCTCATGGAAGAAAAGGGAGGCGCGCGAATCAGGCCCCATCCCGAAGTCAACCACGCAAGGAGGTCGCCTTGTTTGCTTGCCCAGACGAACTCCTGTCTTGTCGAGACGTCACCGCAAACTGGCGATCCTGTTATCTCTGCCTTTTCTCGCGATGCGTTCGAGGTAGCTGTAGGTCAGGCCCTGGAGTATGCAGGGACAGCGGGCCGACGGAGAGAACAGAATGGTGTTCACGGCGCGGGTCTGCGTTGGCACCTCGACAGGGTTGGATAGAGTGTATCTGCGCACTCAGACTGGCGAACGGACAGCCCGTCCTTTTCCCCAGATTACGGTTATCACAGACATAACTGGCGAGCCACGTCGCAACGTTTCTTGATGCGGATGGGAAGGGCCGAAGGTTGTGATGTGGGTTCGGTGGTGGTCGACGGTTGGGAAGTGGACCACTGCTCTCGAGCCGTACCATGCTAGTCAATGCGGCTGGTAGGATGCCTCAAGATGTCGTGTTGCTGCCGTTCGCGAGGTCCACACGACCCTCACAGGATGACTCTGCAACACGCCAATGTAAGCCGTACTCAACAACCGGTTAAACGTCCACAAGCTATGCCGTGCCAGGAAATCTGGGGAGGATCTGAGGCTTGGAGAGTCCGGGTCTAACCAGTTTGGCGGGATGAGGCTCGATTCCCCACGTGCTCGAGAATTGGAGAAGGCTGCCCTGCTGAGAAACTCTGGCTAGGGATGCCCGTGAGGAGAAGTACCCCAAAGTGGGGGATGGGAAGACAAGACCATGATAACATCGTGTCGCACCAAACCTCGGCCACGGTTGCAATATGACCCGATCCGCCCCGGTGATAGACCAGCAGAGAAGGTAGAAAATGACATTCTGCGGTATCGAAGGACACCGGAGACGGGTCAGAAACAAAAGTCTTCACGGTGTCCGTCCGAAATAAATTAGCCAGAAATCGCTCTGTTTTAGCCAACACGTGGACAGTCGATGCGCCCAAGACCTTGATTTTTGACCGGGATCCAGCCAGAAAGGAGAGGGGAAAGCTTCCTCCACCCGTTGCTTGTATCTGTGGTGGGTTAGGCGCTGTGCTTCAGAAATGCGGGTTTCACTTACAGCCCAACTGCGAACTCTGGAAGAAAGGCGCGCACCGGGCAGAGAAAAAAAGCACAAGATAATCCACGTTTCTCCATCCTCCATTCCGCCTTCCCCGGGCCTAAATAGCAAGACTCGCACAAAGCCGAATTTACGCGTGAATCGCAGTCGAATCCTGTTAGCACTAACCATTTCGACAGTCCGTCGCCATCGAGTTGGTTGAGGGCGGCAGGAGTGCAGCGTAAAAATTACTCGGTCTGGGAACCTGGTTGGGTTGATAGGCGCCATGCCTGGCCGATAGGCGCGAGGTCAGGTGTCAAGTAACGGACGAGCGAGGGGTTCGTCCGAGAGTCGTCAAAAGAAGCAGGAATCCATCTTTGCAGCACATTTCTGGTCCAATATACACTTGAAAACTTGCCCGATACAAGTTCATTGGTTTTGCAAACCCGTTAAAGATGCCTCTACGCGGCCCGGTTCCAGTGAAGCTGTTCAAAGGCGACGAAGCCGAAACACTCCAAGTTGGGCTTATGACCATTCGCGTTTTCGAGGATGGATCTCAGACTGAGAATCGTGTGAGTTCCGTGCTCCTCGAAATTCCTGCCGGCGCATCGGGCCCGCCGATGCACTGGCACCGATTTCACGATGAGTTGTTCTTCGTGACCAAAGGTGACACGAGATCGAGATCGAAGGTGCTGCTGCGTCACTGACTCCTAGCCGCAGGTGTCGTCCGATTCGTAACCCCGGGCGGCGACGTCGATGCCAAGACAGGGGACATGATGACGGTGCCCCCCGGAGCTATCCATACCTTCAAGAATGCCTCAGAGACAGAAGATGCGGCCTGCTACATGACGGCTACGCCAGGTCACTATGTCGACTGTAAGATTTCGTGCTGCGTCTGCCTCATCGAGTCCTTGAATTCTGACCTGTGAAACAGATTTCAGAATGCTCGCCAAAGCCACTAGTGACAGCGGGAAGCTGAGCCCGAACAATACTGCCCATCTTATGGCTTTGTATGGCACTTTTCCGCCCGAGGTCGAGTCGGAGCCCTAATGAGAATCTCTGTCAACGCTGCATTCGGGGTTGCGCTACGTATTATATTTGGTGTCGGGACGCGTATCATAGCCGACACCACCGGGAAAGATTATGTCCAAATTTCTGTGCCTATGCTTGCCGAGGGGTATCAAGAGTAGCCTCCTGAACAGGTGGATCATAGTTTTAGTTCGACTTGCGAAGCCTGCCCGAGCGCCGATGGCCATCCTCAGTCCCTACTGCAGCAGGAACCTCATCATCCTTGGTGTCCCGAGGCGTTGCTTTACCTTTTTTCGTTGGCTTCTCGTCATCTCCATCGGCTTCCTTCTTTCTTTTCCGCGGTTGAACATCTTGGTCGTACTCCTTCTTTGTCTTTGGTTTCGACGACTTGTTCATGGCTTTGGTCTTGGGTTCAAGCTCGTCTTGGTCCGAATTCGCAGCCTCCTTCTTCACGCCTGTCAAAACTCGGCCAGTCTTCTTCTGTAGCTCGGGGACATAGCAACTTGTCCTTCCGCCCACAGTCAGGAATGCCAGCTTTTCGCCGCTGGGCAGGTGGGTAGTGGCCCCCTTTCCGCCTTTTCCCCATCGAAAGTGAAACAGCCAGTCAGTGGGGAACTGATCCGAGTCGCCAAGTTTGTCAACAGCAAATTGACAGACATCACGAATGGATTTGTACAGTGTCTCAATCTGCTCGTCGTCGAACTCGTCACAGTACTGCTCAGGATGGAGTCTTGCCTGGAACAAAACTTCATCGGCCACCCAATTACCGATGCCACTCAGCACAGTCTGGTCCAGAAGCAACGCCTTGATCGGGACATGGCGGGACCCCATCTTCTGTTTCAAGAAGCTGGCCGTGAAAACTTCGCTGTCAACAACAGGGTCGGGCCCATTCTCAACAAGGGGAGAATTCTTCCGGATGCTGTCTCCCGGGCAGTCGACGAGCCTCACGCGACCAAAGCGACGGGGATCTGTAAAGGCAATTTCGACTGCCGGGTCCCTGGTTTGTAGCTGAAACTTCCAGAACTTGGGAGGCCACGCGTCCGCATCTCCGGGCTTCATCTTCTTGTAATAGTTCGTATACGCTGTTCGCTCGCCCTTGATGTGAATCCATCCTTTGCTCGGGGAGTCAGCAAGATAAAACTGACAAGAGGGAAGACCGAGGCATACCTGTCATGCCAAAGTGCATGACGAGATGCGGAGGTTTATCCAGGACAATCCTGCTCGATATCAACAATAAAATACCGGGAACGGCGGGGAACAAGTCAGGACATACCAAAAGTATTTTCCCTGGTTTCCCGCCGAAACAACCTGGCCAACGGCGACATCAGAATGGGGACCGAAAAAGCCGGAGGACCCGAGGCCGGGGAGTATCTACCTTTCGGCCGGTCAGAGCCGTTGCAACGGCGAGACCGGTGGTCCCAACCTTTCCAAAGACATTGGTGTCCTCAATTGCGCTCGCTGTCTTGACCGTTTTCCCCACCAGATGGATCCGGAGGAAGTGCACGATTCGCGCAACTTTGAAATGGTGAGAAAGAGTGAATCAATTGGCAGCCACACAGCTTCAGCCCCGATAGCACTCACTTTCGGCAATTTCGGGCATGATAATATTAGTGAGCGCGCTGGAAATGGAAGGTGTTGCTGGGAGATGAGGTCCTTGTTTGTCCACTTTCCAGCTGAGCTCTTGCCCAAGGACCGAGAGGTCGCGTCAAGTTGTCTCCAGTCGGCCTGGATTCTGCCAAGCCCTACGCGAAAAAGAGGCGTCCGCACGTGAGGACTCCAACGGGCAGGCCCCCACCCACAAACTCGGAGCTTTTCTTGCTGCCCCACACTCGCAGCTTCAAAACCTTCCGCCTCGATTTTTTTTTTCTTCCTTCATTCTTCCCCTTCACCGACAACCACACACGACGCGCCGACACTCCCTGGTAAGTCTGCACTTCTTCGTTGCCTCACCCCCCAGCCAGCTAGCCTGATGACAACACCAAAACCGCAAACTAGAGTCTTTGATCCTACGGGACATGAAACTAGAATTGTAACGTCAGTCTGATTACTGTTGACACCTGGCTGTGTTTTCATGATTTCAATTCCTCAAATGGTTGCTCACGCAGCTAACAGACTATTAGGTCTGGTCACTAGCACGTCACTCGGTTGACGCTGTGATCGAAATATGCATTCCAATTTCTCGATAGCAAGTCCATGATGACACGCTGCACTGTCCGCCGGGACTACCACTGGGGTGTCTGCTAGACGAAAAGGTCGGTCATCTTGTATCTTCACACTACATTGACATTGTGATGACTTTCTTCTTTGCTTCGGCAAGTTGGAATTACCGACTGAATTTTTTTTTTTTGAAGAAAACAATTGGCTGTTTCTGATTGTCCCTCGATTGCCATTTCCAACGAGCAACAATGTCACTTTCTCTTTGCTGACTACTGCCACTCAGACTCGTCTATATTTAACACTCGAATCGAATCGGTATGTCTTAGGAGTACGTTGTCACAATCTCGTTCCGACCCAACACAGGCTTCCATGATGAAATGGCACTGGGCTCCGACTTTTTCATGAGCAGACATGCCACGTTTGCGACAGGCCTAGAAAACCTCGTCCACTGATCAGCGTGTGGGACTTTACGCGATCATGCCTATCTCTCCTGGGCACTAGCTAATCTGCTAGACCTGCAGTTTGCGCTCGCATTTGACGTATTCTCCACTGTCGCTGGGTAAGTGGGCTTTGGTTTCCCATCTCTCCTTTCTGTGATGATGTCTAGATGACGAGTCCTACGGGATCCCCAATGAGGACAACCTTTTTAACTACCATTCATGCATTTCTGAGATTTCCACCAGCCAATATATTTTTCATTAGATCTGCGAAGCAATGCGCTAACTTTGGGATCCAGGCTGCCTTATGCTGCGGTTATCACCAGTCTGCAGTTGGTCATGATGGTATACACATTTCCTTTTTTTCCCCACTCAACTGCTTAATGATGATCTGACATACAAAATTGACAAGCATATGTCAGAGCTCACGCCGTGACGACGCAGTCATGTCTGAAATGCCTATTCAATTTCATGTTATCGGAATCTTTTGTTTGCAAGCATTCTGACCTGGATGTAGTATACGTGAGTCAACACCATCTCGACCATATGTCTTGAATGACGCGTGCATCATCGGAGCCAGGTAAGCAGCATCAGTCTCTTTTTGTCAATGATGACTCCATGATGAATAAAATTTTATCACGACGGTCTACATAGCTTCGGCTTTGATGACACTGCCGGTGACACGGCATTTTCAACTGAAAGAAGTCAACACTAGTTTTGTTTTCCTCAATTGTGCGGGTGCAGGAGCTAACCCGGTGACAAGACAGGTTTGCAGTGCCATGCGCAAGGGTCGATATCACGAAGCGGACCTCCATGCACACGAGGACCGATTGCCAAGCCAGCGACACAATAACCCTTGCCTAAGATTCGATAGGCTTGAGCCGGTTAGCATGGAGCCGTGCTGCTAGCAAAGTAATAACAAATTAACCAGCCTCTAGAGAATATCTGATAAGCTGTCCTGACCAGTCACATCCGCGCAGAGCTGCCCTATCGCCGACTTTTGTGCTCGGATTCAGCGCTGAAACAGACAAGCCCATTGTAGGCAGTCAGCAACCAGGTAGAAGTACAGCCAATTATCGTTAATTTAAACGCTTCGTGTTACAGGCGTAGAGGATGGGTTCGTTGGCTCGGCACAATTGCGACGACTGCAGTCGTTGTGAAAAGCGTCTTGGACGATGCCATCGCACAAGATGCATCATCCTGCCGGAGCGCGGCATAGGCTCCCGAATCTTGACATAAACCTTCGAGTTGACTATCTTGACTTCTCTGAATGCACCCTGATAATTGTGAACCCCCTTTTTTTGTTTTCGTCTACATTTCACAAGAGATTTACAATATTGAACACAATCGCGAAGCCGAGTACCCATAATGGTGTGCATGGCCGCCTTGACAAGCTGTCTGGTGTTGACGTTGCCGTGAACAAGCCCGTCAATGTTGGGTTCAGTGTTGGGGCTGAAGGACTTCCTGGTCCTTTCGTGGTCATGGCCGACCCCGGCCAACTACTCGAAGCCGAGTACCACACACCATTGATGATGACGCCTTCCCCCTTGAGCAAGCTCCTGACTGCATCTGACGGACAGGTGCTGCTCATTGCCCGAACGTAACATGTTGCTGTCGGACTAGGCGGCAGCTTCAAAGATAATGTGGCATTCGCGGGACCAGTTGTGTTGTAAGTCCCTAGGTTGATAAGCTCACCTGTGCTGACCGATGTCCCCGTGATGATACGCGCAAACACCTGGAAAGCAGTCTCGGGTTGGTATGCAGGCACAAAATGCCCGGCTTGGTAGATTCGTGAGAAGGAAAGGTTGCCGAACTGTCGAACAACGCCACCGATGTAACTGTCATTGACGATGATCGGGGCATAGCCCGCAGCAGGGAACAATGTAGCATAGGCACCGCCTACAGCGGTGGCCACGGATAAGGAAACAGCTTCGCCGCCAAGCCAGTTGCAGATGTAGTCGCGGTCCCCGTAGATGAAGCCTATGCGGACGCCGCGGGAGAGAAGTGAGGCGAGCTTGGGGATCATGGCGTCACGGACAAGATCGCCGGTGGAGGCAAAGGCTTCGTACACGGCAGCACTAGTGTCGGTGAAGTTGACAGCAGAGCCGATAGCTTCTTGGACAGGGCGAGTATTCAGGTATTCAACATAGTAGTTCGGGGGGAATGAGTCGGGGCGGTTGTGTGCGATATCATAGACGCTCCGTCCAGTGTCGAGATAGGGGTCCATTAACGCCCTGCATGTTTCCACTGCCAGTTGGCAGAGAGAGTTTGTGGTGTTGACAGATACCTGAATCCCCGAATTTAGGACGGAACTCGCGTTTCGGCACTGTATGACCAAGTCCCCACAACCACCTGCTTGGTAGAAAGACCCATTGGAAAGCCTGGCTCGGGCTGGGTTTATAAGTTGTAAGCCGTATGTGTTGTTGACAGCCATGGTTGTGTAGAAGGGATCTTGGACTATGTCATCTACCCATCCATTGACGATGCCCAAGGAGTTGAGCCTGATGTCTACGGTTGTGTTCGTAGGCCTTCGGAGCCGCTGATCTATGTTCTGCTCCTCCCACGTCTCCGCAAACGCGGGTCCATACTTGCCGCCGTAACTTTCAGCGAAGAGATTGATTCCGAGCGTGCGCCCCCCCGGTGGATTGTACTCGGGAAAGGTACTGAGGAATGCCTGGAGGAGATGCCATACCGCCACACCGGCTATTTTGGTGGAGTTTGCGGTGCTGTTGGGATTCAGTGAGCTGAAGGTTCCATTCATGAACAGCGAGGGTGTCCGATCTCGAGGGAGGCTTCGAGGAGGCGCACTCATAACTCCAAGAAAATGATCTGCCGACCCATTGGTTGGCACATCATACGAGAAGCCCACCTGGTTTGGCTGTGCGGCTGTCAGCTTGAGTCACAACAGGAAACACCTAGACAGGAGGAATAGCTATGGTACCTGGTCGACGAAGAGCATGTTGGAAGCTCTGTCCCAGCCCCACTCCCTTACGGTGGTCTCGAGCCTGCCAACACCCTTCTCGATGACTTCACACGGCCCAATCTCGGCGAAGAGTCCGAACATGGAGCTTGAACCTGGCCCGCCATTGAGCCAGATCGTAAATGCTGGGGTCGGCTCCCTTCCGGCGATGAACCAGAAGAAGAGGTTGGTTGGATACACGCCCGGGACTGTAACCCAGCCAGTGTACTGCTTTTGTGAATCAAAGGCTGTTGCACAGGCTCCCTTGGGAACTTTGTAAGATATCTTTATACTAGAGTCAACTGGCGATACAATCGTCGTCAGTCCTGTCGCTTGATAAGGGGCAAACTGAGCATCGATAAGGCAAGGCGAGAGCGAGAGAAAGACAACTATGGCCGCAACCAGATACGATCCGGGACTCCAGCGAGCCATCGTCATGGGGAATGGAAACCGCCAATTTCATACTGCTACCATCCGTCACTCGCGACACCAAGTCCTTGGCCTTGAGTGAAGGAGGTTAAGATGGAGTTGAAAACACACTTGGATGCCACGCTTCATCAGAAGCGCAGGAAAGCGAGCGACACGAAACCCGCGAACGGAAGGAAGCGACGTGACACAACTGGCCCCGTCGCAACTTCCAAGGTCAAGACGGTTGAATTCGACATCTTCCAGCCTCCCACGCAGTACCCTAACCCTGTTTCCAGGCGCCGAAATCGCACGCTCTGGGGAGGAAGAGCATGCAGTTGAACTCGCAAAATCTCGCCGATCTGTTGCCAAAAGCGAAAAGTGCAATTGTCTCACACAGTTCAAAGGTATGCTCGTCACACCGCCTCCCCAACCTCCGGGCCACAACTAGCGGTTGTCAAGTCAATCGCCGCCACACCCGCCGCGGCGTCGAGATCGTGGACGAGAGTGTCAGAACTTGCCTGAGGGTTATTTCTTGATCGGTCTTGGCTTTCGCCCCATCCAATCCATTCCCGTGGAGTCTGGCGAACCCCCGCGGCGGGCTTGTTTCTGCCCCCCCCCCCCGCCCGTGT
>Ga0247765_1001428_pt1 | contig 11365 bp, 12 predicted proteins | sample UWRJL106311C6_FD_179949 | JGI IMG/M metagenome (GOLD analysis project Ga0247765, IMG submission 179949) | Plant litter microbial communities from Arlington Agricultural Research Station in Wisconsin, United States - UWRJ-L106-311C-6 | ecosystem: Environmental > Terrestrial > Plant litter >... | reverse complement strand
CCCCCCCCCCCCCGGGCCACGAGCCTCGCAGCCGAATATTCTACCAATATTTTCGCCGTCCAAGCACACAATGCCTATACGATTCGATGGAAGGAATCCGATATTACTCAGCTCACGCCCAAGCCCCCCCTGCTCACTTGTAAGAGAAGAAGGGATCAGGCAGTTAAGGCGGCACAGCAGCAGCGAGCTCGGGAGGCCGGGGAAGTAGAACCCAGTGGTATAAGAACTGGACAATGACTCGAGGGCGACTTAGTTTCATGACGGAGTGACTGAGTGTGTATTGGAAATGAAAGACATCAAGTCGGGCTGCACATTACCTACCTACCTAACCAAGGACACTCTAATCAATATTTAATGCCTGTGGGAAAGAATTGAGGCGTCCATAAGCTGATACCTATGGACCTATATAGTCTACCCTGATTAGTCACGAAGTCCATTCTCTGGCCATAGGTAACTTAGCATCTCTCCGACTTTCCACCCGGCAATGCATAGCATGGCATAGCTTAGGAAATACGTATATGCTGTTGGTTGCCCTGCTTTGATGAGGTCCGGCCCGGCTAAAGCGTTTGCGAAATCGGCACTTTCGCTCAGGTACCTAAGTGTCCAGGTACTAACTAAAACGCTCAAAATAGAAGAGCATATGAAACCAATCCCATGACTCAGTCCCCAAAATGCAACAGTCAAGTTGGGACCCAACCAAGACCAACAGAAGACCAAAAATCGCGATTATAATGCACCAGACATTGCAGTTCTACCATGTCGTCCTCCACTGCGGCTAGGACGGATACGCCGTCAACGACAGGCGATTTATCCCCGACAAGACAAGCACCCAATATCGCCCTAAAAACGCCGTTTGTCCAACCAACGCAATGCTCCGACATGTTCACCACTTCGGCCACTACTTACGGCTATTACGGCCAATCCAAGTTGCAATGCACGTATTACATATCGGCCTCGGATCAAAAGCAGCCCCCGGATGGAATAGTTTGGCGCCGGATGAACAACCCTTTGTCTTTAGTCCGGGCGTATGTCCCAGCGGATAGACTGCCTATACTGTGGGTCTTGGGGAGGCGACGCTTGCCAGCCAGGACAGTTTGGGTTACCGGACGACGTCTTATTCAAGATACAGCAAGTCCTTTTGCTGTATAAGGTATGTCTATTCACACACACACACTCTCTCAATTATATCTACCGCACCAACAAAGTTAAGGTTAAATATATTGTTGACAATACTTCTGGCAAAAGTGGTTACAAATACTCCATGATTCTCGGATATCCCGAGGCCATCATGGCAGGCGTCTCTGATCCGGCTTGTATCAAGACAATCTCCCCTCCATCCTTCGACATTGCGGCCTCGGCTGTCTAAGTCCACAACGCATACACGATTCGATGGCAAGAGTCGGACAAGGCGCAACTATCACCGATGCCACCAATACTGTCCTGCGAAAAGATCATTCGCTCGTGGCATCCCTCCAACCCAATCACCCAAGATTGCAGTGAGCCTCGCGGTGAATCGCCGAGTGGGTTGGATATGTCTGGGTTTTTAGCTTTGGTAATACTATTGCCCACCGTCGTGGGAGGGTTGGTCATTTGGTTTTGCGTGGTGATTTTTAAGGATTCCAGCAAGAGAAGGAGAGACCAGGCAGCGAAAGCGGTACAGCGAGCTCGGGAGGCTGAAGAGACGGAGCGGGCCGTGTTAGAATTGTTGCACAGTGATCAGAGGTGCCCATTCCGTGTCGAGTGCGTGTTGGATGGAAGGGAGCTTGAGATCAATATCTTGTACCCTAATTAATAGTTAATAAGTATGCGCGCGAGTGACCTGCATTGGAGTTTATATCTACTTACATACGTGCCTGTCTTCATCGTCCACTAAGACTTGGAATACCCATGGCAATGAGTAAGGTAATCAAATACCACGGCCGGCGCGAGACACATGGCCTAGGATCAGGCACTAAGCCAACGACTCGTGCTCTCGGCGGGGAGGAACCGCCCCTATTAGTCCTGGCAGTTGTAATCATCTAATATGCCGTGCCGTACGTTGAAGTGGGTAAAGGTTTTGCATCATGTTACCGCTCAGCCGTTTTTCCAGATAACGGCACGACTTCCCGAACCTCGATTTGCACCAACACATTCCTGAACCACATCATCCAGTCCCTACGTTGACCACAGTGTGCCAGAGATGGTGCCGTCTTCTTGTCTTCTGCCTTTTATATTCCCCTTTTACCTTCCGTCCCAGCGTTCTGTTTTTGGTTTCTTCTCACTCTATGACGCAACCTCCAGAGCAAAGCTCCTGACACTAACACAGGAAGTACGGACAACGGCGACCACGATTCATCAAGAGGATATCTAACCCGCTATTGTCCCTTAACCGTCTCTCAACTTTTCTCTTCCTTGCTCATCACCCAATTTCTCCGCCTGGCCTCTCGCTCGCCAACTAGCCCCCCCTCTCTAGAATAGTCCCTACATGCAGCAGTGCAGGAAACCAATATCATCATGATCATCTTTCATCTCTTCCATCTTTTTACTCTCCACCTCCTCCTCACAACCCCTTTATTCAAGTTCTCCCTCGTTGTCTCCGCCGCCTCTATGTCCTGCTCCTTCCCTGAAGGAAACTCTCGAATCTGCTACAACACGGCCTCTTCGTCAGAAGCGGAGTCGCAAAACGTTTCTGTTTCAGAAATCGAGTTCATTGCCAAATATCTCCGTTCATATCAAGCGCAACGGGGAAAGCCCAAATTCTACTTTATGAACGGGACGGGCGCCGACGATTGTGCCGAATGGCCTGTCACTTCGCGAGGTCGTACGGCTGTTTTTGCAAAGTTGCTGGGGGATCAATATGCGGCGGTGGCGTTTTTGGATATTTGCGAGGACAGTTGACGGTAGTGATCAAAACTCAAAAGGCACGGCTGATGATGATGATGATATAAGTAATTCTCTGGTAGGATGTGGTACGGATGGAGGGCAGATGGCGGTTTTGGTGAATGCCTCGGATCCGCTTTATCAGAGTGAGGTTTTTGTACAGTCGGGGTTGGTTAACACGGGGATTCTCATTAAGGTGGTACGAAATGAGGAGTGTGGGGAGTGGTGAAAAGAGAATACCAAAGGTACCTAAACGAGGGCTTAGTTTGCTAGTTTCTCTAGAACACACTATCAAGTTGTTAGTGGTCTGTGTCGTGACGTAAAAAGACCCTTGACCTTGGCATGCAGCACTCTTGCATTCCAGGTTGACTATAACCACAAGTATTATTCTGGGTAACATCAAATTCAAGTTGACAATAAAGTCTTGGCAAGCCATAGAACTGGAACTATTTTGCTTCCCGTTACTTTGTAGACATGGGCGGTAATTCTCGTGTTACTTGAATCCCCACTTCATGTCGCATTCCCCAACTCAAATCTGTGTTACTTTCCCCATGGCTCGTAAGTTTGTATTGTCCGAGTTCCGCATTTGCTCAGGTGCTGAATAATACCAGAGACCAAACCAGCCAATGAGCCTGAGCAAAGTAATCATGACAAGTGATAAACCGCATATTACTCAGCACGTCTCGGGCCAGTTTCGGGCCAAGTTGATGTCGCAATCGCGCGAATCGCGCTTCTGGGCGTCTCCGAGCCGAAAGTGGGTTGGGGAGTTAAAAGCTAGTGAGGACTTGCGTTCCTCTCCCACGAGCTAATTCCCACTTCAATTCACGATACAAAGACCCGCGGAGACAAAAGACATCCAACCAACCCAACAATCTGACAACTTGACGAGCCGAAAAAAAAACAACAACAACCAAAATTCATTTTCAAAATGAGCAAACCCATCCTCATTTCCGGCGCCGGCATCGCCTCCCTCCTCCTCGCGCAGTCCCTCCGCCTCTCACGGATCCCGTTCATCCTCTTTGAGCGAGATTCCTCCTTCTCCTTTCGCGCCCAGGGCTATCGTCTCCGTTTATCGTCTGAAGGTCTCGATGCCATTGAATCCGTTCTCCGTCAGGACCCTCCTCTCTGGGAGAAATTCTGGTCTCGCTGTGGAAAGACCGGAGGAGCCGGATTCGCCTCTTTTGATGCCGTTAGTGGAACGCAGACGGAACATCGCATGCCCGAGAGTTTAACCTCCCGAGAAGGCAAGATTGTCGGCATTGCGCGCGGGGATATGCGTCAGGTTTTTGCAGAGGGCTGTGAGGAGTTTATTCAGTGGGGGAAAAACGTGGTTGGCTATGAACTCACGGGAAACGGTGAAGGAGTTAGAGCGGTTTTTGCGGATGGGACACAATCTGAAGAGGGGTCCATGTTGATCGCTGGCGAAGGAATTTATTCCCGCGTGGCGAGACAGGTGTCGGGTGGACGGCTGAAGGTGTACGATACGGGGGCCAGGGGAATTCATGGCCAGGCGCCGAGTACGGCGTTCAAAGGGTTGGGAGAGGGGGTGTTTCGGTTACGGGATGATTCACGACCTGACGGGGCTATTTTCATCATCACAAATGTGCGACCGGGCGATATGGATGATCCGAATGTCAACTTTGGGTGGACCATGGGAGGGCAGCCAGGAGTGATTCGCGCGCCGAATGACGATTACTCGATTGTTGGTCCCCAGGCCGCACAGTTGGCCAGGTCGCTGACAAAGGACTGGCATCCGCGATTTCAGCCGCTGTTTGACCAGATGGATGAGTCGGAGGCGGCGTTCTGGAAGATTACCTGCTCGACGCCGTCTGGAGTGCCCGAGTGGCCCAACGAGCCTAGGGTCACGGCGATTGGGGATGCCGCGCATTCAATGACGCCGGCGGGTGGGATTGGAGCTAACACGGCGGTGAGAGATTCGGCTCTTTTGGGTCGGTTGTTGCGGGAGGCGGGAGGATATGCTCCTGGTGTTACGGCGGCCTACGAGAAGGAGATGCGTGTGTATGCGAGCGAGGCGGTGCATTTGAGCTACACGACAGCTACTGGCCAGTTTGGCATCAAGATCGATGAGGAGACCAGCGCTACAGTTTAGACTAGACCAGATGCCTACTTTCTTCACCTACGTGTAGAGATGCAGACTACATACCGCAGCGTACCTACCTCTATTGTCTCCCCCCACAACATTTCTGACCAAGTCCGGATTAGTCGCGCAGCCTGAGCTGAGGGTGAGGCGCAGCGGGCACCTCCCTGATCCGAGTGAGCTCAAGGAAGCGACGTTTAACCCCGCTATGGTTACCATGATATAAAATAGGATGTAAGTTGTTAAAACAGGTGACCCCTGTAGCCCCCCCTACAGGTCTAGCAGTGGTGGTGGTTATATTATAGGGTGCCGCACTGGCACCGGTGCTACGTACCCTACACCGGCGGTAGTAGCACTGCATCTAAGCTCATATTATTTTCATGAAATCGGTGTGTTCGTGGTCGCTGCGGCCTTTTCTGCAACACTTCCCTGACGTTTAAATACTAACCGTCTTCACACTGTGTCAAGAAATCCAGTGGACGAAGATGAGAATATCGACCGGTTTCCTGAGGTTCCATCAAGAAGAGATGTACCAAAAGTCGTCAAGGATGAGGGGCAAGACTCTCCGAAACTCGTCCGCGACCACAACGAAGGTACATGCATGGGGGTGGTGGGTCCACCTGTGTCTCCCAGCGGAGGAGGCATGGTCCAGCAATCATCATCATTCTCTGCATTGTTGACCGTGTCTGGTGTCCGGGCCGCCGCCGTTATTGGATCTGGGGTCAGGCCTCTGATGGTAACATCGGAGTCGGAATCGGCCGTAGTATTGGGCGACGGTACCAGTTGGGTTTGGCTGGTGGGGTGATGATGGATGATGGAGCCCGTGATGGGAATCTCAAAAATTCTTTCCAAGAATTCGGGGACACCTTCTACGCGCCATTTTTGCCAAGCATTGGTGCTGGTGACGGCGCCCCTGCCGTCGACTTGTGATGATGCATGGGGTTGCTGTTGAAGATATACCGAAGGTTTAATCCGTGAGTCGTAGATGATCTTGGCTAGCTTGCCTTGGTTTGCTATCGAGATCTCTCGGAAGAGCGAGACGGCTTTGTGAAGGTAGCTGCGGCTGTAGAAATTTGGCCAAGAGCCTGCGGCCATCGTGACGTCCATGCCGAGGGATCCGCAATGCAGGAGCCCCTCCAAGGAGATGAATGCGCGCCGGACATATCCCTGCACACACAAGCTATAAAAAACCAAGAGCCATCTGCTGCCCTTATCTTTGTTCTTGTGGAAGAGCGCCCTGTCTAGCTCTTCGGTATAGTAGATGGCGGATTTGGTGAGACTGTAGAAGGCGGGCGAGGTGCACCTGTCAGCACTAGCGCACTGAGCATGAATGTCGCTCGCCGACAGGCCGCAGGTTGAAACCCGGATTGCTTCCAAACAGGAAAAAAGGCAGCATATAGAGGTGTAAACCAGAAGCTTCGTTTCGTCAAAATGGCCCCATCGCGCCTCGCATAGAGAAGCCGCTTCTAGGAGCGCAACGAGATCCTCGACGGCACCAACACCCGCGCGCTGAGCAGCCTCTTGGCTATCCTCCAATTCCCATACGATCTTAGTAATAAGCTCATCGTACGGCAGTTCGACAGCAGGCCTGAGTAGACCCTCGAACTCGGGTATGCTGTAGAGCCAATTAAAGTTGACCTTAGTATTAGCAACTCTGCAGAGCATCCCTTGGCTGCATTCCGCCGCGTGGACATGGGTGGGGCTTTGCATCTCCCAGATCTTTTCTCGACGACGCCGCCTTGCCCGGTCGAGCAAACCGGCCGCGGGTTGGAGTTTGGATGGCAACTCCACTCGTGCAGCACGTGCAGCACGCCCCGCTGCTGGCGGCAAGTGGCACAGAAATGGAATTTCCGCTGTCGCGTCGCAAACCAGGCCGCGGCGGCAAGGTATGGCCGAGTTCCTGCGGCTCCAGGCGCATCGTTCGCAGGGGGTTCCGTCTCCAACACACTACTCAGAAAAATTAGTGAGCGTTCAGAAATGTACCATGTTTAAGGGTCGAGACACGTACCTTCTTACGACTAAGCTTACATGGCCAACATGATTCGACTTCCAAGGGTTGGTGGAGCTGCGGTAGGATGCGAGAGAAGATCCTAGACCTCCATCTCGGTTGAGTGGTGCTTGCCTGCAGATGCGCAGGTTGTAGCGCTGGTAACATGTTGCTTGGTGTTCCAGGTGCAGAGCCATGGAAAGCTGCAGCTAGATCGCTCGCTGGCATGAGTCCGGGTGTAGACCAAGCTGTAGGTGGTACCTGCCCAAGAGAGGCAGAGGCTTGGGCAGCGACTGGCGAGTGGGGTGCCCCAAATGGGGGCATACCTGAGACTTGCCAATCGTCAAGGGGTGCAGCCCAGTCTAGGGGATCGTAACCGTGGAGTTGGCCTGGCAGAGGTGGGAGTGGCGGATTGGTGGCGAACTCGTGGCTGGTCTTGCCTTCCTCGCCGAAAGAAATGCCGGATGAACTAACAAGGTCTTGATTATCCCGCCCCGGGTCGGACATGGCGCTGACGCAGTCGACGCTGGTCTCGGGACCCAAGTTGAGTGCCTTCCCAGAGCCCCCTTCGTCGTTCATCGCCCCAGAAGGAGGCACAGGCCCATCCATGGCTTTCGAATCGGACAGTTCTAGCGTCGACTGAATGCTCTCTTCCAACGTCTCAAGACACTTGACAACTTGGTTAGCAGATGGGCGATTTGCCGCTCGTGGGTCGACACACAGCTCTACTAGGTCGCAGTAGGGGCCCAGAAAGGCCTCCAATCCGCTGTAGGCTAATGTTTCGTCATTCAACCCCTGCCGGCGCTCGCTGACGAGTGATTCGATTATCGACCTTGGGTTACTGAGAGCGGGGGGGCCGAGGCGTAAAGCAAGTTGGCTAGAGTGGTGACCACGGTCATGGCTAGTATCTTTGAACCTGTTTTTCCTTGTGTTATCCCCCGGAGAACGACACCCTAAATGACGTTTTAGTGATCGAGGTTTTCCGGGCTCACATACCTCGCCGAATAGAATCTTCGAGATGCATCATGGCCCCCAGTCATCCACACGGCAGCCTCGGAAAGCACACAACCCAGAGAAAAAATGTCGTATGAAGGTGAGGGCTCCGGGTCGGGGGGTGCATACCCCAAGGTGCCGCTCCTAGTATCTTTGCTTGATGTTCCAGACCACTGTCCCGATTTGTGCTGCTGGACTCTGCTCAGGCCGAAATCTGTGAGAGCAAGAACCCCGAAGTCGGCTGTGACATGGAGCGGTGAGGAGCGCCGGAACCAGAGAATATTGTCCGGTTTGATGTCGCCGTGCCACCCGCACCGGGCGCCCGTGTCGCTCCCCGTCTGCTCTTCAGGTGCTGAGGGACTATGAAGGTGATGCAGAGCTTTCACGAGGCCAGAGACCTGCCTGATGACCCAGAGTATGGCTTCTGAGCTTGGGCTAACTGCTCTGCACAGGAAAAAAGTCGCGAGGGTTCCATCAGCCCATGGGAAAAGGAAATGGAAGTCACCAGCTCGCTCGTATGCCATGAGAAGAGTGACAATATGTGGGTTGTTCGCCGATGCAAGGTGCATGTGCGCCTCGAGTTCCCTCTCGAATGTGCGTTTGCGCCCCGGCCCGAGCACCTTGAGAGCAAAAGGTCCGGCATGTGGAAAGTAGAGCTGATGTGGCTGTGAGAGCACGACTCTGTACACTTCCGAGGAGCCTCCTTTGGCTACCAGCTGTTTCTCGCACCAGTCCGGCCCATCCGGCATCAAGGTGACTGTTGGCCACTCGCTTTCCGGGATGAAGGTTTGCGCAAGCCATCTCAGCGACCACGATGAGGATGCGTGGGTTCCTGGGTGTGGTGGCATGGACAGCGTCGAGTTGCTGGTGGTCCAGTGACGTAGGCCAAGGACCGTCTCGACTGTTGGAAAACTCGTTGGAGCGCGGGCTATGCCTCGATTGGTGTCTGTCCTTTGACTGCCCAGTATGGTGGATGCTATCCGGCTGACCTCGTCCTCGGCAGGGGCCAATGTAAAAATGGCAAAGATTTCGAGCTTTGCAAACCAGCCCGAGTCGAGATCGGAAACTGCGCCTGCCAGGTATCCAGCATTCAGGCGTATCGTGGACGCTGGCTGGGATTCTTCCCTTTTGTAGGGTATGATACCTCGTTCCTTGGACGTGACTGAAGCGTTGGCGGCATTCACGCCCGAGCATCTTAGAATCTCGTCACGCAGTGTCGATATGGCTGCTGCAACATGATTGTACGCATCCCCGCCGCTGAGACGGTCTAGATCCATCGTTTTCTTCCCGAGACTCTCAATCTCAACTCGAAGCGGCACATATCGCCGACAGTGTTCCACTTCCTGCGTGATAGATGGTTCGTCCGTCCGAGTTGTCGGTGGCGTAGAATAGCTTGGCAATCCTCCGTCTGTGATGCTCCAGCCGTAGGGGGTCGAAGAGTTGGGAGGGTGCGACGAAGAGCTATGAGTGGTAGAGAAGGCCAACAGCCGTGGAGGAGCAATGCCTGTTGGCAAATCGTCCGTGTGTATTTGACCGTTGGATTCAGGAGAATCTGGCGGTAGAGGAGAGCTCGGTGCGCCGAGGGACGAAGTTGCCGTCTTCGGTTGACCTATTTGGCTAGTTTCGGGAACTTCGAGGCCGCCATCACTCCTGCAGGTGTTAAAAAAGTCCTTCATTGCCGCGCGAACATACGGCCTGGACTTTTTCAGCACGTCCTGATAGGACTGGGGCTGTTCGCTGCTGGAGCCTCCAGCCTCTTCGAAGCTGCTGGACACGTTAAGACTCTGGAGCGACTCGGCCCACTCTGCAAGACTTGACGCAGTCTGGGCCCGAAGACGTTTGCTCTTCTCACCCCGCAACGCTGCCGTTCTTGAGTCGAGAGAGCTTCTGCAATGCTTGTTAGAGGGTGCAGAGACATGGAACGGGAACGAGCTATCCTACTGTCGGCAGATCTCCATCATGTGCTGGATGATGCTGATGCTGCGGGCCAGCTGCTGTTGAACCTTGTATATCTCCGTCACATCGAGCACATGGCGCACGCCGCCCACCAGCGGGCCTGATTGGATGCGCTGTTGGATCGTCTTGGCGTAGTCTTCGATCTGTCTGATCGAGCGGCCGAGGAGCTTCTTTTCTTCGTCGAGCCATTTTTTGAAGCTGTCGGGATAATCCGCAGGCTTTTGTGCGATGGCCTTGTCGACGTAGCCGAGGTAGAGACAAATGGTAGATCCGTCCTGCTCGAGCCGATTCACCATGTCGGGCGCCTCGTTGACGGCATCGCAGAGTCTCCGCAAGCCCCGAATCGCTGTGATGAATGTCTCACCGAGAGCGACCGTGGTCAGCGCCAGCCCTGCGATGTCCATCTTGTGATGCTGCCTAGTGTCTGTAATCGGTAAAGGTGCCCTATCGCATAGAGACGGCCATGTAGAATCTGGTGGGAGATGAGAGCATAGCTGCAGTGAGCAAATTGCACTAGAGCGAAGTCGACGTTGGGGGAGTAAGGGCTCTTTGACACACACACAAACATCGAATTTTCTCCTCCCTCATATCATGCATTCTCACCGCTCTTAATTTCCCACTGTCTTGCAGCCAAGCACCGCCACCCCTCCCCCCTACCTCGCCCCCTAAGCGACGCTAGCGGTCAGGCTGCGGTGGAGAGTAAGGGGTCTTCCTGGCTCTAGCGCCTGCGCCGGAACAGTCAATTCGAAAAAGATGGGAATAACTGGAGAACAAGCTGGAACCAATATAACCAACCTCAAAGAAAATTCCAGGAGCAAACGCTGATCAAAGCAAAGGAACGAGGTCATCTCCGCTCTTTTGCCAACGGAAGGTTGTGGTTAGCATCACGCAACCCGGCCTACGGGAGCTCAAGCCGAAAAAAAAAAAAAAAAAAATTCACCTGACCAGTGTGCGACCAAGGGAGACCACACGCCGAAGAGATCTAAGGCTGGGGGACTCAGCACCTAGTTATTGCTGCCAAAGGCTGGTGCACTGTTCTCAGACCAGCTGTGCGTGCTGCCGGGGGCAGGGGCAGGGGGCATCCAGCCCTCTTTTTCTTCTTGTTTTTTCTTGGCCCGAGCCCCGCGGAGAAAACGTCACCACAGCCTCCCAAAACCGATTTTTTTTTTCTTTCGCGGCGCCACCTTTGCACACCGCCCATCGCGCATCGATGTTTCCGCACACCGGATGCCACGGCCATTATTCCCGGCAAGTACAAGTCCAAGGCGGCATGGTGGGCCTGCAAGGTAGGGACTGGAAATAGGCTAGCGCTATCTGCCCAAAACCTATCCCTCGTCGCGTAAAGTTGATAGTTTGGCAGTATAGTAAGCTGGGGGTAAGCCGACGGTAAAGCGAGCCTGATCTTAGGCTAGCCTTCCTTTTTTTTTTTTTTTTAGAGACCGACTACCTATATAGGTACCTAGATATATGTT
>Ga0247765_1001427_pt1 | contig 11370 bp, 8 predicted proteins | sample UWRJL106311C6_FD_179949 | JGI IMG/M metagenome (GOLD analysis project Ga0247765, IMG submission 179949) | Plant litter microbial communities from Arlington Agricultural Research Station in Wisconsin, United States - UWRJ-L106-311C-6 | ecosystem: Environmental > Terrestrial > Plant litter >... | reverse complement strand
CCCCCCCCCCCCCCCTTCTCCTATTGCAGGTCTCATCGTCCCATGGACGGCGCTGAACCACGCCACCGACGTTCTGCAACTTACCGGTCCGCTGCCCAGAACTTGCTCTTTTCCTACCAACCGGGGGAACCTGGTAGCATATTACTATATTCCCCCACCGGTGATTTGTTGCCCGGGAAAACCTCTCCGAGGAAGTCATGTCGGAACACGGTCAGCGGAACCTGACATTGTGCTGCTGACCAGACAAGAAAAATAGGCAGAATCTGCCTCGATATTGGCAGAGCAGGAGGCTCCAGCGAAGACCGGTTTCCTGATGACACAGCCATGACCAAACAACATGGTAGCCAGGGATGCGTCCCTTGAAGCACCCGGAGAGGTTCATTCGCCTTTTGCTTCCGAGGAGCAGGCAGGTTGGACAACGCACTATGATGTTAAGGACCCATGAACGTCAGTGGTAAGGTTGCTTACCCCTCACCTTTCCTTCTCACTGTCCACTCAAATGCACCACGCCAGGCCGACGCCCTCATTGATGTCGCGAATATGGGTGTCTGCCGTTCTCCGAAAAGTTCACTCGTCTCGTGGCTGCTAGAAGAGCCCCGAAGGCTGGGTCTGCAGGTCTTAAGACCTGCAATAAGATGGCTGACCCCATCACAACTGCAGGCTCGAGGGTGGAGAGACAAGTGTACCTCTCTAGCTCTTACGATTGTCGTGGCGGGTTCTTCGGAAGGACATGGTTCGTGTCTAGCAAAATTCTGGGGGGGCGTCGACCTACCCCCATGCTTCGTCTTGATGCTGCACGAGAATCAGAGCTGTCATGTCTCCGCTTCGTCAACTATTCTCTTTTGGTCCCAACTTGCAGTTTGTCTCCACGGACTACTGTAGGCAGGTCACACCAACCCGAAGACTCGCAGGTGGCTTTCATGGCTGTGCGTCTGCTGCAGTCGCTGCGTCATGAACTAGTTTCCAGACTAGTGGTCCGACAGCAGTAAGTTCCTCAGCATGGGCAGTCCTCCCAGTTCCATGACTGTGAGAATGACCACTCACATTCACCATTATTACCTGAGAGCAATGGATGTCTTATCCGAGCGCGAGTCCTTCAGATGAGGGCAGAGGGTAGGGAACTTTCCCCAGATGGGTCTCATGATTCGCTTCTTCTTGCCTCTTTTCGCGTCATTATTCATGGACCTCTCTCTCAGTTGGTGGCCTTTGATCGGCCTGTTTGCCTGTTGTACAACGGCGCGTCCCCTTCCTGGTTTTTTTCTTTTTGTTTCTTTGGACAAAGTCCTTTCCACTCGGCTTCTCCTTCCCTTCTGTGCAGCGCAGCATGCAACACTGCAGTCCCCTCTGCAGACTTAGCCTCATTGTATATTAGCTATGTGTGTGTATGCTTGCCTTGCTGTCTTGTCTCCAAAGGCCGAATCTTGCCGTCGGTCCTACCCGAGCCTAGGCGTCTCACTGGGTGTGTTCCACCCTCCCCTCTTGTGTTGGCGTGTCCCAGTCCCTTGACTTGTTTCCCGCACTGGGCGACACATCTCTGTTCTTGATCGCCACGAGGGACACGGCCGAGCACGCAACCCTGACCCCTGGCCCGTGGATCATCAACCGTGAGCCGTGAACCGTGGACCGTGGACCGTTGACCGTGACAACCGAAAAGTAAGACAACCATCCACTACAAGCTCCAACAGTAAGTAAGTAGCCTGGAGGTAGGCAGGTACCTAACCTGCCTGTACGGCACAAGTGCGGGATGAGGAAAGAGAAGACGCAAGACAGAGGCGCGGACAAACACACACCTCCCACTTCTTTTTTTTTCGCCGCCGCCGGTACCAGGTACGGAACGCCTTGTGGGTGGTGGGAAATATTTTTTTTGGCAAAGCAGAATCCCAGGCCAAGCTTAGAACCGTTAGCTTCGTTTTCTCCGGGCTCCTGGGCATGGCCGCGTTATATCCAACTGTGTGGTGCGGTGGCGTGTTCTCTATTTCTTCCTGTTTTTTTTTTTGTGTCGTTGTCTTTTCTTCTTCTCACCTGTTAAGCCCTCCCTGGTCTTGTCTTGCTTTGCTTCGTGTTGTTAAGCCCTCCCTGGTCTTGTCTTGCTTTGCTTCGTGTTACCCACCTATTAGCTCCTTTTCCCTGCCACTTAAGGTATGAGCCAGGGTTTTTACCACTGCCCCCAAAATCACAGTCCCTGTTCCCATAGGATGGCACCAATGGATGGGGTTGGAGCATTTGTGGGGCGCAAATGGTGGTAGTTGATGAACCTCTCGGCTTTTCTCATATCATTTGTATCTCCCAGTGTATCTCAATGTATCTCTCTCTCTCTCTGTCTGTCTGTCTGTCTCTCGTATCCGATACAAATTTCGCCATTCCAAACCCAGATCCCTTTTTTTCTTTTGTATAAAAGAAAAGGCGCAAGCATATCTTTGGTATCTATTCCTCCGAGATCCAGTTTATCGCAGTTTCTCACACGTGAAAAGGGAAGAGAGACGAGACAGGTAACACAAGAGAGGTGGGAAAAATGAAACCACAAAAACAATACTCAGTATTCCTTCCTTTCCAAGTTGGTGTGCATCTGTGTGCGTGTGTGTGTGTGTGTATGCAGTCCCTTTTCCGACCCTACCCGACCCCTGGCCCCCACGTAGTGGCCCAAGCCTCCCTCTCCCAACAACCAAGGCGGGCCGGGTCCTTGCACAACCATCCTTCGCCTTTAAGGACCGACAGACATGTAAGGTCCCTTGGGTTGTTTGTTCACACCTTCTCTGTTTCATGCCATCAGCCTGCTTCAGAACATGACTCAGCTAGGCAGAAGAGTGTTTGTGCGTGGCAGCACAGCACAGCATAGCCTCTGGTGTATATCGATCTCCCTCCCCATCCCTGACACTACAAGTCGGCTCTTTTGTAAGTCTTCAGCCTGCTGTTGATCTCTTGTGACTGCTTGGTCTGGCGCATAGACTTGTTTCGCATGCAGAAGCAGCACTCCTGGCCTAGAGCCGACCTTCTTGGTTCGGTAGATGCACGGTGGGTAAAGGGTTCGAAGATCTGGGACAGGAAAAGAGGCGGGAAAAGCGATTGAGAAATCCCCGGCCGATGACAGAACCGAGAACCGGGTATAGTGAAATAACTGCCGTATGGCCTGTAGGGAAAAAAGAAAGAAACACGTAGCCGTCCGTTTCATTACAAAGATCGTAAAGTGGGTTCATCGTGCCGTGTTCCGTAACCGTTGCTATGCCGGGATGTATGTCGAAAAGAAAAAACGCGCGCCGAAAATGCCGTTTCGAACCGTTGGTCCGAGGAGACTGAATGGGCAAGGAAATATGTAGATGGCTATCGTTGAGGGCAAGACTTGTGGTGCCTATGGAAGCTTGGCGGAAGCGGACAACCACCCAACCCGTGGCTAGCTGCACTCGTCTACCCAGTGACAGCTCCCGTCTGGTGGATGAAGATGCGCTCCAACGGTGGCCGCGAGGCCCCTCAGCCATAACAGAGCGGGCATTGTCCAGGCAGCATGATGTACCGCTCGTGGGGACCCTTTGGACAGGAACGCTTCCGGCTGCCGTCGACCGAAGTGCGGAAGAAGTGCACTCCCGGATCTACACATGACGTGTAGATGTAATAGTTCTTAGTGAAGTCACACATGGTGATGGTCTAGGAGGAGGATGTGGCGAGGACGAGAGAGACTAGTGAGGAGGGTTAGCGAGCTTGTCAGATCATGACACGATGGTCAGGAGAAGGGAGTGGCCTCACAGATTTAAGACGCAATGGCGGCTGAGGCGTCGATAAGATGACCCTCTTTGGATGTGACGGCGGGAGGTGGTAAGGACGCAAAGGCTGACGATGAGATGCTGGACTGCAGAGGTTGGCGAACGGGGACGGCCGCATGCCGCGACTTATATATAAACAACAACCTGGTGGGAGGGGGTATATCAGGGAGCGGGACCATACGACTATGGGCCCACCAAGGAGGAGCAGACGAGACAGGACAACGACGAGTATGGAAAGGACCCCCAACTTATATGGGTTTCCCTGTTCGGTAATAAGCTGGGGGGGTGGATGAAATGCTTGTGGTAGAGAATATGACAAGAAACAGAGCCAAGAGGGGTGGGTGAGATGCGTCAGCTAGCCCCGATGTGGCCGGATGCTAAACAATGAGGTGCGTCGCCTTGTGGGTTGGAATTATGGCTTGTCGCGGGACAGAGGTTGGAAGTCTGGGGCGCGAGGTGTGAAAAAAACGGGGGTGTAGCCGTAGCATTTAGGCGCTTGAAGCAGCCCCATCAGCGACCGTCATCTTTGGGAAGAAAAGAAGGTAGTTTGCGTGTTGACGGGGTACGAAATACAGAGCGAGTACGAAGGGCAGGCACACACCGCGTGCGCAAAGAGGTGAGGAATTGGGGGCAGCTTAGACAGGGTTGGGATACCGAGGGTTATATATGAGGGCGGAGCGGGAGCGGGAAGGTGAGAATCAGGGAATTGTAAAGAGCTTCGAGGCCAATGCCCCATCACGAGGTCGAAGAAGAAAGTAAAAACTCAAAAACACCGTTAATAGACAAGAATTAAGAGGCTTGGAATATGTGGACCGAGGGTAGCGGGCGGGAAGCTCAGTCACGTCGGCCAAGGACAAAGCAGCGCCGTGGAGGGAGGCAAGGGAACAAATTACCGTCTGTTCTGACGGTCAAAGTGGTCGACTCCCGGACAGGGCCAACCGCCATGGCCTCGATCCGGGATCGTCAGACTTGTCACTGTGGGGCCACAGGACATGGTATTGAATGTAGTGTAGTGCAGTGTAGCCACTGTGCTGTGTGGGTCCGCACTGCGAAACGGGGGCTCTAATGAGGGCGCGAAGTCGTGTACACAGTACGCGGGCGGCTGGAGGCAGTGTATCGCTACTGTGCGCTGTCGCGAGCGGGAGAGACGGGAGACGACCGAGGGCAGCCCTGTCGCAGGCGGGGGGCGCGGCAGGGAAGCTTGCGACGATTGTGCGGTCCGAAGATGTTTGCAGGACACTCACAAGAGGGAGTCGACGGCCAGCCAGGCACCTTGATGGCACACACCGCCAATTGACCAGCACTGAGGTACTGTTTGGTAGGTACCTTTCTTTCAACAGGGCAGGCGGACCCGCGTTCACCCCTCCGCCAGAAACGTGTGCATGCTGCAAGGTAAATCCGTCTTCGATTGAGAGCCCTTCGCGCGCCCCTGCATTTGCGAGCAAACGGCTTGCTGCCCTTCGCCTGGGAGCTGCTGTGAGGGGCATAGTCTGGGGCGAACACCGGGGAGTGGGGGGAGCGTAGGTGGGGTGCCGCTCAGACACGGTTGGCAAGCGCGACACATAAAAAAAAGAGAAAAAAAGAAAGAAAAAAGAAAAGGGCAGTTGAAGAACCCAGTGCAGAACCGAGCCCAGCCCGGAGTATCTCCGACTCGAAGAGTCTTCCAAGAACTCCCAACACTAGGGGTGTGTGCGTAGCAACTGAGCTGGGCAGCTTCGAATAGCAATTCCTGACGTCCGACCGCCACCAAAAGGCTTGTGGGATTGGCGAATGGCGTTCGAGTCCAGGGCGAAAAGCCAGTGATGCAACCTTGTCAGCGCACTGACGACTGAGGATTCCGCGACGAGCGCTGTATCTTAACCCGCTCAGTGCCATTACTCGGTACTTGGTGCCCAGTGCTCGCATGAAAGCGGCATTCAACCAGCTCAACACTCGACGATTCTTGGTGCCTGATACGCAGTCCAAATCTTGTGACAGCGGAAGATAATAGCTCTCCGGCCGAAACTTTAGCACGGTCGGCTTACTGGGTGAGCAGTTGCTGGGCAGAAGGCAGGTCTTGTTGTGGGGAAGTAATTTCGACGCCGAAGGATTGATATCGGAATGGAGGCTATAGCAGAGCTTGTGAGGCGCCGTTCGTCTGACCTTGCACCTCCTTGCTGCTCTGGATGCGCGACGAGCTCCGCCCTTTCCCTCTGCTCGCCTGGCCTGTGGTCTGAGTCGACAATTTCAGTCCCTTTTCCCGGGGACCGAGCCCTGAAGCCGAGCTGCAGACTTGTGGGGTTCTCACCTGGGTCGGGCTGAAAGTTTGGACGAGACCGTCCTGCCTGCGAACCCCCTGGCTTCACTCCCCTAATCTACACGCTGAAGCCTTTGACCAGGGCGGCGCCGTTAGGCTCAGGTGGGCGTCCGCCGCACAAGGCTTGAAGCTGTCAGCACCAACCCTAATAAAGGGTACGCGACCATTGACTCCACCCCAAGGACGCTGCTGTGCGATGCGCCTGCTTCAACACCAACAATCGTCAACATCAACCGCCACGGCGGTGTCTCATTTCCCTTATTCCCACCCCCACACAGCTCACCCTCGGTCCAAACTCTACCTTCGCCGACGACTAATTACTTCGGGAGGTCCAAAGTGATGACGGAGTCCTGCTGATGAGTTCTCACCGCTTGGTAGCGGGGTTAAATTCTTGTGTGGCTCGAAAAGTCCCATAGCTAAGCTTGTAAGACGTCCGCGAGCCACCATTGGTCCAGCCAACTGGATGATTGCCCCTTTTGGGCCAACACACCATCGCCCACGACGTCTAACCATCCGGATTCGGTGTTCATGAATAAATTGCACCCATTACTTTGCACGTCCTCGTGAGCAGCACTTTTGGGTCCCTTGGAGTTCTTTCTTCCGCGAGTCTGGCGGTGTCGAGACCCGAGAAAGCCGGCGCTTGGAGTTCGAGCACCAGACTAACACGGGCCGAGTGGCAGAGGCCCAAATATATCTTGCTCTTGCTCTCCTCCGCGCGGCGCTCCCATGACTCCAAGTCGGCACTAATAGATGTTTGGGGAACCAAGGCGCACACAGCCGCGATACCGAAACATTTGGAATCTTCCAAACCCCATGGCGAGCAGTGCGGACAGGAGGCGGTAGCGGTGAATGTCTAGAAGCGACGTTTCAATCTGTCCCGTCGAGGCTGATCCGGAGTTCCTAAACCGGAAAGGCATCCATCCCCCACCAAAAATGAGGACTGCCACCCCACGCAACGGCCGAGTCCTTCGAAACCCCCGAGTGGGTTTGGCAAGCCCCTTCACGAGTCTCCAGATCCCCCCGCAGATACGTGTGTCCTGGCCGGTTCGCGTGGCTCCGCCGCATCACTCCCGGAGTCATGAGCACAGACAAGCTGTGTTGAAGCCGCCGCAGCGCGAAGATGCCGATTCCCAGACTCCAAAACTGTTAGTTAGCAGTGATATGGGCGGTCATCACTGAAACACCCCATCCCGGAATGTTTGCGCTGGCGCCCCGCTGCGCGCAGCCGCTGAGCAAAAAGCCTAGACAGCGGGTGATGCCGGGCGCCTGGTCTGCTAGAGAGGAGATGATCCGAAATCGCTAACTATATGCCACACCATATCAATACCGTCCATGTTAAGGGCAGCGATGTTGCTGGAAGGGCGCTAAATCTTGAGGTCGCTTGACCAGCGCCAGCGCTATTTTGAGCCGCCGCAAGATTGCGCCATTCGCTGCTCTGGTCAGAGGTCGGCTCGAGCTCGTGGATCAATGATCAAGGTTCGGCACCAAGCCATGTCGTTGGTTGAGAGGGACGAGGGGGGGTCAAGACGGAAACAGCGCTGTGGCCCCCCACGCTACCGTTTTCTAGCCGGGCTCGTCGCTCGGCGTTGGACGTGCAACCATGGGAGAGATGGCCGGGAAAGATTCTTCCTGTCCAGGCGGCAACCTTCCAGCAGGGTAACCCGAGCCTCGAGGGGCAGCAGGCGGCCGAACTTCGGGCACCGAGGCGGTCAGAGAGGCCCCGATATCGTGCGGTGATGATGCGGCACTTGGTGCTGCGGCAATCGGGACACACATCAGCCCCCACGATCTAAAACGATGTCCACGGCTGCGGATTGGCCGCGATAAAGTGAAACACATGTATCTGGATTGACGTACAGTTCACGTGTCGGGCGCAACCGCCCTCCCACCTTGGTACCTATTCTAGAGGCATACCTTGTCATTGACCAGCAAGGACGCGATTCCGTTTAGCTTGCGGCGACAGACCGGCTCAGTTCCCCGATCTCGAGACAGCGAATCTGACGGGGATAAAGCAGGGTTTTGCGGAACGGACCAGGTGTTGGCCTGACCGCGAAGGAACGATGCGGGGGTCCCATGACGATCGTAGCCATGGAGCTTGAAATCGGTTTGAGACGAGAAAAAAAGCGGAAATCTACTAGCTCCAGCTTCGTGCGCGAAACGCGTGAAAGGGAAGACGCAATGCAACTACTAGCACAAGCGTAGAAAAGGGAAGGTGGATGGAAACATGGAAGATTTAATTCAGGCGGGATGCAACCTGCACACGTTTTTGCTGCCCCCCCACTGTTGCAAGCAAGCAGAGCTGCAGCGGAGCTGCGAGACTGCTTGCAGCGCAGTGCATCGCGCCTGACTTTTCTACCAGTCAGGCTCATGAGCTCTCTATTCGTACCCCAACCCAAAGCTCTCCGGTGGAAGTGCACTCAACCCAGAAGAGCCGTCAGATTCGCAAGCACTTTTCCTCTGGATTCAATGCTAATGCTCTTCGTCTCCACGGTCTACGAGATCCGGTGCAGTAATGGAACCGCGCCTATCACCGATCAAGCACGACGCACATCAAGCACCAAGACGTCACCCACCAGGATTGCCAAACTCCATCCAGGTCGTCGGATAGGGACAGCAGCCAATGCGCTCGGACACTGTCGGCTGCTGCTGAGTGTGTCCCCAAGGGTCCACGCACCGCAGATCAAGATGCATACAGAACGAGCCAACAATTGGGGCTTCAGGTGCAAGCATGGCAAGGAGCGAGTGAGGCAGCAAACCTAGATCCCCTTCACCTCATCGCGATCAAAACAGACTGTAAAGACTAGAACACATCGCATGCACCTTGGTGGAGAGAAAGGACATGTCAGCAATCGAGATCCACACAAGAGCCGTTGATCGACTCGTTCACATCGTTTGATGTTTTCGTTTCACCGCCAATGTCGAACGATTTGTCGGAGACTGGCGACATGTTCGCAAAAGAGGGAACAAGTTCGCGGGCCATCACGAGCTTCGAAAATTGCGTCCTCGAGCCTCTCGAATCGACTCCTCTCTGAATGCAACCCACGTTATCAAGATTGTAGCAGGAGGGTGTGCGCCTGGTCGAAATGCACCCTGGTCGGCAAACGCAGTCACCACACCACCAAGTTGATGGACCAGTTATGACAGCCTCATAGCGAGCACCCGCAGGGCTCAGACATGAAGCTTATGGCTCCTGGAAATGCCAGACTGCAAGCCTAACTCCATCCAGAACAAGGTACATGAGAATGTCTAGGCGGGGCATGGACTTCATCTGTTGACCACGCAGAGGTGCTGCAGCAATAGAGCAGGATGCGGGACTTCCAAGCCCCGTGGTCACTGTCCGTGCCCGGCGCGGACGGACGGAGTGCTCTCTTGAAGCAAGGGTAGGCACACTGTGATTCCTCTTGCCGAGTGTGATACATTGATTGCACTAGGCAAGGCAATGATTACTTGACCTTGTGCTCCGGGGAACACCAAAGGTACACATGTTCGGGGATCGACAGGATCGCGTCGGCTGATGAGCGGGCATTCCGCGGCGCACCGGGGTCCTCTTGTCCGTTTCCCCACCATTCCGGGGCTCTCCAAATCCGGGTTGAATACTCATCGTCGCCGCTCACTGGTGGCTTGGCATGCGAGCAATGCGTGCAGGATTAGCGGCCCTCGGCAGCGAACCCTTGCATTGGGTGGTGGATGACGACGAGCTGGGATGGTCCTGTCCAGAGCCGACGAGCTGAAGATTGTCCAAATTGCACTCATCCTCATTCCAAAGCACAATGTAGTCGGCTGCTACGTTGCTGCCGCCAACCTACGCCCGCGCGCCCGATCCCAAGTTCCTCAGCTCAGCTCCCGCATGGATGCTCCCCTGCGGGCTGTCAAACGGCAAAACGATCCGCGTGACGGGTGAGAAATGCGGCAATGTGCCTCGACTCTGGCCCAGGTTGCGCCGGTGGGGCGGGGGCAGGGGACCCCTGACAAGAAAAATCCCCGTGTGGGAAATCACCAACGTGCCCCCAAGAAAATCAGGGGATGAACAGTGCCATTTCGAGGACTACCTGGTCAGCACCTGGTCACGGCGACAGGGACTCCAAGGTTGCACAAACTTGCTAGATCGCAGCTAGCCATGTTTCAACTACCGGGAGTTGCAACATTCACACACGACCAATATCAAAATACGGCAATCTTGCGGAGATCGCATAACATCGCTCTCCCCCCGCCAAACGCAACGTTCAGGATTGACAAAACCCAAAACACAAGCGCCACCCTTGATTGTCTAGCGTTGCAACAACACAGGCAGCACAACTCGCCTGCTCCCCGCCATGGCTATTCTCGTAGTTATGGTAGAGCAGCGACAAGCCTCCCGGACTACACTATGCAATGCAATTTCCACGGCAATAAGAACAAAAACCGACAAGCTTAAGCCGAGGTGGAGCGAACTACTCGGCGCACGACTCTTCTTTCCGGTCTGCAAGATTGTCAGCACACCAGAGCAGTTGCAGATGGGGTGCGGGCCCCAATTCTCTTCCATAGGTAGGTACGGCCCTTCAGGTAGCTAGTCATCTCAGCCGAGCAGAGTGTAGGTCAGTCTGATCAGTTTCATTGCTGCCATGGAATAGCCGCATAATTCATGGTTGACCCAATACAAGAATAGATATACAACCTGGTCAAATGAAAAAGAAATGAAAAAGATGGCAGGGGTAGGAACATTTCATCGGATTCGAAAGGCTAGTTCAAACTCACTTGACTTGGGATACCTGACAAGTGAATCCGAACCTGGAAGGTCGGAAATGTCTCGGACTGCCTATGGACGAACTCTGACTCCCGAGCCATATCTTGATTTCATGGCGAACAAGTGATACACATCTGCCATAGCCTGGCATCCATAATGAACGGGAGTTATTGTTGTTTGATGTCTGTCAAAATAGGTAGATTGGACCACGAGTACCACTCCCCTCCCAGATGTATATACCTGAGGAACTGTTGTGTAACCACCTCAACCTTCACACCATCTAAGATTTCCCCGCAACGATCACCTACAATTGTATATGCCGTGTTATACAACACGCTGTCCAGAAAACCGTGTGTGCTCGGCAGTCACAGAGAAGAATACTCCCTAGGTTACGGCGCAAATGAGTCGGGTTATACAGCACTGAGCGCAAGCCTTACACGACGGAAGGCCAATGTAAATTTCCCTGGTCAGACATGTAATTAGCCCTCCCATCCCCATTCACGGTCAAGCGTCATTATGATTTTATTTTATTTTTCCAAGTTTTTTGATATATGTTTTCTACCTAGGTACGGATATCAGTTTGTTAAACACTTGGG
>Ga0247765_1001426_pt1 | contig 11371 bp, 3 predicted proteins | sample UWRJL106311C6_FD_179949 | JGI IMG/M metagenome (GOLD analysis project Ga0247765, IMG submission 179949) | Plant litter microbial communities from Arlington Agricultural Research Station in Wisconsin, United States - UWRJ-L106-311C-6 | ecosystem: Environmental > Terrestrial > Plant litter >... | reverse complement strand
CGCATGCCGTCGCCGGATTGGGGATCGCCGCCTGCTTCTGCGGACCGGAGACGCCGAAGAGCCTGTGGGCGCTCGGCGCCATCTGCGCCGCACTGCCGGACGTCGACGTGCTCGGCTTCCAGTTCGGCATCCGCTACGGCGCCCTCTGGGGCCATCGCGGGTTCACCCACTCGATCGTCTTCGCGGCGGCGCTCGCCGGACTGATTACGGCGCTGATCCTGGGGCTCGGCTTCCGCCACGGCGTGCCGGGGTTGCCGACTTGGCGGCTCTGGCTCTTCCTGTTCCTCGCCACCATCTCCCACGGCCTTCTGGACATGCTGACCGACGGCGGCCTGGGAGTGGCCCTGCTGGCCCCCTTCGACAATCGCCGCTTCTTCTTCCCCTTCCAGCCGATCGAGGTCGCCTCGTTCGGAGTCGCCTGGCTGTTCACCCGCCGCGGCGCGGTCGTCCTCGCCAGCGAGCTCCGCTGGGTCTGGCTCCCCTCGGCGGCGCTCGCGGCGGTCGCTGTGCTCGTCCGGAGAGTCAACGGCTCCTCCTGACCGGCAGGGCCACCCCCGTTTCGCCCCGAGATCCAATTCAGCTATCCTTTGAGCCTCGGCACGCCACAGACAGGGTGGCCTCCCCGTCGCTGGTCCTCCTCGACCCCGCGAGGTTCGACCGATGGGATCCGCGTCCTCCCGCGTAGCTGAAGGAGCCAACGATGCGAGAGCAGACGGCCAGACAGTCCTGTGGTTCCGGGAGCCCGTGCGCCGGATGACCAAGCTCGAAGACCTCCTTCCCAACGCCACTGTCCGAGGCGTTCTCCCCGATGCCCTGGTCACCGTGCTGAACGTGCAGCGATTCGGTTCGGAAGCCCTGGAGCTGACCTACAAGGACGCCGCCGGCAAGCTCGGCAGCGAACTTCTCTACCGGCACGACGAGCCGCGGATCGAGATCGTCGAGAAAGGGCGCCCCTGGAGCTTCGACGGCGACGGCGCCCTCTTCCGCCTGGTCTCCGAGGCGCAGCGCATCCGCCTCGCGCACCTGTTCGATACGCTGCTGGCCGTTCACACCTCGTCGGTCATCCCCCTGCCGCACCAGATCACGGCGGTCTACGAGGCCATGCTGCCGCGGCAGCCGCTCCGCTTCCTGCTCGCGGACGACCCGGGCGCCGGCAAGACCATCATGGCCGGCCTGCTCATCAAGGAGCTGATCGCGCGCGGCGACCTCCAGCGCTGCCTCATCGTCTGCCCCGGAAGTTTGGCCGAGCAGTGGCAGGACGAGCTCTTCCGCCGCTTCCATCTCCCCTTCGAGATCCTCACCAACGACAAGCTCGAAGCGGCGCGCACCGGCAACTGGTTCCTGGAGACGAATCTCGTCATCGCCCGTCTCGACAAGCTCTCCCGCGACGAGGACGTGCAGCACAAGCTCCAAGCCCCGGATTGCGGCTGGGATCTGGTGGTCTGCGACGAGGCGCACAAGATGTCGGCCACTGTCTTCGGAGGGGAGGCCAAGTTCACCAAGCGCTACCGGCTCGGTCAGCTCCTGTCGAGCCTCACCCGCCACTTCCTCCTGATGACGGCCACGCCGCACAACGGCAAGGAGGCCGATTTCCAGCTCTTCATGGCCCTGCTCGACGGCGACCGCTTCGAGGGGCGCTTCCGCGACGGCGTCCACGTGGCCGACGTCTCCGACCTGATGCGGCGGATGGTCAAGGAGAGCCTCCTCACCTTCGAGAGCACGCCGCTCTTCCCTCCCCGCATCGCCTACACCGTTCCCTACCAGCTCTCACCGGCCGAGGCGCACCTCTACAAGGCGGTCACCGAATACGTCCGCGAGGAGTTCAACCGCGCCGACGCGCTCCAGAACGACAAGCGCGCCGGCACCGTCGGCTTCGCGCTCACCATTCTGCAGCGCCGCCTCGCATCCTCGCCCGAGGCGATCTACCAGTCCCTGCGCCGCCGGCGCGAACGGCTGGAGAGCCGCCTCCGCGAGCTCGAAGCGCTCCAGCGTGGAGGCCACGCCGCGCCGGTCGTGGCCTTCACCGTCCCGGTGCTCGACGCCGAGGACGTCGAGGATCTCGAGGACGCGCCGGACAACGAGGTCGAGACCGCCGAAGAGGAGATCCTCGATCAGGCGACCGCGGCGCGCTCGATCGCCGAGCTGAAGATCGAAATCGACACCCTGAAGACCCTGGAATCCCTCGCCCTTGCCGTCTGCCGCAGCGGCATGGACACCAAATGGCGCGAGCTCTCAGGATTGCTGGGCGAGATCTTCGCCCGCGGCGAGCACCCCTGGGAAGGTCCAACCCCTCAAAGCGGCGGCGACGGCCCGCTCCCCAAGCCGTCGCCGCATCAGAAACTGGTGGTCTTCACCGAGCATCGCGACACGCTGAACTACCTCCAGAAGAACATCACCACGTTCCTCGGCCGCGACGAGGCCGTCGTCACCATTCACGGCAGCCTGGGCCGCGAGGATCGCCTGGCGGCGCAGGAATCCTTCCGGCACGACCCCAAGGTGCAGGTGCTGCTCGCCACCGACGCGGCCGGCGAAGGCATCAATCTCCAGCGCGCTCACCTGATGGTCAACTACGACCTGCCCTGGAACCCCAACCGCCTCGAACAGCGGTTCGGCCGCATCCACCGTATCGGTCAGAAAGAGGTCTGCCATCTCTGGAACCTAGTGGCGGCCGAGACCCGCGAGGGCGACGTCTACCAGAAGCTGCTGGACAAGCTGGAAGAGGCCCGCACGGCGCTTGGCGGACAGGTGTTCGACGTGCTCGGCAAGCTCCAGTTCGAGGGCAGGTCCCTGCGCGACCTGCTCATCGAGGCGGTGCGCTACGGCGACCGTCCCGAGGTGCGCGCCCATCTCACGACCGTGGTGGAACAGGCGCTCGACCGCGGACAGATCCAGGACCTGCTCGAAGACCACGCCCTGGCGCACGACGTCATGGACGCCAGCCGCGTCCAGCGCATCCGCGAGGAGATGGAGCGAGCCGAGGCGCGCCGCCTGCAACCGCACTACGTTGAGTCGTTCTTCCTAGAGGCGTTCCAGGCCCTGGGCGGCTCCTCCAGGCAGCGCGAGCCGCGCCGCTACGAAATCACCCACGTGCCGGCGCCGGTGCGCAACCGCGGCCGCCTGATCGGCCTCGGCGAGCCCGTGCTGCCGCGCTACGAACGCATCGTCTTCGAGAAGTCGGAGGTCACCCCGGCGGGTCAGCCTCCCGCCGCCTTCGTCTTTCCAGGGCACCCGCTGCTCGACTCGGTGATCGATCTCACCCTGGACCGCCACCGCGATCTGCTCAAGCGCGGCACCGTGCTGGTGGACGAGCGCGATCCAGGACTGCAACCCCGCGTGCTCTTCTATCTCGAACACGCGCTCCAGGACGCCGGCCTCGCCCGCTCGGGCGAACGCCGCGTCATCTCGAAACGCATGCTCTACATCGAGCTCGGCGCCGACGGCACCACGCGCCACATCCATTATGCGCCCTATCTCGATTACCGGCCGCTGGCTGAAGGCGAGCCGGGAGTGGAGGCCCTGCTGGAACGGCCCGAGTGCGCGTGGATCACCCGCGAGCTCGAGCCAAAAGCGCAGGGCTATGCGATCGCCCAGGTGGTGCCCGAGCATCTGAAAGAGGTGCGGGACGCCAAGCTCAAACGGATCGCCAAGACCGAAGCGGCGGTGAAAGACCGATTGACGAAAGAAATTACCTACTGGGATTACCGGGCCGAGCAGCTCAAGCTCCAGGAGCAGGCCGGCAAGCCCAACGCCAAGCTCAACTCCGGCGAGGCCCGCAAGCGAGCGGACAACCTCCAGGCGCGCCTGCACAAGCGGCTGGAAGAGCTGAAGCTGGAGGCGCAGATCTCGCCGCTGCCGCCCTTGGCGCTCGGCGGCCTGCTGGTGATCCCGGCCGGCCTCCTCGCCGCCATGACCGGGCGCCCGGCCGCCCGATCCTTCTCGCCCGTGGACACCCAGCTCAGCGCCGCCCGGGCCCGCGCCATCATCATGGACATCGAGCGCGGCCTCGGCTTCGAGCCGGTCGACCGCGAGTTCGAGAAGCTCGGCTACGACATCGAGAGCCGCGTCCCGGGTACCGGCAAGCTGCGTTTCGTCGAAGTGAAGGGCCGCGTCACCGGTGCGGACACCATCACTGTAACCCGCAACGAGATCCTCTACTCGCTCAACAAGCCCGACGACTTCATCCTCGCTATCGTCGAGTTCCTGGATGGCGACACGCACCGCACCCACTACCTGCGCCGCCCCTTCCAGCGTGAGCCGGACTTCGGGGTCACGAGCGTGAACTACGACTTTGCCGAGCTGCTGGCACGCGCGGAGCCGCCCCGATGAAGCCGTCGAAGCCCTCCAGGCCCGCCACCAAACGTCTCCCGGCGCCCTCCGCCCTCGAAGCCGCGCCCGAGGAACAGGCCTTCGCCGAGGTCGTGGAGATGATCCAGGCCGCCCGCGGGCGGGCACTGGCGGCCGTCAACACCGAGCTGATCGACCTCTACTGGCGGGTCGGTGAGTACATCTCGCGCAAGCTAGAAACGGCGGCATGGGGTGAAGGCGTGATCGAGGCCCTGGCACGCTATATCCAGAGGCACCACCCGAACCTCAGAGGATTTGCCAGGCCCAACCTCTTTCGAATGAAGCAGTTCTTTGAGGCTTACAGGGGGGACGAGAAAGTCTCACCACTGGTGAGACAATTGCCGTGGACGCACCACCTCATCATCCTGGGTCAATCCAAGCATCCGGAAGAACGGGAATTCTACCTGCGACTGGCAATTCGAGAACGATGGGGCAAGCGAGAGCTGGAACGCCAACTCCGGGCAGCGGTCTTTGAGCGGGCGGTCCTCAGCCCGGCAAAAGTGTCGCCACTGGTGGCACAAATACGCCCCGAGGCATTGGCAATCTTCAAAGACTCCTATGTAGTCGAGTTCCTGGAGCTCTCTGGGGAACACTCCGAGAGCGACCTCCACCGCGGGTTGGTCAACCGGCTGAAGGACTTCCTCATGGAGCTTGGCCGTGACTTCTGCTTCGTGGGCTCCGAGTATCCGGTGCAGGTTGGGAACCGGGACTTCGCCCTCGACCTCCTGTTCTTCCACCGCGGCCTTAACTGCCTCTGCGCTATCGAGCTGAAGGTCGGTCGCTTCGAGCCTGAGCACCTCGGCAAGCTGAATTTCTACCTGGAGGCCCTCGACCGTGACATCCGCAAACCGCACGAGGGTCCGTCCATCGGTTTGCTGCTCTGCGCCAGCAAGGACAGCGAAGTCGTCGAGTACGCCATCAGCCGCTCGCTCTCGCCGACGCTGGTCGCCGAGTACCAGACCCAACTGCCGGACAAGAAGCTCCTGCAGTCCAAGCTGCACGAATTCTATGCACTAGCTGAGATGGGACCGAATGACCCGAAGAAGCTCATCCGGTCCGGCAAAAGTGTCAGCGGTGATGACACAAATGCACCGAGCGTCTAATTTCTTGTTATCAGCGGTCCAAAGTGCTAACGGGCACCCCAGAACAGCTGAGACACTTCTCCGACTACTCGAACAGAGCCGAGTTCTTATCTACAGGGAGTTAGGTGATGGATGAATTGAAGATAACAAGAAATTCTCCGACGGAGAGATCCTCTCCCCCTGCCCATGGGGAGCGGGTAACTCCAAAGAAGAAGCTGATTGAAGTCGCCCTCCCGCTTGATGCCATCAACAAGGCCAGCGCGCGTGAGAAGTCCATCCGCCATGGGCACCCCTCCACCCTCCACCTCTGGTGGGCGCGGCGGCCTCTCGCGGCGGCACGGGCGGTCATCTTCGCCCAGATGGTGGATGACCCCTCCGCGCATCCGGACATCTTCAAAACGGAGAAGGCCCAGGAGAAGGAGAGGCAGCGACTCTTCAGGATTATCGAAGAATTAGTCAAATGGGAAAACACGACCAACGAGAAAGTCCTGCAGAAGGCGCGGGACGAAATTTGGCAGAGCTGGCGCTACACCTGCGCGGAAAATGCCGATCATCCGCGCGCCAAGGAGCTGTTTGACCGCTACAAGCTCCCCGCCTTCCACGATCCTTTCGCCGGCGGTGGATCGCTGCCACTGGAGGCGCAGCGTCTGGGATTGGAGAGTTACGCCAGTGACCTAAACCCGGTGGCGGTTCTGATCAACAAGGCACTTATTGAAATCCCGCCCAGGTTCGCTGGCAAGCCTCCTGTAAATCCCGTGTCGCGCGAAGAAAGGACGCTACTCGGTCGTGAGTGGAGCGGCGCCCAGGGGCTAGCCGAGGACGTGCGTTACTACGGTCAGTGGATGCGAGATGAGGCAGAAAAGAGAATCGGGCACCTCTATCCGAAGATCGAGGTAACGGCGGAGATGGCACAGGAACGACCAGACTTGAAACCATTGGTCGGACAGCAACTCACGGTAATCGCATGGATTTGGGCACGGACGGTAAAGAGCCCAAACCCGGCCTTCTCAGAAGTCGATGTACCCCTAGCCTCCACCTTCATGCTTTCCACAAAAAATGGAAAGGAGGCATACGTCGAACCGTTGATAGAGGGTAACGATTATCGCTTCACTGTAAAGATGGGCAAAGCAAGCGACCCAGAGGTAGCGAAGCATGGAACTTCAGCGGGAAAATGGAACGCCTTTCGCTGCCTAATGTCAGATGCGCCAATCACATATCAATATATACGACGAGAGGGCATAGCAGGACGCTTAGGTAATCGGCTTATGGCGATCGTTGCCGAAGGCAGTCGCGGACGAATTTATTTATCACCGACCAAGGCAAGCGAAGAGACTGCTCACAATGCCGAGTCCACGTGGATTCCTGAGCTAGAGATTAACTATCATCCCCGCGATATTAAAACTCAGATCTACGGACTGACCAGATACGGACAGCTCTTCACACGACGGCAACTCGCTGCACTTAATACCTTCTCCGACTTGGTACTAGAGGCACGCGAGCGGGCGAGACAAGACGCTTCGGCCTATTGTACATCTGACTCCGATCTCATCAAGGAAGGCAGCGCCAGCGCATACGCTGAAGCCGTAGCAGTTTATCTCGGCATGGCATTAAGCAAGCTGGCCGACGCACAATCATCACTATGCCGCTGGAAAGTCACTATGGATCAGTCGATTGCAACATTTGGTCGACAGGCATTGCCTATGGTGTGGGACTACTCGGAAGCCAATGCTCTTGGCGGGATGGCCGGAGATTACCTCGTGTCTCTAAAAAATATGATGCGCGTTGTCGATCAACTCCCAGCGAGGCCTGCTGGTCATGCGTTACAGATAGACGCGCAATCTCAGGATCTCAGCGAGGGTGCAGTCGTATCCACCGACCCTCCTTATTATGACAACATTGGCTATGCAGATCTATCTGACTTTTTCTATGTTTGGCTACGCCGGTCGTTACAATCTTTGGTCCCCGAGCTTTTCTCTACGCTCGCAGTGCCTAAAGCAGAGGAGTTAGTTGCGACACCCTATCGCCATGGCAGCAAGGAGAAGGCTGAAACATTTTTCCTGAATGGAATGACTGAGGCTATGAATCGCCTTGCCCAGCAGGCGCATCCAGCATTTCCGCTCACAATCTACTATGCCTATAAGCAATCAGAGATAGACAGCGAAAAACAGGATGGCATTACTAGCACTGGCTGGGACACGTTTCTTGATGCGGTAATCCGCGCGGGCTTGGCAATTAGCGGCACTTGGCCAATGAGAACGGAGTTAAGCAACAGAATGATTGGATCAGGCAAGAACGCCCTTGCCTCAAGTATTGTCCTCGTCTGCCGGCAACGTGGGGCTGACGCCCCCACTTCCACCCGCCGGGAGTTCGTAACAGCCCTGAAGGCTGAGCTTCCAAAAGCGCTTGCCCTCCTGCAGCGCGGCAACATCGCTCCGGTGGATCTTGCGCAAGCAGCCATCGGCCCAGGCATGGCGATCTACACCCGCTATGCCCGTGTACTCGACGCCGAGGGCAAGCCACTCACCGTACGGGAAGCGCTGACACTAATTAACCAGACCCTCGACGAGGCATTGGCAGAGCAGGAGGGCGACTTTGACGCGGACAGCCGCTGGGCACTGTCGTGGTTCGAACAATACGGATTCTCCGAGGGAGAGTACGGCGTGGCCGAAACTCTTTCTAAAGCTAAGAACACCAGCGTCCAGGGCTTAAAGGAAGCCGGAATCCTCGACAAGAAGTCGCCGGGCGGCAAAGTTCGCCTGCTCCGGCCCACGGATCTGACAGCCGTTTGGGACCCGACCACCGACACTCGCCTAACAGCCTGGGAAATGGTCCACCACCTGATCCGCGTCCTCGAAGCCGAAGGTGAAAGCGGAGCCGCTGCCCTTGCGGCCAAGCTTGGCGCCAAGGCCGAAGTTGCCCGCGAGCTTTGTTATCGCCTATACACTCTCTGCGAACGAAAGAAGCGGGCAACCGAAGCGCTCTCCTACAACAGCCTTGTGCAAAGCTGGCCCGAGATCATGCGGCTCGCCCGCGAGGGCGCTCCTCCTCCGCCTGCGCAGACCACGATGTTTGAAGGGAACGGGGAGTAGCCATGGCGGTTACCAACCACGAACGTTTGGGTAAAGCCCTGGAGCTCCTCAAGAACGGGCTCGGCTCCTTTATCGAGCGCGAGCTTGCAAGCACCTACAAGGATCGCGCCGTCACGGAGGCGAGCCGGCTTCTGGGGGAGGATCGCCTGAATGCGAAGAAACCGGTCTCGGAATGGGATGCGGCCGCTCTGCTGAAAGTCATGTGGGAGGCGTGGAATGACGTCTTTCGCAAGACGCTCGGCCCCGCGGAGCGTGGCCTGGTGGGCGAGCTTCGCGGCCATCGCAACAACTGGGCGCACCAGGGCACGTTCTCCAGCGATGACACCTATCGCGCGCTCGACTCCGCCGGCCGGCTGTTGACCGCCATCTCGGCACCGCAGGCGGACGAGATCGAGAAGATGAAAACGGAGCTGCTGCGCCTGCGCTTCGACGAACAGACGCGTGGCGAAAAGCGCAAGAGCGCCGGCACCGCGATCGAGAGCGCTGCGGTGGGTAACCTCAAGCCCTGGCGCGAGGTGGTCACTCCCCACAAGGATGTGGCGAGCGGCCGCTATCAGCAGGCCGAGTTCGCCGCCGATCTCTGGCAGGTGCATCTGAACGAGGGGACGGACGAGTACCGGAATCCGGTGGAGTTTTACCGACGCACCTTTCTCACCGAGAGCTTGAAGTCGATGCTGACCGGCGCCGTGCGGCGGCTCTCCGGCCAGGGCGGCGACCCGGTGGTGCAGCTCCAGACTAATTTCGGCGGCGGCAAGACGCATTCGATGCTGGCCCTTTATCATCTTTTTTCCGGAATCTCGCCCACGGAGCTGGCGGGCATCGAGCCGGTGATGGAGGCCGCGGGCGCCAGGGAGCTGCCGGCCGCCCGGCGCGTGGTGCTGGTGGGCAACAAGATCTCTCCCGGCAATCCCGGCACCAAGCCGGACGGCACGGTGATCCGCACGCTCTGGGGAGAGCTCGCTTGGCAGCTCGGCGGCAAGAAGGCTTTCGATCGTATCCGCGCGGACGACGAGAGGGCGACCAGCCCCGGCGACGTGTTGCGTGAGCTGTTCGTCGAATATGGGCCGAGCCTGATCCTGATCGACGAGTGGGTGGCCTACGCGCGGCAGCTTCATGACCAGAGCGACCTGCCGGCGGGCGGTTTTGAAACCCAGTTCACGTTTGCCCAGGTGCTGACCGAATCGGCCAAGCTGGCGAACAACTGCCTGCTTGTCATCAGCCTGCCGGCCTCGGACACCTCCGGCTCTCCTCACACGCGGGCGGACGACGTAGAGGTGGGAGGCCAGCGGGGACGGGAGGCGCTCGACCGTCTGCGGAACGTGGTGGGACGCGTCGAATCCTCCTGGCGGCCGGCGAGCGCCGAAGAGGGTTTCGAGATCGTGCGCCGCCGGCTGTTCGAGCCGATGGCCGATCCGTCACAGTTCAAGGATCGCGACGTGGTGGCGCGATCCTTCGCGGATCTGTACCGGACGCAGCATGCGGAGTTCCCTCCCGAGTGCCGGAACGCCGAGTATGAGAAACGCATCAAGGCGGCCTACCCCATCCATCCGGAGATCTTCGACCGGCTCTACAACGACTGGTCGACGCTGCTGAAGTTCCAGCGCACGCGCGGCGTGCTGCGCCTGATGGCGGCGGTGATCCACAGCCTCTGGGAGAAGGGGGACAGGAACCCGCTCATCCTGCCGGCGAGCATCCCCATCGACGATCCCCGCGTGCAGTTCGAGCTGACGCGCTATCTCTCGGAAAACTGGGTGCCGGTGATCGAAACGGATGTCGACGGCCCCGGCTCGCTGCCGCTGCGGATCGACAGCGACGTGCCGAACCTCGGCAAGTTCTCGGCCTGCCGGCGCGTGGCGCGCACGATCTACCTGGGCTCGGCGCCCCTGACACAGGCCGCCCATCGCGGCCTCGAGGATCGCCGGGTCAAGCTGGGCTGCGTGATGCCCGGAGAATCCCCAGCCATCTTCGGCGATGCGCTGCGGCGGCTCGCCGGAGTCGCCACGTATCTGTATCAGGACGGCGCGCGCTACTGGTACTCCACTCAGCCGACGGTGACGAAGCTGGCGGAGGACCGGGCCGAGCAGTTGAACCGCGAGCCGGACAAGGTCGCGCAGGAGTTGGAGAAACGATTGCGGGCCGACCTGCGCAAGACCGGCGACTTCAACCGCATTCACCCGATGCCGCACTCGGGGCAGGATGTGCCGGACGACCTCGACGCGCGCCTGATCGTTCTGGGGATCGACCGCCCCTATAGCAAGGAGCCGGGGAACGCGGCCGAGACTTTCGCGAAAGCGATCCTCGAATCGCGCGGCAACGCGCCACGCCTCTTTCGCAACACGCTCGTGTTCCTGGCGGCGGACACGGCGCGTCTTCAGGATCTCGACGAGGCTACCCGCAAGGTTCTGGCCTGGGAATCGATTCTGACGGAAAAGGTTGCGCTCAACCTTGATCCCCAGCAGGTCAAGCAGGCCGAGGAGCAACGGGCCCAGGCCGATGCCGCCGTTACCGCGCGCATCCCCGAGACTTATCAATGGCTGCTGGTGCCGGGGCAGAAATCGCCACAGGACGGAGTCGAGTGGCAGGCTTATAAGCTCCCGGGCCAGGACGCGCTAGCGGTGCGAGTCAGCAAAAAGCTGCGCAACGACGAGTTGCTGCTCACCCTCTTCGCGAGCACGAGGCTCCGGATGGAGCTCGACAGGGTTCCCCTGTGGCGCGGGAACCATGTACCGGTCAAGCAGCTCGCCGAGGATTTTGCCCGCTATCTCTACCTGCCGCGCCTCCGAGACTCCTCGGTGCTGATCGGCGCCATCCGCGACGGTATGACGCTGTTGACCTGGCAGCAGGAGAGCTTTGCGT
>Ga0247765_1001425_pt1 | contig 11393 bp, 7 predicted proteins | sample UWRJL106311C6_FD_179949 | JGI IMG/M metagenome (GOLD analysis project Ga0247765, IMG submission 179949) | Plant litter microbial communities from Arlington Agricultural Research Station in Wisconsin, United States - UWRJ-L106-311C-6 | ecosystem: Environmental > Terrestrial > Plant litter >... | reverse complement strand
GAGGACAGACTGGACACCCTTCAAGCTATCTTGCCAAGCACAGCCAGGTTTGCAACTAGGAGATATGAATTAGTAGGTGAGAATTACTACAATGAGAAAAAAGAAATCGGTTTTCATACCAGTCCCAACCTGTGAAGCTCTTGCCAGTAGCTGCAAGGCCTGTCTGGACAGTGCCAAGACCGAGGACAGTCAGGAAGATTTGAGAACGCATCGTGAAGTGCAGGCGTCTGGGGTGACCCGAAGCATACGATCGATACCAGACTAGAATTCGCCGTCTTTCTCAGCAGCGGGCAGAGAACGCAATTTATATACCAGTGCCAGTCCAGGGTGAGTCAGGCGTTTCCCCGGAAAGTCTTTGGACCGAAATGATAGGTCCTGCAGCTCTAAATAGTACCACACTCATCCTGTCCAGACATTATCGTACATGTGAAAAAACAAAGTCAATATCGCCCCCCATGAGGTATGTGAGCAAGGAGTCCCGTCCCGGCCGCCACTCAAGCCATGACCATGCAACGAACTTGGGATCTCCCCGGTAGGCTGGTTGGTACCCAGGATCAACATAACATCCAGGGGCGGAGTTTCTGCACAATCCATGTTGACGGATGAGCTTCCAGGTTCGTGTTCCCATTCGCCAACTTCAATGGTCCAATGGAACCATGGCTCTTTCGTTTCCCTTCGTTTCCCGTGAAGCGATCCCGGATCACGATCCGACTGAGATTATCCGGGCCGGTCAATATAAAAGCGCCCTAGCGAGGCCGCACACCGGGCTGCATTGGTGTGTACCTACATACGGTATCTAGCCATTTGGGTCCTATCCGGTCCGGTTCATGAACTTCATGTTGCTATTGGGTTATTGGGTTGCGGCTATGTTTAGCCACCATCCACCCATCCGCCCTGTTGTCGTCTGTCGTCCCGCGTGCCGTTGTAATTTGTTACCCAATAATCGCCGATGCAATTCGCGTAGCGGGTGGGGGGGGGGGGGGGCTATACCATCTTTGGCATGGTTATAACACCCACTAACTAACGGGGACCAGGTCCATGGGTCGGGTAAAAGCTAGCAGTTCCTTTTTATTCCCACAGGGGCGGGTAGAAAATCGGTGACAAGGAACTGGAACATCAGCAGCAGCAGCAGCACGAGTGAGAGAGAGAGGGGGGGGCCAGCAATATAGCCGCTGCAAGTCAGAATTCCAAACACACGCACACACGCACATACGCACACCCCTCGTCATAACTTGAGTGAGACTTTGGGTTTGTGGGTAATAAAACCACATTTTATATTCCGGACGTCCGACTGATCAGAGAAAATGGGGGTCAAGCTATAACAGATGGTATCAAAAATCGGTGATCAATAGACAGATAATCACCAGACGCTGGGAAAGCGCGCGGGATGTTTGAAATTGACGGGAGAAGAATCGGACATTGCTGATGAAGGGATATAATACATGGGCATGGCATGTAGGTATACAACATAATATCCTTTGATAAACAAAGATAGAACGATCGAAAACGCAATCGATTTCGTAAAAGTGTCACCCAACACGTGCATTGAAACCATCAATTGTAACCGGCCCGGTCTGTGCTCCTCCTCGTCCCGTTACCGCTATCTCTTTGACAGAAAATCATCCCAGGGTTGCAGGTGGTTCCTCGGATAAGTAGGTAGGTAGGTAGGGATGGGAGGGATGCATGGGAGGGTTCTAGACGTGAGGCAACGAATTGACGACTCGGAGATTTTAGCGGTTCCGGTCAAGCGGGCCACCATCCCACTTCCCACCTCGCCTGCACTGCACGCCTTCCCGGCAAACCCCCTCAAGGGTGTGTGTGAACCGAATTAATGAGACGAGACGAGACGAGACGAGCGAGCGAGCGGCTGGTACGAACGATCCCAGCCCAGACTAGATGGATGGGTGGGTGGGTATATAATAACACTACATGCAATCAAAAAAAAAAAAAAAATCCTCCGGGGATGTCCCCTGTGGCTAGATTGCGAGACCTACCAACATGAGCCATTCTGTTTGGTGCGGGTGTTGGTCTGACGCATCTTGTCAGGAACCTGAACCTGGCCCAGAGCTGGAGTCAACAATGTCGAGACGGATGTCTTATCAGTTCACCTGCAGTCAGTGAGAGAGGAGGGACCAGTCCCACAATCAAATGCTTCTAGATTGCGACTGTGGGTTCTATTTTATTCTAGCCGACCCAGCCGTTTTATCGGGCCATGCCTATCAATAAGGAGAATATACAAGAGTAAGTATGGCGACTGGACTGGACTCGCCGTGATGTACCCTAGCGGCTTGCCGTTTCACCTCTTCCAGCGTCATGCAGAACCGAACCTGATATTTGATTGTCAACATCAGATATCGATCTGCTGGCAGGACATATTAAAAAAGTCCCGAAAATAGCATCTCTCATGTTGAATGCACGTCCAGACCAGAAATAGAAAAAAAAAACATCAGAGCCGTGTCTTCCTTCCACTCGCCCTCCCCGTCGGATCTCCGGATTATCCAGTCGGATCACATGTAACTATCTATTTCATCGCTGTGACGTGCCATCCAGGTTCCCAAGAGAGCCTACCTAAGGTACCCGGTGCTACGTTATAGTTCTTTCAAAACTGCAGATCCCATCACCACTTCCTCGGGTGCAAAAGACAATAATACCAAGGCCTCTAAAGTGAGTGAGTTTGTGTTTATTTTGCCGCACCCCTCCTATCTCGAGAATATTCTAGTTCCTCTTCTTTTGTTTTTCTCGGACTGAGAGAATCACCCGCCCCGTCAGCGGTGGAGTGAGTAATGTGGCAGGACCTGGCGAATTCCAATCCAACCCGACACGATTTACCACACATGTATACGCGCCCGCATGCTTGTGTTGTCGTGACATCCACATACGCCCGGTGATCAGCTAGGTACATAGGTAGGTAAGGTACCTATTTACTCCAATCTCCTATAGGTTTCCAGCTCTGCCATGAGATGGAGCTCGCGATTCGCCTCTGCCCGCCCGGGCTGTCTATCTCTTGTCTTTAGGGCTTCTAGCTCGAGCCTGTCCGCTCTGCGTCCTTCGGCCTCGGCTCTCTCCTCGGGCGAGAGGATGCTGTCCCATTGCACAAACAAGGGCCGCAATGCCTGTGCTACAATGGGCTTAGCAGCTTGAAAAGAGACATGACCGTGCACGTGTAAGAGTAGGTCTTGCTCTAGCCTTTGGCGATCCCAGATGGCGAGGCCTAAGCGTCGAAAGGGTTTAAATGTGGTGAACTTTAGAAGCGAGCCGGGAAGGCTACACAGTTCGGCGTAGTCAAGGAAACCGGGGTTAGCATATGCGACGGTATCCTTCATCTCCACGGCCGCTTGGTCAGTTCGAGAGCCAACGGACAGAGACGCACGGATTTTTCCAGGATGCTGCTCGGCCCCCTTTGCGACGAGAATGGCCGGTAGGTCAGGAAGACTTGTCGGGACAAGTGCTGCGTTCCGAGACGTATGAGGTACACCACCATTCCACCGGTCGGCAATGGCGCCTGGCCCATGATTGCGCGGCATAGACACACCCAACCAGTCGAGAAAGGTATGAGCCTCATGATATAGCCACTCTCGGGGATTGACCGTGTTGATGTCTAGGCGATCCGCCGGCGTCTTGAGGTTGAACAGTATTTTCATGTCGGCGTTCCTGACCTTTAATTTATCCTCCTTGGACCAGCCTTGGGTGCTAAAGACGCCGGCTAGGGCCGCTCGTTGCAGATCTCTCAAGAGCAAAAGCCGCCATCCGGTTCGGGAGATGCGGTGCGCCTCCGCCCAGGATGCTTGTGTGTCTAGACGCGGTGTGTACGGCTCGGTCGCTACCGATGACACGTCCGAGGGCTGCAAGGTATCGGGCAGTGGTCCGGCGGCCCGCTTGAATTGGACTTGACTCAATCGATAGAGAAGGTCGGCCAAGCAAAGATGGGTCAGTCGCTGGATGCCCGCAGCGTCGGCCAAAAGGCTGCGCAGTATCGAGATGGGCATCTTGGGCGGGAGGCTGGTTCCTTGGACAAGGTATATCTGCTTGAGCCGGGGGTTGGCCATGGGCGCGTCGTGGGGTGGAACGATGCGAACATGACCGCGATACAAACTCGGGTTGAGCGGACAGATGCGGCCGAGATCGGCTAGGCTCTTGATGCGGTCTGGGAAGTAGCGCAATCGCGATCGGAGATGGGCCATCATCTCGATGGTGCTTCTTGTCTCTGTGGTTGTTTCCGGAGAGATGAGGACCGACATGAAAATCTCCAAGGCGTAGCGATTGAAGATGCGGTAAGCAAAAGGCGATGCCACGATAAAGTTATGCAGCGACGCGGGATCGGGTATGAGGACCAATATCTCGAGCAGCAGCTCGGGGGCGAGCCTCTCGATTGAGAATGCCATGGTTGTTGCCCTGCGATGGTGAATTATCGTTGGAGGTCATGTTGCATGCAGTTGTGAGAGAGAAGTTGGAGGGTGCCCATGTTGGGTGCGCATGATTAGCTAGCGCTGCCTGACAGGCATCCATCCACCGCGGGGTCGCAAGTTGAAGGCAAGGAAGGATCAAGCGGGTCCGCTTCGTGCCAAGGCTACGAGATATGAGTGGGGCCCTTGCATCACCGTAATTCCGATGGTCATGACCACATCTCCATGCCGTTCGGCCAGTGTCAAAAAAAAAAAAAATTTCTGTAGAATGGTATGCCCAGCGTCAATAGTAATTCAGCTACGAGATGCGAGACTAGAGCCCGCCTACATGCACCCTCTCTCGTCGCCCCCCCTCGGTCAAATCGGCAACACACTCTCAGGTCGAACTTTCACGTGTGCGAACGTCATCGAGGTATCTAGGGCTTAAACTTTAAATCTCAATCGTCAAAAAGACCTGAGCTGACGACAAAATGGCAAACCATTCCTTCTCTTCTTTCTGCAACAACCAACACCCAAGCTCCTCCGGCAGCTATGGCCTCGAACCGAGTAAGTAGCGTTTGCAACCCTCGCCCATCACTCAATCACATTCACATCTTCATGCGTGGCCTTGCTCGAGCCGAGCCTCTTGCTTGGTTTACTTTGTCTGGAGGAACTACCAGAGGTCAGGTCCGAAAGGATCCTCATGCCTGGCTTTTGACATGCCCCTACGAAACGCACGGACATCAGTAATACCGTACAGTTTGTTATTTCTATTGTAGATCACACTGTCTTACGTCGGTGGCGCGCGCTCCTCCGGCGAAACGGCCCGAGGCCGGACCGCAATTTCACGGGAGGCACGGGCTACCCCCATTACCTCTTTCGGTGGATTCTCGGTTTATTGCCGGTGCTGCTGCACGTGCCCTGCAAGATAGCACCGTCGTTCTACATCCTCAAGTCTCAAATCTGTCACCAGTGTAGTTGTGCCAGAGAGTGGTATCCTCGTCGTCTGCGTCTTCCGGAGTTTGGATATGTTCCGGCATGGCGTCCCAATCCCGAAACCAGCCGCGATGCCAGTGGCCGCGTTCGAATTGCCTCCGCGCCTCGTCCCCCAGCATTTCCAGCTTGAGGACCGCGTTCCTCATGTCTCTATCGAGTTCATTCTTCGGCTCGATGAAATCGCCTCGAGCTGGCTTCCGAAAGAGATGCAGCCCTTCCTACTTCTCTGCCTTTGATAGCTGTACGTATAGTTCGCCATTCTTCGACACCGTCAACCCTTAAGCCATGTCCGATCTCACTTCTCAGCTGGCTATACTGACGCCACTTCAGTATTCTGCTGTCTGACCCGCTGACTCAACAATGCCGACATCTCCTTCAGCTTTCCTGTAACTTGGTCCCACTGTACGGCTGATAGCAACAAGACAAGAAACAGCACTGGCAGCGCGGTAGCAATATACACCCAGAAATTTTCGTGTCCCGGAGAGTAATTCTCAGACATGCTGAACATGCTGGCGACCCAAGACAGCGGCACAAACACGAGCGCGATGAAAGTCAGCCGGCTGACGTTGGCAGCCTCTAACATCCAGCGCCGCGAGTCTAGCAGCTGCACCATCGATGTTGCTACCGGGACCATGTGCTCGAGCGAGCGGTTATAATGCTCGAGCTGCGACAACACGTGCTTGATATCTTTCAGTATCAGAACCCATGGCTGCTTGTCGACTTCCTGTGGCAACCAATAGTCGACGAACTCGGAAAGAAGAATCAGTTTGTGTTGGCTCTGCATACTCCGCCGACGCCAACGCTGGAGGTCGATGATGTCGCTATCATGCAGTCGGTTCTCGATGTCATGCAGAGTGTATTCGTAGTATTTGAAGTAGCGACTCATTAGGTGCGTATAGAGGATCCATTCAGCTAAGACGATGCGTATTGGGTAGTAGCCAAGACCTAAGATGCTAGCCTCAGATGCTGTGAAACCAGGAGGCTGGTTACGGAAGTAGTGGATCAGGCTGCTAAGCGTCGACTTCTTATCCCATAAGCGGTCGGCGGTAGTAGACGTGGAGGATGCGAAAGACGCTGATTGTACAAAATCTTCGAAACCGCCATGCAAGAGCGTACTTGGATATGCTTTCTGCTTGCCTGAACATATTGTCTCCGTAACGGTCCTGATCGCAGGGTCAACCAGGATTATACCTATTGATGTTAGAAACGAGGTCAAAAATGATTGTCGAAAGGGACTTACAAATCCACGATCCCTTGAACTTTTTTACCAAAATAGAACAGCACGCTCGGGCGAGAGCAAGCTGACGTCCCGATAGATTGGGCAGGCGTCTGACATTTCGAGGGACGTTAGAGTCCGATTTTAGGTTGTATGAAGAAGACCGAAACGAATCTGCGCTTCCCAGGTCCAACACTTGCTGATAGTGGAGCTGAAGGTAGCCTCTTTCAGCAATCTGGGATGGAAATAGCGCAAGAGAAGGAGGAGACGGTGCTTTCTCAATGTCTTTGAAGTCGGTGGTGATGTAGCCAGCAAAAAAGACCGGATCGATATCCAAGATCTCACCCAGAAGACTGACCAGCTGGGGTCCAATGTTCTCAACGAGCAGAATCCGCCCATAGATTGTAGAGGTAGTATGGATCAGCTTAGCCAAATCAACCTCAGCTATCGTAAGAGTATTTGGAGCCAACTGTCCGTTTTGAAGAAAGTCGAGAGAAACGATTGTGCTGGCAGTGCCAGGTCCACGTCCTAAATGTTCCGCTAACCCAGTGACGCAAGGGTTATTGCGGCACTGAGACCGAACCAAATCACTGTAAGATCCCTTTTTGTAGTTCATCTCTTTGATTGCAAGGTCAGAACGGGGGATTTGATGGAGAAGGAATCGCCCGAACAAGAGTTGGTTCAAGCGTTACGGATCTCTACCACGTGATAATGCAGGAGATAACACCCCGGAGCCTTAGGTTGCGGCTCTGCTGGGTTTCGGTGCCCGATCTGATGCTTCTGCACCTTGCCAAAACGCCTCACCCAATGGCACGACAGTTTGAAATATTTTCGACCACTCCTACGCCTGCCATTCCATTTGAGGGCAGGGAATGCTCCACTCTCCAAACCGCCTCACAGAATGCCCTGAAAGGCCACCCATTGGGCGTCGCGTGGCTCAGCAGCTGACTAAAATCCATCACAGCCCCAAAGTTCACACCATGTTACACGCTGATTGGCTCATGTCAGCCAATAGTCAGGAATTGCAGAACTCGTAGGCATGGACGCCCAGCGCTACTGCGGGGCAGGCGTTGTGTTCCCCAAAATTCCTAGCTTCTGGCCAACCACAAGTTTGTTTGTGGTTTGTTGAATGGCGCAAGGCAGCAAGGGATGCCCGGAAAAGCCTCAACAGCTGCCGTCCTACATCGTTATTGGCCCACGTAAACCAATAGACTGCTGCACATTTGTATTTTGCGCGGCACACAATGCAACGATTTGAGGGCCGCCCGAAACAAAGATTTTGGGGTGTCTTAGGCCGGACTCCACCCCTCATGCAGCCAACTCACTCGGCGTTTCATCTCCATCTCCCAAAGCACCCACATTTGGCAAAACGCCCGCCAACCGGTTTCTCATCTCGACATCTACTACCCGATTTCGTGCCAACCCCCCCTCAACTGCGCGAACAGCTTTGTGAGCTTCATCATTACTACGACATGGATCTCATTCCGAGAACATCACGCAAACGGCGTAACACAGATCTATGCTCACCAGCTCCAAAGAGAGCACGGCACAATGACGCTCAGAATCGCTCTCTGAGGGAAACTATCGATCAAATAAAACACGATCCAGTGGGTCCAGATCCTAAAGACGCTGTCTCCAGCAAGATATGGCCAAGTTTGCGGGACGAATACGACATCATGAGGGGGGTATTGGAGGAGTTCTGCAAAAATTCTCTTAAAAGCAGAGCTATCAAATGTCAAGTCGAAAGCAGAACCAAGGCCATGGATTCTGTCGAAGCGTCGCTTGAGCGGCGCGAGAAGGCATTGTGGGAAGACGAGAAAAGGCGATATGAGAATTTCTCTGAAATATTCAGCAACATTCACGACCTGGTTGGCATTAGGATCATATTGGAGTACCCAGACGATATGCATAAAGCCGTTCAGTTCATCGAGGAGAGCTTTCGGGAGGAGACGAAGCCAACCGTCTTCCGGTCTGATCGTAAGGTCGGCCGGTTCTGGAAACCATGGTTCGGTGCTTACCAGACTCGAAATTACCGCCTCAGCCTGGAAGACGACAAATGCGAAACTCTTTCTCAGTTCTGCGGCGTTATGTTTGAGATACAGCTCACAACAGTTGCTGAGCATCTGTACAACAAGTTCGCACATCCACTCTTGTACAAGGAACCCCTAGAAACTCTCACTCGTCAAGACGAAATGGTAATTGATATGTCGCATGGTGTATCTCTTTGCTATTCACTCTGCTTGATGTACATGAAGGAAAAACTAGGGAAGGACTCCGACAAAATCCCGAATAAGGACAGATTAGTGGCGGAAACAATCACCTTCCAGCAGACCTTGAAAGGGACAAGTTTCGACACCTTTTCTACCCTGGAAGGTCCTGCAACAGCGGTGGATATCCCACCCGAGGCATTCAAGTCCACTGGTGATCTCAAAGAGTGGTTAGACAGGAGGATAAGGTATGCTACCACTGACAATCTCACTCAATGGGCTCTAACTATTAGTAGCGACCGCCTCGCCGAAGTACGCTTTACTTCACAAACAATCCGCGAGGCAATACTCTCTAACCTCCGTGTTGCTGAGGACGCGGCCTTCGACTCGCATGCCGAGGAGCACAACGCAAGATGCCACCCCGACACCCGAGCCGATCTTCTCCGCCAGATCCGGAGCTGGGCAGACGATCCTCAGGCCGAGAGCATCTTCTGGCTGAACGGTGTGGCAGGAACCGGGAAATCCACTATTTCTCGAACAGTGGCGAAGATGTTCGCAGACGAAAGCATGCTCGGTGCGAGTTTCTTCTTCAAAAGGGGGGAAGGCGACCGTGGGAAAGCCACCTTGTTTTTCCCTACAGTCGCTAGTCACCTTGTGTGCGAAATACCAGCCCTGGCGCCTTTTATCAGGGATGCTCTGAATAACAACCCGGGTGTTGCCACGAAGGGACTCAGAGACCAATTCGAAAAGCTTATTTTGCAGCCTCTGGATCGCATTCGCCACGCCACGGTAGTTGTGATCGTCATTGACGCTCTGGACGAATGTGAGGGAGATAACAACGTGAAGGCCATCATTTCCCTACTAGCACAAGCAAAGCAATTCCGCTCCTTCAGTTTGAGAATCTTCATTACCAGCCGACCAGAGCTACCCATTCGTCTCGGCTTCAAGGACGTTCGGGGAAAGTATCAGGACTTTGCTCTGCATCAAATCTCGGAACCAATCGTCAAACACGATATATCTACATTCCTGAGACACGAACTCGCGAGAATCAGGGACGATTACAACAGCCAAGCTCTTGATGAACTACTAGCGCTGCCCCTGGATTGGCCGGGCGAAAATATCATTCGAACTATCGCTCAGATGGCTGTCCCATTGTTCATCTTTGCCGCAACCATCTGTCGGTTCGTTGAAGATCCCGTATGGTGGGACCCCGCCAATCAGCTGAAGAAAGTCTTAGAGTATCAGATAAAGGGCGACGATTCCGAGCTCGACAAGCTCGACGCGACATATCTCCCAGTTCTCGAGCAGATTATTGTTAGACGTACTGATCCGCAGAGGAGACGCCTGTTAGCTGAGTTCCGAGATGTCGTCGGCCCTATCGTCCTCCTCGCTCAGCCTCTCTCAGTATCGTCGCTCGCAAAACTTCTCAACCTCTCTCCTCAAGCCATATATAGCAGGCTCAACTCTGTCCACTCCATCCTTGATGTCCCATCTCAAATCAATATCCCAATCAGACTGTTTCATCTGTCATTCCGTGACTTTCTCGTTGATTCGACTAAGCGCGCCAAGGAGTTTTGGATCGACGAAACTCAACATCACAAGACGCTTGCGGACAGATGCATTCGACTGTTGCACCAACACCTCAGGAGAGATATTTGCGATCTAAAAGCCCCAGGAAAACTGCGGTCAGAAGTCGATCGGCAAACTATCGACGCTGCTCTGCCTCCCGAGGCGCAATACGCCTGCCAGTACTGGGTGCACCACTTGAAGGAGAGCAAAAGCGGCGTACGGGATGGCGGTCCAATCCACAGCTTCTTGAAGAACCATCTTCTTCATTGGCTTGAAGCGCTCGGCCTTTTAGGTCGTATCTCGGGGTGTGTCGGCATGGTAGACGATTTGTTAGCCCTCAGTGTGTGTTTCGCCCTTGCCCACTATCCCCGAAACATGCTAACACCGCCTTGCAGCCTGCAGATGCCATCGAATTATCCAGTTTTCTCCGCGATATAAGACGCTTCGTTCAGAGCAATCGGTCAATCATCGATATAGCACCTCTTCAAGTATACATTTCAGCACTTGTATTTAGCCCAGTCCGCAGTATAACAAGAGGCTTGTTCAAGCAGGAAGAACAGAGGTGGATTACTTCCGGTCCAGCTGTGGAAGATGATTGGAATGCGTGCACGCAGACGCTCGAGGGGCATAGCGGTCCCGTCTGGTCTATCACGTTCTCGCCGGACTTGAAGCTTATAGCATCCGGGTCAGACGATAGCACCGTTAAGATCTGGGATCTCACGACGGGCACATGTACGCAGACGCTCGAGGGGCATAGCGTCTGGTCTATCACGTTCTCGCCGGACTCGAAGCTTATAGCATCCGGGTCAAGCGATAGCACCGTTAAAATCTGGGATCTCACAACGAGTACATGTACGCAGACGCTCGAGGGGCATAGCGATTGGATCAGGTCTATCGCGTTCTCGCCGGACTTGAAGCTTATAGCATCCGGGTCAGACGATAGCACCGTTAAGATCTGGGATCTCACGACGGGTACATGTACGCAGACGCTCGAGGGGCATAGCGATTGGATCAGGTCCGTCG
>Ga0247765_1001424_pt1 | contig 11394 bp, 19 predicted proteins | sample UWRJL106311C6_FD_179949 | JGI IMG/M metagenome (GOLD analysis project Ga0247765, IMG submission 179949) | Plant litter microbial communities from Arlington Agricultural Research Station in Wisconsin, United States - UWRJ-L106-311C-6 | ecosystem: Environmental > Terrestrial > Plant litter >... | reverse complement strand
ACGGCACCAAAGGACGCAATGCGTAAACACCACAAAAAGTGGAACGTTGTGCAGTCAGGGCACTGCACCGTAGTCCTTCTACATCTAGTTGCAGCCACAGGCAGGCAGCATCACTGTACCGTGACAGCCGCGCTTAGGTAGTGCTATTGATGCTACGGCTTCGGCTATGTGGCAAAGATGTGCACTGCGAGGGCGGTCCGTTGTGGGTATTGCAGTTCCACATACAGGGAGACGGAGTGTTAGGCGAAGAAAGACGACCTGGAGGATGCGATGCTTAACGGTACGTATGCGGCCTGAACGCGATGCGTTAACTGTGCTGAGAAATACCTAGTATGGTCTAAGTAATGCCTTGTACGGGTAAAGTGGATTGCTTAGGCAAAGGAGAGATGGGCCGATAGGCCCCGGTATTTTATTTCGCCAGATTATTTGAAGAAAATAATATAAGAAAACGCGATAATAGTAGCCAACCCAGCTACGGTTGGGCTTTGTAACGGTAACGTTACGAGGAAGAGACGAGCTGAACCAGACGAAGCAAGCCGCCCCGCACGCCACCGGGGTCGCCCCCCGGCTTCTTCGGTACTGGCACGGCCCGACCACGGCTTTAGGGACATCTCCCAGATGATCGCGGCGATGAGCTAGTTGGCCGATGACTGGACCCCCCCCTCCCCGTAGGGGAGGGGGGCTTAGGTCTGATTAGGATTAGGGAGGTTTTTGTACGTAGTACCGGTTGACTGGATACCTCGCAACGCAGGCGCAGCGTTTTCCACCTAGATAGTATCGATTAGAAGTTCCGCTTGGCCATTAGGGCCGGTGGGTGCACCCACCCTACGCACGGAGTAAGACAATATATATATATATATATATTTAAATCACTTTAACGAAATTAAATATTTTACATTCCATTACTTAAATAATTTAAGTAAAATCTACTAAGAAGTAAAAACAATAAGCTAAAGTAAAAGGGGGAAGGCATTTTATTAACCGTATTAATAATTAATTAGTAATAAATATGAATAATACTGTAAAATAAGTAAGTATTTCTTCGTTTAAACTTCTCCACGAGGCAGTCTTCCATGCAGACGCCAATATGGTCGAGGATCTAGTCGTGGATGGCAAAGCGTGGATCGATCCTCAGGATATTTGGGGCCTCACTCCGCTCCATCTGGCAATGACGCTGCCCAACACGCCCCCTCGACTCAAGATTGTTGACATGCTTTGCCACGCCGGGGCTTCTCTCTCACAGCCCGACCAAGATGGTGATTTGGCTCTGAACGCTGCTGCAGCGTATGCAAGGGCTAGCTAGTGGAAAAGCAAGGGCGGTGTCGACGGCATGTTATACCGTCATTGCCGCAGGCCAGCAAGCCACAGGTTTCTGGGTACCTCGACGCACTTGCATCGTTCCAGCAACGGAACCCTGATGCTTTGTATCGGCGGTACGCAGTTCGTACATCCGGTGAAAAGAGAAAGACACAGACTGGATCGCTGGCGGTCGATTGTCTGCAACGCCAGAACGTCGAGGCATTGGTCCAATTTCACCAAAGAGGAATCTTGCGTACAGCAAACGTCATGGCCGTATGGCATTACAAAATGTCAATCCTCTGCATCTCGCCTGCGTCAATGACACACATGCCGACACGCTCGCGCCCTTCCTTGGTAGCTTGGATGCACGACAACGAGAGATCGGATCTTCTCATCCAGCTAGCCATGCCTGGCGAGCTGGCGTCCCTCAGCGTTGCCGTGTTGTTCTGCAGCTGGCGATGCACGAGGATATTGCTGGACCATTCTCGCTCGTTGACTGCTACGAACCCGTTCTCGAAAGCCGAGGAGTCCATATTGCCGGCCATGGCCAATATGGCTAGTCAGAAAATAAACGAGTATCATGGCGGATATCCTTGGTGGCCGTACTTGCCATGGTTGGTCGGGGTCAAGTTTTCATTGAAATCCGCGGAGGAGCAGCAGCAGAGACAACTGGGAGCATCACAGTAGCGCTCTTGCGGCATCTACATGAAGTTAGCGGGATGGACAAGGAGGAGCGAGAGCCGATGGACACGTTATTGTAAGTTTGCTATCTCCTTGCTTTGGGGCTCTCTTGTTACTACTTACTGGGTGACTCGGACCGAACGCTAACCAGACGGTTAGGTCGGACCTAGGGATGGGACAGGTTGATCCTGAATCTATGACAAACCAGCTTCCCCTTGAAGTGGCCTCCGAGGTTACGCACATTGCGCTGAGAGCGGTATGAAGGGCTGTGTGGCTTGGATGCAAAGTCGAGGATGTTCAGTCGACTTTGCTGAGACCTAGGTTTTGGATCGTGGCGACGACGGCGACGGCGGCAACGGTTGGCGTGTTTGGATGGGTGATGAGATATAGGCGATGAGCGGGATGGGGTTACTGGTATCCAGGCATACAAGGCTCGCGAATAAAGCAATATAAGGGCAAGAAACGAAGTGTATTGCGTGGTGGAAAGAACTACATGAAGGAAAGGAAAAACTATGGCAATGACTACCAAAAGTTTGGTGGGCTCAACATTGGACGAGACCTACGGCTGTGGGGCTTTCCACAAGACATCTTTGACAGTCTTTTCTGTCAAGCAACGGAGGAAGAGCTAAGAATGCAATTGGGGAATTGGTCGGCGGTGGGGGGGGGGGGGTGGTGTTACGCTGCAGAAGTTCAGCTCGCCTCGTTCACGCGGTGGGCGATGCGACTGGTTCAGAGGGAGCGAATCAGAGATGCAGGATAAGTTGCACACGTGGGAGAATGACGGAGGTGCGTCGAGATAAGTGGGATGCCTCAGGGTGGTCGTTTGTTGCATGTTTTGGCTGATAAAAAAAGGGCAGGAACCCCCGCACCACTGGCACTGCACTTCAAATTCTACCATGGACGCCGACTCCCCTCACAACGCCTCGCTGCCAGGTGGCTTTCCCTTCTTCGGTCGCTTTCCCTTCGAAGTCCGCCTCATGGTCTGGGAAGAAGCCTGTCACGTCGAGCGCATCATTCCCCTCCTCCCTGGCGTCGGCCACCTCTTTCCCGCCTTGCACCCACATCTCGCTATACCGCCTCTTCTGCACGCCTGCAGCGAGTCCCGCAGAGTCGCATTGCAGCACTACGACCTCTCTTTCTACCCCAAGATCTACACCAGCCGCCTGTACGACCACTTGATGCTACACGTGTTCTACCCGCACCAGATCATCGACTTCTCGCTGTTTTTCAAGCGCGAAACCGGCTTCAACTGGGCAGCTTCCCCTCCTCGGTTGGCGGTCCTGCTCGACGACATCGCTTTCCACCAGTCGACAGAAGACCAGCGCAAGACAGCTTGGCGCACCGATCCGACGTGGCGACAACGCTTGCTGCCCTTTTCTACAGACTTCATTTGGTCGTTGGGGAACCGCCACCGTGTGTTGGAGCAGCTCACGCTGCTGGTCGTGCCCCCTCTGACGGCAAGACCGAACTGCACCGCGCAACGATTCGAGTTTGTCGACGGTGTGCCAGATTTAAAAGTCATTTGCGACGGACTCGAGCCGCATTTTCGAGAGCGAGCACAAACGTCGTACAGCTGGCCCGAGGGTGCCGAGAAAAGACTGCCTGGGTTCCGAGTCCGTCACGCCGTTTGTTCTCCGTGGGAGGCGTCAAATGCTTCTTCCTGGGCGGCCTCCATTCGGGTCCGTTACTCCGTGGAGGAGTATGCCGACTTGGATTTCGGCGCGCCGCCACCTGGAAGCGAGCGCTTGCCGGATAACGTCTTTGGACTCGGCCTGCGGGGGCCATGGGGAACTGGGCCTCGCTGCGAGCGTATTACCGGGATACCAAGGGACTTGAAGCGACTGAGAAAGCCGTATTGCGAGACCGTCGGGCTGGGTCCGCATGTCCTGTGGGACAGCATGAGATACCTATGCGTCATGAGTCATTCGGCACATCATGAGGGGCTGAAGCATGTGCTGTGGCTCGAGGATTATAAGCTTCCTTTACCCCTTCTTCCCAGTTGGTCGAGAAACAGTGACCCTTTGAACTTGGAGATTGACTTTGACGCTTTCTTGAAGGAGTCAGAGGAGAGAGCAAAGGAGGAGGAGGATGAAGACCCTAGCAGGGAGATGAAGTCGCTGAATTGTAACGGGCTGCTGTTTTGGGACTAGCATGTCACGCAGTGAGAGGAATCAGTTGACCGTCCATGCCTCCCCAAAGGAGCTAGAGGCATTTTGGAAGCCACTGAAGGGCGGCCTACTGCGATCAATTGAAACCTCCCGCAGGGTTCAACTGGATTCTAGCGCAAGGGAAGGCCGAGCCAACTTTTGTGTATTCCAATCTTTAGACATATTGTGATGCCGTCACCAAAGGAACTAGGAGCAAGAGCTAGATTGTAGAAGTTATCTCTTATCGTGTGTGAGCCCCAGCGGGAGTTGGGGCGAGTTGTGGTTTTTATATACAAGAGAAAGAGCTCAACCACAGCCGAGAGCAAGCTCGTGGTCATATGTAGCTCAGGTGGCTTGACTAGCTCTTTGGCACGACAATTATTCAATGTCAACCTCACTATGTAGGTTGAAGTAGACCCGCACGCGTACGCCGACCCGTTGCGGCCCTGGGCGAAATCCATCGTCTCCGACGCCGAAATGGCAGGCTCTCTCTGGCAGCGGCTCGGGAGGCCCAGCTTCCAGGAATGTCATGATGCACACAGAGGACTTTGTCAAGCGCGGGGGAAGAGAGAAACATGCGGCAAGCTCAACCTTTGACAAGTTTACGCGCGAAATTTGGCAGCCGAGTACGATACGACGAGAAGCAAATCATCAATGGCGCGGTCTTGGGGAGGTTCCTCGCGTCGTGCCGCCCGGGAGACGCTGGCACCTGATTTGCCCCCGGTTTAGTAGGGCTGGACAATTGCAGCCTCGGATGTGCCCGTGAGTCCTGTTATCATTGGTCTCGATTGCATTCCGTGTCGTACCCCCGAGGGAGTGCCCGAAGAGCGCTCCTCTGGGCTGTTCTGCGAGCCACCTGACACCTTCAACCCAACAACAATTGCAAGACACTGACTAGAGATCCACTTGAATTAGCCACGCCTCGAAAGTATTACTTTCTCGCACCATCTAACGACATCACGGAGCTCCAATGCCGAGCACGGAGCCGAACGACTCGAAACGCAGCGATTTGATGCTGTCGCGCATGTTTCGACGCCTCCGCGGCTTCCTGCGACAGCACCGTGTCTCGGCGCTGTATATGATCACGGGGCTGAAAATCTCCGGTGGGTTCGTGAGACAGGCGGTGACGCACAGTGGAGAGTTAAGAGCGGGAGCCGCCACTGCCTCTGCTACCTCTCTGTTGGTGTCCGGATTTCTAGCTAGATTGGTGGCAATATGGCGAGAAGCAACGACGCGACGGAGACACGGCCTAGGCGAGGCTGATGGTGAAGCTTCCTTGGGAGATGACGTTCCAACCCCCTCCCTCTGTAGAAGTAATGTCGGTTAGTAGGCCTAAAGCAGCTGGTGTTTAGGGCCAATCGCTTACCATGACCTCGTTGAAATGGCCCGTGTTATTTAGTGATGTGATTTCGCTGTCAGTTCGAGACGGACTGTCTGAGCATTAGTCGTACACGCTCTCTTACGTTTGCGAATCTAGCCTTGTCTGGCTGCGAAGCTCCCCCAGGACGTGGTGGCTTGGGTGTCACAGCTCCAAGCGGTGGGACAGCTGCCACGCGTGCGCCGTGCCCAAGGTCAAGCGTCCAAAAGAGAAACCAGCCTGTGCGCGGTGCGAGAATCGCAGTATTGTCTGCCAATATTTCTTGACGGAGCGCCCGGGACGCAGACCAGAGAGCGAGATCAATCGCCATAATCACGGCAACAGCACGGAGCCGAGAGTTACTACGAGCCGAGCCACCATCCTTGACATGGAGAGAGAGAGAGAGAGAGAGAGAGAGAGAGGGAGAGAGAGAGACTGCTGCTCGGCTGTTGTTAGGCGTCCACTTGAATCATGTTTCGTTTCAAAGGTATCCGCAGAATCATCCCTCGTCTTTCCGTGAAAACCACTCTTCGCAGCTCTTGTCCAAACTACTTGTCACCGTATCCATCCTCAAAACGCAGAGCATACTAAAGCGTTTCTTCCCACGGGAACTTCTCCCCAACATCTCAATCATAGGTCTAGGTTCTATAAGGAAAGACAAGTCTACTTTACAAGCTCGTCTCATTCCAAGTCATCATGACCATCCTCGCTATCGGATTCTCGATTGAAACGGCAAGGATACAAGTTCCGTCATCAACCAGTTGCGAAAAGAAGTAACACTTGACGGCTCGAGTGGCCGATACGATGGATGCTCGAGGGCCTATCCGCTCGTACGGACGAGCCATGATAGATGATAGTGTATCCGCACTTGTCTGCATCGTCGATGCGCATGCGACAAAGTGGGAGACGGACGAGTTTGCGGCTGCGAGTCAGGAATGGATACACAGGAGGGGATTGAAAAGTGGTGATGAGGCACTCAATCACAGTGGCGCAAAATTACGCAGGCGGTCTGGAATTGGTGATGAGCAATCATTTTTTCATTTGCCCGGCACACCAACATGAACTGTCCACTCCACCCCACCGGTGCGCAAAAATGCGTTGGGAGCCCGACACTGCTTCTCCCATTGGTCCAAAAGCGAGTCCCGGGCGCCAGCGGTCTGGTCAACGAGTCATACTCCTGCCCTTTTCGTGCATGTCCCTCAAATTCTAATTCGCATTCACAGCCAACAATCGGCCCTGCGGGGGGAGGGGCATTTTCTCAGTTTCACGAAAGAGGGATCTCTGCGTGGTAGACCCACTCAAACCATTCGATTGGGTTGGCAGTGGTGAGCCAAGGTCGATCATTGCAGGCGCCGACACAAGCGGGCTGACAGGGGTCATCTCCCCGGTCTTGGCGACCGGGATTTTCTCCGTCGGCTGAAGCAGCCAGAGAAAATCCTGACGCGGGGCCGGATCCGAGCCCGGCTGGGGCCTCTCTGCCTTGTCGAAAACTGTGGTGAAGGCCTGGACCGACTTACCACGCACCACCAAAGCGCATCACCATCAATGACTCCAAGTCTCGTCGGCGACCTACGCGCCAGCACGAACATATGGTGCCAGCATGCAGCGCCGCGAGAGCAGCAACAGCGGTGATGGGCCCCCCTCCCGCAACTACTCCAACGTCGGGCCGAGTACCCTCGCCACCCTCCTTCCTCTCTTCGCACTGACTCTAGCCGTCTACCTGCTCCGCATATGGACGCGCGTACGTCCTAGATGTCGACTCAACGCTGCCGACTACATGATAACGGTGGCTACGGTAAGGGGCTTCTGCTTTTTGGCGCTACACGCTTCACCCCACCGATGATGTGGGCTGACCGGCTGATGAATCGGACTGCCTTCCTCCTTCTTGACTTGATAGATCTCGGAAACATTCTCCATCATCTTGACCACGGTCGCGGTAGCGCACGGGTTCGGACGGCCCACTTCGGCCCTCACACGCTATCAGATCGAGGTGATCGGGACCACGACCTTCACGGCCGCCTTCTTCGGCTTCGCTGCCTCGTGCACCGGCCGCATCTCGGTCGCCTGCCTCCTGCTGCAGATCACACTGTCCCGGACGTGGCGGGCTGCCCTGTGGATGACCATCTCGTTTCAGTCTCTGCTGCTTCTCGGCTGCGAGCTGGTCATCGCCCTGCAGTGCCGGCCGATCCGCGCAAAGTGGGCCAAGGGCATCCCCGGCGCCAAGTGTATCTCGGTACAAGAAAACTGGATCATGGGCTACGTCTTCACCGCCGTGGCCATGTTCAGCGATTTTTTCTTTGCGAGCCTCCCCATGTTTCTCGTATGGAGGCTGACCCGGTCGCCCGTGGAGAGGCTGCTGCTGTCGGTGCTCCTGGGGCTCGGGCTGCTCGGTGTAGGTGCCGGGGCTGTGAAGATGGTGACGCTCAAGCAATTCCGAATCGGGTCCGAGAATGTGGTAGCAGATATGATGCCCGTCTACTTGGTATAGTTTTTCCCCGATGAATTGCAAAGGACAACAAGTTTTACCGCCTTGCTGACTTTTTTGCTTGCGTTCAATTCATGGCAGTGGTCGCGAATCGAGGAAATGGTCATCATCGCGGCTGCGTGTGCGCCGCTGCTCAAGGTGCCCATCGAGAACAAACTGTACCAATTGTTTGGTCTTCGTTTCTACCCCGCCACCAGGGACCTCAACGGGCTGCAGACGTCGTCGTTTGAGTTGCCGTCTAATAAGGATGATAATTGCTGGTCGGGTGGGAGGGGGGACGGGACAGTCGTCGTCGGCTCGTCCTACAAGTAGCAGTGGCGTTGGAGCACAGCGTACTACCGTCGCCACCTTGTCTTCGGTGGCGCCTCGAGAACAAGACTGATTTCAATTCTATGAGCTTGGAGCAGAGGTCGATTCTCGGCAGCAAGAGTATATCCATCGGCGTTTTGCGTGCACAGCCTTGCCTCCACTGTGGCGGGTTCTTGTTTGTTATCCACTTACATACCAGTAATTCCGAATTTTAATTAGTTGAACTGAAGTTTTTAAATCGAGGTTAATCTTTTCTCAATTATAATGGTTCCTAGCTACTGCCAGTCTTTACTTGCTAGGCTGGACGTGCCGTACTTGGGCAGCAAGAGACCCGGAAGAGGTCAACTGAGACGCGGCAGACAAAGGGGGGGCCGGGCTGTTTTAGGAAGCAGATCCGCCAGACTGATTTGCAGCGGGCATTAGCTCGGAATTGTCCAGTTCTTATCGAGTTGCGCCCGACGTCATCTCCCGCCGTACCCGATGGCGGCGTGAATACCAAATCCACCTCTCCATCTCCACCAAAGAGCCAGCGTTTCGCTCAGATCTGTCATGACGCTCGGCGCTCCCCTTGGCCCTTTCCCACGTACGCCCCCGGTCTCAACCTCCTCATGTTGTCCAGTTCGGGCAGTCCACCAACCGTGCCTGCATTCTCAGTCGCGGCCCCGCCATCGAATAAGATGTACCCGGTCCGGAGGGTGGGGGTCCTTGACCTTGCGGGAGGACGACAAGTCGGCCACCGCCCGCGTCGGTTACAGGCGCTGCTTCTTTCTCACCAAGATAGGCGTGCGTAGCCCAAGGGCCCGTGGTCGAGTCCAACAGGATGCGGTCCCGGCTTTTCATTGGTCGGGGCGCCTCGACAGGTGGTTTAATGGGGTGTTGATCTCTTGCGCCGTCGGATGACAAAGAGCAACAGAACCACTGCTAAGAGACTGATCGCTCCCGTAACTGCAATGCTCGCGATTGCACCGGCAGAAAAGGAAGAGTTAGATGACCCGGGGGATTCTGATCATGTCGGAGAGGTTCCACCAGAACCTGCGCCTGGGCCTGTCGTGGCTGCCGAACCGGAAGGTGTCAGGGAAGGGGCCAGTTGCGATGGTCGTCTCGGTGTTCCACTCGTTGAACACGCCGGGAAGGTACGTCGCGGTCACCTGAGCAAAACCTCGCGGTTTGCAGAAAAGGCTGGTAGCAAACGGCTTCTCAAATTCGTCGGTGCTGGAAGCTGAAGTCGTCCAGTGTCGCGTCGCAAAGCAGTCGCCACCACGGCTGGTCCATCGCACCGCAGGTCAGCGAGGCGCCCATCCAACACCAGTTTTGCGACAGAACTCACCACGCTAACACTCCAGGCGGTGCCGTGGGACAGGGACCGCTGCCACGCCGATGATGCGTCGGAGCATGAGGTTACGATGAGCGATTCGGACAGGTTACGCGCAGCGTAATGTCTTCCCTAGGCCGACGCGGAATACACAGCGCACGTCGACCATCTCGAACACATGACCGCTTACGCCTCAACGTGTCAGCCCCTTTTCTCCCGAGACAACCAGCGACCCCCTCCGAGACGGACCCACCCGAGCTTCCTTTTCCAGACCACGCACTGTCGCCCCCGCGCGGCGAATGAGAGCCGGGGCACCCGTTGACGCTGGGGATGCCATGATTCCCATGTTGCAACTGCACAGCTGGGTTGGAGGAAGGGTTGAGATATGGCGACAGGGAGTGAGCCGCGCTCAATTTCCACTAGATCTACAGCACCATGCCAGAATCGGCAGTGGGCTTGCAATGGCATGTCTTCAGCCGCACCATTTCGGCTTCGTTTGGGTGGGTCGTCGGATTTCTCCCACTTTCAACAACTCGATTTCTTTGGCCGTGGCATCTGGCAGTGCGCGGGCTTCACGGTGAGGGGCAGCCTTTACCGCGACTCGAAATAATTCTCGCCAACACCGAGCTCGCCAAATGGGCGTCCCCTGCCATGGCGAATATTCTCACCGCTTTGAACTCGCCACAAGCTTACCAGACGTTTCGGCGCACCAGATGGCGGGGGTGTGCGGGGTCTCGCTGAGCTCCTGATCCTCCAGTGCATCTTCGAGACAATGGAGGCCGTCGTCGCCAACGAGTTGGGTGCCGCTGCCCAGCCGTTGCTCCCGAGTAACTTCTTGGACCTGATCGATGGCACCTCAACGGGCGGGCGAGTGTCCCGGGTGACGCTACCTCCTTCGCAACCTGCTGCTTGCCGCTAACTACTGCGGTTCTACCAGTCTCATCGCGCTTCTCGTTGGCAGACTCAGGATGCCCCATATCCGAGACGATGGCAACGTGCAAGGACCTGTCACAGCATATCTTCCCTTCACAGAGGAAGCTGGATCTCTAAGCGAGTGGCACTGGCGACTGCCAAAACGGTCTACGACTCAAGCGTCTTCGCGAGACCGAGATGCGTAGTATTCTGGAGCAAAAGGCGGGCAGTCCGGATATTAGGATGGTAGAGGAAGACAACTCTGCCTGCCGCGTGTTTTGTGTGTGCCACCCGAATGCACACGACCTCATCAATCCTCGTACGAACGTATACACCACGCGACCCCGGTCAGGCAAACCATCCTGTCAAGATCTGGCAAGCAGTACGGACAACATCGGCGGCCCCGCCCACCTTCGACGAAAGCAGCCCGCTTCCTCCTTAAAGTAGTCCAGGCTAGGCTTGCGCCCAGATTTCGCTGGACTGCAAAGATGTAGCGTCCAAGTTCGTCAAAAAGGCCCCACGGGACGGCAGATCCACGAAGCTGGGCGGTACTTTCCGCTTCAACGTTCCCCGGAGGCTTCATGCGGTTCGGATCGATGAGTGGAAAAGCACCAGGCCGTGCAAGAGTACGTTGAGACATATCTGGAGACGATGAGCCGGCAGCTCGACCAATACGCTCGCACATTATTGGACGCTTCGGGCTACGGGGCCAAGCCTCATGCATGCTCACAGCCCTTGGGCACAGGCAAGCTGGATCTATACCGCACCCCAACATAAAGAATCAGCGGCGTGGCTTGCCAAGACAGCGACTGTCTCTCACACCTCTCTCTCTCTTGGCGGTGTCACCACCTCCAATGTCTCTATCTCATCCTACCCATACGTTGCACCCCCA
>Ga0247765_1001422_pt1 | contig 11445 bp, 14 predicted proteins | sample UWRJL106311C6_FD_179949 | JGI IMG/M metagenome (GOLD analysis project Ga0247765, IMG submission 179949) | Plant litter microbial communities from Arlington Agricultural Research Station in Wisconsin, United States - UWRJ-L106-311C-6 | ecosystem: Environmental > Terrestrial > Plant litter >... | reverse complement strand
TTTTGTTGGCTTACGATATACACACTGCGTACAGTATAAGTATAGGGATGCTGAGCAAGCAGGTCGAGCCGAGGTGGCGCAGAGTTTAAAAAACTTTATTTGTTCCTACGCTCACTGCGTACAGACTACCTAGACTACTAGGTGACGTGTAGGTAGGTACACATGCATGTGGGCGTGCGAGCGGCATCCGTGGGCGGTTGACCTAACGTTAGAAACACAATCTTTTGTTGTTGGCTACCTACCTAGGTAGGCAGTATGGATATGAGCACTTTTCCATCACCCCTTGATACCTTTGATACGAGTGTTTTTTATGCGCGGTTCTACCAAGGTGCACCTGCGCAATCTTTTAACCAACGTCTGGTCTGCCGCCCGTTCGTGTTGTGTTTCTGAATAACTAGCTCATGGCCAACTTGAAACCATTGAATGATTGGACGTACTATACATTGAAATAAATCGGCCGATATCTCCGAGCCATGGAAATATCTAGCCTGCATACAGCCGAGGCCCTTTCCCGCAAGCATCATCGCCAACGGGCAAGGTCAGGATTCTTTTAGTGGTGGTGGAGGAGGAGGAGGAGATCCGTACATATTGACTGATGCCAGGTTAGGTCATATCTTTCCACTTGCAGCTTCCCATTCTGTACGTAAAACATGGCATATTCCATCATATTGGTCCATACGACTTCGCATTGACAGTCTACGCAATTTCTACGACGCGGCATCTCCGCGCGGCACAAAATTGCCACCCCATAGAGTAGGAGAGCCGATGATGAAACTGCGCAAAAAGGGGGCAAGTTTGTCGCATTGGACATTGTCAAAAGTGTGGGTCCCAGCGCCATGGAAAGAGCGGCCGCTTGTTGGCAAGGCACATTTCCCGCGCACAACAAAGATACCCGGTAAAGTGCGTACCTTTGCGATCGACCAAGCCCAGACACCATCTAGAACCGTACAGTAGCGCGAATAGGTCCCCGGCGCTAATTGACGCAACCAACAACACGTGTAGCCATTCTGTTGATAGAGAAAAGTCAGGGGGGAAAGGAAAAGGCGGTGAAGGAAAAAAAAAAAAAAAACTGGTTTCAAGGGCCGAGATGCAACAATCGTCCCTTTTTTTTTCAAATACCAAATTCCAATCAGACATGGGAGATAGCAATCTCCCTCTTCTTATAGCCCCTTTCGGGCTGGTTTATCGCCGACGTCGCGAATGACAAGGCTGGAAAAAGCGAGCGAGCGAGCCTGGATTGCGTCTAGCGGGAACAACTGTTCAACATGAAACGAGGGATCGGTGCTGGTGCTGTTCAATCTGGATTTTCAACTGCTGCGGACCCAGCGTCTTGCAGGAAAGGCAAGTTCCGTGGCGGGTGGAGAGGAGCTAAAAAGGAAGTGGGCGGTTTTTTGATTTGAAACGGGCACGCGTGGACGGCGCGGAGCCCGCGGAGTTGGCCCGTCAAGGGCCGGGGCGGAGACAAATGGCGAGAAGAAACGGAGACGGACCATGCAGCGCAGTAGATACAGCGGCCGGCGGTTCAGGTCGCATTATATCGAGGGGGTTCTTTGGTGGTGACGGTGGCGAGGGATTGTTGGTCATTCTTATGTGGCAGCCTGGCGCCCTATGCAGTGCCGAGCCATCGGTTGCATTGGTGCTGACGGCGTCCGCTGCCCGCGATGCAGTTGGTGATCGAGGGAAGCTCGATTGGGATTAGCGGACTTGTCGCTGGCTTACGAGTATTATATAACCGGACATGGGTAGTGTTCCTCGGATTCTTCGACGGACCTTTATTATGCAGCAAATCCCGAGGTCCACCATGGACGAGGTAGGAGCCATTGTCAGATGCAGCCCTACGAGAGACGGCCCAAAAGTCCCCCCCTCGCAAATCCGTCGAATACTAGTATCTCGCAAAACAGCTGAGACTTCCCCTCTCGTCCTGTCTCGCGCCAAAAAAAAGAAACGCGTGTCGTATCCGAGAAAATGCTGCGAAGAAGTCACAAGAAGTCGAGAGCAGGGTGTCTAGAGTGCAAGCGGCGCCATGTCAAGGTACATACCTACCTACCCAATCTCCGTCCCCCGTTCTGTGTGTGGACCGCACCTTCCCAGGCTGCTTCCTAGCGCTGGCAAAAATTCGACCGGATTTCCGCAGGAATTGGCCTTGGTCGCGTTTCGGTCCCGTGGAAGAAAGAGCTAACCGGCGTGCCAACCTCTCGGTTGCCTTTACCCAAAACAGTGCGATGAACAGCGACCCAAGTGTATCATTTGCACGCTGTCAGAAAGGCCTTGCAGCTATCCTCCAGGGCCCCCACCAGCACCGGCCGATACTTCGCAGCCCCAGCAGCAAATAAGCCAGCAGCAGTTTCAGTTGCAGCAGCAGCTTAATCAGCTTGCGACGCCGAGCCCATCTTCGGCCGATCGGTCATCAACATCTTCAACGTCGAGAGGCGGGAGCCCGAGTGGCAGTCTCGGGAGCAATGCACCGCTCGACGCCCCCCTGCACAACCCGTTGACGGCCCCCGTCAATATCGAACACATGGAGCTCATTATTCGTTTCGACATGCGTGGCATCTTTTGTGACGTGGACGAGGATATGCTCGAGGTGGGCACCCAGATGCACATCCACTCGACTCTGGTCGCACCCTACTACCTGATGGAGTCGCTGGCCCTCTCGGCGCGCCGTCTAGCTGTGCTGGAGCCCCATCGAGCCGACAAGTTCATGACCCTGGCCGTCAGTTTGCAGACACAGGCCATTTCGCTATACAACCATGTCGTGTCGACGGTCAAGATCGACAACGTAAATTGCGTGCCCATCATCCAGTTCGCCGGCGCCCTGGGCCGCCACCTGCTCGCGGACCTGCTGGCCCGCCGCGACGAGGATTTCAACGTCTTCATGGACCATTACCTTGAATTCGTCAAGATCCACGCGGGCATCAACCTCATCACGCACGCTGCTTGGCCCTACCTTATCGATTCGGATATGAAAGACTTTTTGATCTGGGCTGCCAACATCAAACACACACCCCCCATTGGCCATGAATGCGACTCACTGCGCCACCTGATAGACTCAGCCGGCTTTGACCCGGCCACACACGACGCCTGCAGCTCCATGGTCCGGGTTTTGCAGGTTGCATTGGACCTGTGCCAGGAAAACCCCCCACGCCACCGCCGCCACTGGGTCAAGTTTGCCTGGCCTGTCCTTGCCCCCCAGGAGTTCATCGACCTTCTGATCCAGCGACGGCCCGAGGCTCTTCTCTGCATTGCCTACTTTGGCGTCGTTCTCCACTTCCTCCGCCATTGCTGGTACACCAACGATGCCGGGAAACATATTGTCATGACGGCTGCCAATTACCTTGGGCCTGACTGGGAACAGTACCTGGTCTATCCCTTGTCCATTGTGAATGCCGACACACTCTAGCCCCTGTCCAGATACTGTAGACGTGAAAACAAAGTGCGGGAGAGGCGCAAAGAGGCGCAAAGGAGCCCACCCCAGACAACAAGCACGCAGTAGCGTCGTCCTGCCAAGGAATGAGAGCCAGGGAGGGGTTTCCGCCCCGGGATCCAACGATGCACGTCGTGGGTTGGGGGAGTTGTGGCCTCGTTCGCGTGGAAGCCTATCAGAGATGGTAGAGACGCCGGCCGATGAAGGTTCTGACAGGGGTTTGGAGGATGGGGTGGAGATTCTTGACCGGATCGGTAAAAGAAACGAAACCGGATTTGGGGAACACCAAACTCTGGTCTGGGTATTGTGTGGTGTGAATTCGGCCCCCACGCGGCCTAAGGCTCGACACCACTGACATGATGCATTGATGGAACATTAAGAATGGGATTTGAGAGGGGTACCACGTGGGGGGAAAACGGAATTCCGGGGTAGCCCAGAGTTGTACTGTATATAGAATCATGACACTAGTTACGATCCCTAGTATTCCTGCAGGAAAGGGGAAAACAACAATTCAAGCTTTTGTGTGTTTTTGAGCTAACGCGTGGGACTTTGGCGACAAATGCCGGCTAGACATACATACGAAGCGTCATTGATAACATGGGAGCCCTTGTGAATCTGTCGGGGGGGGGGGATAACGTTTTTAAACTCAGTAACACTCGTTCTAGTTCTATCCCTTCAAGTTTGAATTTCAAAATTTTTGACCGCGAGCGTCGGGCAAGTTTCTGTCTCCTTCAAATACTTTACCTCTCCTTTTTTTATTGTTTGTTATCATCGCTCCTGCACTTCAATTCATCATTCAATTCCAGCGCCCAAAATACCATGTCCGCTGTAACCAGACCCATGACTGGTCTTGGCAAATATTGACCTCCAGCCTGGAAGCTGGATGCCGGGCCATGGCACCTCAGGTAGCTAGCTGCCTTATGTATCATTCCTGTGTACGATCCCGATCACGATACTCATGTTATCGCGCCTTTGAAGAAAAAAGGAAGAGGGGGGGGACGAAAAAGAAAAAAGAGGAAAAGAAGTATTCCAGTCTAGCAAGGCCTTTCCGACACATTGGATACCTAGGCAGTGAGTATCCCATTACCACGTACGCGATCGATCGATCGGGTTACCAGACGGACGGGGTGACTGGACCTCATTCAGTCGGAGCAGTTACGAAATTCGAGACCGCCCCCCCTCTCTTCTCCCTTTTCCCAGGAGATCCGGTCCGGTCCGGCCCGTCCCCATTTGATACTGGCGAGATCGATCGCATCGTGGGAAGGATCGATGAAAATGGCCTCCACGTTCAATGCGCTCTCATATCCCAGTTTTCTATTGACTTCTCTACATGTAGGTAGGTACATGTCAACAGTTACATGTGGGTAGTCACGCTGGTTCGTAGCACTGGCTGGGGACTGGATGTAGTTTGCTTGGTCGTCTGGTTGCTGGCGGCCAGACATTATTTTAATTAGGGACCTCGATCCGATCCGATGACCAAGGAAATGTTCTGCTCCCTTTTTCTCGTCGGTTGGCCATGTTCTAGCCAACATTTGCGAGATAGCATTATTCTGTATTGATTTGATAGTGAAACTTTAATGAAGCAGAATGCCAGGCTCAGACTTCGACTTTGATATAATAATGTGATGATCACATTGAGGAGAAACACAAAGCAAATCAAAGAGGGGAACATGTGACCTGCATGCACCGCAATAAAAAGATCACGAGGAAAAACATGCAACAGTATCATTGTGGGTGGGGGCCAGGAATATCCGCCACAAAAAAAAAAAAAATCATATACATCACCTCGACCGGAATCGAGCCGGTGACCTTCGGGTAAAGAAATATTTCCCAATTACAGCCCGAACGTGATAGCCAACTACTACACCACAAGGGGGTTTGGTTTGTATATTCAGAATAGATAAATTCCACTCTTGACGCCAGAAAACTGTGGCAGCAGCCCGCGTTCACCCTTGTGCTAGGTAGCCCTCTGCGGCTCATTCCAATATGGCTGGTCAGCATCTTGATGCACATCCCTATCACTACCTCCAGATCGGCGATAGAGTATCGGAAATCGTCATTCCTTTCTGTGACGTGGGTCCCGGGGAAAGAGAAGAGAGCCAATGTGACCATTGAATTATGCAGCGCCACCCACCATGATAGCAGAGCCTTGAAGAGGTGGTGGCGCGCCATGTGACCTCGGACCTGCAGCTTGCAGCCAAAGAGCGGAGATAAATTCTGGTCTCGTCGGGAAGGAACGACTAGATGAACGGTAAGCCGAGCCGATCACAAGGTAATTATGGTAATGAAATTGCATTTCCATTGGTGGACTGGTTGATCGTTTGGAAGATACGGGAAGGCAATGATGGGCGTGCACCCGATATACAGTAGGTACCAATACTTGATGTCTCCCAACTCTTCTCAGACGGTACTCTCGGATATCAAAAACGGCCGAGTGAGCACGTCAACACCGAGCCATCGGCGGACGCCTTGCCGTAACCGCCATGGGCCTCGCCTAGGGTCGACCAACTGACCATTGCCTCATGCACCCATACTGTTTTTTAATGTCCAATAGATGAGATAAATGACTGTATGGATCCCACCAATAGGTCACGGCGGCCCACGGACCGACCGATGGACGACGCCACTTATCTCGAGCCATGAGAACACGGCCCAATAATCTCGGTGGCAATGTAGGTACCTTGAAAGCTGGGAAGCGAGACCGATGGAGTGGGTCGAAGGAATTGGCTCAAGGTTTCACAAGCACATGGGATGCAAGGATGGGGTCAAATGTTTTTCCCTACTTTGTCAGTTTCTTCTCATTTGAAAGTGAGAATGGTGGCAAACATTGACTTTTCCATTCCAAAATGGCGCCACGGCGCGAAATACGAAACCGAAAACTGCAACCGTTGGAGCGTCTAGACAGGTCCATTGCATGTCTCGGACGCGAATCAGAGACAGGAGGTCTGTCAAGGCGAGTGACTTGGTTGAGAAGCGGTGAAGGTGGCTAGCTCCGTAGGCCAAACAGTTTGCCCTGGCCCCCAGTTTGACGGCGGGGCTGGCCTTGTGTTGACGAATGGCATTGTTTTCGTTCTCGGAATACCGTGCATGCTAGCCTTGACCGCCGAGCTACACACTGTGCCACAGTGTCGTGTCGGGATGAATAATGTATGTATTGTGCTTATTCTTCTTGACCTAGTCCTGGTATCTCACAGGCGAACACCAACCGATTCGGCCTTGCTTCGAGCTGCAGGCCTGTCTCTTTGGCGGGATGTATATGCACGTCTGCGTGTCGTTCTGTGTGCGTGCTGATCCGACTTGAGGTTGACACTCGCTGCTTTGCGCTTGCTGCATCTTCTCAGACACAAAGCCTCTGACGTGATATAATTCACTCCACCCAGGCATTGGTGTATTTGTATGCGCACTGTACATGTGTTAGGTTTGGTCTCCCCGAAGGGGTCCCCCACGGCAGCCCTGTCTGATGGGTATCACAAGCTCCCGTCTGGAAGGGACCGACTCTAATCCCTCACAGAGAAAATGGTAAATTATTGCAGTTATAAAGGTGAAAAGAGAGATGACGTGTGGCGGGGGATGATGAACGCAAAATCGGAGATGCGCGGTTGCGATACCGCCTAGTACAGTGCCTCTCATGCAGGGTCGGCCCGCATGCGCGCAGCTCCCCGAGTCCCTATCGGCGCCGCTCCCCTTCGAAAATAGACTCCGAAAGAGACAAGTGAGCTTGAGAGACAAGGCCGGGAAAAAAAAACGTTTAGCTATCCGGAGAGCTAGCAGGTTGTGGCCCGTCATCTGTGTCTGGGTTTCCCATAGGTATCTACTGATGGTGTGAGGCGTGGGCACTGGGCTTGGTGTTACCCCGTGAACTGCCTGGGAAATTGTCCCTGCCAGGGAGGCTTCAATCCCCTAGCCTCTACTCGTGTACCCTCACACGCGCAGCCCCCTCAGTAGGTCAAGGATTGCTCCTTCCTCGCTGGCCTTGGGGAGGTGGGTACGGGTACCACAACGAGCCCAGAAGGAAGTCGCGGCGTATCTCGAGCCTATCATTGCAGGGTATTGCCTATCGACGTGGAGCTTCTGAGACACTCACAATTCCTGTTTGCATGACATTCCGTGACACTTTTCCCACACGGAGATGGGCCGAGTCGGGCTCCCGAGCCTCTGAACCAGAGAGGAGTTTCGCTCGAGATACCGAGTAAAAGCGCCAAGCGATGTCTTTCGGGCGGGAGCGTGCAGCTCGTCAGGTAATGACAGCAGGACAGGCCTTTAGCGTGGCCCAATTCTCATGTGGACCTCCGGTTCCTTGGCCGATGCCCGGAATTGCGCCATGGGATGACCCCAACTCGTGCATCCAGACCCAGCGCCTCCAGGCAATCCCAGCCTCGACTTACCTACAAGCTCCCCGCCAGTGCCGGCTGCGAAATACTTTAGCTGCATACCCGTGAACTGGCAGTCATACGGCATGGATCCCAGTTTCCCAACATAGCGGTTAGCGTCTAAAGAGGCACGCGACTAGTTCCACAGCGAAAAGCTGCGCTGCTCGGGAGGACCCTCATCCAGTGAGTCTGTTTTTCTCCTCTCTGCTACAGTAGCGCTGTTACGGTTCCCCTTTTTGTCTAGATCCAGCAACCAGCAATGCATTGTAACGTCTATTGACGTGACTCTTCTCAACATTGTGTGAGCGCCAATCAGTTGTAACAACATGAAGCAGGAGTCGAGTTTAACGCCAACTTTTCTCACATCATGCTCGGCCAGGGATCGAAACCGACACAGGCTTAGAGGTTTCATGGTAATTGTTTAGATTTTCGCGAGGGGCGAAATGGCATGTTGGGAATAAGGGCTAGAGGGCCGGTGAGAGTCCAATGCTGTGGCTGAAACAAATGACCGGTGAGCAAGAACTGACAGGTCTTCACTTAGGCATTGTACCTTGATCCCTGTCTACGAACTGGTGAGAAAAGTACTATCAGGACATGCAGATGACAGCACAGGGATGAAGCAAGGTCTGCAAATGCTCATGTGGGCCACAGTCCATGTCCATTAAACGACTGGACTGGACGTCCCTCTCTCTTCGGCAATTGGAAACCGACTGCAGGTCAATCCGATCGGTTCTTGGCTGTACCAGCTGAGTAGTCAGCCGAAATGCCATTCTATAATCAAGCTCGAGGGACAGAAAGAAGCAACATTGACGCCCAGTTAGGGGTACACTGCATGTCACTGTACTTCGTATCAGTACATCGATCAATCAACCTTTGACCCCTTTTCCCCGGCTAAGGTATCCCGTCCGAGATGTTTGGCTTTCGCCCGGCTGTGCTGACGGCTCTCCTCATATGGGCGACGAGCTAGTCTGAGACATTGAACTGCAAGACAAGCTTAGATTGCGATCCAGCCGTCTTGACCATTAGATGGCCACCTCTCACTTGTCGATGCAGCTATGACTTCATGCCTGCAGACGATAAGGGGGCAAGTGGCGAGAGTTTGGCTGTTCTGTCGGGGAAGGGGCCGTTGAAGGGGAATTCGGCCGAGTCCCATGCAGGCCTCGTATGTTTGGTTCTATTGGCCAAGAACGGCGTATAGGTTTGGGGATTTGTATAAAGACCTGCCCCTTCGACCCGGTTTCAATGCTCTCCCTTCTCTTTCTCATCATCATCATCAACCCTGCTCGATAGAGTTACATTCTCAGTTCGAAGGCTCCATCTTCAAAGAGAGCTCAACCTCAAATCGCAATCAACCCAATCCACATTCAACCCAATCAGCAACCAACCCAACATGCCTGATCAGACCTCCAGTGGTTCCAGTAATTTCCCTTTCTACCCCTCCGTGTTTGAAATAGCGGCCAGCTAACCCTTCCTACAGAGGGATCCAGCAGCGGCTCCGGGTCCTCTGGCACGGGCAGCGCACCTGCACCGCCCGTCACTTCGCCAGCCATGGACCGCTTCCTCAAAGACAAGGACGGCTCGTGGACTCCCTTCACACCCAAGTAAACTAGTCCGGGAAGATTGAGTCTCTCCGATTGAGTCGATCAGCTTTGGTCTGACCTAGGAGAGTCTACAGTGTTTGGAAATGGGCTTACAAGATGTGCGCAATGTGGGATGAATGCAGTTTCGCGGTGTTATGAACTGGTGGCTAGCTAGCTAGCTAGGTGGCAATCTGCTTTAATCTGACGTCAGATTTCATTTTATCTGCTCTTGTTTTTTATGTTGTTGTTGTTGTTGTTTTCTTTCTTTTGAAAAAAAAAAAAGATTTGATATTTGTGTCCCAACCTCATGATCCCATTGGAGAGGGGACGTTCTCTTCCAACTCATGTATAAGACATGGATACAATGACAGCTACCGCAATGCAAGTTTTTCAGTCCCGGGCAATATCTCATGTTCAACGTGACTTGACATAAACAGTCTGGGCTTCGTAATGCAGATCACAGTTAACTGTCCCTTTGTATCGGGGCTTAAATGTGAAACATACAAGGGTTTCGAGTGGAACTGTTACTGTCAAGACTGCAACCCATAATATCAAGTGTAACCAAGGGAGTCTTTGGGGAAAACCTCTATACTTTGTCATTATTCGGCCAACTTGAAGACATAAGCGGATGACACAACGTGCCCAGCACTGGGTAGACAGCAACTTGCTTTCCCACTGATAAAAAGGATCGAAACCCCTCAAAAAGAAAGCTTTGGAACAAGTTGACACGCTCAACTCAATCGATCGAACTGGGACTCGAACCCAGAACCTTTACCAGCTAGCGAAGAACCGGAAAGTAACGCGCTACCATTGCGCCATCCGACCAATGATTATTGATCCCGTGGAGTATTGCATCCCAAGTTCCACTCCAGCACAAAGTCTGTTTGTTGACCTATCACCGACCATAGATAGATAGGGTCATCATGCGGTGCTCTTAACCAGCGCTTCTCTCTTGAAAAAGATGTTTTCACACAAGGCGAATACCTAAATGAGACGAGATTTTAAAAGCCCAAACCAGACATCATAGATGGAAATGGCGTTGTTGGTGTCTCGTTGCAACACACACTAACTGCGGATGGCTACTGCTCATCGAGGTCGAATCTGGGTCGATGCAGAGACTGCATATGGCATGCTGCACGTTTCCAGATGGCACCCGCCTCCAACAGACTCTGGGTTCATCAATATTGGATAACCCGAACTGGATCTGCACGTAAAATGTCTCAATATTTCTCCACCAAGGTGAGAGGAAGCACGTCGTTCTATCACCGGCAGCGACTAGACCTCTGGACGCCAGGCAGAGTTGGCCATGAGGAAATGTGGAGTCTGTAACTAGGATCCTTTGCGGTATACATGAATGAAGTGACCTTTACCTGGAATTCCGCACCTGCGTAAATGCTCAGTCGAGAAGTGACCAGAAATCCATAAGCAAAAGAGATCAAGTCCGTCGTGCAAAGCGCCCCTCCAAACCTGTTGGTGTAACAATGTCTTGGCAGGAGTTCTGGGCCTGCCAAGACTTTTAGCGTCGTCATAGGGCGAAGAGGGCCTTGTCTTTGATGCAAAAGAACACAGAACACCGGGGACGTTCACAAGAGAGTAGTACCTCAAGACGTACACAAAGCCAGGGATTCAAAGATTTCCCCGAGCTCAAGATACCTTTATCTTTTTCTTCGCGAGGACAGCTGTCAAGGAAGCAGGCCTCTGAGTGATTTTCTTGTTGGAATGCAGCCTTAGCCAACAATTACGCCAACGACCAGGGATCGGGGGCCATCTGCCGCGCCTCAACTTGCATATCTGGCAGGTCGCTAAAAATGTAAAACTGGTCCCCTTGAAACTCTGTTCTGTTCTGCCCTTTTTTTTTTCTTTTCCTTTTTGCGCCAAACCACCTCGTTGTCCACGCACATGGGATAATGCAATCATGAGGATCTCTGCGTTATCTTTTGGCCTACTGGCCATCCTTACGCCGCTTACGGCGGCTTGGACCAAGGAAGGCAAGTAAAATTATGCGCTGGAAGATACGTCGCATACCAGCAGCCGCAGAGGGGAAAAAAAAAAAAAAGAAAGCGGGGCGTGG
>Ga0247765_1001421_pt1 | contig 11459 bp, 12 predicted proteins | sample UWRJL106311C6_FD_179949 | JGI IMG/M metagenome (GOLD analysis project Ga0247765, IMG submission 179949) | Plant litter microbial communities from Arlington Agricultural Research Station in Wisconsin, United States - UWRJ-L106-311C-6 | ecosystem: Environmental > Terrestrial > Plant litter >... | reverse complement strand
TCCCCCCTTTTTTTCCCCCCCCCCCCCCCCTCTCTCTCTCTCTCACTCTCTCACTCTCTCACTCTCTCACTCTCTCACTCTCTCACTCTCTCACTCTCTCACTCTCTCTCTCTCTCTCTCACACACACGCCCTCTCAGACTCTCTCGGTATCATGGACCAAACCAGCCGGTGAATCAAGGAACCAAGCACTTCCCACACACTCCCCCTCCCCCTCCCCGCCCCCCAAAAAGAAATATGGCTCAGCTCCTATCCGCCCGTTTGTAATGTGTGTTTGTCAGAGAGGCAGAGAGAGGTCTAGGCGAGGTGTGGTGACTGAGACATACATATTCCGTACACGTACTTACCTGTACATACATGCATACCTAACCTTAGCACATCCATGTTCACCCGCCAACAGGCAAAGGCGAATGCAATGTCAAAGAACCAAACATTGAATCTGGCAAAAGTCCAAAGTTCCCTGTGGATTCCTTTTTTTTTGGGGGGGGGGGGGTTTTACTGCGCACCCCTCCCTCCTTGACACTCACAGACGGGAACAGACCGCACCCAGCAACAGAACCAGCACCGTTGAGTGAGTGCCCGTGGGAGAACAAGTTCTGCTCAAATCCCGTATCAGGTAGTTCCATCCGCCGCGAGGCTGGCTGAGAGTGTTTCCATACCTCGTTTTCCCTGCCCCCGATTCCATGCGTTCCATGTATGTATTCAATTCCATGGGTAAAGCTAGCTGAAAAAAAAAAGGAACAAACTGCACATCATATTATCATATCAGAACATACCATGCCATAAGCCAGCTGGGGGCCTTGCCCATAAACTACACCTACACCTACACCACCACGACGAGCACAAGGGAACAGGGAATCCCAAAAATAAAGAACAAGTAAAGGCTCACTCGCAACGGGTGACTGATCCGCCGACCCGGTAGCTAGTTGTTTTCATTTCTTTTTCCTCTTGGTCTTTTTTGGGGTGAGGCTAGGAAGATATAGATCCCAAGTCCAATACATACTAAGTGGTTTGTTTGCCTTTATCTCCTGTGCTGGACGAATCACAGGCAGTAGCAGGGGTTTGGTACGAGAGTCGATGGGGCGCGAGACAAAAGACCTTAGAAACGTTTACCCGCTGGGTAGGGCGGCGGGTGGGTACGGAGTGTGAGAGTGAGCGAGAGCGGGAGTGATCTTGCTAGCCAGCGAGTTACGGGCTTGAGAGGTCTGTCGGTCGAAACACACCCTACACCGTCCCGTCCACCCCCCCGAACTTTCACCGTTGCAACCACCAAGACTGAGCTATGGCGGATCTATGTTTTGTATGTGTATGTGAGGCAGGCAGTCCAACAGAGTAAAGCAAGGCAGGTCAGTTTAGCACTGGGCTTCACAGCATGGTCTTACACTAATTATCTTCTGGGATGGTGTTCAGACTTGTGGTCAGTGAGCAGATGGGGACAGAGCGTGCAGAGCTGGGCATCACAGGCCCAAGCCCATGGAGAAGGAGCAGAAAAAGAAAAAGAGAAAGAAAATGCTGTGGGAGTGGCAGAACATGCAGACGAGCAGGGGCTGGGTTGGCGGTCCATTCATACAGAGCCATCGTCCACCCCCGTGATGTGATGGTCCCCCGCTTACTGCATGTCAGTGGCCTTTCGAGAGCCTCCACTTGGACTGGCGGGGCACAGGGAGGAGAGGAGGGTATTGATACGTGGCGGGGAAGGGAAGGAGAGAAGAGGGGTGTGGTTCAGAGACCGGGCCTGGTAATATCAAAACGACCTTTCTTGGCCGGACCATGATACCATGGGTAACCATCGTCATTCACAAACTGCTGGGGTCTGGAGGGACGAGGCAAGCCAAACTGGCCGGGTCGGAAGTCCCCCGCATCCAACTAAGTAATTCGTCACGATGGGTGGTGGGTGAGACAGCACTTCACTCCATGCTGTCCCCCCCTCGCTCTTCTCTGCTGGAGGGGGCTGAGGGGGGAAAAGGAAAAAAAAACGACCAAAGCCGCCGCGGTCCTGCAGTACTTGCGCGCGGTATCGCCGGCGTCCCTACGTCTCCTCCCTTGTCTGTTTTCCTGGTGTGACCGTCTGCTTCCCGTCTTTGGTATTCCCCCCTCCCTCATCTTTGTTCTCCGATCAATCAAGTGCCCGTACCAATCACAAGTTATATGCCGTGTCGTAACGCCAGACAGGGACCTGGGCGGGCTGCCCAAGTAAGAGCAAACCATCTTGACGACATCGACCAGCCACCGGACAGCCTTGGCCATTCCGAGTTAGTTTTCTTCTCGGTAGCGTAGCACACACATGGTGCTGCGAAGCTAGCCAACGTTCGGACTTGCAAAGGTTGTCTCCGTCAGAAGCGGGGGCGGGTGCCATGTTCGGAAGTGGTGGGATAACGGGTGCTTGACAAAAAAGGGAAACGAGCAACGGTCGGTTAACAGACCGAGCCACCAGTGCATGGCCAAACGACTCCTCTTCCAGTCCCTTACGTTCAGCACCTCCGACGGCATCAAGAATGAGCGTAGATCATGATTGCTGGCATACACGGTTGTGCAGTGTGATGTACACGTAACCGATTCCAAGGACTCGCCGGATGCTGATCCTCGTCTCATCTCGACCTCTTCGCGAGGCCGAGTCCTGCAGTGACGAGATGCACCAACACGTGTTGCGTGCTCAGTTCACCATTTCAGGAACAAGACGGCTTGCAGAGGGAGGGAGGAAATGGACCCAGGCGCGGTGAGTGAGTGAGTGGCCGAGTGAGAAGAAAAGGAGTGATAACTGCTTCAAGTAACCACACCCCCTCTTCTCCCCGTTTCCCGCCAACATCCCCACCCTCTCCACTTCTTATCAACCGCTCGTGCAGATGCGCATTGTCCCAATGTCTCACTTTCAGGCCTTGCGACTGGACGTGGCGAAACGCCAATGTGTATGGCCGACCAGTGAGGTCCCCGGGGGTTGAGCCCGATGAGAGAGGGCGGGTGAGTTTTGTTGGTGGCCGATGGGGTGATGGCTTCGTCGTGTCGTTTAACCCCTTGCCCAAGCTGCTGCGAAACAGTCATGCTGATCCTCTTCGTCACAGATCTGCTCTCCTCTACACTGGATGGTAGACCTCGCCCAGGGAGGGCCAGAGCACCCAACTGAGGGCATGACGTTGATGTCAACCACAAACAAGCAAACCATGGGCGTTGGTCTAGCCTGATATTCCAAGTCGCGCTCCATTTTCAGCTGCTGAGAGCTAAAAAGCCACGGAGACTTCTCGAAGAAGAAGCAAAGCAAGCGCAGGGGTCCCCAAAAGGCCAGCCTTGCCCGACATCTACCGCACCTTAAGCCGCCCGAGTTCCTAGGGTAGAGGCCGGTAGCCGGCTCCATGTTGTGTAGGTGATGAGAACCCCTCCCGCTCTGATGTCTCGGACAAGCTGGAGCGAGTAGCCGACCTCGAAACATGAAGAGTATAACCAAACTACTACTAGTTGTAGAGCCTGGCTGGGAAAAGGACAGCCCGAGCCCTCGTACCCGAACCAATGAAGCACACGACACGACAAAAGCCCAAATGTCTTGCATCTTTTCCAACGGCCAGCCAGCCATTAAAAAAAAAGTCGTTCGGTGGCGTAAATAGTTGCAGAGAAGCGGGCCCGTCGTCCGCGAGGGGTGACGGCGGCAGGGCAAGCCAAGCAGCCTCTTAGCCAGCCAGCCAGCCAGCAACACATCGAGGCCGTAGCTTCTTGCTCCCCCAAACACCAATCTAGGGGGGCGGGCTGGACTGACGAATGCGAACTTAGAGGCAGGTGTGGAAGTCAGTTCGACGCGGCTCTGGGGTTTTGAGCTGAACAGGGATCATGAGCTTCATCAAGGATCCAATAGATTGGTCAGAACGGTGACCGACTGGAGATGGCGGAATTAGCGGCGGCCATGGCTGCAGATGAGAAATTGGACCCCCTGGTCAGTGGAGAATCGCCTTTGCAAAAGGCTGACGGGACTTGGGCGATCCGTGATGTGAAATCCCCGACCGTTGCTGCTTTCTGTGCCCTGGATGGCCCAGTACCTGACACTAATGTGCGCTACTGTTGACCGAGACGACGGGATATCTGAATATTTGCCCATAAGGAGGCGTAGCACAGGGGGTAGAAAGCCAAGATCGATCACTGAGCCTTATCGAGGTTCCGGGCATCCATGTGGCCTGGTTCTTCAATTTTGCGATCAAACCCATCCCAGCTAGTTGTCCAGGATGATCCAATATCAGACAACCCACCGCGAGCGCAGCATCGCGAGTCGCACCGCAAGAGAGCACCCAAGGTGTACAGTGGGGAGATTTCTATTTTTGTGGAAAAGGAGAGGTAACATTCGGGATGTTCGACGGGGATCCTCTACTTGGACGTTGCCTGCAACAGCACATCCGCGCTCCCGCCCCTGGGACCTTGGACAGACCGGGAGCCATCCGCAACCCGTCGTCCAAAGTCGGTCGCCAGCAGGAGCAGCGTCGCAGCCGAGCCTTCAGGCCCGCCAACATCATGTTTTCAGCGTGTGAAGGCCATCAGAGCACTGAACAATCACCGCCTCGCAGGGGCCGCCGAGGCCGCCTTTCTGCCACACTTCCTCTTTTGGGAACTGAGGCGTCAAAGCCTCAGCTGAGGTCCCCACGGTGACTTTCGCTTGATTTGTCCAGGAATGGTTAATGGCTCAGGGATGGGTATGCGACAGGGATCAGAGCAGACGATGGGCGCCACTTTGACGATCTGTCTCTTGTCATTGGACACCCCCCGACCCGGCGCTGTGTGACAACGGTTTTTTGCGTCAACGCTAAGGTTCTCTGGCGGCGGATCTGTCCTCTTTCTGGGGTCGAGGTCGCCGAGTCGGGCTTTAGCCACATCGTGGAGGTGCCTGAGGTGCCCGAGTTGCTAGCGACTGCCAACGGCCGCAACGGGCCTCAGTCGATCGCCAGCTGGCTCGGACTTGGCACCGAAGTGCCGCCAACCACCAAGTGTGGTTGTTTAGCGTGTAGGATCGCCTTGCCCAGTCTTCGTTTGCTCCTCAGGTTATCCTAGCGGGATCTTCCCGTGCCCGTGCAGATCATTGCGCGCCGTTGCACTTCGCGTCCAGTGGTGGTGATGTCGCTGTTTCGATGAAAACGGAGCGTGGCCGACCGACGTGCGAGACGGTAATTCGTTGATGCCAATGAACTTCAGCTCCTGATTGTTGGCGAATTGGACCTTGCATGCTCTTGAGAACCATCATGCAGCTGATTCCAAGGTCCACAGGAATGATGAAGGGAGCATCTGGTCCTGTGGCGGCATCGACAAATCTTGTCCTTCAATGCCAGAGCTACGGCCCTGGAAGGTGTGGGACGGATGCACGAAACGAAACGGATCAGGACAAAACCCAGATACTCTGCGGGTGGCCTTTGCGCATGGACGTCGTGGCCTTGGCGTTGATGTACGGGGGAGCAGGTGACCGTGCAGATAATTTGGTTGTCTGTGGAGTAAAGTTGTTGGAAGGTGCGACCCAGTGTGCCTTGGAACCGATTATCGACTGTGAGCAGGGTAAAGCGAGATTGCAGAGCATGTCTCTCCGCATCACGGATTACCGTCAGATAGCTCGCCGTCATCATCATCATCGGATGCGGTGATGGAGATGATAGATTCCCAGTGCTGAACGCAAAGTGCCCAGCAGTCGCCGGCGCACCGGCTCTCGTCGGAAAATAAAAGTGTGAGCCCTCAGGGCCTAATTCTTAACCATTTTTGAGTAGCACGGAGCACAACATTGTCAGAGAAATGGTTGAAACAATCTCAACCACGAACTTCTGGTCCCCGAGACCCGACTCGAGCGCCTGAGATGGCGAAACCGACGTCGAATCCCGGCCATGGATGGGATGATGGAGCTGCAGCATAAAGCTGGTTTCGATAGCCTGCTTTGCCCGCAGCGCTCTTTGATTGCTGGATGCAACCTCACACTGGCTGGCGTGTGAAACCACTGTTGGACAATGGAGGTGCTTCATAGGCCGCCCTCAAGGGTATTTGTCCTATGAATATCCGTCCGGCTTAAACGACGCGGAGCTGCTGATATGAATTTTGTCGTTGACGTCGTGGCGAGATCCTGGTAAGCTAGATCATCGGGGATTTTGAATGTGACCGTTTGATGGAGGGGAAGGAGCTTTGTGCGCTAAGCGCCGTTGCGTCCCCTGTGAGGGATGCACTCAGCCGTTTGGGTTTCCCAATCGTCTGGATCGCGCTGAAGCCACCCGCGATGGCTCAGCACAGACCAACAAGGTGGGATCTCGCGGGGGTTCAATTGTGTGAAAAACCCGTGTCAGATCTCAAAGCCAAAAACCAGGCTCACGACTGGCTGCTGTTTCCCCCAATCACTCGCCTGCTTAGCGAATACCACCATTTTGTAACAACTCCCTGCACATGGTGACTGGGAATCATCGCGACCACAGCATTGTTCGTCCGAAAGAAGCAACAGATTCGCGGAAAACAAAATCCAGACGATCGGGATGACCATGGGACGACGAGAGAGGTCCATGCCATATCCAGTACACTGAGGCTGAGGTTTTGCAAACCATGACATGTATCGACCGTTCATGCACCATTCCGGCTTCAAGACGCGGGAACGTATCCGCGGAGCGGCCGAGAGATGGGGAGACAGAGAGACGGAACAAACTACATGTTAGTTCCAGGTTCAGCACAAAACACAGCAACCGAATGATATGACGCGCACGATAACATCTACCTGCAGTATGGATACTCCGATACTCCGCAGAGCCTAAACGCTACCAGGTCCGGTGGTTTGGGTAACTGGGATACCGTCGACAATCGATATATCCTTGGATCATCCCAAGATGTGGCATCGCAAGCGACGGTTTCTATTTTGGCCCGCGAGTTATCGTATCCACTTGGTGAACGACAACTGCCCGCCTTTTCTGTGCTGCAGAGCTCCAGCTGGGCCCGGTGAGGAGTTCCGTTTTTCAGAACGTCACATCGCCTTTCCCGACCGTGGAACCTCGCCCTCATGATTCGTCAAAATCATCACACCAGCGTTTGGCCCCAGTCTCGAGCCTGGTACCAGACTGCCGTCGCCCCATGGCCAATGTGTGGCGCCCCTGGGAAGGGCCGTGGGGTTGGATTTGGACGATTCGGGACAGTACTTCGTTCCCGCGAGTGATGAGCTGGATGACAAGGAATGCCGAATGGAAATATCCGCCCTAAATAAATCCTGGGTGTTATCAGACATTTTATAGCTGTGGGAAGCACTTCTGGTGGAGTCCCTACTAGGTTTTCAGCAGTTCACGTGTGCTGGGGTGGTGAAGACAAGGTTTTGCGACTGACGAGTCGAACAATGTCAAAAATTCAACTAGAGTTCTATTAGCACGTGGAGTTGGAACCCAAAAAATACGGCATCTAAGCATGTGGCGTCGGAAATCACTGCCTCACTCTGATGAACTCTGAGTGTTGACGGGATTCGTTGATGGCGTCGAAACGGTACCCGTAGTTCAGGAGAGTGACCTCCGTTTCCGCCTCCTTGCTGTTTGGGGAATTTCCCCAATTAATTTTCAGCTGAACGTCGGTGGTACCACGTCAATCATCTTTTCTTTTTCCCCTCTTTGGTTCTGGGATGAACCCCTTGACCACAAAACCGTGACTGCTGTTATGCCATGACGCTGATTGGTGCGAGTCATGTCGCCAATCTCGTTGCTGCCGTCAAGCATGGCCGCTGTCGTCTGCAACTTATTCCGATCGCTTGACGATTTGGGGCAGCTGGATTGTCCCTCAAGGGGTTTAGCTTGAATTAAGTCTGGGCTGCGCATCCTAGTAGAGGAGATTAGCGTGCTGGAATGCCAAGTCTTTGGTTTTCGTTTCGTCTCGAGCCACGCTTCCAAGGTTCTTGACATTACCCGGCTGCTGGTCAAGAAGGCGTGCATCAATGCGGATACAATACACCATTCCACGGGTTTTTAGACAATAATCTACCTGACAGGGGTCGGTTTTGGTAAAAGAAGGTAATTACAGGGAATATTCACCCTCAAGATGCGCGCACAAAATGTATTTATTACCTGGGGGGCCTTGGGAAGTACCGGGCAAGGTAGAGAAATGTGAAAACCGTGGAATGGTGTAGACGTTCGACATCACCCACTAAGGGGGGGAACGCCGCCATCAGAGGTTGTCAAGGCTGACTCGGACTTCACCGCACGACAACGCTTGCGGGTATTTTGAACGGGGTGGTCTGCGTCAGGTAACGGCATGTTTAGCGGTAGTATATGGCTTGGGTTTGAGGAAGGTTTATGATCATGACGGGGCCGTTCCACGCCACGTTATGTGATTGGAGAAATCCGTGTGCTTTAATACTAACTACCAGGGCATGACACATAGTAGAAGGTGTCGGCTTGTCAGTTTTCTGTGGGGATCACAGCCAAAAAAAAAAAACCCCCCCCCCACAAAAAAAAAAAGGTCGGACTGATACCGTCCACCACGCACACACGGCTTGAGGACTGACACAGCACAGAGCCTGTCCTGTCGCTGGCTCCCGACGCGGACGAGAGAGTTGGCTGCTGGGAGAGCCCTGCTGGTTACGGACAGGGCCAGGGGTGTGCAGACCCCGGCTCTGTCCGCTCTCTCTTGGCCTTGTACAAAAACACCACCCTCGCCCTTAGGGACCCAGGCTGGAGGGGCACATCCTTCCCATTATTGCTATATCACAGGCCGCACCCGCACCACCCCTTTCCCTCCACCCTGTCGAGGCATATATAGTTGGCAACAATCTGTCTACGGACAACACCATTCCCATTCTCACTCGACGTCGACAAGATATACTCAGCCTTGATCGTCCCCATCTTCGACTAGTAGTCTGCATGCGCAATTTGTGGCAAGCACTCGGCGAGCTCCAGCAACCATGACCAACAGGCGGGGACCTTGGTCCCAAGCCGAGGACGAGAAACTGTTAGCCATCATCAAACACCGCGGTGCTATGGACTGGGTCCAGATCGCAAAAATCCTTGGGTGTAGGACGGCCAAACAATGTCGGGAGAGATTCCACCAGAACCTCAAGCCAACGCTGAACCATGGCCCCATCACGGAAGAGGAAGGACGGGAGATCGAGCGTCTCGTCCAAGAAATTGGGAAGCGGTGGGCTGAAATTGCCCGGCGGCTCAAGGAACGAAGCGACAACTCCGTCAAGAATTGGTATAATGGTAGCCAGAACCGCAGGAAGCGCCTGGAACGGCGCCAGCAGCAACAGGAGCAGCAGCGGCAGCAGCAGCAGTTACACGAAGTGTCCTACGGCTTCGATGAGAGAGCGGCCGACAGGGAGCACCACTACGCGGCGAGGCATGTCGTGAGCATACACAGCACGGCTAACATGAGCATGGCCATAGCGGTGCCGAGAACGATGCCCACCGTGTTGTCGCCGAGGCCGCCGCCACCACCGGGCCCCCTCCAGGCAAACAACCTGCACGAGGGTCACTACTGCATTGAGACGCCGCTGTCGTCGCCCTCGGTCTACTCACCCCATTCGGAGCTGGCGCCCTCGTTCGTGTCCGACTGCGGCTCTCACTACTCGACGTCGCCCCAGTGCTACGACGCCAACGTCGAGTTGCCGCCCCTACACTTGCTGCCCACTGGTGGCCACTTCTCGCCTCGCTCCTCGCACTCCCCCACCGAGACTAAGCTCCCGTCCATCAGGGACATGAGCCTCGCTCCGGGTCCGGGTCCGCTGTCTACGTCCTACAGTACCTCGCCCGAGAGCATCCCCGGCAACCCTGACCTGCACCATCGATGGATTGCTCCACTGTCTTCTCCCGATTACTTTTCACACAGGAATTACCTCCCCACGGCCCCCAGCTCGCCCTCCTCCGCCCTATCTCATCGACCTGTCGGTGCGTCTCATGGGCAGCAGCAGCCCCGGACCGAAGAACGAACCACACGCTCGCCGCTCACCGTGGCCAACTTGCTCCTCAACTAGCAAAAACTTCTGGACATGGCCTGTTCTTTTCTCTATAATTATTTCCTTTTGGGGGAATGTGCATATGCGACCTCTTTCTTGTTTTCTTTTTTTTCCTCCCTTGGCCGTGGTGAGGCGACGCAATATGCTTTCTCTTTTGGACCTGGCGCCGCATCTTCCAGTTAATCACCCTTAACGCTAGGCATAGCGTTCTACTTTGGGAGGGTTGGAGGGAAATACAGCGCGCAAACAGTGCGTTCTCTTTTGATACCCATGGGAGTGAAGGAAAGGGTTGTGCATGCTGTACGAAGGCGTTCTTGGCGAAAAAAAAAGGGGGGGAGGTGGTTATTCTTTTGGGGGTTCTGCGAGTCACGCAATGCGAAACGCCTTGGATGTTTGAATGACTTGGGCTCAGTTTTCTCGCTGCCTTCGTTTTTTCAGGCTCGAGGGTTACTGCTATTTTCTCACGCAGATTAAGGGGGGTACCGGGGTATCTATTGGACGCAACAGCGCAGATTCAGCTTCTTGATATGTGTGCTTTTCGTATTGACGGGATATATGAATGGTAATGGATTTATGTAGGTATCTCATGGGCGACGAAGTGTAAGCCTTTGTTGGCGATGGTCATGTACAGCACCGGGCGATTCTTATATATCGTACTTGGGTATCGTCTTTCTAGTAGATAGATAGTAATGCGGGCGACAAACATTTGGAATTTGCTTTAATTACTGGATAACTTTTCGTTTTTGTTGGTCGATGGTGGCTGAGAGCCAGACAGCGGAACTCGCAAACCTGCAGCTGCCAGGGGATTATGGCGCACTGCCGGCGCTGCTACTTGGGTGAGACAGTTTCACGGCGCGGCAATAGCTAGCTAGGTAGGTAGGTAGTTACCTAGGTATGGAGCACACTAGAGTCCTAAGCTGTGTGAACAACAACAGAAGCGTTTGTTTGGAAAGCTTCCATTTTGTGCACCTAGGTATGTAGGTCCCCCTCTCGTTTGGTTAGGTAGGTAACGAGGCCCTCACAGCTGACAGCCCGCCACGTCATTCCAACAAATAACCGAAAATTCTAGTGGAATTCTCTCGGCTGTCGGATCGCCGCAGGGGGGGACTAGGGCTTAACTACCTTGCCGTTCTTCAACAAATGTGACAGCGCCAAGGGGGCGTTAGTGTATTTTTCCTGTTTCTTTACAGCTAGTTTCGCGAGAATACGACGGATGGGGGCTAGCCATTTTGCATTTTTAAAATTTTAACAGCTGGCATTTTGCTGTCCGGTCCATGAACGAACGAACGACCTTTGCGGTCGGATCAAATCACCAGCCCGACCGCCATGGAAACCTTACGAAGCGAACAGCGAGCGCCGGTGGGCGATTATGCAACAAGATGGGGCAAGGCATCCGAGCTACCCTCCACGGTGCTGCCGATGTGATGAGTGAGAGTGAGATTCCACATACGACAGCAGCCGGGGGAACATTGGCGTCTAGGCAAGGCGCGACGCTGCTGGGTATCGATGGCAGGCACCTGGGTATGTGACTGCTTGAGGAGAGGGGGG
>Ga0247765_1001419_pt1 | contig 11465 bp, 14 predicted proteins | sample UWRJL106311C6_FD_179949 | JGI IMG/M metagenome (GOLD analysis project Ga0247765, IMG submission 179949) | Plant litter microbial communities from Arlington Agricultural Research Station in Wisconsin, United States - UWRJ-L106-311C-6 | ecosystem: Environmental > Terrestrial > Plant litter >... | reverse complement strand
AATACCCAAGCCAACTCTGGCCCCTGAGTTGCTTACCTTGCAGGAGGTATTGGCTTGTGTCTTGGCGGCTTAGTTGGCTTGCTTGGGTTAGTTGGGCTTAGGTGAGTTGGCTTGATCACAGCGCTGACCTCGGCATCACCAGCCGCGCCTCGCCTGCGTTCTGGATCACTTGAAAAAAAAAAAAATTTGGAGAGTGTCTTGATACTACGTACGCCATTGGGCGCCCGTGGCCATCTCGTCGCCGCTTACTGGATTAGGGTTAGCTCCGCTTCTGATCTGCGATTCCGCAGGGACGGAATGTGGGAACCGTTTGGGCCACGAAGCCGATGGGTGCTGCAGCGACTTGGCGACGCTGGATTCGAAACTGCCCGCCTGGGAAGGGGGACGTTGACTGCACCGAGATTAGCGCAACGGTCGAGAGGGTGGGAATTACCAATCTAGTTTTGGGAAGCAACTGCAAAGCGCATGGATTAACCAGTGCACCCCGCATGTGCGGTGATGGTCTTGTTCAGCAATTGGAGTCAGGGTTAAACGTATTATCCCACAGAACCATGTTGAATACAGTTGAATATTGAACATTGAATGAGTCTTTATATATCAAAGTCTTCATGTAAACGTCTCTGTTCAACACATGCGGTGTCAATCCCCAGTCGCAACTGTCTGAGCGTCTATTTCGAGGTAGTTGACTTCATTCCTTTCATCCTCGTCCAGGGTGTCTTGCCATTTCTTGACTTTCAGCTCCCTCCAGTCCCATATTTCATCTGCGGTTTTCTGTAGTAGACCCGATATGTGTTCATCCAGCGCCACCAACAGCTTGCCGGTCACACTGGAAGGTTCCGAGTCGGCCGGACTGCCCCTGATTTTGGAAACCCACATGCCTAATCGGTCCAACCGGCCAATGTACCTGTCACCGGAGCCAGGGGGAGGCCGATTGTCGCTGTTGATTGGCATCGCAGCTTCGCGTGGGCTAGAGGGCGCTCCGAAGACGTCGTCTCGAAACATAGCGCGGTATCCACTGATGCTCAGTGTCTCGTCATGGAGGTCGGGAAGCCTTGATTCTATCAATTTGACATCCTCCTCCGTGGCCGCCTTATCCTCCATGATATGCGACTTGATTTTGTTCTCGATCCCACCCAGCTCCCTCAATCTGATGTCTAAGATAGGCTGTATTAGCAACACTGTTTTATTATATGTGCATCACGTACCGTTTTGTGCAGAACTAACCTTCGAGGTGCTTCAGGCGAAGTAACTTAATTGGTGTTGCTCTCTCTTCCAAATAACATCCCGGCACCATTGAGAGAAAGAACTTGATTTCATCTTGAAACCGGTCCTTCTGTCCAAGAACCAATGCTGCCCGCGCAGTCGCGAGGGAAACATGTAATTTGGTGGTGATCGACTCCTCCCTTGTGCTCTGAGCACTAATGGTTGAACTGCTTGGGGCGCTTCGGTGGTGACCTTGACTGGAGCTCGCAGTGGGCGACGAGATCGGTGTGCTACCATTGAGAATGCCTTTCTTGCAAATACTGTCATGTCCCATCCACTCATCATAGGATGGAAGTCTCTTAGGGACGATTTGGAGATACCAAAACGCGCCGCAGTATCGGCTCAGATTTCTGACATCGACTCTTTTTCTGAGCCACTCGCCGTCTTCCTGGGGGTTCGATACCTTCTCGAAAACGGTTCGGATCGCGCCGCCGTCAACCTCGGAGCAAGAAAGAGACCAGTTGTATTTACGAGTTGGATGGATGTTGGGATCTAGGTTCCGTTGGAGCCGCAACCAGTGTCGCTCTAACAAGGGGGAGCACTTGCTGCCAGTCAGAAATTGTGAGTCAGTTAGTTTACCGCCGGAGGGATCCGTCCAGCTTCCTCTATGATACCAAAACGTTGGAAACACTCACCAGAGTCTCTCAAGTTGTGCATTTGTAATATCCGGGGGCAACTCCGGGCCTGGGCGACCATCTTCGGCTTGCTGCCGAATGGATATGCACCCATTGAGGGTCATCGCTGATCCATGGGGAAAGAGCGAAGATCGCCCATGGGCTCGAGGGTTCCAGATGATGGGCGACGCCGGTCACCCCCGCGACTTTATTGGCGCGTGGGTGCGAGGTCCAGGCCCGACCGCCAAGGTGAGGCTCGTGGAGGCCCTTCTGCGCCATCGCGTCTGCGTCACTCCCAAGCTTGATTTGCTCGCGGCGCCTTCAATAGATAACCCGTTGTTCGATGACTGGCTGTTTTTGCGAATGACTAATTTCCCCCACTACGCGCGCAAAGTTTAGCGAGAGCGCCCCGCTGTTCCGTCACACCACTGCGCCTTGTTTGCGGCGTGGCTATTGGAAGCCTTGTGCTGCGCATTCGCGCCGTCATGCAGGATATCGATTTTCGGGGCAGCCACAAACTGATGGACACTGCCGAATTGAGAGCTGCGCGTGGGAGCGCTCCACAAGTGTCATTGTTGCAGGCCAGTTATTTCTCTCGGTACTGCTGCTGCTGCTGTCCCAATGACTTCTCCGGGAACCGGCTTCTTTTCCGTTGTCTTTTGATCCTGAGGGCGACCATTGACGTTCCACGCAATGGGTGAGCTCGTGACGATCTTCGTGCAGGCGCCGGCGCCGTCGGCAACGGCGGTGGAGGTGCCCTACCAAACCATTATTGCTCAGCCAGAGCAATACTTTCAGGCGGCCGATATTGTCTGGGTTATGGTCGCCTCCGCGATGGTCTTCCTTATGGTTCCAGCACTGTCGCTCATCTTCGCCGCCCTCAGCAACAGATCGTTCGCCATGACCATGTTCAGGTTGCCGCTGATGACCGCTGCTGTCGTGGGATTGCAATGGGTGTTTTGGGGCTACTCACTCACCTTTACAGACGGAACTCTGTGGTACGGCGGCGAAACGAGGGCGAACGCACTTGTCGATACGATTGCCCATCCGATTACCGTCGGGACGGGGGTAGGGCCTCCTATCCCCGAATTACTATTCGTTTTGTACGAGGGCATGTTTGCCTCGTTCACGTGCGTTCTTGTCACTGCCCTCTTCACTAATCCCAACAATGCCGCTCTGCGCAACACAAACTGACTGCCTTGCGCCAAAGATAGGGCGGCCATCGTCTGCGGTGGAATTGTACACCGCGCCAGACCTGCCCGATTTCTGATCTTCATATCTTTCTGGTCTATCCTCGTTTATAGCCCCGTGGCCCGATGGACTTGGCATCGAAAGGGATGGTCATACCAGCTCGGCGTTCTCGACTTCGCTGGTGGCACCCCTGTGCACATCACCTCCGGGACGACTGTTGCCGCTTTCACCCTCTTTTACGACTTCGAGACCTCCAACCTTTCACTTCTTCAGTACTCGATGGATCTACTGCGTCGGATAGGGAAACGGATAGCGCATGACTTTGAGATAATTTGGGTTATCATCAAGAGCTGCTTCAGGATCCTGAAAGTCTTGATCACCGGGAAGAAATGGACAAGGCCTAAGGCTGGGAAGTTTTCTGTGGATCCCACGAGCGATGCTGATCAATTTGAACCATACAATAATACATACCTCGTTTTGGGCACGGCGCTGTTGTGGTTCGGTTGGGCAGGTATGTGCTACCCTTGTATCCAAGATGGAAACACCTTTGGACTGACAGATCATTTCTGCAAAGGCTTCAACGGTGGTTCCGCTTTAGGGGCCAATCTTCGGGCAGTGTCAGCTTGGTTCTCCACGCACATTGCTGCCTGTGCCGGAGGTGTTGTAGGCATCCTTTGGCAGTGGAACGAGAAGTTGCAGGATGCAGGGAAGCGTGACTTTGTGAAGATGACTCCAGATGCACGCTATGCCGACCTTACGGTCATCTCCTTCTGCGATGGTGCCATTGCAGGTTTGGTCGCTATCACCCCCGGGAGCGGATATGTAGGTTCTTTTTATCTATTTCAAACCTAGCCTCCGTTGTGATGACATCCCACTGACCATGTTGCTGCCCTTCAACAGGTGCCGGTTTGGAGCGCTGCCATCTTCGGAGCTGTAGCAGCTATCTTCGTCGGATTTGTCAAGAGGGAATCCGCTGCTCTGCTGAGACATGACAAGTTACATGTCTTCGCTGTCCACGCTGGCGGAGGGCTCGTAGGGATGTGTCTCACTGGGCTCCTCGCTGAGTATGTTGTGCCAGAGTTGAGGATTATCTCCTATCGCACGCTGATGACTTCCTAGTGCAACCACTGTTGGCTTGGACGGCCATTCTACCTTGCCGCACCCGGATTACTCCAAGGGGCGCCGTCTCGGGTGAGTGACGTGAAACCCTATTGCTCATTCATGTTGAGCCCTGTCTAACCATATCTACTTCTCGAACCACAGCTACCAGATTGCCGACGTGCTCGCAGCGGTTGGCTATTCGTTTGCCATGACTCTCGTAATCCTGAACTTTATGAAGTTCTCTGTCTACTTATTCAAAAAGAGTATCGATAGCAGTGCCAATTTGAGGGACGCTTCGGGATACTACAAAAGAAATGCAGACGGGAAGTATGAGATGGACGACGAGGAAAGATTCAAGATACGGGTATTCGTTGATGATCTCCAGGCCACGCAACCCCAGCGCTGGCGTGACGATCCGGCCTTGCAAAGAAGCATGGCTTCGCCTGCTCTTGATGCTCCTGATGGGCCGCCAGTTGTTGTTGCTGCTGCAGATTTGCGGCCTCCAACACCAAGAACTGGTCCGGAAATCGTTGACGCGAGAACATCACAAGGTTAAATATGTGAAAGCGCTCAGGACATGTTGATTGCAGATTTAAATACATTGTAACGCCTCCCATTGCTTGTTTGGAAAGCTCCACCCAATCGCCGACAGTCGCAACCGAATTTTCGTTGGGTATGTTGACATGGCTCAGGGGTCCTTACACAGGGAGAAGCCAGTGCACAACAGCCGAGATGGTATAATAGACCTATGAAGCAGTTCATTGTGCTACCCAAGCAGCTCCTGGAAAACTCGCCACCGAAATCGCGCGCGCGCGCTTTCGTGCATCGGCGTTGGTCGATCTCAGGGCCAGATGGTCCGCATGGTTCGCCAACCCCCCACGACCCGAGAAACGCCACGTAGGCAGCTGAGACCGACCATCTGCCTACCATTCGTTGCCATTCGCTGCGCATCACGCCGGAGCAGAAACACGGTCGGCAGTACCAACTGTCCAAAATGGTTAGCTCGTCAGTGGCGGTGCAACCGAGACCTCTGTTCCCCCACGTAAGCTCAGCGACGGGAAAATGAGTGGCCGGTTTTGTTTTCTACATGTACGCTTCTTCTCGCCTACAATGTCGTCTCCATTCCGACCAGCCCCGTTTCCTGTCTCCCGCTTACCCTTAAACCTGCTTCCTCTCCGGGCCTCGAATCATTCACCCGCGTCGCTGAATACTTGCAAAACCCTCAAATCGCCATGTCTTCTCATCTCTTGCATCTCCCAACCCAAGCGGCAGGCATCCTCCGATCTGCCCCGCTGGATCCGACACCAACTTCTCGGTCAATTTCGTCAACTGAGCCGGAACCCAAGCCCGAACCCGAGGAACCGTTGATTTGCTCCGGCTGCGGTGAGAAGGGGTGGATGTTCAGGGCCCCTTTTGTCAGACAATGCTCTGGGTGCTTGCCGTCGAATCACTACCACATATCACGCACCCGTGATGGCGAGGAGGCATGTTGGCCCCAGCACAAGCAAGCTGCTCTCCCTTTTCAGCGGGAGACACACGTGCAGACCAGTCCTATGTTCCAGTTTCTCGTCGATTCGGTAATGTCCGAAAAAGATCCCAGGAAGTTCGCCTTGTCGCAGTCCCTGGAACGGTTTGCCCGGTGGTTTTCCGTCAGCAGGACCCCGAACACAGACTCGCCTAGTGGAGAGGAGGCTCATCTTTGGCTTTACGACCGCTTCACCCGGCTATGCGATCCCAAAAAAACGGGCAATCGAGAGACACAGAATCACTTCCCAACGTTTATTTCCTTTATTGGCAGCACGTCGGCTGGGAAGTCAACAATCTTGCGTGCGATTCTGCTTCTTGGCTTGCTGGACTCTGTCAACTTCTCTGATACGGCGGCCGTGATAAATCTCGTCAACGAGGCGAGAGAGGGCCGGAAGCAGATGCCGGTTCCCAGATCAGCCGACACGCAGGATAGCAGCAGCCCAACCACGTTTGGTGTACACCTCTACCGCGACGAGGGTTTTTCCATGTCTCGTCCGTTGCCCAACCGCAAGACAACCGATTTCACTCAGACCCAAGGATCGCCCTCGCCGAAATACCCGCTCCTGTTCGCTGATTGTGAAGGGTTTGACGCCAGCGTGGCTCGACCTAGCGGCTCAATACTTCCATTCTTGAACGAGAACGATGATGCCGGCCTACGAAAGCTCCCCATCACCGCTGAGTGCTATGGACAGGGCGGCCAAAAGGGCGTGGATCTCTTTTATGCCAGGGTCATGTATGCCATCAGTGATGTTGTAGTCTACGTGACCAGGGACGACAATATCATGAACAGCATGCAAAAGATCCTGGAGTGGGCATCTTCGGCGGTTGACAAGTCGTACAACCAGCCTGCCCAAAAGACTCTCATCATTGTCAAGAATAAGGAGCGAGATATCTCCCAAAACGGACAATCAATGTCCGACGAGGAGTTTCAAGACCTTTGCCTCCACAAACACAGCGCTGTCTTGTGGAAGAACTCGGCCGTTCTGCGGAAGTTCGTCGAAAAGCATAACAAGCTTGTTGATCCCGAGGAGCGAATCGAGGACAACCGAAAACTCTACAGCGTCTTGTTTCATCGCATCCACTGCTGCTACATTCCGGACCGCGGAGTAGGGCCGTTGATTTCTCCAGAGCGTGCCGAGCTTGTCTACCGCCATTTTCAGAGACTTCGACATCGGATACAGGATGCTGCCGAGGAGGAGCAGTTTCTACGAGCAACAACGTTTGCTGAACACAATGTGCCTGCTATGACGCACATATTGAGCGAGGTGTTTGACCATTTCAGGCAGAACGAGGGCCCTCTTGACTTTTGGCTGGCCACCCGAGGGGACAATCCAACACCACAGAACATGTCCGAGCACATTGCCAACTTCTTGCGCATGACGTTGGGCCAGGTCCAGCAAGGAAATAGAAACGTTGACCAAGATATCATCACAGCGGTTGCGATGGCGTTTCTTGTTCGCGTCAAGAGAAGCCATAACGGTGAGTTTAACTTCTTTTAACTTCCCTCTCTCTAAAAAAAAAAAAAAAAAAAAAAAGGTCAGTCCAAGTACTGAGAGACACACGGCACAGTCCGCAATCCTCGTGATATGTTCGACCGTGAGATGCTCCCGTTCTGGTCTGACGCAATGGATATGTACCTCTTGAAGTACGACCGCTGTCTGTACCATTGGTTTCCCGGTCGTGGACTTGACAAGGTGCTGTGCACAATTCGCGGGCGGGCTCAGCACAAGATGCATATCGGAGATTCGGCGACACAGTTCCAAGCGGGCGAGTTCTCGGGCAAGTCATGGACCGAGGTGGAAAAGAAGGGCTGGATCGACAAGATACGTAACTGCTTTGTGGACATGTGTCATCAAGTCTTCCCTGTTGAAGGCCAGGACTCGCCGGATCAGCTGTTACTTGGCCTACGGTACGCCACTCACGCTGAGGTACGGGCTACGCTGTGCCGAATGCACAGCAACAAGACCTGTTTTGCCTGCCTCCAGGCGGTGCCCGATCACGTCCTTCCCTGCGGTCACGCCCTCTGCCCAACATGCATCCAGGAGATGGCCAAACCATCCCGATTTGTGGAGTGCGCCTTTGATGTACCGAGCTGCGTCATTTGCGGCAAGCACAACATCCATCAAATTCAGCTGAAACCGAAGTGTGCTGGTGTTCGTATTTTGACCCTGGACGGCGGAGGAATCAGGGGCATTGTGGAGCTCGCGTTGCTCAGTCGTATCCAGCAGGAAGTTGGAATCGAAGTTAACATCCGGGAGTTGTTTGATCTTGTTGTTGGAACAAGTACCGGTACGTCTCGCATACCTATTCGGGCAACATAGAAAGTTTTTTTTTTTTAACTGACTTTTGTTCCTCGAATCCTAGGCGGCATCATTGCCTTGGGAATCGTCATGAAAAACAATTCCCTGGAGTCCATGACAAAGTTTTTCGAAAAAGCTGCCGAGGCCACCTTTGGTAATCCAAACGGAGGCGCTGAATGGGTGGCCAAAGGTGGCATGTTCTTCAAGAAGTTCTCAAGCATCTACCCCGACACAAACCTCAAGCAGAAGCTGCAGTGGTACTTTGGAACGACCCCCTTGTTCGCCCCGGCCACATCGGGAACCTTTCAGAGCACAACTCGGGTAGCCGTCACGACGGCGAAGGATGGCCCCGACGGAGGGAGCACGCAATGCCTCCTCGCCAACTACAACAGACCACAGGGTGATTGGGCATATTTCGAACGCGAGGATGATGCCAGCATGGACATGGCCATCTGGGAGGCTGGGCTTGCAACGTCTGCGGCGCCAATTTACCTGCCAACATACTGCAAAGGGTCTACCAATTATGTCGATGGCGCGCTGTACGCCAACTGCCCTGTACGTCTGGCACTTGAAGAGAAAGACCGAATCTGGCATCACGACGGGGCATCGCTTGATGTCCTGGTGTCTCTGGGGACAGGGAAGCAGGACAAGAAGTTTAAGGCACCGACTTGGCTCAGCTACAGCTTCTTCCGGCCCTTGATCAAGAGCTTCGAAGATCAGATGAACAGTGCCGTCAACTGGGAAAAGGTCGAGTCTGCCAGCTCTCCTCTGGCCAAGCGGCGGCTTTACAGGCTCAATCCCAGTGTGCGAAGTAAAAGCGGCGACTACGTCGACCTCGACCACCACAAAGAAATGGCACATCTGCGAAAGGGGATCGAGGACGGATTCTTGCTGCAGCCAGAGGAAGAGACGGTTATTCAGGCAGTAGCGCGCACACTTTTGGCCAACCTGTTCTTCTTCGAACCCCATGATCAGCGCCCAGGACCGGGCGCCCTGCATGGTTCAATACGTTGTCGTCTGCCGCACGAGACCCAAGCGACCACTACGCTGCTGAGAGACAAGGCTGCTGGCTTTTACTTTGCTTCGGCGACGAGAGAAGAGGCTGCAGCCGTTTCAAGTATCCCGAGCGGACGCTGGGAGCAGCTGTTTGATGTGTCCAGACATGGGAAGCCCAGCGACATGATCCACGAGGAGATATTTGAGGACGGGAGCAGCATCAAGAAGTTTAGGCTGGACTGTGAATTGGGCTCAGAAACCGAAAGACGGCCATACTGTATTCTTGCGATGCGTCTTGCTGGGGTTGATGAGACTTTACCGATCAGTGGGTTTCCTGCGACACTAATCGACCTGAGGGAGCGGTGGGGCACGCGATGGGTGTGAGGGGCAAAAAGCGGGCATGTTAAAGGAAATATATCCCTCATGTTGGTTCTGAAGACTTACAAGATCTCTTCTCTTCTTTTCCTTTGTCATATATCGTACCATCGACAGCAAGATCTCCCCGTGGGTCTCACGCTGCGCACAGCTCCCAATTCCAGTCCAGCCATAAAGTGAGTCTAGCATCGGCATCAGCATCGGCATCGTGCGCATATTGATATCGATACTAGATTCGAAAGCCAGTATTGCCCCCCTTGTGTGACATGGGACGCCCTAGGGGCTTAAATTTCCCGCCCATGGGAACCCATGGGTACCCAAATGTTTTTTTGGGGTACCCATGGGCGGGATGGGTAAAAGTGGGTTTGGGTACCCACGACCCATGGGTCATGGGTACCCATGGGAAATAGCACGACTGTGATAATCTAGTAGAAAGGGGGAAAAAAATTTTTCGTAATACCCAACCACCCAACTACCAGCCACCCAACTACTAGCCACCCAACCACCCAACCACCAACCACCCAACTACCAACCACCCAACTACCAACCACCCAACCACCAACTACCCAACCATGTAATATATAAACTTAGCAATTTTCTTTCTCTCTTTCTTTCTTTCTTTCTTTCTCTTTGCTTTTCTTTTCTTTTTTCTCTTTTTCTCCCTTTTTCTCTTAAGTTTTTTTTCCTTTCTCTTTCTTTAATCTTTTTTTCTCCTTTATTTCTATGTACCTAGTAGTGGTTATCACAGCGATTATCACAACCCTTTTTATTTTTTATTCTTTTTTAAAAAGTATTTTCTTTTCAGCTTACCTAGTAATAATAACCATAGCGTTTATTATAACTAGCGTTTATTATAACTTATTTCCTTTTCTTTTTTTCTTTTTATACTTTGCGATTACCCATGGGTAGCCATTGCCCCCATCACTCAATCCTTTAGTCGAGTAGGCGCCCTGACCATTTGACCGTTCCTGATTACCTTCGCGGGCACCTCCAGGACCAGCTCACTCTCTCTGCAGTACGCTTTCTTCAGGCCGTTGAGAGCTCCACTGAGTGCTCTGGCGTTGACTTTGGTGACAGGGGTCCAATAGCCTTGGCGTTGGCTATAAGCAATGACGGCCTGCCTGTACGTAAAGCCTGTTACTTTCGGGGCACCTTTTCGTTTGCAAGAGATGACTTCTTCTACACAGTAATTAGTATGCTTCTTCTTCTTCACAGGAGAGGGCTCTACTATCTCGGAAGCTAATAACCTGCAACGGATGCTGGGCTTCAGCTGTGGAGTATTGCCTTTAGGAGGCCCAGCCGTGGGGATGACGCTGCACTGGCTGGCATTGCTGCAGCTATCCGCATGCGCTTCTGAGCAACAGCACGAGGGATTCTGGCCATTCTGAAAGTCTTCTGGCCTTGGAAACTGGTTAGTTTAGTCGTATAGAGAGTATTTTAGCGAGTTAACATACTAATGTTGTGCAGGAGTTGCCTAGTGGAAGTCAAAGGATTTTTCTGGATGTGGCCAGCATGATGTGGATGATGTATTGAAAGTCGGAGGAATTTACACCATAGAAACCCTAACCATTGTGGGTGCGCGCCTAGCAGGGCCCCAAGCAAAGGTATCCGATGAGGATTGCTGAATAATAAGCATTTCCAAATAGAAGGAGGCAGAAATTGTCTATGAAGTTTTGGGTTGTTGTCATGGTACCGTGATGCTGCCTGCCTGTGGCTACGCAGCTAGATGTAGAAGGACTACGGTGCAGTGCCCTGACTGCACAACGTTCCACTTTTTGTGGTGTTTACGCATTGCGTCCTTTGGTGCCGTGGCAAAGGCTGACTAATCGATCATACCACGGCTGTAGGGCATCTAGGGGCCGGATGCCGTGACTCTCGCCTTCCTGCGGCTTCCTCGATCACAGACATTTGATTATGGTGACAATGTTTGATTTGCGCAAATTCCTAGCGTTGAAAACCCAGTATTAAATTCTTTAAAAAAAAAAAAAAAAAACTTATTATTGTACCGAAGGGGGAAGAGGGAGTAGTACTACCCTCGGTACATAATCTACCTACCTAGTTACCTAGTTGGTAAGTAGGTCAGATCATCAAATCACCA